>Ga0180219_1002061_pt1 | contig 12229 bp, 19 predicted proteins | sample eDN3rd30CBELigMG_FD_151338 | JGI IMG/M metagenome (GOLD analysis project Ga0180219, IMG submission 151338) | Enriched Miracle-Growth compost microbial communities from Emeryville, California, USA - eDNA 3rd pass 30_C BE-Lig MG (version 2)... ...
ATACTTGGACATGCTCGACTGGTACGGCGATACCTTCGATCCCACGGCATTTGACCGCGACGACATCAATCAGCGTCTGAAGCGGATTAAAGTCTGAGGGTCAAGACGGTAGAGAGCGGACGCTTACCAACAACTTGCGCCCAGTCGCGATCAAAAGACACGTCCCCTACTTTCCACCCTGCAGGCCGCTGAAAATCAGCGGCAATTTTTTCGCGTAACGATTGGCAATCGAAAGACGATTCATAACCTAACTCTTCACGGTGATGGGACAACAAATACGAGGCATATCGAAGGATCATTGGTCGCAGAACGCCAAAAGCCGCCCCTCCCTTCAGAAAGCATCTTACCGGATGGTCCTTCGCTCCAAAGTTCCTATCGAGATCCGGCCTTAGAACTTGATCGAGCGTTGGGCTTGATATTTCCGGATCAAAGGCCCTGCACCAAACCGCACCGCTCCCCCCACCTAATCTCGGGTGCGTGACATTAAGAAAGTACGTGCTGTTAACTCTAGCCCCTGGAAAGAGCTTACTAGAGAGACCCGGTACCTTAGCAAGGATTAGCCCCAAGCTCTTCAGCCGCCCCAGCCGATGCGTCAAGCTGAATTCATCAAGTCCCGTCAGCCGGCATAACGTGCCCCTACTAACACTTTTCACCATTCCGAGCGAATCGGCATGCGCCAGGAGAGTCGCCAACAGCAGCCGGTTGCAGGCACTTAAATAGTTAGCCGCACCTGGCGGAGCCAGTCTCCCATCCCTAGTGACCCGTCGATCTTTTCCGACCTGCTCGGCAGATCCGTGCGCAGCCATAGAGACAGCTGCTGAGAGAAGACGCACAAGAAGGTCAGCGTGTACCCCATACGCGCCATCTCTCTTTGGTAACGCGCTCAGGACCGTCGAGGCCAATTCATACCGGATCGCAGGCCTTCCTCTTCGCCCCGAGCTCGTATCGTCAACGACCACCAACTGAGCGCTCGTGAGCTCCGCCAGTGCATTTCTAATGAGTTTCTCTGCGAGACCCAGCTGCTTTGCGAGCAGCTTCGCACTCATTGCTACCGCCCCAGCGCTAGTCCGCTGCTCCAGGAGCACCATGGCCTCCAGCAGGAACCTCGCCTCAGGACTACAGCCGCTCAACTCCTTGCTCAGCTCAAAGATGTGAAGGCCCATTCTACCCCCTATAAAAATCGGTTTTTTATAGCGTAGAAAAATTGATCTAAAAAATCATCTTTGTTATGCGTTATGTAACTGATAACGTAACGCGTAATGATAAAGGTTAATGAAAATTAATGTCATTTGAACAAATAAATCAATTGAAAATAAATATCAAATTGGATATCGAGCATGGGAAAGAAAAAGGACGTATCTGAATGGTTAACCGATGAGAACTGCGAATGGGCAATGCAATACATCAGGGATAAAGCAAAGAATGACGTGAAGAGAATCATCTCTCTCTATACTGAAAATTCGCTAGCGGTTGAGTTATTTCAAAAGCCAGCCAATTTAAAACCTGTCAAACCAAAAGCATCTAGCAGCAATCTAAAAACAATTACAAATATCATCCGCGAAATAGAGAGCAACCCCCAAGGCCGAGAAATTATCAGCGGAATAAAAAGCGCCTTGCGACAAAGAAAGTATCGTTCACCAAAAAATGGAAAAACCCCAAAGACCTTCACGCTACCCAACTCAATATTCAGAAAACTTCAAAGCCTCGCCAAAGAGAACGGAAAAACACACACAGAAATAATTACAGCACTCCTAGACAACACGGAACTCATCAATGAAAAGCTTCACAAACAAGTAAAAGATCTGAAGCACGAATTAAACAAAGCGAGAGAAGCTCAAGCATCCAACGCAGCAATTCATCAATCCCAGATTGATGCGGCCATGAGGCAACTTGAGATCGCCCTGCAGCGCCTCGCAACTTGGGAGACAGCACATGGAGATGAATTACCCGTTCATCCTGACTTGGAAACTATCAAACAGTTGGTAGAGAAGAAAATTAAGCAGGCTAAATTTTTCATTCGATACGCAGGCCAGGAAGAACTGCTTAATGGAGAGCCTTCCCTGCAAGAAAATCAGCACAATCATGGCCGGGGCCGCACTGAGTGGTAAGACGCCCCACTACTTGGGATGAACGAGCCCCTTGAAACACAGGACACTGTTTCCCCCTTACCATAAGGGATAGGCAAACGAATGTGTTTATGACTACCAGCAAATATAGAAACCATCGAAGTGCTCGGCCAGGAGCGGCGTTGCCGCTGGAGCGTCGAGGAGAAACTGGCCATGGTGCGGGAGAGCCTGGAGCCCTGGCAAAGCGTCTCTGTGTTGGTCCGGCGTAACGGTATCAACGCCAACCAACTGTTCCACTGGCGCAAGCTCTATCAGGACGGCTGCCTCTCGGCCGTCAGTGCCGGTGAAACGGTGGCGCCGCCTTCCGAGTTGAGACATCAACTTAACAGGATGCCGGTCTCCGGTTTGATCGGGGCAAGACCAGCCTGAGCCAAGCCTCGCTCGATATCTCCAGTTCAAATCCGGCCAAGCGGTATTCCAAATGGTATTCCACCTGATTCTTTAACCGAATTTTCTATTTACTTTTCAGATAGATAGGAAGTCATTTCAGATTACCCCGGCCCACCAAACGCAAACTGCCTAAACCCTTGATTTTTCTAGTGAATCTCAAGGGTTTTTGCTTTCTAGGGCAGTCGTTTGACCAAAGATTGCCCTACCAGCTAATGGATTCAACCGAACCGCTTCCACCAGATGTTCAGGTGCGAGGTGCGCATACCGCATCGTCATAGCAAGGCTGGAGTGGCCAAGAATCTTCTGTAGCGTGAGGATGTTCCCGCCCTTCTGCATAAACCGACTCGCGAACGTGTGCCGGAGAGCATGACTCGCCTGCCCTTTCGGTAACTCGATACCCGAACGATCCAAAGCACGCCGGAAAGACGTGATCGCCGGAGTGAACTGGCCGTGTTGCTTCCAATGCTCACGAATGAACGCATCCAGATCGGCAGAAACCGGGATCGACCGAACGCGGGATGATTTCGTCTGCGCATAGGTGACGGTGCAATCACGAAGCCTTGATGGCCGTAGCCCTTCCGCCTCAGACCATCGGGCACCAGTCGCAAGGCAGATCAGCACGATGGGCAACACGTGCGGGTTATCGCAGCCACTGCGAATCGCATCAAGCAACTGGTCCACCTCACCATCATCGAGCCAAGACAGCTCCCGTTCTTCGATACGGAAGGGCTTCACCAGCTCCAATGGATTGGCATAGAGGACCTCACCAAGCCCTTTCAATTCGTTGTAAACCGCCCGCAGATACCCCAGCTCATTATTGAGCGTCTTGGGTGACGTCCCACCTTCATTACGCACCCGACGATCATGCGCATAAACCTGAGGCCGCAGAGTGGCCGCCACAGGATCGCCCAGGCGGATAGCCAAAGCATCGAGCTTGGCGCGACGACGCTCACCGTCCTTGAGCATATGACCGTGCAGGTCATACCAAAGCCCTACCAGCTCAGAGAGCCTACGACGATCAGGCCCCTTTACTGCCCATTCCTTGGACTGCTCGGCCTTGCCCTGTACATGCAGCTCGAACCGCTGCGCCTCGCCCTTGGTCTTGAAGGTCTTTCGGAATCGCTTCACAGGCGATACGCGAACGTCCACCTTCCAACGTCCATCTTCCTGCTTCGTAATGGCCATTAGATCGCGTACCCCCGCCTGATGTACCGATCAGCAATAAGCTTCGAAACATGTCGCTCGAACTCTTGCAAGGTCCAACCCTTGGCAATGTAGTGATCTTCAACCACATGCCAGAATTCGAGCTTACGGGCGGACTGGAGGGCCTTTTTTGGGGGGATTCGCTCACGCGCAATCAGGCTCACGAACTGGCCGAGGAACATCTCGCAATTGCGCCCCGAAAAGCCCTTTGCGGTCTTGTAGTAACGGCGATACTCGGCGCGTTCGATCAGCGGATCGGCCTCAACCTGCACGCGTGCGTCTTGGCTAATGAGCGTCCAGAAGGGATCAAAGACACCCTCCCGCGACATGACGCGGAAATTCTCACAGGCGTACTGCCACAGCCCCTGCAGGTGCGGGCAAAGGCCCGAGTAAGTAACACAGCCGATCACCTCACCAGAGGAGAGCGTAGAGCCTTCCGAGAACTGCTGAACGATGGAATGGTGGAAACGGAACTCAATGCGCCAAACAGTTTCGAGCGGGTTATATGCCGGCTCGCTATCGCCGAAAGGATCGCCGTTGAGCGAGGCCCACACGGATTCCCAATAGTCGAGCTTGTCAGTAGCACGGGCTTGCAACGTCTTGTTGTAGATCGACAGTTGCAGCCCGGACGCACTGCCGAACATGTACGTCTGACCACGCCCATAAACCGACGCATTGCTATCGAACTCGATACGATCGATGCCGCTGATTTGGCGAACGCGACGGGACCGGCAGTGCATGCGATCCACCAGATCGGCGGGAGGCGTCCAGCCCTGCACGTCGAGCGCGATATGCACCGCGCACTGATTGGGCTCGCTTGCATGCAGCACAGCGGCTGCTAGGTCATCGAGAACGCCTTGCAGCACACTCGGATCAGCACCATCGAGCGCATGTGGCGACACCTCAATCTTGAGGTGAGCCCCGATATTCTCCAGCCGCACATTGTGGTTTTTGATCAGCAGAATAAAGCCCATTTCGGCGTTCTGGAGCCGGAACTGATAGCCAGAGTCACGACCAATACGCCCCTTGGCCCACTGGTAGCCGGCAAACTCCACAATGTCTTCAGGCTGATCAAAAACCGCCATTACCTCAGGGCGAATCAGGCCGTTGTACAACTGCCGCACCGTATCCACACCACAGCGCAGAAGACGCACGCCGGAAAGGTCAGTGAATTCAACCGTCTTAGGATCAACAAACAAACGCCCTTCGGGCGACTCGAAAAACTGCCCATCAGGCTGGAGTACTGCACGAAGCTGGTGAATTGCCTTGGTCTTCATAATTTGTCCAAATCTATCCAATGCTATCCAAATGACCGGGGTGTTATCCGACGTGTTACAGGGGCGTCGACCACGCTAACCGGGCGGCTTGCGGCGGGGCTCGTCCCTCGCCTCCGTCCGCAAATCCGCACCGGTCAGCTACCACAGGAATTCCCCTTTTTCGTGCGGGATGATCGTCACCCTTGGCCCGTTGATTTCGCCGTTGCTGGCCTGCTGCTGAGCGGGGTCGGGGATGGGCTGGACCGGCGCCGGTTGCTGCGCCACGCGCGCGTCAGGCCCGGTGCCTCGGTCGGGGATGGTCGGATCGAAATAGCCGTTCCTCGCCACGCTCAGGCAGAAGTCGAAAGACGTGGCGAACTTGCTGGCCTGCTGCGTGTAGCACTGGCAGGAGGTGCCGTCCCTTACCGTTTCCGGCGGGCGGCGTTCGACCAAGCGCGGATCACTGGTGGACAGGCAGTAGATGCGAGGTCGACTGACGGGTGTGCTCAGTTGGTCGTACAACGGCGCCGAGGCTGGAAAGTCAGGAATCCTTGGCTTGCGGTCGGCGATGTACTGCTCGGGTGTGGTGGCCTTCGGTGCGTCGGTGCCGCCGCTGGGATTGATGAGGGAGCCGACCATGGACTTGGCCTGATCAACCACGCCCTTCTCTTCACCGGGCTTGCCCGGGGCAGTGGCTTCCGCCGGCTTGGTCCCCTGCTGGTAGCGCTCATAGGCGCGGTACACCATGAACGTCGCGCCCAGGATCACCGCGAGCGCCAAAATCATCTTCTTCGGCGGTTTGAAGGCGAAGTGGTGCTTGGCCTGGGTGCTGGTGTAGACGCCGAAGTACTTCTTATCGAGCTTGAGGACGGTCTTGTCGGCGTCCTTGAAGCTGGTCTTTTTCTCGACGTTCTCAATCACCACCTCCGATTCAAAGCGGAGGAGCTGCTGCGACTTGAAGACCCGCCAGTAGTGGATGTGGCCGTTGCACAGGCGCCTCAGGTGGACGTCGATGTAGCGCGGGTCTTGGGTCACGAGGTGCACTTCGTGGCCCTGGTGACGCATGGTCTCGAAGCGGGTGATGTGTTCCGGAGGGCGGTTGCGCGGGTCGCGCACGCCGAACCAGCCTTGCGATTCATCGACGACGATGATGGCGTCGTGCGGCAGCTCGTACCACTTAAGCGGGTCATCAAACTCGAACCAGGCCGCGTCGAGCTTCTCCGGCTTGAGGCCGGCGACGTTGTGGAAGTACACGACGCGACCTTCCGCCTTCGCCTTGGCATCGACTTCGCGGATGGTGTTGAGGGTCTTGCCGTGGCCGGGTTTGCCGGTGCGGATATAGAGCATGGCCGGCCCCCCTTAGGCGTCGATGTAGTCGCGGCCCGGCGGGTTCCACACCTGCCGACGGAGACGGTCCTGCGCCTTCAGCCATCCGGCCATCAGGGCGCGGGTGGTGACGGCGGCGAGGTACATATTGATCGCCACATCGATCTTCGCGAGGCCGAGGATTTGCTGCACCGGGACGGCGACGCTTCCCATCTCGGCCATCAGGTAGCTGCGCGCCTGATCGATGAGCAGGTTGAAGCCGACGTAGCTGACAACGGCGAAGCCAATGGCGCGCAGCACCATCTTCACGATGGGCACCGCGATGATTAGGAGCATCTGGACGATAAAGGCGTATTGCATCATTCACCTCCGAGGGAACGACCGACGTAGAGCACGCAGAAACACCCGACCGCGATGACGATCAGGTAGCCAAGGTCAGTGGCGAGGGAGCACAGCGGCCCATAGGTAAGCGTGAACGTGCGACCGCCGCCGGTTTGCAGGGAGAAGGACTTGTCCGCCGGACAAGCCGCAGGCAGGAAGCGCGTGCCTTGGTTGATGAAGGACGGAATCTGAATTTCGCTGCTGTCGTCGATCTCAAATTTCTGGCCGGTGACAGCGGCTTTGATTTCGTCCTTGTGCTTGTCGTAGTCGTTCTGCTTTTCGTAGGCGCAGCGCAGGGCCTTGTCTTGGGTCAGGACCGCACAATCGATGGCGTCGCCCGAGCAGGAGAGCGGTACGTCGCATTCGCTACCAGCGGCCTCGCGCTCGGGCTTCTCCTCTTCCGGCTTGTCTTCGTCCGGCTTCTGCTGCGGGTCGCCCTGGTCGGTAGTCGTTTCCTGGCCGGTCTGCACACCATCTTGCGTGGTGGTCTTGGTGGTGACGGTGTCGTAGTCGAAGTAGGTATCGCCGTAGCGAATGTTGTAGGTGGTCGCGGTGGTGGTGGCCGTGCTGCCCAGCGTGCCGTCCGGACGGTTGTAGGTGCCAGTGGTGGTTTGCTTCGGACCCTGGACCGAGGTGGGGCCACTGATGATGGCCTTCGACTGCTTCTGCAAATCGTCGTAGCAAGCCTGCGGATTCAGCGTGCCGTAGGAGCCGCCACAGGTGTCCATTAATAGCGTTTTCAGCCAATCAGCAGATTGTGCAGCCACCCACGGATCAAGCGCGGCCCAATCCGAATCAGTCAGGTCGAGCTTGGAGGTCTGAATATCCGCAATCGATATCGCTTTAGCCGCCGACTGCTGCCAACCATTGGTGGTCGGGTAATAGCCATTGGCTGTCTGGGTGCAGTTATTGGGTGCCTGCGTATAACCGCTTGGAATCCCGCCATACTGCGTAACGATCACGGCGTAGGTAACGCCTTCATAGACCGTGATGTTGATCTTGTTGAGTGTCTGGGCAATAGGCAGGTTGAAGCAGATCTGAGAGGGCGCAAAGGTGAAATGCCCGTTGACTGGCTTGGCGTCCACGTTCTCCTGTTTACGCTGCAACTTCGTGTTGTCGTCCGACATCACCCAACCAACGCCGGCGACTGCACCAGAGACAGCGGCACTGAGCATCAGCTGACCGGCGTTGGTTTTTAGACCGGACTTCAACTTCCCAACCAAACCGCCGACAGGGACTGTCACCTTAGGCTTGATCGTGACCGGAGTTTTAACCGACGCCGACCCGAGCCAACCTTTGCGCTCGGCTTCCAACAGCAACTGCTGATTCGACTTCGACGGAACGTAACCGGTAATCGAGCCGGTGGCAGCCGTATAGCCGGGGCCGGCCTTGATGTACGGATCGACTTGCACGCGCTCAGTGGCGAGCGCCGGGAGCGCGAGAGCAGCGAGGGCAAGGGCGAGGTAACGGCGCATGGTCAGACCCGCCCGAACAGCACCACGGCGAAGGCCAGCGTGGTGACGATGAGTACGAACCATTGAATGGTCATGGGTGTGTCTCCAGAAGAAAGAACCCCGCCGGAGCGGGGTTCGGTGCTTCGGCTGTTTAGGCCGGGTGGCGGTTACAGGGCGCGGCGCATGTACTTGAAGGCCGCAGCAGCGACCAGCACGGCGAACACAGCCCAGCCGATGGTGTTGGTGTCGTCGCCCGCGGTGGTCAGGGCGGTGGTCGCCGAGGCCGGGACTTCGGCCATGGCGACGCCGACAGCGCCGAGGGACAGCGCACCGACAGCGGCGGCCTTACGACCGAAGGCCGAAGCGCCGTTTTGCAGCTGGGTTTTCAGTTGGTTCATGGGTGTTACCTCGCTATTTGATGAGTCGTTTCAGAACCAGGAAGCCGAACGCGATGCAGAAGAGGCCAAGCACTTCGCCGCGCAGTTCGGCGACCTGATCCCAGGTCAGATCGGAGCCCAACAGGCTCCGCATTTCCTCGCTCGTGTAGGTGTGCAGGGTGCCGGTGCAGGTGGTCGCGCCCTCTGCGTTCACGGTCCAGCTGCCGTCACAAGCGAGGAAATTCACTTGGCCTCTCCGAGTCGCTTCCGGGGTGCGTCACACCAGCGCCAGAAGGCACGGAGGACGAACCACCAGAGGGCGATGAAGGCCACCAGGGCGGCGGTCAGGGAGATGGCCAGATCGAGCGGAGCGCCGTCGAGGAACGCCAGCACCGCACGCACTACCGGAGCGACGGCGCTGAACAGCGCAACGTAGAGAACCCAACCGAAGGCGAAACGGAGCGGAGCTTTCATCTAGGCGCCCCTCCGGTTAGGACTTGGCCGGCTCGGACGGCTTGTCCGAAGCGGGCTGTTGAGCCGGGCGCGGGCTTTGCGGCTGGCGGGCAGCGGGCTGGCCCAGGGGCTTGCCATCCACTTCCAGCAGCTCGACGAGGACTTGGGTGTTGGTCACCCGACCGAAGCGGTCTTGAGTCGGGCGCACCACCGAGGCGAACTTGCAGCGCAGCGGGGCGCCGTTGAACACGATTTCGTCCAGCAGGGTCGGCTCTACCGGGTATTCGGTGATCTCGAAGCCCTTGGCATTGCCCCGTGCGCCTTCGGGGATCGCGGAAATTGCCTGGACGTTGGCGTAAATCTCGCCGGTCTTGGTCGAGGTGTAGGTATCGGTCTTGGTGACCCAAATCTCGGTGATGCTTTTGGCGGTATCGAACATGGTGAAACTCCTGTTTTGCCTTTTTCGGGCATGAGTTGGCCCGCTGCTGTAACTTCGGCTCTTGGCCTTATTCAGCGGTGCTTGTTGAAACCCGGTGTTGAAGTTGCCCGGCTACGCCGGTGACTTTTTAGGTAGGCCCTTCGGGGACCAAAGGCTGCGCCCTTGGAACGCAGCAGCAAGAGCAAAGTCGTAAGGGCTCTGCCCTTACCATCCCGCCCTTCGCCAGGGAGTCAGAGGGCCGGGGGGATAGAGCCTCCCCCGCCCCTATGACTCGGAGGCTGTTTTGATGGGGAGCCATCAAGGGTTCGCTTCGCCCGTGCTTCCGTTCGCCGGAACGGTAGGGCTGTTCCGACGAGCCGGGAGCGCGGCCCTTGACGGGGATACTCCGAGCCGGCTGGATGGCACAGGCCAGAGCAGTGCACGGGCTCAGCCGCTCGGCTCCGATGAAGCCCTTGGAGCCGAGCGGGAGCCCGCACTGTAGGCGCATGCCATCCCCGGGCCGTCCGATCACTGCACGGATCATTGATGCTCACCTTTCGCATCAGGGTTCGCAGCAGCAATGCTGTCTGGACACCCTGCCGCTACCCACATGCCGATCACCGCGCCGCCCAGCTTCCACGCATCAGTGTCACGAGCGACCGCTTCGGTCTGGAGCGCGAGCACCACAGACGCGGGGGCGAAGACGTAGAAGCGACGCTCCTTGTCTTCCGATAACTGTTGGCGGGGCGGAATCATGCTGATCACTCCGATGCAGAGTCTTCACAGCCAGCCGTTACTTGCTCCGACTTGGCAGGATTGTTCCGGTCGGCCCACTTCGAAATTTCATGGGCTACGCACATCAGCGGAAAGCCAACGCAGGTCAGGAGAGCGAACAGCAAACTTACGCAGAAGGTGGCGTCAGTGGGCATGGTTCAGGCCTCCAGATCGAAGGGCTCGCGGATCGGTACGAAAGGCGTGGGTTTGCCACTGTCGTACACAACGTGCCAGTACTGCGGCGGACGCCGGGCGGGCATGTGCTTCTCGCAGGTAAAACCCACCTCCACTCGGTACGTTGAGTGGATCGAGCGCCACTTGCCCCACACCAGCGCCATCGTGGTAACGACCGGAAAGACGCGCGTAGGGCGGCATACGGTGCATTGTGTGAACCGGGAGGGAGCGGGAATCTCCGGTACGAGTCGGGACCAACAGACAGAGCAAGCGCACCCCGCAGGATGCGGTTGATGCAGATACCTCGACAGGAGCGACATGAACAACCTCCTGAGCTTGCTCATTACGTTCGCGGAGGTCCCACGGATAAATGCACGGCCCCGCATTGAGATGGCGCGGAAAGGGATCGCCACGGTGTGCACAAGCGCCCCAAATCAATTCCTCCAGAGCTGCATGCGACACGGCGTCAATAGCGCACGCCGAACGAAGACCGACCAAAAAGCCAAGCGCATGGGATACATGCCACTCATAGGCATGGCGGGCTTCATCACTCAACTCAGGATCAGAAATACGGATGCGAACAAGCACGTTAAGGAAATCGCGCAGAATTTGAACGTCCATCAAATGCCCTCCCCTTGCAGGAGGCGCTGATTCAGAAGAGTCACGTTGACCATGACACGGTTGCCGATCTTGATGCGCGGGATGTAGCCCACACGAATCCAGCCCTCAACAACCCCCTCATCCATACCAATCCAAACCGCGAATTTGCGCCACGGCATCAGCATTGGCGCGCCTTTGAGTACGTCCGAAGAAACCGTCATTCCTTTCGTTTCCATGGCCTTTCCTGCACTATTTGGTGTGGACCAAAATGGGCGGTATGCATTGCAATTAATGCAATGCCACTGATGCAACTATACTCAATCATGCACTTATGGTCTTGCACTATATGCATGGTTCTTAGAATTTTATGGAATGATAAGAGACAGAATTATCGCCATCTGGGAATATATGGACTTGTCCGCCCCTAAGCTCGAAAAGCTCACAGGGATCGACAGGAACAACTGGTATCACCTCAGAAATGGAAGGCGGAGAGCTAACGAGGAAGACATCGAGGCCATTATTAAAATCGCCCCTCAGTTCGCCTTCTGGCTCACAACAGGACAGACAGCCCCGCAGATCGGGCAAGTAAGCCCCGAGTACGAAGAGGCCAATACAAACTTGTCCAATCCAAGCGCGGGATAGCGATCACACAGGAAGCAGGTAGGCGCTGGTTTGCCCGAACGCACGGACGCGCGACAAAGGAAGTGGAGGTGTAATCATGGGACTGATGGATAGGGACTGGTTCAAAGAGGAAAGCCGTAAACGCGATGGACTACCGCCAACGAACACACAACGCCCCTCAATAAAGAAAAAAGCAGCCTCCCCCGAAGACCTGGCGAAAGCACGGAATGTGCCGCCTGCTGATGTCATAGCAGCGGCCCGGAACGAGCTAGCAAAAAGAGGCAAAACCAAAAAGAGCATTGCTCTTGGCGTTATATGCGGACTAGCTGCCATTGCCGTGGCAGCGGGAATTCTCTACTGGTAAGCGTCCAAAAATTGCCCACAGCGCTATCGAACGCTATGCAACGCTATCGGAACGCATCCAGCTCAAGACCGCAGAAACACCAGTGCTATCGAAATCTATCGGTAGCTATCGAGTTAGCTGGACGGGTTCAAATCCCCCCGGCCCACCAAACAGACAAATCAGGCACTTGGCGACTCACGCAAGTGCCTTTTTTGTGCCTGCGATTCTTGCTCTGGCTGGTCCGTCGATGACATTTCGTCCAACAGGGCCTTGGCTTTGGCCTCAAGGCGGGCCTGAGCTTGCTGCGACATCTTAGCCTTGAGCTCAGAAAAC
>Ga0180219_1002065_pt1 | contig 12215 bp, 6 predicted proteins | sample eDN3rd30CBELigMG_FD_151338 | JGI IMG/M metagenome (GOLD analysis project Ga0180219, IMG submission 151338) | Enriched Miracle-Growth compost microbial communities from Emeryville, California, USA - eDNA 3rd pass 30_C BE-Lig MG (version 2)... ...
CCTTCGCCCGGTCGACGAGCTTGCGGGTCTCGAAGCGCTCGACCATGTCGGCGACCTCGGCCTCGAGCGTGATGATCTGCTCGTAGCGAGCGAGTGCGATCTCGATCGCCGGGAGCAGGTCGTTCGGAGTGAACGGCTTCACGACGTAGGCCAGCGCGCCGGCCTCAGTCGCGCGCTCGACGAGCTCCTTCTGGCTGAACGCGGTCAGCAGCACGACCGGGGCGATGTGCGCCTTGCCGAGCTTCTCGGCCGCGCTGATGCCGTCGAGGATCGGCATCTTGACATCCATGATCACCAGATCCGGACGCAGCTCGGTCGCCAGCTGCACAGCGGTCTCACCGTCGCCGGCCTCGCCGACGACATCGAACCCGTTGTCGCGGAGGATCTCGACGATGTCGAGGCGGATCAGCGACTCGTCCTCGGCGACGACGACTCGCCGCGGGGTGGATGCCGTGTTGGGCGCGCTCAGTTCCTGCTCAGTCACCTGTCCATCCTAGAGCCAGTGAAGCACTGCTCCCTGCGGTATCGTCGATAAGACGTGCGCCGGTGTGGCGGAATGGCAGACGCGACCGACTCAAACTCGGTTGCCCGCAAGGGCGTGTGGGTGGGCCCCCGCCGCGCGAGGGGACCCGCGCGCCGCGCAGCGGCGGGTGGGGGCGCGGTGGGGACGACTCCCACCACCATCGGCGGAGACGCGTCAGCGTCGCAGCCGATTCGCGGTATCGTCGATAAGACGTGCGCCGGTGTGGCGGAATGGCAGACGCGACCGACTCAAACTCGGTTGCCCGAAAGGGCGTGTGGGTTCGACTCCCACCACCGGCACGGAAGAAGTCCGCAGTGCAAGACAGAAGCGGTCGTGCTCACCCTCGTGAGCACGACCGCTTCTGTTCAGACCTACGACCTACTTCGCCGCCTGGTAGATCGGAGCCTTGCCGTTGACGGCATCCCCGATCTTGTGCACGCGGATGTCGTTGGTCGAGCCGATGATCCCGGGAGGGGATCCGGAGATCACGACGACCTTGTCACCCTCGACGGCCAGGCCGTTTCCGAGGAAGAACTCGTCGACCTGGATGAACATGAGGTCGGTGTGCTCGACGTGCTCGACGAGGGCCGACTGCACGCCCCACGTCAGCGCCATGCGGCGGCGGATCGCCGGGTCGACGGCGAAGGCCATCATCGGGATGCCGGAGCGCAGACGCGACATGCGGCGGGCGGTGTCGCCGGACTCGGTGAAGATCGCGATGTACTTGGCCTCGACGAACTCCGCGACATCGTGCGCCGCGAGCGTGATGATGCCGCCCTGCGTACGCGGGCGGGCAGCGACCGGCTTGATGCGCTCCAGACCGTGATCCTCGGTCGAGGCGACGATCCGGGCCATCGTCTCGACGACGACCACCGGATACTTGCCGACGCTGGTCTCGCCCGAGAGCATGACAGCGTCCGCGCCGTCCAGGACGGCGTTGGCCACGTCGCTGGTCTCGGCGCGGGTGGGCACCGGGTTCTCGATCATCGACTCGAGCATCTGCGTGGCGACGATGACCGGCTTCGCCATGCGGCGGCACAGCTCGACGGCGCGCTTCTGGACGAGCGGCACGGCCTCCAGGGGAAGCTCGACGCCGAGGTCGCCACGGGCCACCATGATGCCGTCGAAGGCATCGATGATCTCCTCGAGGTTCTCCACGGCCTGGGGCTTCTCGATCTTGGCGATGACGGGGATCTTCCGCCCTTCCTCCGCCATGATCTCGTGCACCCGGCTGACGTCGGCGGCGTTGCGCACGAACGACAGGGCGATGATGTCGGCGCCGTGCTGCAGACCCCAGCGCAGGTCCGACTCATCCTTCTCGCTGAGCGCGGGGACGCTCACGGCGACACCGGGCAGGTTGATGCCCTTGTTGTTCGACACCGCACCGGCCACGACGACCTCGGTCGTGACGACCGGGCCGTCGACACCGGTCACCTCGACGCGGACCTTGCCATCGTCGATCAGGAGGTGATCGCCGGGCTTGACGTCGCCGGGCAAGCCCTTGAACGTCGTGGAGACGATCTCCTTGGTGCCGGCGATGTCGTCGGTGGTGATCTTGAACTCGTCGCCCACGGCGAGGTCGTGCGGGCCGTCGGCGAACTTGCCGAGACGGATCTTGGGACCCTGCAGGTCGACGAGGATGGCTACGGCGCGGCCCGACTCGTCGGCCGCCTTGCGCACGTTGGCCCAGCGGGTCTCGTGCTCGGCGTAGTCGCCATGGCTGAGGTTGAAGCGGGTCACGTCCACACCGGCATCGATGATCGCGCGGATCATCTCATATGACGAGGTGGCGGGACCCAGGGTTGCGACGATTTTCGCGCGTCTCACTGAACTGACTCCGGTCGTTCGGGTTCTTCTGGATACGGTCACAGCCTAGCCCTCAGGCAGGCTGCAGTCCGATTGCGACGTCGGTCGGTCGGACCGGCGACGGCAGGCTCGTGGAGCCCATCAGGTATTCATCCACGGCAGCGGCCGCGGCGCGACCCTCGGCGATGGCCCACACGATGAGCGACTGACCGCGACCGGCGTCTCCCGCGACGAAGACGCCGGGAGTCGTGGTCTGGTAGTCGTCACCGCGCTCGACATTGCCGCGGTTCGTGAACACCGTACCCAACTGGCCCTCGAGCGCGGTGCGCTCCGGGCCGGTGAAACCCATCGCGATCAGCACGAGGTCCGCGGGGATCTCGCGCTCGGTGCCGCCGCGTGGTGCGCGGCGTCCGTCGGGCAGGTACTCGGTCTCGGCGACGCGCAGCGCCCGCACCTCGCCTGCCTCGTTGGCGAGGAACTCGACGGTGGATGCCAGGTAGCTGCGCTCCCCGCCCTCCTCGTGCGCCGAGGAGACCTCGAACACGGTCGGCATCATCGGCCACGGCTGGTGACCCGGACGCGAGGCCGGGGGCTGCTTGCCGATCGCGAGGTTGGTGACGCTGAGCGCCCCCTGGCGGTGGGCGGTGCCGATGCAGTCGGCGCCGGTGTCGCCGCCGCCGATCACGATGACGTGCTTACCCTCCGCGTGGATCTGGTTGGGCACCTGGTCCCCCGCGACGGCGCGGTTCGACTCGACGAGGTACTCCATGGCGAAGTGGATGCCGGCGTGGTCACGCCCCGGGATCGGCAGTTCGCGCGGGACCGTGGACCCGGTGGCGACGACGACCGCATCGTAGCGAGCCCGCAGGTCGCTCCAGGAGATGTCGACGCCGATCTCGACGCCGGCTCGGAACCGCGTGCCCTCGTCCTGCATCTGACGCAGGCGCTGCTCGACTTGGCGCTTCTCCATCTTGAAATCAGGGATGCCGTAGCGCAGTAGACCGCCGATGCGGTCGTCGCGCTCGTACACCGCGACGGTGTGACCGGCACGGGTGAGCTGCTGCGCAGCGGCCAGACCGGCAGGCCCGGAGCCGACGACCGCGACGGTCTTGCCGGTCAGACGCGCCGGCGGCTCCGGCTCGACCCAGCCGTTCGCCCAGGCATCGTCGATCGTCGAGACCTCGATCTGCTTGATCGTGACGGCGGGCTGGTTGATGCCGAGCACGCACGCGCTCTCGCAGGGAGCGGGGCACAGCCGGCCGGTGAACTCCGGGAAGTTGTTCGTCGCGTGCAGCCGCTCGATGGCGGAGCGGCCTTCACCGCGCCACATCAGGTCGTTCCACTCCGGGATCAGGTTGCCCAGCGGGCAGCCCTGGTGACAGAACGGAACGCCGCAGTCCATGCAGCGTCCGGCCTGACGACGCAGCACGGCTGAGTCCCCGGGCTCGTAAACCTCTTTCCAGTCCATGATGCGGACGGGAACAGGACGGCGAGCCGGCAGCTCGCGCTCGGTGTTCTTGAGGAAGCCCTTCGGGTCAGCCACCGGTCACCTCCAGGATGCGGTTCCAGACGACGTCACCGTCGGGGTCGAGCCCCTCGGCAGCCGCCGTCTGACGGGTCTGCAGCACCGCGGCGTAGTCGCGCGGCAGGACACGGACGAAGTTGCGGGCCTCGGCCTCGAAGTCGTCCAGCAGGGCGGCGGCCAGCGCCGACCCGGTCTCGGCGACGTGCTGCTCGAGCAGGTCGCGGAGGATCTCGACGTCGCCTGAGCCGAGGTCGAGCAACTCGAGCTCGCCGCCGGCGATCGCCTCGCGGTTCACGAGTGCAGTGTCGAGCTTGTACACGTAGGCGCTGCCGCCGGACATGCCGGCGCCCAGGTTGCGCCCGGTCTTGCCGAGGATGACGGCCAGTCCCCCGGTCATGTACTCGAGCGCGTGGTCGCCGACGCCCTCGACGACGGCGGTCGCACCGGAGTTGCGCACCAGGAAGCGCTCCCCGACGACTCCGCCCAGGAACATAGTGCCCTGCGTCGCGCCGTAGCCGATCACGTTGCCCGCGATCACGTTCTGGGAGGGGTCGAACTGTGCCCCGCGCGGCGGGCGCACCACGATCTGCCCGCCGGAGAGCCCCTTTCCGACGTAGTCGTTCGAGTCGCCCTCCAGACGCAGCGTGATGCCCGCGGGCAGGAACGCTCCGAACGACTGACCGGCCGAGCCGGTCAGATTGATCTCGATCGAACCGGAGGGCAGGCCGTTCTCGCCGTGGGCGAGTGTGACGCGGTGACCCAGCATGGTGCCGACGGCACGCTCGGTGTTGCGGATCGGCAGGTCGATGGAGAAGTGTCCCCCACCGGCGATCACGTCCTGAGCCTGCTCGATCAGCGGCACGTCGAAGTGCTGCTCGAGCTCGTGGTCCTGTCCGCGCGCATTGCGCCGCGGTGCATCCGGCGCGAAGGCCGGGCCGTGCAGGATCGGCGACAGGTCGAGCCCGTTCGCCTTCCAGTGTTCGATGGCGCCGTCGACGTCCAGCAGCTCGTTGTGGCCGATGGCCTCTTCGAGCGAGCGGAAGCCCAGTTCGGCGAGATACTCGCGCACCTCTTGGGCGATGAACTCCATGAAATTCACGACGAACTCCGGCTTGCCGGTGAAGCGGCTGCGCAGCACAGGGTTCTGCGTCGCGACACCGACCGGGCACGTGTCGAGGTGGCAGACGCGCATCATGATGCAGCCCTCGACGACCAGAGCCGTCGTCGCGAAACCGTACTCCTCGGCGCCCAACAGCGCGGCGATGAGGACATCGCGTCCGGTCTTCAGCTGGCCGTCGGCCTGAACCACGACGCGATCGCGCATGTCGTTGAGCATGAGCGTCTGCTGGGTCTCGGCCAAGCCAAGCTCCCAGGGGGTGCCGGCATGCTTGAGCGAGTTCAGCGGGCTCGCCCCGGTGCCGCCGTCGTGGCCGGAGACGAGGATGACGTCGGCGAGGGCCTTGGCGGTGCCTGCGGCGACCGCACCGATGCCGGACTGACTCACGAGCTTGACGTGCACGCGCGCGCCCGGGTTGGCGCGCTTGAGGTCGAAGATGAGCTGCTTGAGGTCTTCGATCGAGTAGATGTCGTGATGCGGCGGCGGCGAGATGAGACCGACCCCGGGAGTCCCACCGCGGGTGCGCGCGATCCACGGGTACACCTTGGCCGGAGGCAACTGGCCGCCTTCGCCCGGCTTCGCGCCCTGCGCGAGCTTGATCTGGATGTCGTCGGCGTGCGTGAGGTACATGCTCGTCACGCCGAACCGGCCCGACGCGACCTGCTTGATCGCGCTGCGCCGCTGCGGGTCGAGCAGACGATCGACGTCCTCGCCGCCCTCTCCGGTGTTCGACTTCGCCCCGAGGCTGTTCATCGCGATCGCGAGGGTCTCGTGCGCCTCCTGCGAGATGGAGCCGTAGCTCATCGCACCGGTGGAGAACCGCTTCACGATCGACGCGACCGACTCGACCTCGTCGATGGGGACGGCGGGGCGCTGACCGGTGCGCAGCTTGAACATGCCGCGCAGCGTCTTCAGCTCGGCCGCCTGATCGTCGACGAGCTTCGTGTACTCGCGGAAGATGTCGTACCGGCGAGTGCGTGTGGAGTGCTGCAGCCGGAACACCGTGTCCGGGTTGAACAGGTGGGGCGATCCCTCTCGGCGCCACTGGTACTCGCCGCCGGTCCACAGGCGCTCGTGGGCGCGGGCAGCCTCGTCCTCGGGGTAGGCGTAGTCGTGCCGGGACTGGTTCTCCGCGGCGATCTCGGTGATGCCGATGCCGCCGAGTTTGGTCTCCGTGCCGGTGAAGTACCGGTCGATGAACTCCTCGGACAGACCCACCGCCTCGAACACCTGGGCGCCGGCGTACGACGACACGGTGGAGATGCCCATCTTGGACATGATCTTCAGCACGCCCTTGCCGAGCGCGTAGATCAGGTTCCTGACGGCCTTCTCCGGGGTCACGCCGCTGATGTACCCGGCACGCACGAGGTACTCGACCGTCTCCATCGCCAGGTACGGGTTCACTGCGGACGCCCCGTACCCGATGAGCGTGGCGACGTGGTGCACCTCGCGAACGTCACCGGCCTCGACCACGAGCCCGACCTTCATCCGGTTCTCCTGGCGGATCAGGTGGTGATGCACGGCGGAGACCATGAGCAGCGACGGGATCGGGACGAGGTCCTTGTTGGAATCGCGGTCGCTCAGGATGATGAACTCCGCGCCCTCCTCGATCGCCCGGTCCACTTCGGCACACATCGCGGTGAGCCGATCCTCCATGGCGTGCGGGCCCTGGTCGAAGTGGTAGAGCCCGCGGATGATGGCCGAGCGACGACCCGGCAGCGCCTTGTCGATGTGCTGCAGCTTCGCCAACTCGTCGTTGTCGATCACCGGGAAGTCCAGCGTCACGACGCGGGTGTGCTCGGGACCCCAGTGCAGCAGGTTGCGCTCCGGACCGAGCCCGAGGCTGAGCGAGGTGACGACCTCTTCGCGGATCGAGTCCAGCGGCGGGTTGGTGACCTGTGCGAACTGCTGTACGAAATAGTCGAACAGCAGACGTGGGCGCTTGCTGAGGACGGCGATCGGCGTGTCCGAGCCCATGGCGCCAAGCGGCTCCGCGCCGTTCTGCCCCATCGGGGTCAGGAGGATCTTGACCTCCTCCTCGGTGTAGCCGAAGGTGCGCTGGCGACGCGTGATCGACGCGATCGGGTGCACGATGTGCTCGCGCTCGGGCAGCTCTTTGAGCCGCACCCGCCCGGCATCCAGCCATTCCTGCCACGGATGCAGGGTGGCGAGGTCGTGCTTGATCTCCTCGTCCTCGATGATCCGGCCCTGCGCCGTGTCGACGACGAACATGCGGCCCGGCTGCAGCCGGCCGCGGCGCTTGATGCGCTCGGGTTCGAAGTCGAGCACACCGGTCTCGCTGCCGATGACCACGAGCCCGTCGGTGGTCTCGGTCCAGCGGCCGGGGCGGAGCCCGTTGCGGTCGAGGGTGGAGCCGACGACGGTGCCGTCGGTGAAGATGAGGGCCGCCGGGCCGTCCCACTGCTCCATCTGCATGGAGTGGTAGTCGTAGAACGCGCGCAGATCGGCGCTGATGTCGGCCTGCTTCTCGTAGGCCTCGGGCACCATCATCATGATGGCGTGCGGCAGGCTCCGGCCGGTCAGCGTCAGCAGTTCGAGCACCTCGTCGAAGGATGCCGAGTCGCTCGCACCATCGGTGCAGATCGGCAGCAGCGGCCGGATGTCGCCGAGCAGCTCCGACTCGAGCTGCGACTGACGGGCACGCATCCAGTTGCGGTTGCCGTTGACGGTGTTGATCTCGCCGTTGTGCGCGAGCATGCGCAGCGGCTGTGCCAGCGGCCACGACGGGAACGTGTTGGTGGAATAGCGCGAATGCACGACCGCGAGCTCGCTGGTGAAGCGGGCGTCCTGCAGGTCGGGGTAGAACGGCTCGAGCTGGAGCGTCGTCACCATGCCCTTGTAGCCGATCGTGCGGCTGGACAGGGAGACGAAATACGCGCCCAGCTGGTGCTGGGCGCGCTTGCGGAGCCGGTACGTGCGGCGGTCGAGCTGGATGCCGGACATCGCCGGAGCACCGCCGATGGCGGGGCGGGACAGGAACAGCTGCTGGAACTCAGGGCGCGCGTCGTACGCGAGCTTGCCGAGGTTCTCGTCAGCGGTGGGCACCTCGCGCCAGCCGAGGACGGTCAGACCCTCGGACTGCGCGAGCTTCTCGATGCCCGCCTTCATCGCGTCACGCTCGGCCGAGTCGACGGGCAGGAACGCCATGCCGGCGGCGTACTCGCCGACCGGCGGCAGGTCGAAGTCGACGACCGCACGGAAGAAGTCATCGGGCATCTGCGTCAGAATGCCCGCGCCGTCACCGGTGCCCGAGTCAGACCCGATCGCCCCCCGGTGCTCGAGGTTGCGCAACGCCTCCAGGGCCAGCTGCACAATGTCGTGGCCGGCCGTGCCGCGCAGCGTGGCGACCATGGCAAGTCCGCACGCGTCCTTCTCGAACGCGGGGTTGTACATGCCGTGCTTGACCGGGAACCCGTTCGGGCGGATGCCGGTGCTCTCATGACGGGGGCTCGAAGGCATACCTACCGTCCTCACATTGGTGTCGATACGGGGACGACGTCGGCCCTGCTGTTTCTGCCCGGAAGGAAGACTCCGGACGCTACTTGCTGGTGACTGCGCTTGTGGCGGTGTCATCGAGGTCTTCGGACGCGGGGGGTGCGCTCACGTCGACGAAGTCATCGGTGTTCTGCGATTGTACAGCGCCTTCCGCCGTCCACTCGCGTCCGCGCACATACGGCGAGGGTTCGAGCCCGGTGTGCCGGCGCTTCTGGACCACGAGGATGACCAGTCCGACCACGACACCGAGAATCGCGGCCCAGACGTTCGTCCGCAGGCCCAAGATGATCTCGCTGGGATCGATGCGGATCGACTCCCACACGATGCGTCCGGCGCAGTACCAGACCAGGTACAGCCCGAACAGGCGACCCCACTGCAGGCGCAGGCGGCGGCCGGCCCAGACGAGCACCAGCACGCCCAGGACGTTCCAGATGACCTCGTACAGGAAGGTGGGATGGAACAGGGTGTCGTCGGCCAGTCCCGGGGGGAACGCCGAGTTGTCCGGGCTGATCTCCAGGCCCCACGGCAGATCCGTCGGAAGTCCGAACAGCTCCTGGTTGAACCAGTTGCCGAAGCGCCCCATCGCCTGGGCGAGCAGCAGCGCGGGCGCGAGCGCGTCGGCGAACGTCCAGAACCGGATGCCGGTCCACCGGCATCCCAGCCAGGCGCCGATCGCGCCGCCGATGAGCGACCCGAAGATCGCGATGCCACCCTCCCAGATGCGGAAGATCGCCCAGATGTCCTTGTCGTCTCCGAAGTAGAACCCCGGGTGGGTGACGACGTGGAAGATGCGCGCACCGATGATCGCCAACGGCACCGCGAGCAGTGCGATGTCGACGACGACCCAGGGCTCCGCCCCGCGGCGGGTCAGCCGACGGTTCGTCCAGATCGCCGCGACCACGATCCCGGCGAGGATGCAGAGCGCGTAGAAGTGGATGAACGGACCGCCCGGCCAGAGGTAGAAACCGCTGATGGACGGACTCGGGATGCTGGTGACGACGGAAAGCACGAGGGGAAGTCTACTTGCCGCGAGTCAGCGCCCGCGCCTCAGCGGCGAGGCCCTCGACTCCGCCGTCGCGCAGGGCCCGCACCAGCGCGGTGCCCACGATCGCGCCGTCCGCATACTCCAGAACGCCGGAGACCTGGTCCGGAGTCGAGATGCCGATGCCGACGCACGCGTGCTGCACACCGTGGTCGCGCAACCGCCCCACGAGAGTGCGGGCCGCGGCATCCAGCTCTGCGCGCTCGCCCGTGATCCCCATGGTCGACACGGTATAGACGAATCCGGTGGACTTCTCCGCGATCAGTGCCAGGCGATCGTCGGTCGACGTGGGCGCGGCGAGGAAGACACGATCGAGCCCCGTGCGCTCCGAGGCGGCAATCCACTCCGTGGCCGACTCCGGAGTGATGTCGGGGGTGATCAGGCCTGCTCCCCCGGCGGCGAGCAAGTCGTCGGCGTACCGATCCACCCCGTACTGCATGACCGGGTTCCAGTAGGTCATGACGAGCACCGGCACGTCCACACGTGCGGTGATCTCGCGGATCGCGGTGAACGTGTCGCGCAGCCGGAAGCCGCCCGCGAGGGCGGCCTGCGTCGCCTCCTGGATGACGGTTCCGTCCATGACCGGATCGGAATACGGCGGGCCGAGCTCGAGGATGTCGGCGCCGTTCTCGGCGAGAGCGACCGCGGCGTCGATGCTGGTCTGCAGATCGGGGAATCCGAGAGGCAGATAGCCGACGAACGCGCCGCGTCCGGCGGCCTTGGCTGCGTCGATGGCGGCGGCGACCCGGCTCACGGCGTCGGCTCCTCGTCGTAGAGCCCGAACCAGCGGGCAGCCGTGTCCATGTCCTTGTCGCCGCGGCCGGAGAGGCTCACGGCGATGATGGCGTCCGGGCCGAGCTCGCGGCCGAGGCGCAGCGCACCGGCCAGCGCGTGCGCCGACTCGATGGCGGGGATGATGCCCTCGGTCTGCGAGAGCAGCCGCAGGGCATCCATCGCCTCCCCGTCGGTGGCGGGGATGTACTCGGCGCGTCCGATCGAGGCGAGCCACGCGTGCTCGGGACCGACGCCCGGGTAGTCGAGGCCTGCGGAGATCGAGTGCGACTCGATCGTCTGGCCGTCCTCGTCCTGCAGCACGAACGTCTTGGCGCCGTGCAGCACGCCCGGGCGACCGCGCTCGATGGATGCAGCGTGCCGGTCGGTGTCGACGCCGTCGCCGGCCGCCTCCACCCCGTAGAGCTTGACGTCCGCGTCATCGAGGAAGGCGTCGAACATGCCGATGGCGTTCGAGCCGCCACCGACGCACGCGACGACGGCGTCGGGCAGTCGCCCGGTCTCGTCGAGCAGTTGCTGGCGCGCCTCCTCGCTGATGATCTTCTGGAAGTCGCGCACCATCGCAGGGAACGGGTGCGGACCGGCGGCCGTGCCGAAGATGTAGTTCGTGGTCTCCACGGAGGCCACCCAGTCGCGGTACGCGTCGTTGATCGCGTCCTTGAGCGTGCGCGACCCCGTGGTCACCGGGATCACCTCGGCGCCGAGCAGACGCATCCGCGCCACGTTGAGCGCCTGTCGCTCGGTGTCGACCTCGCCCATGTAGATCGTGCAGTCGAACCCGAACAGAGCAGCGGCGGTCGCGGTGGCCACGCCGTGCTGGCCCGCGCCGGTCTCCGCGATGACGCGCGTCTTCCCGAGACGCTTCGTGAGCAGCGCCTGCCCGATCACGTTGTTGATCTTGTGCGACCCGGTGTGGTTGAGGTCTTCGCGCTTGAGGAAGACCCGCGCTCCCCCGGCGTGCTCCGCGAACCGCGGGACCTCGGTGAGCGGCGACGGGCGACCCGCGTAGCTGTGCAGCAGCCCGGTGAACTCTGCCTGGAACGCCGGGTCGGCCTTGGCCGCCTCGTATACCGCGGTCAGTTCGTCGATGGCGGCGATGAGCGATTCGGGCATGTACCGCCCGCCGAAGTCGCCGAAGAACGGGCCGTGCTGATCTCTCAGGCTGACGGTCATGATCCGGCCTCCAAGAAAGCGTGCAGCGTGGTCACGGGGTCGTTCGTCACGAGCGCCTCGCCGATGAGCACGACGTCGGCGCCCGCACCGCGGTAATGCGCAACGTCAGCGGGAGCGAGCACGGCCGACTCGGCGATCTTCACGGCATCCGCCGGGAAGTGCTCAGCGAGGGAGCCGAACAGGTCGCGGTCGAGCTCGAACGTGGACAGGTTGCGGGCGTTGACGCCGATGAGCCGCGCGCCGAGGTCTGCCGCACGGTCGAGCTCGTCCCGAGAGTGTGCCTCGACCAGGGGCGTCATGCCGAGCTGCAGCGCCAGATCGTAGAGCTGGCGGAGCAGCGGCTGCTCGAGGGCGGCCACGATGAGCAGAACCAGATCGGCGCCGGCGGCACGGGCCTCGAACACCTGGTACGGCGTCGCGATGAAGTCCTTCCGCAGGACGGGGAGCGACACTTGGGCCTTGACGGCCTCGAGGTCGGCCAGCGAGCCCTTGAACTTTCGCTGCTCGGTGAGCACTGAGATGGCGGATGCACCGCCGAGCTCGTAGCGGGCTGCCTGATGGGCCGGATCGGGGATGTCCGCGAGATCGCCGCGCGAGGGACTCGCCCGCTTGACCTCCGCGATGATCTTCACGCGCGCAGCGGGAGCGAGGGCGGTCAGCGCGTCGCGCGCCGCGGGCTGCGCGAGAGCGAGCGCCTCGACAGCCTCGAGCGGCCGGTGTG
>Ga0180219_1002069_pt1 | contig 12198 bp, 13 predicted proteins | sample eDN3rd30CBELigMG_FD_151338 | JGI IMG/M metagenome (GOLD analysis project Ga0180219, IMG submission 151338) | Enriched Miracle-Growth compost microbial communities from Emeryville, California, USA - eDNA 3rd pass 30_C BE-Lig MG (version 2)... ...
ACCGCTGAGCCGCCGTCGAGCGCGAGCGCGTTGATCGCGGTCAGGGTCGGGCCCAGGCACGGCGTCCAGCCCAGACCGAACACGATGCCCAGCAGGGGTGCGCCCCACAGCCCCGCCGTCGGGCTCAGGTGCATGCGGCGGTCGGACTGCAGGAACGGGACGAAGCCCATGAAGGCCAGGCCCATGAGGATGACGACGATGCCGAGCACCCGTTCGATCACCGTGTCCCAGCGCTCGAGCCACGCCCCGAAGATCCCGAACAGGACCCCGAGCGCGACGAACACGAGGGTGAACCCCGCCACGAAGAGCGCCACGCCGGTCACCACCCGGCCCCGGCCGCTGACCCGACCCGCCCGCCCAGCAGCACCCGCGGTGCCGCGGCGTGACGTCGAGGTCCCGCTCGAGGCGGCCGCCATGCCCGAGACGTACCCGACGTAGCCCGGCACGAGCGGGAGCACGCACGGGGACGCGAAGGAGATCAGCCCGGCGAGGAACGCGACCGGGACCGCGAGCAGGAGAGAGCCGCTGAAGACGGTCCCCGCGAACGCGTCACCGATGCTCGCGGTGACCGTGCTCGCGGTGACCGTCGGGGGCGTCGAGGCAAGGATCGCGAGCTGCCAGGCAGCGCCGCTCACGAGGTCGTGTCGGAGGACGACGTGCTCGACGACGGCGACGTCGACGTGTCGGGCCCGGTGCCCTGGGTCGCGCCCGTCGTCGCGCCCTGTGTCGTGCCCTGTGCGACGACGTCGTCGAGCAGGGTGCGCAGGGTGGACTCCTCCACCTCGCCGAGCACGCGGGCCGCGACCCGCCCCTCCTGGTCGATGATGACGGTCGTCGGCACCGCCTGGATCGGCACCACGCCCTGCAGCGTCGCGATGACGGCGCCGTCGGTGTCCTCGATCGAGGGGTAGGGCACGTCGAAGGTGCGCTCGAAGGCCTGGGCCGCGCCCGCCTCGTCGGTGGTGTTGATCCCGACGAAGTGGACCGAGCCCTCGTAGTCGTTGGCGGTCTCGACCAGGTGCGGCGCCTCCTGGCGGCACGGCGGGCAGGCCGCGTACCAGGTGTTGACGACGACGACGTCGCCGCGCCACTGGCTCGTGTCGACCGGGTCGCCCGCGTAGTCGTCGCCCTTGAGCGTCACAGGATCGCTGCGGTCCGTCGCGGCCCAGGTGCGCACGCTGCCGTCGCCGGACTGGTAGCCCTGGTCCAGGACGTCCCCGTCGTTGCCCGAGCTCTGCGCGCAGCCGGCGAGAGCGAGCGCGAGGGCTGCGGCGGCAGCCGACGCCACGAGGCGGCCACGGCGCGGGCGCTGCACGGTTCTCACGGCGCCATCATCCCGGAGCACGCTGAGGGAGCCCTGGGAATCCGCGGTTTGTGAGCGTCGCCACAGGAGTCCTGCGCCGTGTGGGCGACGGGCCGGACCGACGGCGAGGTGCTGCGGTTCCACAGCCCTCGTCACGCCCCTGCCACGGCGCTCGCGCCGGGGAGGAGGTCGGCGGCGGGCTCGGTGACCGTGATGCCGAGGAGCGTGCCGTCGTCGTCGAAGGTGAACGAGGTGACGGACGCGAGGTTGCACTGGCGCTTGCGCGGGTCGTGCCACAGTCGCCGACCCTCAAACCCGAGGCGGGCCTCCCAGATCGGCAGCTGGTGGCTCACGAGCACCGCCTCGTGACCCCGCGCCTCGTCGCGCGCGTCGGCGACGGCGGCGTGCATCCGGGCCACCTGCTCGCGGTACGGCTCGCCCCACGAAGGCCGGAACGGGTTCACCAGGTAGGGCCAGTGCTGCGGGCGGCGCAGCGAGCCGTCGCCCACACCGAAGGTCTTGCCCTCGAAGTGGTTGGCCGCCTCGAGCAGCCGCTCGTCGGTGCCGAGCGCGAGGCCCAGCCCGGTCGCGATCGGCGTCGCCGTCTCCTGGGCGCGCATGAGCGGGGACGCCTTCACGACGACGACGTCGTGCGTGCCGTCCGAGAAGTGCTGACCGAGCCGCTGCGCCATCGCCTGACCGCGCTCCGACAGGTGGTACCCCGGCAGGCGGCCGTAGAGCACGCCCTCGGGGTTGTGGACCTCGCCGTGGCGCACGAGATGGACCGTGGTGGTGGGCATGGGTCCAGTCTCTCAGACGACGGGCTGCGGGCCGGCAGACGGCGGGGCGGCAGACGGGCGGAGGCGGGCGGGTGGTCGGCGGAAGGTCCTCCTCGCCAGGACACCGGTCCGTCGGCGGGCAGCGTCGCGCGCAGAGCGGCTACGCGTCGCGGCAGGCGTCGACGACCTTCGCCATGGCGCGCCCGAGGACGGCGAACTCCTCGGGGGTGAGCCGGTCGACCAGGAAGGCGCGGACGGCGCTCACGTGGCGGGGCGCGGCGTCGACCAGCACGTCGTAGCCGCGCTGCGTCATCGTGCAGTTCACGCCCCGGCCGTCGACCGTGCAGGTGTTGCGCTCCACGAGCCCTCGCTCGCTCATGCGCCGCACGGTGTGGGTCAGACGGCTGCGCGAGTGGGCGAGGCTCTCCGCGAGCGCGGCCATGCGCATCGTGCGGTCCGGGGACTCCGAGAGCCGCACGAGGACCTCGTACTCGTTGAGCGAGAGGTCCTTGGCGGCCTCGAGGTCGCGGTTGAGCGCCTCGGCGAGGCGCAGGCTGCCCTCGAGATAGCTGCGCCAGGCCTGCTGCTGATCGGCGTCCAGCCACCGGGGCTCACCGCTGTCGTCGACGACGGGGCGCGCTGCTGCGACCTCGTCTGCCGTCGACGGAGTCGTTGCTGTGACGGTCATCGGATCACACCTCCTCCATCTGTGCCGCACCCGCTGGGACGTCGGGGACCATTGTCCGTCATGGCGACCGCGAGCCGAAAGTCTCGCAGGTCAGGCGGCCTGGGTCGGCCGCTGTCACAGCGATCCGCCAGCGGGCTGCCGACGAGTTGCGGACCGGCCGCCGGTCGGTGCAGGATCGCCCGGCGACGACGTCGCGACGACCTCTGGCGCCGCTCCCAAAACTAGTATAATCTTCAACCATCATCGCATGAAGGCTTCAGGGGGCTGTCCCCGGCCTCTTCCACCCTCATCACAGGAGCTCATCCATGACTGTTCTGGCCCAGGGCCTCGTCGCCGGCACCTACACGATCGACCCCTCCCACTCGAGCGCGACGTTCATCGTCCGCCACGCGGGCATCTCCAAGGTGCGCGGCACCGTCGACATCGCCTCCGGCACGATCACGGTGGGCGACGACGTCGAGAGCTCCAGCGTCACCGCCGTGCTCGACGCCGCCTCGGTGAGCACCGGCTCCCCCGACCGCGACGCTCACCTCAAGACCGCAGACTTCTGGGACGTCGAGAAGAACCCGACCTGGACCTTCACCTCGACCTCCGTCGCTGCCAAGGGTGGCGACTACGTCCTCACCGGCGACCTGACGATCAACGGTGTGACGCAGAGCGTCGAGCTCGAGCTCGAGCCGACCGGCTCCGCCGTCGACGCGTTCGGCAACCCGCGCACGGCCTTCGAGGCCACCACCGAGTTCTCGCGCAAGGACTTCGGGCTGACCTGGAACGCGGCCCTCGAGGCCGGCGGCGTGCTCGTGAGCGACAAGGTCAAGGTCGAGCTCGACATCTCGGCCATCAAGGCCTGACACCGGCCCCCGCGCGGACCACCCGGAGGACTGACGGTCCGTTCCGGGACCGGCAGGACCCCGCACCGCCGAAGACACCCAGCACCGCCAAGGACGAGGGCGGGCTCCCACCCGGGAGCCCGCCCTCGTCCGTGTCAGCGGCGCGGGTCGCGCGGTCACGCGCCACAGGAAGCGGTGCCCCCGAAGCCGGTGCGTCCGACCGACCGCGGTACGGCAGACCCTGCCTGCGACACCCCTGCCCCCTGGCGTACGCCGGACCTCGCCTCTCGACGCCCGGTGGGCGGTTCCGCTCAGCCCAGCGCGCGTCGCAGCCGCGACTCGTCGAGGTGCCAGAAGGCCTGCTGCACCCCGTCGACCTCCACCACGGGCACGTAGTCGCCGTACCGCTCGCGCAGCCGGGCGCCGTCGAGCCCCTGGGTCGGCGCGTCGATGTCGATGACCACCCAGGGCTCCCCGCGCTCGCCGCAGACCCGCTCGACGGTCTCGAGCACCGGCCCGCACAGGTGGCAGCCGGTGCGCACGAGCACGGTCACTCTCGGAGCGCGGGACGAGGCGTCAGGCATGTCTCCAGCGTAGAGGTCGGCGCGGCGCCAGGGCACGTGCGGTCGCTCCGGGTGCCCGCCAAGGTGCCACGTCTAGAGTGGAGGCGATGGAGGCCAGCCGGGACGTCGAGCGCAGCGTGACCGCTGCGTTCTTCGACGTCGACAACACGATCATCCGTGGGGCGAGCGCCTTCCACCTGGCGCGCGCGCTGTGGCAGCGTGGCTTCTTCCGCAAGCGTGACATCGCCTCCTTCGCCGTCCACCAGTGCCGCTACATGGTGTTCGGGGAGAACAAAGAGCAGATCGACGAGGTCCGCTCGCGCGCGCTGTCGCTGATGACGGGGCACTCCGTCGCCGAGGTCGTGGCGATCGGCGAGGAGGTCTACGACGAGGTGCTCTCGTCGCGGATCTACCCCGGCACCCAGGCCCTGCTCGACGACCACCTCGCCAAGGGGCACGAGGTGTGGCTCGTCTCGGCGACGCCCGTGGAGATCGGCAACCTCATCGCCCGCCGGCTCGGCGCGACCGGGGCGCTGGGGACGATCGCCGAGCACCGCAAGGGCCTGTACACCGGGCGGCTCGTGGGCGACATGATGCACGGCGAGGCCAAGGCTCACAGCGTGATCGCGCTCGCCGAGGAGACCGGGATCGACCTCGAGGAGTCGTACGCCTACGGCGACTCCCTCAACGACCTCCCGCTGCTGCGCTGCGTCGGCAACCCCTGCGCCATCAACCCCGAGCGCCGCCTGCGCCGCCTCGCACGGCAGATCGGCTGGCCGGTCCGCGACTTCCGCGGCCGCCGCGTGCTCTCCCGCCGCAACGTCCGCACCGCGAGCGCCGCCGGTGCCGTCTGGGGCACCGTGGTGGCCCTCCGAGCCCTCCGCCGCCGCCTCCGCGGCTGACACATCCCGCCCCGTTCCGTCCCGCCGCACCCCGCCTCCGTTCCGCCCCGTTCCATCCCGCCGCAGCCCCTCCCCGCACCACCCCGCCCCGTTCCGCCCCGCCCCGAAGATCCGGCGCAGATTGCGCGCTATTTGCTGTCCCGATACTCGGTTGGCGACATATCCCGCACAATCCGTGCCGAATCGAGGGATCGGGCCCGCTCGAGGGCCCGGCGGACGCGAGCGGCGAGCCGGCCGGGGTGGTGGATGACGTCGTCGGCGGTCGCGGAGAGCACGTCCCACCCTGCGTCGCGCATGCGTTCCCGACGCTCCTGGTCCCTGCGCCATGTCGCCCGGTCGGTCCGGTGGACGTCGCCGTCGTACTCGATCGCGACGCGCTCGCGCTCGTACTTCATGTCAGGTTGCGAGACGAACAGCCCGCGCTCGTCGAAGACCGGCTCGTTGACGATCGGGCACGGCAGCCCGCTGCCTACGAGCTCGAGCCGGGCTCGGGTCTCCATGCTCGAGTCCGTCCCGGGCCGGACGAGCGGCAGCGCGCGACGACACAGAGCGGTGCCGGGACTCCCCCGGCGCTCGACGAGCACCGCTGCGAGGCGCTCGAGCGTCGCCGTCGGCCGCTCGCGGTCGAGCAGCCGGTCCCCCAGCACGACGACGTCCTCCACCGACGAGAGCATCGAGGCGACCTGCACCCAGGCCTGAGCGGGCTCGACCACCCGCAGACCGGCCACCTCGCGGAGCGTGAGCGGGCGCGTGGTCGCGTGCCCCACGATCCCGGTGCGCCGTGTGCGCTCGTTGCCCGCGCCGCTGGTCACATGGACGGTCTCCTCGTCGACCAGCCGCCAGGGCAGCTCGATCTCGTGCAGCCGCAGCGCCGTCGTGTGGCTGAAGGCCACCGCCGGGCCGAGCACCATCGCGATCGCGAGGCAGCGGTCGAGCAGCAGCACCCTGGGTGAGGCGTCGAGCCGAGGTGTTCGTAGGATGCGGACCCCGCTGGTGGGGCGCAGGTAGGCGGGGCCTCGGAGCGTACCAGGCGTGAGCCCGTCTCGCAGGCCGTCGGCCGTCCGAAAGGCTCGCTGTGTCATGTCTGACACCTCAGCGCGTCGCCGCGTCCCAAGCCAGACGACGGCGTCCGATGTGGACACCCCGCCCCCGGCCACCCCCTGTGGACCACCACCCAGCACAGCAGCCCCTCCCAGCACCGCACCCCGCCGATCCGGCACGGATTGCGGAGCATTTGCCGTCCGCAGCGCCGATCGACGACAAATCCTGCACAAACCGCGCCGGATCGGCGGGACGACGGAGGCGCGGCGGCATGGCGGTGGCCGGCGGGGAGCCGGGAGCCGGGAGCCGGGAGGATCGTCGTGGGCGCCGGGGCCCAGAGACGACTCAGGCCCGGGATTGCTCCCGGGCCTGGAATCTTCGACGTCTTACGGCGTCACTTCTTGTTGCGGCGCTGGTGACGCGTCTTGCGAAGAAGCTTGCGGTGCTTCTTCTTCGCCATACGCTTGCGGCGCTTCTTGATCACGGAGCCCATGGGGTCCTCACAATGCTGTCGATGCGGTCAGGTGTGCCCCCCGACCGACGGTCGAGCAGCAAAGTCCGTCCCCCAGAGTACCTGCTGCCGAGGTGTGCCCGCGAACGGGCGAGCAGGTGCCGGGAGCAGGACCAGGGTCAGGACGAGAGACGGTCGCCCTCGACGAAGGCTGCGGAGAGGTACTCGGTGAGGGCCTGCTGCGGCACCCGGAACGACTTGCCCACGCGGACCGCCGGAAGCTCGCCGGAGTGCACGAGCCGGTAGACGGTCATCTTCGACACCCGCATCTGCTCAGCGACCTCGGCCACGGTCAAGAACTGCGAGGTGGCAGGCTCGTTGGTCATGGAGTCTCTCCTGGGCGGCGAACGTCGTGGCACGCACGGAGCGTGCGTACGCACATCGTAGGGCCTGGTGGGCTGGATGGGAACTGTGAACAGAGGTGATACACGTGTGACAGATGAAGGCTAGGTGACATAATCCTGCGGCGCGCGACCGGCACGACGACGACGCATGCGCGACCAGGACGGTTCCGAGGCCGCAATCGGTCATGATGGGTGGGTCCGGCCGACGTCGTGCCACCGACCCGTCGTCGAGCTCCGTCGCCGTCCGCCCGAACCACCCGCCCCCACCTGAGAGAAGCACCGATGGCAGCCAGCGCCCGCAGCGCGCTCACCGGTCTGCGCGACCGCGTCGACGCCGTGGCACGCCGGGCTCCGGCGCGGCTGGCGCTCATCGCCTTCGCCGCCGTGATCGGCGTCTTCACGCTGCTGCTGCTGACGCCCGCGGCGACCGCGTCCGGACGCTCCACCTCGTTCATCACCGCGCTGTTCACGGCGACGTCGTCGGTGTGCGTGACCGGGCTGACGGTCGTGCCGACGGGCGTCTTCTGGTCCACCTTCGGGCACGTGATCATCCTGGTCGGCATCAAGGTGGGCGGCCTCGGCGTCATGACGCTCGCCTCGATCCTCGGGCTCGCCGTGTCCCGTCGCATCGGCCTGACCCAGAAGCTGCTCGCGGCCACCGAGGTCAAGACCGCACGGCTCGGCGAGGTCGGCAGCCTGATCCGGGTCGTCATCGTGACCTCGACCTCGCTCGAGCTGCTCCTCGCGCTGATCCTGACGCCCCGCTTCCTCGCCCTGCACGAGTCGCTGGGCTCCGCGCTGTGGCACTCGATCTTCTACTCCGTCTCGGCCTTCAACAACGCCGGCTTCGTCCCGACCGCCGAGGGCCTGGTCCCCCACGCGCAGGACGCGTTGCTGCTGCTGCCGATCATCCTCGGGGTGTTCATCGGCTCGCTCGGGTTCCCCGTCATCCTCAACGTGATGCGGCAGCGCAAGCGCCTCTCGCGCATCAGCCTGCACGCCAAGCTCACGCTCGCCACGAGCGGCGTGCTCGTGCTGGTCGGCGGCGGCCTGTTCGTCGCCATGGAGTGGGCCAACCCGGGCACGCTCGGCCCGATGTCGGTGGGCGGCAAGCTGCTCAACGGCCTGTTCACGGGTGTCATGCCGCGGTCCGGCGGACTGTCGACCTTCGACGTCTCCCAGGCGACCGAGCCGACCTGGCTCATCACGGACGCCCTGATGTTCGTCGGTGGCGGCAGCGCGTCGACGGCCGGCGGCATCAAGGTCACCACCCTCGCCGTCATGCTCCTCGCGATCATCGCGGAGGCACGTGGCGACCGCGACGTCGAGGCCTTCGGGCGGCGCATCCCGCGCGACACCCTGCGCCTGGCCGTGGCCGTCGTCTTCCTCGGTGCCACGATGATCCTCGTCTCGTCGCTCGTCCTGCTCGAGATCACCGGCGACACCCTGGACCGGGTGCTGTTCGAGGTGATCTCGGCCTTCGCCACGGTGGGACTGAGCACCGGGCTCACCGAGACGATGCCCGACGCCGGGAAGTACGTTCTGATCATCTTGATGTTCGTCGGCCGGACGGGGACCATGTCCCTCGCCGCCGCGCTGGCGATCCGCGACCGCCGCCGGGTCATCCGGCTGCCCGAAGAGAGGCCGATCATTGGTTGACGCACTGCGCAGGTTCGGTGGGCCCGGGCGGCAGGACGGCGCACCGGACGGGTCGGGAGACGTCGCGGCCGCCGTGGCCGGCGGGCTGTCGACCCGAGGGCGCGTGGAGGTCCCGGCCGCCAAGAAGGAGAACGCCGGCATCCTCGTCATCGGGCTGGGCCGCTTCGGCTCCTCGATCGCGACGACGCTCGACCGCCTCGGCCTCGACGTGCTCGCCGTCGAGCGCAGCCCCGAGCTCGTCCAGCACTACTCCGAGCGCATCCCGCTGGTCGAGGCGGACGCCGCGAACCCGGAGGCCCTCGAGCAGCTGGGCGCGCGCGACTTCCCGGTGGCCGTCGTCGGTGTCGGGTCGTCGCTCGAGGCGTCGGTGCTGATCACCGGGAACCTGGTCGACATCGGCACCCCGCAGATCTGGGCGAAGGCCGTCTCCAACGAGCACGGCCGCATCCTGCAGCGCATCGGCGCCCACCACGTCGTCTACCCCGAGGCCGACGCCGGCAGCCGGGTCGCGCACCTGGTCTCCGGCAAGCTGCTCGACTACATCGAGGTCGAGGACGGCTTCACCATCGTCAAGATGCGCCCGCCGCGCGAGACCCAGGGCTTCACGATCGCCCAGTCGAAGGTCCGTGAGCGCTACGGCGTGACGATCATCGGCGTGAAGTCTCCCGGACAGGAGTTCGTGTACGCGGAGCCCGACACCCGCGTCTCTGCCAACGACCTGCTGGTCGTCTCCGGGCACTCCGAGCTGCTCGACCGGTTCGCCGCGCGACCGTAGGCGCAGGCCTGACCGCTACCAGCCGAAGCCGTCGAAGAACCGCTGCAGGTCCGCCCCCGGGCCGGTGACCTGGACGACGACCGTGCCGTTGGTCCACACCGCGGTGCCGTCGGCCGCGGCGTCGGCGGGCACGGTGATCGTCGAGGTGCCGACCTTCGTGCCGGCGGCGGTCACGTCGCCGTTCGTCGTCGTGGCGGTCGGGTCTGCCGGCTGGGCGGAGACGAGCGAGGCGGCGAAGGCCGTCGCGTCCTCGGCCTTCGCCCACTGCCCGACGACGGCGGTGTAGGAGACCGTGACGGGTGACGCGGAGCTGACGCTCGCGGTCGACGGCCCCTGGTAGGTGAGCGTGTAGGACTCGACGGCGTCGGAGTCGTCGACCCATGCGGGGGCGTCCGCGACCGCGGTCAGCACGAACTGCGCCGTGGTCCCGGGCAGGGACGTGAACAGGTCGGAGCCGTCCGAGTGGTCGACCGGGGTGGCGGTCGGCGTCGGGGCCGGGAGTGTCGTGGTGACGGTCGGGGCGGTGGCCGCGCCGCTCGGACCACCGCTGCGGGTGCCCACGACGATCGCGACGACGACGGCGATCACCACGACGCCCGCCGCGACCCACGCCCACCATGGCAGGCGTGCGAACCAGCCGCGGCCGTCGGTGCCCTCGGTCGCTGCCGCGCCGGCGTCGGTGGCGCTGAGATCGTCGTCAGACGCGCCGGCCCGGGCGTCGGGCGCGGCGTCGGTGCCGAGCTCGTCGGACCACGCGGGGGCGGCGGCGTCGGGCGTCTCGGTCGCCGGTCCGGGGATGCCTCGCGTCGCGGCGTCGGGCGTCGCACCGCTCAGGTCCTCGGCACGAGCCGCGTCGCGCGAGCCGCGCACGCTCGGGAAGTGCACCGGGGCCAGCTCCTCCTCGACGGCATCGGGTGCGCCCCCCTCGGGCTCCTGGGGTCCAGGGGTTCCGGTCGGCTCGGTCATCGTGGTGCTCCCGGTGCAACGAGGGTGGGCGCGCCGCCGTCGTGCGGCACCCCGCCACTGTAGGTCAGGCCGGGCCCCGTGGGCGGGACGACGCGGTCGTGTCCGACCCCCTCGTTATCGTGTGGGCATGACTCCTGCAAGCACCTCGAACGCACGCCAGCTGCCCACGGCCCCGGTGCCCGCGGGCAAGAAGAGCAAGCCCGCGTTCCGCTGCTCGGAGTGCGGCTGGACCACCGCGAAGTGGGTCGGTCGCTGCGGCGAGTGCCAGGAGTGGGGCAGCGTCGTCGAGGTCGCTGCGGTCGCCGGCCCGCGCACGGCGGCCTCCTCACCGCTCGGCAGCCCCGCACGTCCGATCAACTCGATCCCGGTCGACGCCTCCCAGGCGGTGCCCACGGGCGTCGCGGAGCTCGACCGGGTGCTCGGCGGCGGGCTGGTGCCCGGTGCGGTGGTGCTCGTGGCCGGCGAGCCCGGGATCGGGAAGTCCACGCTCCTGCTCGACGTGGCTGGGCGGACCGCCGCCTCCGGTCGCACCGCCCTCTACGTCACGGGCGAGGAGTCCGCGGGCCAGGTGCGGCTGCGCGCGGAGCGGATCGGCGCCATGCACCCGGGTCTGCTGCTCGCCGCGGAGACCGACCTCGGCCTCGTGCTCGGGCACCTCGAGCAGCACCGCCCCGCGGTGATGATCGTCGACTCCGTGCAGACCATCGCCTCCGCCAGCGTCGAGGGCACGGCGGGCGGCGTCACACAGGTGCGGGAGGTCGCCGGAGCACTCATCGCCGCGGCGAAGGCGCACGACGTCCCGGTGCTGCTGGTCGGCCATGTGACCAAGGACGGCACCGTCGCCGGCCCCCGCACGCTCGAGCACCTGGTGGACGTCGTCTGCCAGTTCGAGGGCGACCGTCACGCGCGGCTGCGCCTCGTGCGCGCCGTGAAGAACCGCTACGGCCCGACCGACGAGGTGGGCTGCTTCGAGCTGTCCGAGCAGGGCATCCTCGGGCTCGAGGACCCGAGCGGGCTGTTCCTCTCGCGCTCCGCCGGGCGCGTCCCCGGTACGTGCATCACCGTCACCCTCGAGGGTCGGCGGCCGCTCACCCTCGAGGTCCAGGCGCTCACCGTGCCCTCTGCGCTGAGCAACCCGCGACGCACCACGAGCGGCATCGACTCCTCTCGGCTGGCGATGGTGCTCGCTGTCGTCCAGCGTCACCTCAGGGTCCCGCTGGCCAGCACGGACGTGTACGTCTCGACGGTCGGCGGGGCTCGCGTCACCGAGCCGTCCTCGGACGTCTCGGTCGCGCTCGCGATCCTCAGCGCGCTCGAGGAACGGGCGCTGCGCAGCCGGCTCGTCGCCTTCGGAGAGGTGAGCCTCTCGGGAGACCTGCGCCCGGTGGCGGGGATCACCCGCCGGCTCGTGGAGGCGAGCCGCCTCGGCTTCACCCACGCGATCGTCCCGGCCGGGAGCCTCGGAAAGGGTGCTCCGCCACCACCTGCGGGGATGTCCGTGCTCGAAGCAGACACGCTCATCGACGCGGCCGCTCTTGCCTCCGGCTCCACGGTCGTCCCCGTAGACTTCGGTCGTGGCACCCACTCCTGAGCACACCGACGACCTGCTGCGCGAGACGCTCGCCGCTGTCGCGCCCGGCACGGAGCTTCGCGACGGCCTGGAGCGCATCCTGCGCGGCCGTACCGGCGCGCTCATCGTGCTCGGCATCGACCCCGTGGTCGAGGAGATCAGCACCGGTGGTTTCGTGCTCGACGTCGCCTTCTCCGCCACCCGTCTGCGCGAGCTGTGCAAGATGGACGGCGCCGTCGTGCTCGACCGCGAGGGCAAGCGGATCCT
>Ga0180219_1002070_pt1 | contig 12194 bp, 13 predicted proteins | sample eDN3rd30CBELigMG_FD_151338 | JGI IMG/M metagenome (GOLD analysis project Ga0180219, IMG submission 151338) | Enriched Miracle-Growth compost microbial communities from Emeryville, California, USA - eDNA 3rd pass 30_C BE-Lig MG (version 2)... ...
GGTAGCGGCCGGCGCGGACGTCGAGATCGCGACGCACGTCCGCCGGCCCGTTCAGCAGGTCCAGGATCTCGGGGTCGCCCGGGATGTCCTGTACCTTGCCGTGCTGGATCCGTCCCGTGTGGACGATGCCGTTCGGGCCGACGTACCGTGCGTACTGCGTCATCTCAGAAGTCCAGCGTCTCGTAGAAGTCGCGCTGGCGGGTCTCCAGGGCCGGGATCGCCTGGCCGAGCGCCCACTGCTCGAAGTGCGGGTAGGTGCCGTGCTTCTTGAACGCATCCTCGTCGGTGTACACCTCGAAGATGCGGAACACGTTCGGCTCGGCCGGGTCCTGGTACGCCTGGTAGTAGAGGTTGCCCTCCTCGGTGCGCGAGGCGGGGGAGAGCTGCTCGAGAGCGTCGCGGACGGTCTCCGCCTCACCGTCCTTGGCGATCCAGGTGGCGCTGCATACGAAGGCCATGGGAACTTCCTTTCTCAACGTCGTCGTCGGGACCATCGCCCGTCGGTGTCACGCTACGGGGGAGGGATGCCGGGGAACACCGCGTCGGAGCGATGCCACCCATCGGGCGGGGCGGCCCGGCATCCCCTCATCCGGCATCCCGTCACTCGTCTCTCACTCGTCGAAGATGGCCACCGCGCGGGTCCAGCCCGCCGAGGCGCCGCGCACCTTCGTCGGGAAGCATGCGACGGTGAAGCCGAACGGGGGCAGCTCGTCGAGGTGCTGCAGCTTCTCGATCTGGCAGTAGCCGACCTCGGCGCCGGCCTTGTGCCCCTCCCAGACCGTCGAGGCGTCGCCGGTCTCCTCGAACAGCTTCCGGCCGGCCGAGACCGGCAGGTCCCAGCCCCACGCGTCCGTGCCGACGACGCGCACGCCCTTGCCGGTCAGGTGCAGGGTGGCGTCGCGGCCGAAGCCGATGCCGGTGTCGATGTAGTCGTCGCGGCCGTACGCGTCGGCGGCGACCGTGTAGGCCAGGACGATGTCCAGCGGCTGGAGCTCGTACCCGATGCGGGCCAGCTCGACGTCGATGTCGTCCGGCGTGACGAGGTGCCCGCTCGGCAGATGCCGCAGGTCGAGCTTGACGCCGGGCTTGAAGAACCACTCCAGCGGCACCTCGTCGATGGTCCACGACTTCTCGCCGTTGTTCATCGTCGGGTGATAGTGCCACGGCGCGTCGACGTGGGTGCCGGCGTGGGTCGTGATGGTGACGGTCTCGGCGGCCAGGCCCTGCTCGTCGAGCAGCTGCTCGGGCAGGATGCCGTACATGGCCTTCATGTCGGCGAGGCCGCCCTGGTGATCCTTGTACTCGATCTTGGGTCGCAGGAACGGCGGATCGACCGGGATCACGTCATCCAGCGGCATGGACAGGTCTACAAAGCGCATGGCAACTCCTTCGTCAGCGTCCATCATTCGCGGCGCACCACGGGCGGCGTCACCCGTGGTCATCCATGCCTGGCATCGCCGGGGGAGGGTGTGGGTGGGGGTGTCGGGTGTGGGGTGTCGGGTGTCGGGTGTCGGGCGTGGTGGGGCGCGCGACGTACCGCTCGCAGGACTTCTTGCGCGAGCGGGCGGGACACGCCGTCGACACACCCGGGATCCCCAAAACGTCCTGCGAGCGGTACGGGCAGACCCGCCCATGCCAGGCATCGGCGGGCAGAATGGACGTCAGGGCGTACCGCGACGTACGCTCGCGACATCCCCACCCATCTGTCTGCAAGGGAGCACAGCCATGGCCATCGCGACGATCAACCCGTTCACCGGGCAGACCGAGCAGGAGTTCGAGGCGCACAGCGACGAAGAGGTCGACCGTCGCATTGCCGCCGCGCAGGCCGCGTTCGTGCAGCTGAAGTCCACGACCTTCGCACAGCGCGCCGACTGGATGAACGCCGCCGCCCAACTGCTCGAGGACGACGTCGAGCAGCTCGCCCGCATCGTCACGGTCGAGATGGGTCGCCCGATCAAGGGCGCCCGTGCCGAGGTGCTCAAGTGCGCGAAGGGCCTCCGCTTCTACGCCGAGCACGCCGAGGAGTTCCTCGCTCCCGAGCCGCTGGCGGATCCGTCCGCCGTCGGCGCCTCCGCTGCCGGGACCCGATACGCGCCGATCGGCGTCGTGCTCGCTGTCATGCCGTGGAACTACCCGCTGTGGCAGGTGCTGCGCTTCGCCGGTCCGGCGCTGATGGCCGGCAACACCGGTCTGCTCAAGCACGCCTCGAACGTGCCGCAGGCGGCTCTGTACCTCGACACCCTGTTCGAGCGCGCGGGCTTCCCGGTCGGGGCGTTCCATGCGCTGCTGATCCCGGCATCCCGCGTCGAGAAGGTGCTGCGCGACCCGCGTGTGAAGGCGACCACGCTGACCGGCTCCGAACCGGCGGGGCGCTCCCTGGCTTCCATCGCCGGCAACGAGGTCAAGCACGTCGTGCTCGAGCTCGGCGGCTCCGACCCGTTCGTGGTGATGCCCAGCGCCGACGTCGACAAGGCGGCGTCGGTCGCGGTCACCGCCCGCAACCAGAACAACGGGCAGTCCTGCATCGCCGCGAAGCGGTTCATCGTGCACGCCGATGTCTACGACGAGTTCGCCCGCCTGTTCGCCGAGCGCGTCGCGGCGCTGACCGTCGGCGACCCGCTGGACGAGTCCACCGACGTGGGTCCGGTCGCGACAGAGTCGGGGCGCGACGAGCTCGAGGCGCAGGTGGCCGATGCCGTGGGCAAGGGCGCGCACGTGCTCACCGGCGGCAGCGTGCCCGATCGTGACGGTTGGTTCTACGAGCCGACCGTGCTGGCCGGCATCACGCCGGCGATGCGCCTGCACCTCGAGGAAGCGTTCGGACCTGTGGCGACGCTGTACCGGGTCGAGTCCCGCGAGGAGGCGCTCGAGGTCGCCAACGGCACGACGTTCGGGCTGAGCTCGGCGGTGTGGACGACCGACGCGGACGAGGAGGAGTGGTTCATCACGAACCTGGATGCCGGTGCCGTCTTCGTCAACGGCATGACTGCGTCGTACCCGGAGCTGCCATTCGGCGGCGTCAAGGACTCCGGCGTCGGTCGCGAGCTGGCGGCCGCGGGTATTCGCGAGTTCTGCAACCTGAAGACGGTCTGGAAGGGCTGAGCTCGGGGGCCCTGAGTCACCCTCGGGGCACTGAGTCGACCTCGGGGTCGCGTGTGGTCGCTTCGCGCAAGCGAAGCCGACCACACGCGACCCCGATCTGAGTGTGGCGGGCGGTGCCGCAGTCGGTGCCCGGGGTGGTGCCGGGGGTCAGACCTGAATAACTCCTGCACTTTCGGCTGCTCAGGGACGCAGCGGTGTCCCTGGCCAGGGCTTTCTCGGTCGCGCGCGGCCATAGGCACGGATTCTGCAGGAGTTATTCAGGTCGCGCGGTCGCGCGTGGGCGCAGACCGCCCTGGCGAAGGGGCCCCGGTGCGCAGGGGAGCGCGGTGCGCAGGGGAGCCCCGTGCGCAGGAGGGCCCCGGCGCAGGGGCCCAGCTCAGGGCAGGACGACGATCTTGCCGGGCGCGTGCGCGCCCTCCAGAGCGGTGAAGGCCGCGACCACCTCGCTCAGCGGGTAGGTTGCTGCGACGGGCAGCACGATCTCTCCGGCGGCCACACGGGCGGCCAGCCGCTCGAGGTTCTGCGGCGTCCGTGCGGCGCGCTCGACGTTGTGCACGCCGAGCTCTCCCACCGCCGCGTACGCGGCGATGCCGACCATCCGGTCTACCGGCACACCCAGCTCGACACCGGCGTCCAGGGCGTCGCGACCGTGGCAGTCGTACACCGCGGAGAGCGGGTTGCCCGCGTCTGTGAGCACGGAGACCCGGGCAGCGAGCCCGTCGCCGTAGGCGACCGGCTCGATGCCGAGTGAGCGCAGCAGCTCGTGGTTGCCCTCCGACGCGGTCCCGATCACGCGGGCACCGGCAGCGACCGCCAGCTGTGCGGCCACCAGGCCCACACCTCCCGCGGCCCCGCCGACGAGAACGAGGTCTTCGGGGCCGACCGGCACGGTGGTCAGCACCGACACCGCGGTCAGCCCGGCCACGTGCAGGCCGCCTGCGACCTCGACGGGCAGATCCACGGGTCGTCTGGCCAGCTCGGACGCCGACGCGATCACCCGCTCGGCGACGGCCCCTCCGGCGCGCCCGAGCACCTCGTCACCCACCGCGATCGGAGCGCCGTCCCAGTACTGGGCGCCCTCGCCCACCGCCTCGACGGTGCCGGCGAGGTCGCCGCCCGTCCGCCGCGGGAACGGTGCCTCGGACGGCAGGAACCCGCTGCGCAGCTTGCCGTCGAACGGGTTCAGGCCTGCGGCGCGCACGCGCACCGCGACCTCGCCGGGTCCAGGTGCGGCATCGGCGACCTCGCCGATGTACAGGACCTCAGGCCCGCCGGTCGTGTCGTACTGAGCTGCGCGTGTCATGGTGGCTGTCCTCCCCGCGTCGGATCGACGCTGATTCCTCTCGCGAGCGTATCGGGATGCGCCGGCAGGTGCGCCATCAGCGGGGGCGATAAGAGGGATGCCGGTCGCCGGCGGCGTGCGGTTCGTCACATCCACCGGTGGGTGGGGTGTCGACAGGACCGGGCGACCCCGCGACAGGCTCGGGGACCGGTGGGTGGTGTGCTCGCCGAACCAGGGGCGGCCCCTCGACAGGCTCGGGGACCGGTGGGTGGGGTATCGACAGGACCGGGCGACCCCCTCGACAGGCTCGGGGACCGGTGGAGCCTACTCGTGGCGGACGGCGATCTGCTCGGGCTCGAGCTGGACCGCCCAGCCCTCGATCGTCCCGGCGTTCTCGAACTCCTCGATCTGCAGGATCTGCCGACCGCGCTCGACGGTCTGCTCCATGCTCGCGGTGACGAACGCGTACACGTTCAGCCACGCCGACTCCTCGTACGCGATGCCGTCCAGCACGAGCACATTCGCGTCGACGACGGCGCGCGCGGCCATGGCGGCCCGCGGCGAGGTCGTGGTCACCGCGCGGGCGCCGTTCACCTTGTTCGCGGCCACGACGCCGGCCATCGCCTCGTCGACCACGAGCACGCCGAACGCGTCGATGCCGGCATCCTGATCGGTGACCACGACCTGGCCGACGCGCACGGCGTACGCCGGGTAGTCATCACCCGCGTCGATCTCGTCGGCGCCGTGCCAGACGACGTCGAAGCCGCCCGAGACGGCGCGCGCCTCCAGTGCCCGGCCGAGCTCGTATCCGCCGTGGTCGGCGGCGATGTGGATGCGTGTCATGCGTGACCCTCCTTGGTCGTCGCGTGCGGAAGAGAACGAGTGGATGCCGGTGGGATCAGACCGGCGGGGCCACGAACAGGCCCTTGTCGATGTCGTTGAAGGACTCGCGGGCGACCAGTTCGCTCATCTCCTGCGCCGTGCCCCACTGATCCTGGGTGGACAGGTGACTGATGTCATGCCGGTTCGCGACCCAGCTGTCGTCGTCGACCATGGCGAGCTCGGTCGTGTACTCGATCGTGTTGCCGGCGGGGTCGAGGAAGTACGCGAAGGTGTTGTCGCCGGCGTTGTGGCGACCGGGGCCCCAGATCATGCGGGTCCCGGCGCGCAGGATCTTGCCGGCGCCGCGCATCCACTCCTCGATGCCGCGCATCTCGAAGGAGAGGTGGTGCAGCGAGTGGTGCGGTCCCACCGCGATGGCGATGGAGTGGTGGTTGGCGTTGCAGCGCATGAAGTGCATCATGTCGACGCCGTCCGGACGCACCAGCGAGTCGGAGATCGTGAAGTCGAGGTGGTCGACGTACCACTGCGCGGTGGTGTTCAGGTCCTGCGAGTTGAACACCATGTGCGACAGCTTCACCGGGATCGGCTCGCGCTCGCGGATCTTGCGCGCCTCGCGGGTCTGGTAACCGGTCGCGAACTCGAGGACGCGACCGTCCCCGTCGAACACACGGAAGCCGTAGCCGCCGCCGAAGCCGGTGAGCGCCTGCGGTTCGTGCACGAACTGCACGTCCTCGGCGTGGAGCTTGGCGGCCAGGGCGTCGACGTTCGCGCGGGTCGCGACACCGAAGCCCGCCAAGTCCACCCGCTTGTCGTCGCGGCGCAGCCGCAGGATGAAGGGTTCCGTGGATCCTTCTGCGGCCAGGTAGCTCAGCCCGTCGGAGGCCTCCACCTCGGTCAGGCCCCAGTGCTTCACGAAGAAGTCGCGCTCCTGTTCGAAGTTGGGCACGGCCAGGGCGCCGTAGCGCAGGTGGGATACGAGTCGCTCAGTCATCGTCGACCTTTCTGGGAAACCGGTCGCGCACACAGCGTGACTCTCCGAATGTAGGACGGTCGGGCGCCGTGCGGCCATGTCACGCCCGGATACCATGCATCTGTGGCCGGCGAACCTGATCTCAACCTCCTCGTCGCGCTACGCGCGCTGCTGGAGGAGACCAACGTCACGCACGCGGGTGAGCGGCTGGGGCTGGGACAGTCCACGATGTCGTCGGCGCTCTCCCGGCTGCGCACCCTCTTCCAGGACGAGCTGCTCGTGCGCGTCGGCCGCGAGTACGAGCTGACCCCGCTGGCCCGTCAGATCCTGCCGCAGGTGCAGTTGACGCTGCCTCTGCTGGCGCAGGCGCTCGGCCAGGAGCAGCCGTTCACCGCCGAGACTGCCCGGCGCACTTTCGGCATCCAGCTGTCGGACTACGGCGCCATCGAGCTGCGTCCCCTGTTCGCACTCGCGCAGGCAGCGGCGCCCGGCATCCGCTTCGACTACCTGCGTCTGCCCGCCGATCCCACCGCCGCCGAGCGTGACCTGCTCGGACACGACTTCGTCGTCGCGACCCCCGGGATCGGCATCGAGGTGGAGAGCCTGGAGCTGTTCCGCGACGAGTACGTCGTGCTGGCCTCGCAGGACAACCCCCTCGTGGCATCCGGCGAGATCTCGGTGGACGACCTGCTGGCGAGCCCGTTCATCCGCTGCGATTTCGGGCGCGCGCACATGACGCCGGCAGAGCGGCGCATGCGTGAGCTGGACATCTTCCCGCGCGTGCGGGTGACGACCTCGACGCTGCTGTCGATGCCGCTCATCGTCGCCGGCACAGCCCTGATCGGGGTCGTCCCCAGTCGGCTCGTCGCGCGCAACGGCCAGGTCACCGGAACCGTCGCCGTGCCCACCCCGTTCCCGACGGTCGAACTGATCCAGCGGCTGTGGTGGCATTCCGCGCACAATCCGGATGCCGCGCACACGTGGTTCCGTGCGCTGGCGGCCGACGCGGCGGCATCCGGCGCGCTCGCCGGCTGACGCCGACCGCGCCACGGTGAGCACCGAGTGCGCACCGGGTGCGCACCGGGTGTGCACCGGCTGCAGTGCGCGCTGCGGCATCCATCCTGATATCAGGCATCGCGCGGGGCGATTGGATACCGCACCCCGCCGGCCCTAGCGTCAAGGACGGGACGCGAAGGCGTGTCCGGATTTGGAGACGAGGATGTCGGTTCGCAAAGTGCTCATTGTCGGCGGCGGGTTCACCGGTCTGACCGCGGCGATCGCACTCGCCCAGCGTGATGTCGCGGTCACGCTCGTCGACAAGGCCGCCGCATGGGCCCGTGTCGGCCACGGTCTGACCATCCAGGGCAACGCGCTGCGCGTGTTCAAGGAGATCGGCGTCATCGACGAGATCCTCGCCGTCGGTCAGCCCGAGAACGGGGTGCGCCTGACACTCGCCAACGGCACGCTGCTCTCCGAGATGCAGACGCCGCGCACCGGTGGCGACGACCTTCCCGCCACGATCGGTGCGCTGCGCCCCGATCTGCACGAGATCCTCGTCGCCAAGGCCGAGTCGCTCGGCGTGGAGATCCGCCTCGGTCTGGAGCTGACCTCCTACGAGACGGTCGGCGAGACCGCAACGTCGGTGCTCTCGGACGGCACGACCGAGACCTGGGACCTGATCGTGGTCGCCGAGGGCATCAAGAGCCAGACCCGTCCGAAGCTCGGCATCACCGAGGATCGCGCGCCCAGCGGTCTCGGCATCTGGCGTGCGGTCACCGCGCGGCGGCCCGACATGAACGGTGGTATCGCGTTCCCGATGGCCGACGACGGCGGCGCCTACAAGGTCGGCTACACCCCGGTCAGCGATGACCAGTGCTACATCTTCGTGCTCTGCCGCCCGGAGCGGGTCGACAACGGCCTCGAGGGATGGCAGGAGGTGAAGCGTCTGATGGAGAACTTCCACGGCGAGTTCGACTTCCTCCGTGAGTCGATCACCGCGGAGACGTTCCTGAACTTCCAGGAGATCGAGTGGATCTTCGTCGAGGGCCCGTGGCATCAGGGCCGGGTCATCGCGCTCGGCGAGGCGGTGCACGCGGTGCCGCCGCTGATCGCGCAGGGCGCCGCGCAGTGCGTCGAGGACTCGCTGCTGTTCGCCCAGTACGTCACCGGTGACGGCGACCTCGAGACGCAGCTGGCGGAGTTCTACGCCCGGCGTCTCCCGCGCATCAAGGGCGTCGTGGACGCGTCGCTGCTGCTGGCGAAGTGGGAGCAGAACCCGGGCACGCCCGACGCTGACCCCGGACGGGTCATGGGCGAGGCCCTCATGGCTCTGGTGCCGGCGCCGTGACCCTTCGACAGGCTCAGGGACCGGGCGAGGGCCAGGGGCCGGGCGAGACTCAGGGGCCGGGACAGGCGCAGGGACCGGGCGAGGCTCAGGGGCCGGGCGGGTTCCGCGTCCCGCGACGCATCGTGACCGGTCACGACGGCAACGGCGTCTCGGTCATCGTCAGCGACGGACCGGTGCCGGTCACCAAGGAGCTCCCGCAGGACGGCGTCGCCTTCCACGAGGTCTGGGTCACCGGCACCGCACCGGCCGAGATCCATGCCGGTGCCGAGGATCCGACGGCCGGCGCCGTCACCGTGCCGCCGCCCACCCACGGCACCCGCATCCGCATCAACGAGTTCCTGCCAGGCCACCTCGACGAGCGCGGCCTGCAGTCGCCGGTGCACCGCACCGAGTCGATCGACTACGGCATCGTGCTGGAGGGGCAGATCACGCTGCTCCTCGACGACAGCGAGGTCACGGCGTACGCCGGTGACATCGTCGTCCAGCGCGGCACCGACCATGCCTGGGCCAACCGCGGCGACTCCATCGCCCGCGTCGCCTTCGTGCTCGTCGGCGGCGAGTTCGCCGACGACGTGCTCGAGGTGCTGCCCCAGGACGTCCGCGACGGCCTCATGCGGCACGGACCGCGCGACTGACCGGCATCCCACCCGACTTCGCCCTCGAAGGGACCACCACATGCACGTCGATCACGTCGGACTGTCCGTCGCCGATCTGGACGCCCAGCGCGACTGGTATCAGCGCGCCTTCGGCTTCGAGACCGCGAACCCGTTCGAGATCGCGCCGGTCGGGCTGCGCGGAGTCTTCCTGCTCGGGCCGGATGGCATCGCCATCGAGCTGCTCGAGCGGCGCGGCTCGGCGCACCGCACGCCGGCGTCCACTCCGCCCGACGAGCTGCTCGCCCAGGGCTGGGGCCACGTGTGCTTCCGTGTCGACAGCGTGGACGAGACGTTCGAGCGCCTCGTCGCCGCCGGGGCGACGGTCGTCACCGCGCCCGCCGCAGCGCCCGAGCCCGGTGTGCGCTTCGCCTTCGTGACCGACCCCGAAGGCAACTTCATCGAGCTGCTCGACCGCGAGGGGCCCGTCCGCGCAGAGGGAGCGGTGGCGGCATGACCGAACAGATTCAGCTGCCCGGCATCGCCGGCAATCTCTTCGTCGTCACCGGCGCCGCCGGCGGCCAGGGTGCGCAAGAGGTGCTGCTGCTCGCCGCGCAGGGCGCCGATGTGATCGCCGCCGACGTCCGCGACGACGCGTCCGAGTTGCTCTCGGCGGCCGCCGAGCTGCCCGGTAGCGTCGCCTACCGGCGTCTCGACGTCACCGACGAGGATGCCTGGCGAGCGCTCGCCGACTCGCTCGGCGGGCGCACCGTCAAGGGCCTCGTCAACAACGCCGGTGTGACGCAGCGCACCCGCATCGGCGATGTCGTGCGCGCCGATTGGGATCGCGTGCTCGCGATCAACGTGACCGGCGCGATGCTCGGCATCCAGGCGCTGCTTCGGGCGATGGATGCCGGCTCGTCCATCGTCAACATCGGATCGGCCGCCGGCGTGACGGGCCACTACACGGCGGCGTACACGACCAGCAAGTGGGCGCTGCGCGGGCTCTCGCACTCGTGCGCGACCGAGCTCGGCCCGCGCGGCATCCGCGTCAACCTGGTCCATCCGGGCTACATCCACACCGAGATGACCGCCAGTGCTCCGGCGGCGTTCTACGACGCCAACATGGCGGTCGCGCCGCTGCATCGCGGCGGGCAGCCCCAGGAGGTCGCGAACGTCGTGGTCTTCCTGCTGTCGGATGCCGCGTCCTATGTCACCGGCGCCGAAGTCGGCGTCGACGGCGGGCAGCTGCTGTCGGGCGTGGCCACCTTCCTATCCGACGCGGTCCGCGCCCAGACCTCTCCCGCTCGCTGAGCGACGGCGGCGCAGCCGCCGAAGACGAAACGTCCCTGTCGCCCCTCTCCCAAGGAGTCCACCCGTGTACATGTATTTCCCCACCAACTACGTCTGGAGCATGTCGGTCGTCGCGACGCTCAACAACGGCGGTCTGATCGACGATGTCGACAAGGCTTCGCGTCCCGTGCTCGAGGCCTCTGAGCACGGCGACGATGTCGGCACCGAGCTGCTGTACGCGTCGTGGCAGGCCGTGGCCGACCGGCTGCTGGCCGCCGCCGAGACGGACGAGGCCCGCGGCTGGAACAAGGGCGCGGCCGACAAGTACTACCGCGCGGCCCTGTACACCTCACAGGCCGAGCGCCTGCAGTCGCCCAAGTGGGAGGGCCGAAAGGCTGCGTACCAGAAGTCGATCGACCTGCTGCTGAAGCATGCCGAGCTCGGCGGCGTGCCGCTGACCACCGTCGACATCCCCTACTTCGGTGACGACGGGTACGAGGGCGCCGCGCTGCCCGGCTACTTCTATCGGGCGCCGGCCGCCGCCGACGGTGCGCCCGCGCCCCTGATCGTGATGTGGAACGGCCTGGATTCGACCAAGGAGATGATGTACACCTCCGGCTTCCCGCAGCAGCTGGCGGCCCGGGGCATCTCCACGCTCATGATGGACCCGCCAGGGTCGGGTGAGGCGCTGCGCATGCGTGATCTGCGCGCCCGGTACGACACCGAAGTGTGGGCTGCCTCGACGCTGGACTGGGTGGAAGAGCACGCCGCCGAGCTCGGTGTCGACCCGACCCGGGTCGGTCTGGTCGGCTGGTCGCTCGGCGGCTACTACGTGCCGCGCGCCACCGCCTTCGACAAGCGCATCGCGCTGGCTGTCGCCTGGGGCGCGAACTACGACTGGGCAGCGGTGCAGGAGGCACGCCGTCGCCGTGAGGGCGAGAACCCGGTGCCGCACTACTGGGACCACGTGCACTGGGTGTTCGGCGCGAGCGACATGGACGACTTCATCGAGAAGACGAAGGGCATGCGCCTGGAGGGTGTCATCGACAAGATCACCGTGCCGTTCCTGATCACCCACGGCATCGGCGACCGGCAGATCCCCGTCGAGTATGCGCACCAGGAGTACGAGGGCGCGGTCAACTCGCCCAAGCGCGAGCTGCGCATCTTCACCCAGGAGGAGGGCGGCGCCGAGCACATCGGCCTGGACAACATGCCCTACGTGGGGGAGTTCACCGCCGACTGGATCGCCGAGACCTTCGCGGAGCTGGCGTGACCTGCGCGTGACCTGCGCATGACCGCACTCGACCACATCGGACTGTCCGTCGGAGACCTCGACGGGCAGGCCGCCTGGTACACGGCCGCACTCGGGCTGCGAGCGTTGCCCCCGCTGGTGAGCGAAGCGGCCGGCATCCGCACGCAGTACCTCGTCGCCCCCGATGGACAGTGGGCGATCGAGCTTCTCGAACGCGCGGGATCACGGCCCGGACTGCAGGCCGCCTCGCCGTCCGAGGCGATCCTCACGCGTGGGTATGGCCACCTCTGCGTGCGCGTGGACGATGTGGATGCCGCGTGGGCGCGGCTGCTCGGCGTCGGCGCGCGGGCGGTGACCGATCCCGGGCCGTCGCCGATGTCGGGGTTGCCGATCGCGTACGTCGCCGACCCTGAGGGCAACCTGATCGAACTGATCGAGAGGCCGGAGCCGCTCGGATCGTAGGCCGAGGCGGGCCCTCAGGTCTGGCGACGGATGAACCGCATGAGCCAGGC
>Ga0180219_1002073_pt1 | contig 12186 bp, 9 predicted proteins | sample eDN3rd30CBELigMG_FD_151338 | JGI IMG/M metagenome (GOLD analysis project Ga0180219, IMG submission 151338) | Enriched Miracle-Growth compost microbial communities from Emeryville, California, USA - eDNA 3rd pass 30_C BE-Lig MG (version 2)... ...
GAGCACGCCCAGGCCCTCCTCGCGCTGCAGGTCGGCGAGCAGATTCAGCACGCCGAGGCGGATGGACACGTCGAGCATGGACACGGGCTCGTCGGCGACGAGAAGGCGGGGGCGGGATGCCAGTGCACGCGCGATCGCGACGCGCTGGCGCTGCCCACCCGACAGCTCGTGCGGCCGCCGATCGATCACCGACTGCGGGTCCAGGCGCACCCGCTCGAGCAGGCGCCGCACCTCGGTCTCGATCTGCTCGGCGGGCACGACGCCGTCCAGGCGCAGCGGGCGCTCGATGTGGTACCTGATCGAGTGATACGGGTTGAGCGAGGCGAACGGATCCTGGAACACCATCCGCAGCTGCTGTCGGTAGCGGCGCAGCGCCCGACCGCGGCGGGGGATCGGTGTGCCGTCGAGGAGCACGTCGCCGCTGGTCGGGCGCTCGAGCTGGGTGAGGATCTTGGCGATCGTGGACTTGCCGCTGCCGGACTGGCCGACCAGGCCGATCGTCTGCCCGGAGCGGAGCGTGAAGCTCACGTCGTCGAGCGCCTTCATCTGGCCGGCGCCGCGGACGTTGTAGATCTTGGTCACATGGGCGAAGTCGAGCACGCTCATCGCACCACGACTCCTCTCTCGCCGGTGAGGCGTGGGAACGACGACAGCAGGGTCTGGGTGTACTCGTTCTGCGGGTTCGACCAGATCTGCTCGGCCTCGGCGAGTTCGACGATCTCGCCGTCGCGCATGATGGCGATGCGGTCGCTGATCTCCAGCAGCAGCGGGAGGTCGTGTGTGATGAAGACGACGGAGAAGCCGAACTCATGTCGCAGCTGGGAGATCTGGCGGAGGATCTCGCGCTGCACGAGCACGTCCAGCGCCGTCGTCGGCTCGTCCATGACCATCAGCTGCGGGCGCAGGGCCAGCGCCATGGCGATCATGACGCGCTGGCGCATGCCGCCGGACAGTTCGTGGGGGAAGGAGCGGGCGCGCTGCGCACCGACCTTGACGATTTCGAGCAGCTCCTTCGCCTCCGCGCGCCGTTGCCGGGCGGACATCCCGGGACGGTGCACTTCGAAGACGTCCTCGAGCTGCGCGCCGATCGGGACCACCGGGTTCAGGGCATTCATGGCACCCTGGAAGACCATCGAGATCTTGTCCCAGCGGAACCGGCGCATCTGCTCGGGGTCGAGCGCGTTGATGTCGATGTCCACGCCGGAGGCGTCGTGGAAGATCACCGAGCCGCCGGTGATCACGGCGGGCGCCTTGAGCAGGCGCTGCACGCCGTACGCGAGGGTGGTCTTGCCGCAGCCGCTCTCGCCGGCGAGACCGAGGATCTCGCCGCGGCGCAGCTCCAGGGTGACGTTCTTGACCGCTGCGACGGGAGGATCGACGTCATACGTGACCGAGAAGTCCTGCACGGACAGGAGTGCTTCGCTCATCAGAGGGTTCGCTTTCGTGGTGCCTGGCATGGTCGGGGGGTGGGTGCACGCGTGGCGCACCCACCCCCCTCGCAGTGCGGACTAGTTGGCGGGCTTCAGGGCCGTGAGGACCTGAACGATGCCCGGCTGCGTCGGGTCACCCGATGCGTACGGGTCATCCTCGCTCGGCCAGCCGACGTAGTTGCGCGTGTTGAACTCGCCCAGCAGCGGGTGCGCGCCGAGCGGGATGGCCGGGACGTTCTCGACGAACGCCTTCTCCATGACGGCGAGGGCGTCGCTGCGCTCCTCCTCGGACGACGCGTTCGCGTAGGTGTTCAGCGCGGCGGTGACCTCCGGGTCGTCGAAGCGGCCGAAGTTGAACTGCGCCTTGTCGTCGACGATCCACTTCGGGTCCATCGTCGACGTGTACAGGCCGTACGCGTTGCCGGTGTCCTCGAGCCAGTGGATGATCGCCTGGAACGTGCCCTCCTGGCGTGCGGCATCCCAGCCGCCCCAGTCGGGCTGGTCGACCTTGACCTCGATGCCGAGCGCGGAGTCGAGCTCCTCGGCGAGCAGCGCCTGCTGGGTGTTCCAGTCGCTCCAGCCGGCGGGCACCGAGATGGAGAAGGAGACGGCCTCGCCATCGGGGTCGATGAGCTTGTCGTCCTTCCAGGTGTATCCGGCATCCGTCAGGATCTGCTTCGCCTTGTCGATGTCGACCGAGTACTCCTTGCCCTGGTACTCGGGCAGGATCTCGCCGTCGAGCAGCGTGCCGAGGCCGGTCGGGCTCCAGATCGCCTCGCTCGCGCCTTCACGCGCGATGTCGACGTATGCCTGACGGTCGATCGTCCAGGCGAGCGCCTCGCGGAGCGCCACGTTGTTGAACGGCTTCGTCTGCAGGTTCATGAACAGCGTTCCGGCTCCGGCGGTCGGGGACACCAGGAAGTGGTTGTTCTCGTCGGCGGCCAGGAAGCTGTCCTCGATCTGCGGGATGAACGCCTGGGCCCAGTCGGCCTCGCCGGAGACCAGAGCCGTGGTCAGCGCGGCGTTGTCACCGTAGGAGACGTAGTGCAGCGTGGGGACCGCCATGTCGCCGCCCCAGTAGTCGGGGTTGGCCGTGAGCGTGACCGACTCGGTCGACCAGTTGTCGAGCACGTAGGGTCCCGTGCCGACGGCCAGGCCCTCCTCCGTCAGGGGGTCGGCGTTCGGGTCGGCGATGTTCTCCCAGATGTGCTTCGGCACGATGGGGAAGTGCAGGACGCGGGCCTGCGCCGTGTACTTCGAGCTGCTGAACGCGATGGTGACGGTGTCGCCGTCGACGCTCACGTCGGTGAGGCCGAAGGCGTTCGTGTCGTTGAGCTTGCCGTCGAGCACCTGAGTGAACGAGAACACGATGTCGTCGGCGGTGAAGTCCTCGCCGTCGCTCCACTTCACGCCGCTGCGCGGGACCACGGTGAGCTCGGTGTAGTCGTCGTTCCACTCGACCGACTCGGCCAGCCACGGGGTGGTGCCCAGGTCGCCGGTCGGGTTCACGAGCGCGAGCGGCTCGAAGATGACCTTGGCATAGCCGTACTTCGATGCCGACGAGTCGCCCAGATACGGGTTGTGCGACTCGGTGGTGATCGCACCGTCCGGCTTGGCGATTGTCAGCGCGGCACCGCTGCCTGTCCCGGGGTCGGGGGTGCTGGAACCGGCGCAGCCGGTGAGCGCCAGCGCGACGGCAAGGCCGGCCGCGGCGAGGGAGGTCCTGAGCCTCATTGCTTCTCCTTCGAATGGGTAGCGACGTCGCGTGTTTCCAAGGGATTCTCTCGGCGTCGAGTGTGATTGCGAAATTAACTTACAATCAAGTAAGTAAGTAATCAAGTCGATGCCGGCCGGTAAAAACCGCGAGGGCATCTGCGTAGACTCTGATCCGGCATTTCAGCAGAAATCCGCCGCAGAATCGGGGATCGGGAGAGGAGGATCGACGCATGGTCGATCTACGACACCAACCACGCTCACGCCCCGAGACGATCGCGCGCCGTCGCGAGATCCTCGATGCCGCCGTGGACATCTTCGGTGCGAAGGGGTTCGCCGGCGGCACCCTCCAGGACATCGCCGACCGCGTCGGGATGACGCACGCCGGCATCCTGCATCACTTCGGCTCGAAGGACCAGCTCCTGCTGGAGGTGCTCGTGCACCGCGACGAGACGGATGTGGAACATCTCGAGGGGCAGCACATCCCGGACGGGCTGCCGCTGTTCCGTCACCTCGTGCAGACGGCCTTCCGCAACGCGCAGCGCGCGGGCATCGTGCAGGCCTTCGCCGTGCTGTCGGCCGAGTCCGTCACAGAGGACCACCCGGGACGCGCGTTCTTCGAGGAGCGGTACACGACGCTGCGCAGAGAGGTCGCACACGCCTTCCGCGTGGTGTGCGCCGAGCGCGGGGTCACCGAGCCGGCCACGATCGCCGCCGCGTCGGCGAGCATCCTGGCCGTCATGGACGGTCTGCAGGTGCAGTGGCTGCTGGACCCCACCGCGCTCGACCTCGGGACGACGACGCAGTTCGCCATCGAGGCGATCGTCGCCTCGGTGCTGACTCCTCAGCCCTCACCGCTGGACTGACCCCCGCCGGGACCCTCTCCGATCGTTGAGCGGAGGCGGCGCAGCCGCCGCAGACGAAACGCCTGTGGCTCCTCGCGTTTCGTCTCCGCGCTGCGCGCTCCGCTCAACGAGCGGGCGGGGCGCCCCGCCCGAGCGGGCTCAGTCGCTCAGGTGCTCCAGCGTGTAGTCGATGCACTTGACGAGCTGGCGCACGTCGTCGGGCTCGATCGAGACGAACGTCGCGATGCGCAGCTGGTTGCGGCCCAGCTTGCGGTACGGCTCGGTGTCGACGATGCCGTTGGCGCGCAGGCTCTTGGCGACCGCCGCGGCATCCACCGACTCGTCGAAGTCGATGGTGACGACGACGGGGGAGCGGTCGGCGGCATCCGCCACGAACGGCGTCGCGACCGGCGAGGCCTCGGCCCAGTCGTACAGCACGCCCGACGACTCGGCGGTGCGGGCGCCGGCCCAACCCAGGCCGCCGTTGTCGTTGATCCACTCCAGCTGCTTGTCCAGCAGGTGCAGCGTGGCCACGGCCGGGGTGTTCAGGGTCTGGTTCAGGCGCGAGTTGTCCAGCGCGTTCTTCAGGCTGAGGAACTCCGGGATGTATCGCCCCGACGCCGCGATGCGCTCGATGCGCTCGATGGCGGCAGGGGAGACCGCGGCCAGATACAGGCCGCCGTCGGAGCCCAGGTTCTTCTGCGGCGCGAAGTAGTAGACGTCGGCCTCCGAGACGGAGAAGTTGATGCCGCCGGCGGCGCTGGTGGCGTCGATGACGGTGAGCGCGCCCTCGTCGCCGTGCACGCGGGAGATCGCGGTGGCGACGCCGGTCGAGGTCTCGTTGTGCGGCCAGGCGTACACGTCGACGCCGTCGACGGCCTCGGCAGCGATGCTCGTGCCCGGCTCGGCCTTGCGCACGTCCGGCGCCTCCAGCCACGGGGCTCCGGCGGCGGCGGCGAACTTGCCGCCGAACTCGCCGAACACCAGGTTCTGTGCGCGGCGCTCGATGAGGCCGAACGCGGCGGCATCCCAGAACGCGGTCGAGCCGCCGTTGCCGAGGATGATCTCGTAGCCGTCGGGCAGCCGCAGCAGGTCGGACAGGCCGGCGCGCACCTGGCCGACGAGGTTCTTGATCGGCGCCTGCCGGTGCGAGGTGCCCAGCAGCACGGCACCGGGGCCGGCCAGCGACGCGATCTGCTCGGCGCGGATCTTGGACGGGCCGCAGCCGAATCGTCCGTCGGCGGGCAGGATCTCGCGGGGCAGCGTCACGTGGGCCATGCACTGATTGTAGAGTCGCGCGGGCTGTGCTCCCGCCTTCGGGCCGTCACAAACGACTAGGCTGGCTGAGTACTGCGGAAGCACTGACCCCTGCGCTCTGAGGCCTGATATGACCGATTTGATCGACACCACCGAGATGTACCTGCGCACCATCCTCGAGCTCGAGGAGGAGGGCATCGTCCCCCTGCGTGCGCGCATCTCCGAACGACTCGGCCACTCCGGACCGACGGTGTCGCAGACGGTGGGCCGGATGGAGCGCGACGGACTCGTCGTCGTCTCGGAGGACCGTTCGCTGGAGTTGACGGATGCCGGTCGGCAGAAGGCCGTCGACGTGATGCGCAAGCACCGGCTCGCCGAGCGACTGCTGTCCGACGTCATCGGACTCGACTGGGCCTACGTGCACGAAGAGGCCTGCCGCTGGGAGCACGTGATGAGCGAGCAGGTGGAGCGTCGCCTCATCGAGCTGCTCGACCACCCCACCGAATCGCCCTACGGCAACCCGATTCCGGGTCTCGACCAGCTCGGCGATGTCCCGGCCCGCACGTTCGACGAGGGCGTCGTCGGCCTGGTGCGCCTGCTCAACGAGCACGACGGCCCGGTCACCGGGACCGTCCGTCGCCTGGCCGAGCCGGCGCAGGTCGACCCGGAGCTGCTGGACCAGCTGCGGTCGGCCGGCGTCATGCCGGGGGCGTCCGGGAACTACCGGTTCAGCGAGGGATACGTGCTCGTGGAGATGGACGGACAGAGCGAAGGACTGGAGCTTCCGGTCGAGGTCGCGTCGCACATCTTCCTCGTCGATGGGCGCGGCCGAGCCTGAAGATCACCGGGGAGAGCCCTGAAACGGGATCCTGTTACGTGACTTATTCGTTACCTTCCGGTAGCCTCGGAAAGTCCGACGGCGAGAAGCCCGCCACAGGATCTCCGCGTGAACAGCCTCATCGGCTCGTCATTCACACGGTGAAGCCCGTACATCTGTGCCCGACACAGTGCGACGAACATCCTGACGAGCCGGGCATCCTGCGGGTGCGGAGGCACCGGAGGATAGTTTGGCTGAACAGTTCGATTCGTCGACCGAAGCACCCGACTCCGAGTCGACGAGGACCGACCTGACCGTGCGAGCGCGCCGTGCGCTCGCCCGGCGCAGCTCGTCCCGATCCGCATCCAAGGCCGCTGCTGCCGCGTCGCGCCAGGCGCGCCGCGCCGCCGGCAAGCCGCATCCCGCACGCAGCTTCTTCACGATCGCTGCGGTCGCCGGTCTCGTGGCCACTGTCGCGATCCCCGCCTTCGCCGCCACCAACGGCGCGTCCGCCGAGACTGTCACGCTGCAGCAGGTCGCCGCCGAGAACGCGCAGTCGCTCGTCGTCGGCTCGGAGGCGACTCCGACCGCCCTCGATCGCAGCAGCTACTCGGCGACCACCGAGGAGGAGATCCAGAAGAAGAAGGCGGAGGAGGCGGCCAAGGCCGCGCTGGCCGCGCGTCTGGCCTCCGCTTCTTCGAGCTCCTCGTCATCCGCATACTCCGGCGCGATCGCCGCGTCGATCGCCGCCAGCGGAGAGGTCGTGCGCCCGCTGACCTCGTTCACCAGCTTCGGCACCCCGTACGCCGGGCACAAGGGCACCGACTACATGGACCCGCGCGGCACGCCGATCTACGCGATCGCCGACGGTGTCGTGGTCGCCTCGAGCGAGGCCGGTCCCGGCTGGGGCGTGTACGTCAAGATCGCCCACAACATCGGCGGCACGAGCGTCACCTCGCTGTACGCGCACATGCTCTACGGCAGCCGTCGCGTCTCGGTCGGTCAGACCGTCTCTGCTGGGCAGCTCATCGGCCAGGTCAGCGACACCGGTCGCGCGAACGGCACCCACCTGCACCTGGAGATCCGGGTCAACAACGGGTACATCAACGCCGAGTCGTGGCTGAAGGCCAACGCGAGCTGACGAGACACGCACGCGGAATTCACCCTCACTTTCGCCCCCGGTGGTGCTGGCTGTATTAGCCTGACCCCGACGCTCGCGTGAGCCGAAGGGAAAGCTGATGGACGCCACACCCGCCATTCGAACCATGAATGCGCTCGGTCGGCATGTCCTTCGGCATCGTGTGCACGACTGCCGCGACCTTCGTCGTGGAATCAAGGCGCTGTCATCATGACAGCGCCTTTTTTCGTTTCCGCACCCGCTCGGTCCACGCATCGTCGAGCTCGAACAACCGCTGAAGCCGTCAGGGCAGTTCGAAAGGACACGAATGCGCACTCTGGTGCTGAACGCAGGATATGAACCCTTGGCCATCGTCTCGTTCAAGCGGGCACTCGTGCTCGTGATGAACGACAAGGCCACCGTCGTCGAACGCGTCGACGGCGACCCGGTCTGGGGGACGCGGGGGTCATATGACCGCCCCGCAGTCATCCTGCTGACCCGCTATGTGCGGGTGCCGGGCAGCCGTCGCGTGCCGGTGACCCGTCGTGGCGTGCTGCGCCGGGATGCGCACCGCTGTGCGTACTGCGGAAAGGGTGCGACGACGATCGATCACGTGCTGCCCCGTTCCCGTGGCGGTGCGGACTCGTGGGAGAACCTCGTGGCGTGCTGTCTGCGCTGCAACAACATGAAGAGCAACCGCACCCCGCAGGAGATGGGCTGGGCGTTGCGCTGGATACCCCGGCCCCCGCACGGGAGTGAGTGGACGGTGCGGGGCACCGAGCGTGCCGACCCGGTGTGGGAGCCGTACTTGGCGTTGGCGGCCTGATGTCGTAAGTCGTCGCTATCTTCGACCTCATCATCTTGAATGAGTAGAACAAAAGTTCTACCCTGTCGGAGTGAGGTCGATCGTGGGGAACACAGCTGTGGCAGCGGACAGTGTCCAGCTGCTGCGCGACCGCGTCGAGCAGCTGCAGGGCCGGCGGATGGACGCGCCGGTGCTGCCGGCGCATCCCGCGCTGGCCGGGCTCCTCCCCGGCCGCGGACTCCGATCGGGGTCGGCCTATTCGCTGGGCCGCTCCATGTCGCTGCTGTTCGCGCTGCTGGCCCCGCCGTCGCAGGACGGATCGTGGTGCGGGGTGGTGGGGATGCCGGGATTCGGCGTCGAGGCCGCCGCGCACGCGGGCGTGGAGCTGTCCCGGCTCGTGCTCGTGCCCGAGCCGGACCAGCGGTGGCTGACGGTGACCGCGACGCTGGCCGATGTGCTGCCGGTCGTCGCGGTGCGTCCCCCGGCGCGGGCACGGGATGCCGACATCTCACGGCTGGCGGCGCGGATGCGCGAGCGGGGCTCGGTGCTGCTCGTGCAGGGGCCATGGCCGCAGGCGGAGGCGATGATCGACGTCGCCGAGGCGCGCTGGTCGGGGCTCGGCGACGGGCATGGGCTGCTGTCGGAGCGGGAGCTGACCGTCACGGTGTCCAGCCGGCGCCTGCCGGTGCCGCGGGCGGCGCGGCTGCTGCTGCCGGCCCCGGACGGCGGGGTCGAGACGGCGGTGCGGGAGCGGCACGAGCGGATGCCGGCACCGCTGCGGGCGGTGGGCTGAGATGGATCCCGTACGCAGCATCGTGGTCTGGGTGCCGGACTGGCCGGTGGTCGCCCTCACCCGGGACGGGGAGGACCCGCCCGACGCGGCCCTGCCGATCGCGGTGATCGAGAAGGGTGCCGTTGCGGCATGCTCGCCGGCGGCGCAGGCCGAGGGTGTGCGCCGCGGACAGCGACGTCGTGACGCGCAGTCGCGCTGTCCGCAGCTGCTGGTGGCGGATGCCGACCCGGTGCGCGATCAGCGGGTGTTCGCCCCGCTGATCGCGCGGGTCGAAGAGCTCGCCCCGGGCGTGCAGTTGCGCGAGCCGGGACTGTGCGTGCTCCGCGCGCGGGGTCCGGCGCGCTACTACGGCGGTGAGGCGGCGGCGGCGACGGCGCTGGCCGGAGTGATCGCCGACGAGGGCATCGTCGATGTGCGGGTGGGTGTTGCGGATGGTCCGTTCACCGCCGAGCAGGCCGCGCGCACGGGCACGCGGCACACCGACCCGCTGCGGATCGTGCCGGCCGGCCAGGCAGCGGCCTTCCTCGCACCGCTGTCGGTCGCCGTGCTCGACGACCCTGCCGTGGATCTGTTCGCCCGGCTCGGGGTGCACACGCTGGGCCAGCTCGCCGCGATGCCGGCGGAGCGGCTGAGGGAGCGGTTCGGGCCGCGCGGAGCGCGGCTGCACGCGCTGGCGGTGGGGGAGGATCCGCAGGCGGTGACGCCGCGCACGCCGCCGCCGGAGCTGGAGCGCGAGGTGTCGTTCGAGCCGCCGCTGGAGCTGGCAGAGCAGGTCGCGTTCGGCGTGCGCGTGGCGGCGGACGAGTTCGTCGCCGGGCTCGGCGCGGTCGACCTGGTGTGCACCGAGCTGCGGGTGGCCGTGACCGGGGAGAACGGGGAGCGCAGCTCGCGGGTGTGGCTGCATCCGGGCGCGTTCGACGCGTCGGCGATCGTCGACCGGGTGCGCTGGCAGCTGGCCGAGCAGGGCATGACCGGGAAGGCGCTGCGCAGCCGCGTCGCGCAGGTGCGGCTGGAGCCGGAGCGGGTGGATGCCGCGGCCCACCACGTCCGGCGGCTGTTCGGCTCCGGGCCGGACGAGCGGGTGCATCACGCCCTGTCACGGGTGCAGGCGATGCTCGGGCATCGTGGTGTGGTCACGCCCGCCGTCGGCGGTGGCCGATGGCTGACCGAGCGGCAGGTGCTGGTGCCCTGGGGAGATCGCGATGGCGACAGTGGTGGCGGCGGTGACCGGCCGTGGCCGGGGAGCCTGCCCGATCCGCTACCGGCGACGGTGTTCGCCGAGCCGGCGCCGGTGGCCGTCGTGGATCGTGATGGCGACATGGTGGCCGTCGACGGGCGCGGGGAGCTCACCGCCGAGCCGGTCGCCCTCGTCGTGGGCGGCCGGCGGATGCCGGTGGAGAGTTGGGCCGGGCCGTGGCCGGTGGTGGAGCGGGAGTGGGACCCTGTGCGTACGCGCCGGGCGCACCGGTTTCAGCTGGTCGACGCATCGCAGACCGCCTGGCTGCTCGTCTGCGACGCCGCCGTCTGGCACGCCGAGGGCCGCTATGACTGAGCAGCCCCTCCGCGACCCGCTGCCGGGGCCCGCCCACCGGTCGGTGCGGGCGTTTCGTCTCGGGCCTGCGGCCCTCGCTCAACGACCGGAGAGAGGGTGAGCTGATGGGGTTCAACAATCCGTCGGTCTCGTGGTCGCAGATGGAGCGGCTGCTCAGCGGTGCTCCCTCTCCGCCCGACGACGTCCCGATCTCCCGGAAGCGCAAGCGGGAGACCGTGCCGCCGGTCGTGCGGCCGGAGAACCCGGTGCCGTACGCCGAGCTGCACGCGCACTCGTCCTTCTCGTTCCTGGACGGGGCGTCCTCGCCGGCCGAGCTGACCGCCGAGGCCGAGCGCCTCGGGCTGCACGCGCTCGCGATCACCGACCATGACGGGTTCTACGGCATCGTCCGATTCGCCGAAGCGGCGGAGGGAATGCAGCTGAAGACGGTGTTCGGCGCCGAGCTGTCCCTGGCCGACGCTCCGAGCCCCTCCCGGTCCCCGAGCCTGTCGAGGGGTCGCCAAGCCCCGTCGCGCAGCGGCGAACCCGACCCGCTCGGCACGCACCTGCTGGTGCTGGCGCGCGGCGAGGAGGGCTACCACCGTCTCGCCGCGGCGATCACGCACGCGCAGCTGGCCGGCGGTGAGAAGGGGCGGCCGCTCTACGACCTCGAGGAGCTGGCCGCGCAGGCCGGCGGACCCGCCGATGGGCACTGGGCTATCCTCACCGGATGCCGCAAGGGCGCCGTCCGCCGCGCACTGGCCGACGGGGGAGCGGATGCCGCGGCGACCGAGCTCGACCGGCTCGTCGCGCTGTTCGGCCCCGACGCCGTGAACGTCGAGCTGATCGACCACGGAAACCCCGGCGACTCCCGGGACAACGACCTGCTGGCATCCCTCGCCCGTGACCGGGGACTGCCGATCCTCGCCACCAACAACGTCCACTACGCGGCGCCGGAGCGGGCGCATCTGGCTGCCGCGGTCGCCGCCGTGCGCGCGAACCGGGGGCTGGACGAACTGGACGGCTGGCTGCCGGCGCACGCGAGCGCGCACCTGCGGTCGGGTGCGGAGATGACCCGGCGGTTCCGCCGGTATCCGGGTGCCGTGGCGCGCACCGTGACGCTCGCCGACGAACTGGCCTTTCCGCTGCGGCGCGCGAAGCCGGCGCTGCCGAAGCTGCCCCTGCCGGAGGGACACACGCAGATGTCGCACCTGCGCGAACTGGTGTGGGCGGCGGTGCCGGCGAAGTATCCCGATCTGAAGCCGGAGCAGCGGGCGCGGATCGAAGACGAGCTGGCCGTCATCGAGCAGAAGGACTTCCCCGGCTACTTCCTCATCGTGCACGGGATCGTGCAGGAGGCGCGGCGCCGCGGCATCCTCTGCCAGGGGCGGGGCTCGGCGGCCAGCAGCGCGGTCTGCTATCTGCTGGGCATCACCGCCGTCGACGCGATCTTCTACAACCTGCCGTTCGCCCGGTTCCTGTCCGCACTGCGCGATGAGGAGCCCGACATCGACGTCGACTTCGACTCGGACCGGCGCGAGGAGATCATCCAGTGGGTGTACGCGCAGTACGGGCGCGAACGGGCCGCGCAGGTCGCGAACGTCATCCAGTACCGCCCGAAGAACGCCGTCCGCGACATGGCGCGGGCGCTCGGGCATTCGCCCGGACAGCAGGATGCCTGGTCGAAGGGGATCGAGCGGGGGTTCGGGGATCTCGATACACCGTCGCTGCGCGACGGCACTCGATCACCGGGGGGTGGCGACGGCACTCGATCACCGGGGGGTGGTGGAGATGGGGCTCGATCACCGGTGGCCGGCGACATCCCCGACCGGGTGCTGGAGTACGCGGGGGAGCTGATGAAGGCGCCGCGGCACCTCG
>Ga0180219_1002075_pt1 | contig 12176 bp, 13 predicted proteins | sample eDN3rd30CBELigMG_FD_151338 | JGI IMG/M metagenome (GOLD analysis project Ga0180219, IMG submission 151338) | Enriched Miracle-Growth compost microbial communities from Emeryville, California, USA - eDNA 3rd pass 30_C BE-Lig MG (version 2)... ...
AGCCGGCCGGCACGCCCCTGCTGCGCCAGGCGGTGGGCGGCATGCTCGCCAGCCTGCTCGACTCGCTGCTGCTGTTCTGCCCCAACGCCAACTCCTACCGGCGCTTCCAGGCCAACAGCTACGCGCCCCTGGCGCCGACCTGGGGCTGCGACAACCGCACCGTCAGCCTGCGCGTGCCGGGCGGGCCGGCGCATACCCGGCATATCGAGCACCGCATCTGCGGGGCCGATGCCAATCCTTATCTGGCGGCGGCTGCAATCCTCGCCGGCATCCACCGCGGCATCCGCGAAACCATCGACCCGGGCGCGCCCGTCGAGGGCAACGGCTACGCCCAGGCCAAGGAACTGCTGCCCACCGACTGGCTGACTTCGCTGCGCGCGCTGGAGCGGTCGAGCTGGGCGCGGGATGCGCTGGGGCGGGAGTTCCTCGGCGTGTACCTGAAGGTTAAGCAGGCGGAGTACCGGCAGTTCATGGGTGAGGTCGGGGAGCAGGATTGGCGGTGGTACCTGCATCAGGCTTGAGACTTAAGAGCCCCTCTCCCGCAAGCGGGAGAAGGGGCAGTCCGGCGTAGCGCTGAACATCAGCGCAACCGGCTAACAACGAATTCAAACCCTCGCTCCGAACAGTCCCCTCTCCCTTCAGGGAGAGGGCTAGGGAGAGGGCCCCCAGACAACAGGAAAAACACAAGAATGAACGCCGCACTGAAACCCGCCAAAGCCGCCCCCGAGCGCGCCCCTTCCTACTATTCCGCCAGCCTCGCCGTGGAAACCGACTACCCCACCCTGCAAGGCGAAGTGAATGTCGACATCGCCATCATCGGCGGCGGCTTCACCGGCGTGACCACCGCCGTGGAGCTGGCCGAGCGCGGCTACAAGGTGGCCATCGTCGAGACCAACAAGGTCGGCTGGGGCGCCAGCGGGCGCAACGGCGGCCAGGTCACCGGCAGCCTGTCCGGCGATTCGGCCATGCGCAAGCAGATGCAGCAGTGGCTGGGCAGCGACGTCGACGACTTCATCTGGCACCTGCGCTGGCGCGGCCACGAGATCATCAAGAGCCGCGTGGCGAAATACGGCATCGCCTGCGACCTCAAGTTCGGCCACCTGCACGCGGCCATGAAGCCGTCGCACATGGCCGAGCTGGAAGCCTCCTACGAAGAAGCCGTGCGCCGCGGCATGGGCGCCGAGGTCAACCTGCTCGACGCCGCCGGCGTGCGCCAGCACCTGGAAAGCGACCTGTACTGCGGCGCCATCAAGAATATGCGCAACATGCACCTGCACCCGCTCAACCTGTGCATCGGCGAGGCCAAGGCCCTGGAGAGCCTGGGCGGGCTGATCTTCGAGCACTCCGAGGTGCTGGACATCGTCCACGGCCCGCGGCCGGCGGTGGTCACCACGCAGGGGCGGATCAACGCCGCCCAGGTGCTGCTGGCCGGCGACGTCTATCACAAGCTGGAACGCAAGCAGCTCAAGGGCATGATCTTCCCGGCCATGGGCGGCATCGTCACCACCAAGCCGCTGGGCGCGCTGGCCAAACGCATCAACCCGCAGGACCTGGCCGTCTACGACTGCCGCTTCGTGCTCGACTACTACCGCCTGACCGCCGACGGCCGCCTGCTGTTCGGCGGCGGCGCCAACTACTCCGGGCGCGACTCGCGGGACATCGCCGGCGAACTGCGCCCGTGCATCGAACGCACCTTCCCGGCGCTCAAGGGCGTGGAGATCGAGTTCCAGTGGAGCTGCGCCATGGGCATCGTGATGAACCGCATCCCGCAGCTGGGCAAGCTCTCGGACAACGTCTGGTACTGCCAGGGCTACTCCGGCCACGGCGTGGCCACCACCCACATCATGGGCGAGATCATGGCCACGGCCATGAGCGGCGACCTGGAGAAGTTCGACACCTTCGCCCAGTGCAAGCACGTGAAGGTGCCCCTGGGCGACGTGTTCGGCAACCCGATGCTGGCAGCGGGGATGTGGTACTACCAGCTGCTGGAGAAATTCCGCTGAAGCCGTATGGGCAATGCCGGAGGTAGGCAGGGCGTAGGGCGTATAAGCCTGCGGCTTATACGCCGTTTAACCTTGTCTGTCGGCCCGCTCGGAGTCGGGCTGGGCGCGTCGATATCGCCAAACTCGCTCACGGCGTTGCCGATAAGCGAGGTGTAGCGGCTGCTCGCGGCCGCTGACCTGCGCGCGGCTCTTGAGGCGGAACAGGCTTTCCGGCAGGCGGTCGAGCCAGACAGCGCAGATCCTGCGAGTGCAGGCAATCACCTCGGGCATAAACCAACTTCCTCAATGAACTGCGTGATAGCTGAGGTAACCTCAGCCCCCCGTTCCAGATAGGGCACATGCCCAGCATCCTCGATGAACCGGCCACGAGCATCAGGCAGTTGCTGGAGCAAATTGTCGAGCGCAGCAGGTACGAATACCTGGTCATGACGCCCCCAGATCACTAGCGTCCTTGATGCGATTTCTGGCAATCGTTCGAGAAGCAGGTCCAAACCTTCGCGGCGGAAATCCTCAACTACCCGCTGCACAGTAACGAACCTCGACCGCCCACTTGCGGCCATGGCCTGGGCCAGGCGCCTTCGCACCTGGGGCGGCCTCTTGAACACTAGGCTCCAGAAGCGTTTCATCTCCTCGACCGAGCGGTAGCCGAAGATGACCGCCTCGCCTTGCAGGCTTGCTTTCAAAGCTGGCCCTAACGCCGCCTGGCCAAGGCCAGCGGGTGCCAGCAAGACCAGGTGGCTGACGTGCTGAGGGTGTTTCGCAGCATACAACCCAGCCACGCCCCCCCCCAGAGAACTACCGATCAGGATGAAGGGGGGCTCAGCTATCGCCTCCAGCAAACTTTCCAGTTCCGCCAGCAACGCCAGCGGCCCATAACCTGCGAGCGGCTCGTACAAGGACTGACCATGCCCGGGCAGATCGACGAATACGCAATGATGTTGGCGCGCCATCCCCATAAGCGCGGCTCCCCACTGGTCCTTGCTGGCTCCAAGGCCATGGAGCATGACCAGTGTCGCCCTCTTCTTGCGCGGAGTACTTTCCAGGTAGACCAAGCGCCCATGCGCGCTCGTGTGGCGGCGCAACTTCAAACCGAACTGCCAGCGGTTGGCCAGGCGCAAGGTACCGAGCAACAGTCGATCAATGCTGTTCATCCGCAACTCCCTGCCCTTTGCTGCCGTCAACCTTGAAGACGACTTTCCCTGGCGGACGCAACTGACATAGCACCACACCCGCTAAGGTTAGCGCTGCACCGATCACCTGGCGCTGGTTGATATCCTCGGCGAGCATGACCTGGCTGACAGCGACCGCGAATACCGGTACCAAGAGCAGATAGGGGCTCAGTTGCTGCATCGAATTACGCCCGAGCAACCAGAACCAAAGGCCGAATCCCAGAAGACCACCGCTGAGCGCCGTATAGATAACAGCCCACCAGGCTTGGGTACTTGCCGCGTGGACACTTGCCCATTGCCCGCCTTCCTGGACGAAGGACCACAGCAAGAGCTGCGGTGTGGCGATGACTGCACTCCAAGCGCTCAAGGCCAGTGGGTCCAGCGGCCCCAGACGTTTGCTCAATACCGACCCCGAAGCAAATGCCAAGGCCGCTAACGCCACCAGCAGCATGCCGAAAAGCGTCCCGCTCGCCGACGGAGTGGCAAGCAATACCAAGACGCCAGAGAACGCCAGCAATATACCTGCCAGTACCTGCACCCTTAGGGCCTCCCCCAGCAACACGAGCGCCAGAACGAGGGTGAAGGGTGTTGCCAACTGGTAGACAATCGCGGAGATAGAAGCGTCTACTCGAGCGATACCGCAATACAACAAACCGAAGTGCAAGGTGCCGGTGATCGTGGCGATCAAAGCCATGGATACAAACTGTTCGCGCCTGACTCGCTTGAGAAATGGCACGAGAAACAGCGCTATGATTGCGTAGCGCATGGCGGCCATGAGGATAGGCGGTAACTCTGCCCCACCAATCTTCACGGCAGTAACCTGCGCGCCCCAGAGAAATGCGACCAGCAACGCAAGCAACGAATCCATCAATGGCATGGCAGTTATCCCTTCTGAAATTGAATCGCTCGCAGAACTCTTTCCGGCGTGCCTGCCGGGAGTCCGGAAGGGTTCAGTCGACGGTAGTGCTCACAAAGGCGGTCCAGTGTTTCGCATAGCGCCTGCTCCGCTTCCGGATCGTGGACCAGTTGTGTCTGGAAGCACGGCGGAAATCCCGAACCGACCAGGATCATCTTGTTGAGCAGCACATTCAGTGCGACCTGGGAGAAGACGGCCGTGTGTCCATAGCGCCGACCGACAACCGCTATTGCCGCAAGTTTGTCGCGCAGCGGGCGCTGGCGCGGGCGTAGAAATCCGTAGCCGACTCGCTCCAGAAATGCCTGAAAGCGGCTGTTGGTACCGTAGGCGTGCATGACGGGGAGATAAAGTACCGCGTCGGTACATTCCAACCGCGACACCAGATGCCCGACGTCATCCTGCACTCCGCAAACCTGGCCTGAGCACGCGTTGTCGGCATCGCAGTAGTCGATCCGGTAGTCCTTGAGCCAAATGTCGTCGACCTCGGCTTCCTTGCCCAGGTGGCGGCGCACCAGCGCCACCACCTGGGCACTGACACCACAAGGTCGGCTGGACCCGACAATGATGGTCAGCCTCATGATTCAGGACGCCTCCAGTAATCCTTCTTCACCAGCCAGGTAGGTGCGTAACGCTTCCTCCATCAATTGTCCGGTCAGCCATAACGTGACCCGAGCCACCTCCTTGATCTGGCTACGATCCTCTTCAGCCCTTAGCGCACGCTGCATTGCCGCTCGCACTTCCTCCGAGTGCTTCTCATCGATAACCGAGTGGGCGACGAAGAACGTCATCTGCTCGTCCTTCAAGCCCAGGTGGGTGCGAAAACCATCGAGGACTGGCTGGATATGCTCGTAGACATCCTCGGCCCAATAGCTGTAGCCCAGACGCGCAATCGGTCCCTTGCGGATAGCCACATCGTTGAGGAAGGCGATCAGCGCCTGGGTCGGAGCCAAGGGCTCTGGCATGTGCGAAGGCAACAACCCGATCGACTCAAGATCGCGCAACACCATTCGCTCGTGGCCCAGCTCCTCCAGGGCGTGCTTGTAGACAAAGCGCAGTAGCGCCGCCTGCTCCGGATCGGCACTGAAGGCACAGGCGGCCTGGTTCACCGAGTTATAGCGGGTGTAGTGGTAGACCTGCAGCATGATCTGCTGGTAGAGAGCTGGTGGCGTGGGGTTTTCCAGGCTGAATTTCCAGAAAGCTCCCTGCTTGATCTGGGCCCAGCCCTCTTCGACAACTGTGTCAAGTTCTCTGAAGAATACTTCCATTTCAATTGGCTCCTTTGACATTGCGATAAACACTTTCGAGCTCCAGGTACACCAGGCTGTAACGCCGTATTCCCTGCTCTCCGGTCCAGATAACGTTATCCATCAGTACTCGCCCCCCCAGATCAACATAGAGCGAAGCCAACGGGCCACGGCACAGTGCCGAGATGAAGCGCAGGTGGGTGTTGGCTTTCAGCCAGACGGCCGACTGCAGGAGAAACATGCGCAGGTGGCGCCCTCCGCGATATCGCTCGTCCAGTACCAGACGATTGGCATCGAAGGCATCCGTCGGCATCTGGAAATATGCCTGCACATCAACTGCCCGCTCGACAAAGCTCAGGCCATGGCCCAGCGGTGTGACGCGCAGCGTACCGACCACCTCCCCCTCGTCCAGGTAGACGAGGTGATAGGACAGGGCATCGCGTAGTTGGTCTCTACGTTCGAAGTCGTCTTCCCGCGCCGGATTGGTTCCCAGGTAGCGGCTCCTCAGTTGCCTGACGGGCTCGAACAGTTCACTTGAGGTATCGATCACACGGACGGACAGGCTCATTGCCGCTCTCACTGTTGACGCTGATCGACAATGCGAGCCTCTTTCCAGCTGAACCAGCTTCCAAGGTTTACATGTTCGGCGAGATCCTCGACGACCATAACCGTGGCTTCGACCGCTAACCGTTCACGTAGGCGTTCCTTGATCAGTACGACCAGACGCCCACGATCTCCAGCGAAGAAGCGTGACATTTCCAGCTTGGCAATAACGGTATCGCGGCCCTTGGCGCGACTGAGGATGATCTGGTAACCAAGACACTGCTCGACACCTTCGAGCAGCGCCTGCTCGATCTGCGATGCAGAGAAGGTGTGGTCGTTCAGTTTCACGGCATCCTTCACTCGACCGACAACCTTGACGGTCTGACGCATCGATTGGGAAAAACCCGGGCGTGACTGTATAGAGACCAGATCACCCGTGCGATACCGGATCAATGGCTTGCTGCCTGGGATCAGCATGGTCACGCATAACTCGCCATCGCCGGTGCAGCCCAGGCTTTCACCGGACATGGGGTCCAGCACCTCGATGATGTAGTTGAGACGATGAGAGACCAACTGGTCGTTGGCATTACAGGCCGCGATGACCATCGCCTCCTGGGAGCCATATAGGCTGTTGTAGGCTTCCGCGCCCCATAAGCTATAGAGATTGTTCTTCAATGCAGGGGTACATAACTCGCCGCTCATCATGAAGGCGCGCAGGACGAAATCCTCCCTCGGGTTGAGGCCCTGATGCTCTGCTTCCTTGGCCATGGCCAGCAAAAGTCCCGGAGCGGATGCGAGCAATCCTATGCGTAGGTCCTTGAGCAGTTGGAGCGCCTTGGGCCAACCTATTACGGGCGAGTGTGGCCAAAGCTTGGCATTGCACACACCGAGCTGAGTACAAACATCACCCAAGGTGTCACCAAAGGAATGAACCTCGGTTGGCCCCATGATGCCGACCACGGTTCTTTCACCCGGGAAATGCTTTTCGATCACAGCCTGGTAGGCCATGGCCAGTTGGCGATTGCTCGCGTAGCTTTCCTTGCGGTCCCGCGGGCATGGTGTGGCAGGTCCAGTTGTCCCCGTGGTCTCGTAATAGAAAAGGCTGCCTTCCAAAGGACCAGACAGGATGTCGAGGCCCGCCTCACGCAAGTCATCCTTGGTAGTGAATGGCAAGGTTGCGAGGTCATCCAGAGTCAGCGAGCGCTCGTCAACCTGGGCAAGGTGCTTGGAATAGAACGGCGAATAGCGTTTCACATGGCCGACTACTTCCCGCAATTGATTTTGGTGCCATATAGCCAGATCAGTGTCACTAAGGACGTCAGTCCAATAAGCATGATGAATCGGATCGTATCGCTCCTTGAACTTTTCTATCTCTTCCACTTCTCAGACACTCCGGCGTGGTGGGCTATCGGGATGCAACTGTCGCTACATTAATTAAGACACCCTATAGACACAGCTGCAGAATCTCGCAGTTGCGCTCACATACAATACTTGCTATACGCACGCGCAAACACATATTCCCAAAGAGACACTTTCCGCCTTGCCAGAGATAAGAAATTTCCGACATACAAACATCCATATATCGATTGACAGCCTGATTCCACCTCGGTAGCTTCATCGGACTGCCGAGCACTTACTGCAGCGCTTAGCCAAGAACGGGATGTCTAAGATGTATTATCGCCTCTCTGCCATCAACTCCTCCCACAGCTATCCCGACAGCTGCTCCCGGGCCGTCCTGGCCTTTTTCAAAAGCAATATCTGGCGTCGCTAATCAAGCGCAGACCGGAGCCTCTCTGCTACCTGCCAGCAATTCCTGATAACTCCAAATGAATTTGAAGGTGCTCTTTAATTTCATCTTTACCACTATCCGACTGCAATTATTAAAAATCAGATAGTGCGTAAATTAATAGCACCAGAAATTCATGACCACCTTTCGACAGCCATGTAGAGACACCGTCACTCCTTATACATCTCGACACTCGCCCAGCGGAGTGCCCGAACCAACTCATCCTGAAAATGGCATTACCGTGAAAAACAATTCGATCCACGTCAATGTTCTTCGCCACGAAGAACGCCGCCCCACCAATGCACTTGAAACCTATGCCAATGCATTGAAAAAATTGGGTCGTGAGGCTGTATTTATTCTTGAATCGCTCTCCGGACCAAGCCGTGACCGCAAGGCAACGATCATCGGGCTCGAGCCGCTTTTAGAAGTCTGTATCAATGAGGGGCAGGCATGGCTGCAAGGCTGTCCTGCGCTTTGTGAACATCTGTCTGCCAGCCTGCGCCAGACAGGCATACAGATAGACCGCGACCACCGGATTCATCTACCGGACAGCGAATCCGCGTGGAGCCTGCTGCGAGCTATCCAGGCCAGGTTCCAACCTGCGTCCAATGCTCCTTCCAGCCTGGCCTTCTTCGGTTATTTCGCCTATGACTGCGCCCGCCTGATCGAACGGCTTCCCAAGCTGACAGAGCACACCCACAAATACCCACTCATAGCCCTGTCGGTCTATCAGACACTGATTTATTTCCATAGCAACGGCACTGTCGAAACCCTGGTCAACAACCACCCCTTGTGGCCACCGCGGACGCTGGAGGACTATGCCTTCCTGGGCACCACCTCAGTGTCAGCAGAGGCGTTGGCTCTGCCACGGTATCCGGCGACATTCGAGGAAACCCGTACAGTCACCTCGGAACAGTTCTTCGAGCGTGTCGAAGTGGCTATGGAGCACATTCGTGCCGGCGACGTATACCAGATTCAACTTGGCCACGAGATTCGTATCCGCTCACAGGTTTCGCCGTTCGATGTGTACAAGAGTCTGCGTCTTCGCAATCCCTCTCCCTACATGTATCTGGCCCACGTCGGCGGTATCGATCTGATCGGCGCCAGTCCCGAGTTGTTCGTCAGGGTCAAGGGCGATCTGATAGAGATGCGCCCGATCGCCGGTACCGCGGGCAAGAAAGCAGGTGTCGATCCGACACAACTGGTCCTGGAACTGACACGTTCGGAGAAGGAGCGCGCCGAGCACCTTATGCTCATCGATCTGTGTCGCAACGATATTGGTCGCGTATGCCAGGCCGGGTCGCTGGAGGTCGACGAGTTCATGCTGGTGGAGGAGTACTCACATCTTTACCACATGGTGTCGAACGTTCGCGGCCTGCTCCGCCCGGGCCTGGATGCCTATGACGTGATCAAGGCATCGTTCCCCGCGGGAACCATGTCCGGCGCCCCCAAGGTAAGGGCGATGGAGCTGATCGAGGGGATGGAAAGCGACCGCCGGGGCATCTATGCCGGGGCCCTGGGCCTGGTCGGTTTCGATGGCAGCGTCAATACCGCGTTATGCATTCGCTCGGCGGTTTTCGACGAGGGTACCTACCAGTTGCGTGCATCGGCCGGAGTGGTCGCAGACTCGGTCGCCGAGTTGGAGTGGAAAGAAACGTTATACAAGATGGGGTCTGTCTATCAGGCAGTGACCGGAAAGGAGATTGCACTGTGAAAGTCACTCTGATCGATGCCTATGACAGCTTCGTCTTCATCATCAGCCAATACCTGGAACAATTGGGGCTGGAAACCCGCGTCGAACGTCACGACGTACCAGACCTGATCCAGCGCATCGAGGTCTTTTCACCAGACTTCTGCGTACTGGGCCCCGGTCCCGGACATCCAGCCGACGTTGGCTACATTGAATTGATCAGGCACTTCCACCAATGTCTGCCACTGCTAGGCGTATGTCTGGGCCATCAGGCCATCGGCCTGGCCTTCGGCGCCCAGGTCTGCCGGGCCCCCCATGTGATGCATGGCAAGGTGAGCGAGATCGAGAACGACGGCAAGGGCGTCTACGGCCATACGCAGGGACGCTCCATAAAGGCCACTCGCTACCACTCGCTAATGATCAGCGACCAGCAATTCCCCAACTGCCTGGAAGTCACTTCGAGATCTTCGGATGACGGCTATGTAATGGGAGTTCGTCATCGCCACCTAGCGGTGGAGGGAGTGCAGTTCCACCCAGAAAGCATCCTGACCGAGAACGGGCTGGAAATACTCCGCAGCTTCATCAGGCACTACCTACACCAATAATCGCCCAGAAGCCTATGTACACCTTCCGTGTTCCTGGTTGTTCCATTTCTGCAACGACAAGAGTGATCTGTTTATGGACAAACACAACTCACCTGCCGGCAATAAGAGCCAGGCCAGACTTGCCACACCGATGACCGCCTTCATGAGCCTTGCCAATCATGCCAATCATGCCAATCGATGTGATTGGGAGCGCTCACTGGACAAGGTGCTACGACAGATCGGATTCACCAGATACCTGATCAGTCTGGGGCCAACAGTCCCAAGGGATAAAGCCCCTCTCGCCGGCATAATCACCACCTTTCCCAAGCACTGGCTAGAGCACTATTGCTGTAACGAGTTGATCGAAATCGACCCGATACTCAAACACTGCCGACGAGAGTTGGTACCTTTTTTCTGGCAGCGCGAGCGACGGCGTGCTCGTGGACGCTCCCGTGATTTCTGGCGGCAACGCGAACAGCATGGACTGAGCAACGGCCTGAGTATTCCGCTGCGTTACAATCTGCTCTGGGGAACATTGAGTGTGGCCTTCGACGATGTCCAAACCACGGAGCAGGAGATTTTTTCCAATGTCGCCGTCTGCCAGCTGTTCATGCTCATCCCCTACGTGCTCGCGGGGTTGCGCAATCAGCTACAGGAGGTACCTCAACTCCGCCAAGGTCTGACACCCAGGGAAATCAAGTGCCTGTATTGGGCAAGTGCAGGCAAGACCACCTGGGAGATCAGTCGCATCCTGGCCTGCTCCGAGCGTACCGTTGATTTTCACCTTCTCAATGCTCGACACAAACTGGGAGCGGTAAGCCGCCAGCAAGCCGTCAGTACCGCGATAGCCTGCGGTCTGATCACACCAATGACTTGCCGGGATACGGCACTACCAGACGATGGAAAAACCGTGGCGAGTTCGGGCGGTATCCGTCCCAGGGATCTACACCACAATTCTCTGCTATTCCCTGGGCCCAGTCCCGGCCAGGCTCGATAGCGCCTTTTCGTGGGATGGATTTAGCTTGCGCGGTAGTGATGGGTATCGCACGAAGCTCAACCTATCCTACGGACATTGTGTTTGCCTGAAGGGTATCCGCCCCACAAACCCCATCTGCCCATAGCCCGCCAATCATTGGATGCTGAGCTCCCGTTTTTACCGGAGCTCAGTCCTCATGATGCGTCCCGATGCCAAGGTGCAGAAGGTCTACCTCTACCCCAAGCCCGTCGATTTCCGTAAATCCATCAACGGCCTGGCCGCCCTGGTCGAGCTGGACATCAAGGTGGAAGTGTTCAACCCGGTACTCTTTGTCTTCCTCAATCGCCCCCGTAGCCAGGTCAAGATCCTCTACTGGGAGCGCAATGGTTTCTGCCTCTGGCTCAAGCGCCTGGAGGCCGAGCGGTTCAAGACCAAGCCCGATGCTGGCGACGAGACCATCGAACTGACGGTCGATGAGTTGAACTGGATGCTCGACGGCATCGACCTGTGGCGCAACCGGCCGCACAGGGTACTGACGCCACGCTTCGTGGCCTGAGTCGGTATAATCCGGTGCCATGAAAATGGATGCCGACAACCTTCCCGACGACCCTATCCTGCTCAAGCAGATGCTGCTGTTGGCGCACGGAAAGGTGGCGCAACTCCAGGAGCAGATCGCCCTGCTGCGCCACAAGCTGTTCTCGCCCAAATCCGAGCGCAGCCCTGAAGATACCGACTCACCACAGTTGGCCATGTTCAACGAGGCTGAAGAGCTGATCGACGCGGCTGCCGCGCCAAGCGAAGCCGAAGAGGTCGTTGCGCCAGCCAAGCGTCGTGGCAAACGCAAGCCGCTGCCGGCCAACCTGCCGCGCGTCGTCGTCGTCCACGAGCTACCCGAACACGAGCTGACCTGCGAATGTGGCTGCCGCAAGCAGGCCATCGGTGAGGAAACCAGTGAACAGCTGGACATCATCCCGATGCAGGTGCGGGTGATTCGCCATGTCCGCAAGACCTATGCCTGCAAGGCCTGCGAAGCCGCGCTGGTTACCGCCGGCAAGCCCGCGCAACTGATCGAGAAAAGTCTGGCGAGTCCCAGTGTGCTGGCGATGCTACTGACCACCAAGTACGTCGACGGCATCCAGCTGTACCGCTTCGAGAAGATGCTCAGTCGCCACGGCATCGACATCCCGCGTCAGACCCTGGCCCGCTGGGTGATCCAGACGGGCGAGCAACTGCAGCCCTTGCTCAACCTCATGCGTGACAAGCTG
>Ga0180219_1002076_pt1 | contig 12173 bp, 10 predicted proteins | sample eDN3rd30CBELigMG_FD_151338 | JGI IMG/M metagenome (GOLD analysis project Ga0180219, IMG submission 151338) | Enriched Miracle-Growth compost microbial communities from Emeryville, California, USA - eDNA 3rd pass 30_C BE-Lig MG (version 2)... ...
GCGACGATCTTCGCGCCGATCCCGCTGCTGATCGTCGCGTCGATCTGGTATCTGTTCTTCACGTCGGTGCTCATGGCCGGCCAGTACTTCGTCGAGAAGCGGTTCGCCCGTGGCTCTGACCGCTCGCGGCCCGCCGTCGGTGGTGTCGTGGTGGGCGCCGAGGGCGTCGCCGGCGTCGGCATCGATGTGGGAGGGAAGGGATGACGGTGGTCACCGACACTCCGATGGTCGAGGCCAAGATGGTCTCGAAGAGCTTCGGCAGCAACGAGGTGCTCAAGTCCATCTCGCTGCGCGTCGACCGCGGCCAGGTGATGTGCGTGATCGGCCCCTCGGGCTCGGGCAAGTCCACCTTCCTGCGCTGCATCAACCACCTCGAGCGCATCGACGCCGGTCGGCTCTACGTGGACGGCGAGCTGATGGGCTACCGCGAGAAGGGCGACAAGCTCTACGAGCTCAAGCCCGCAGAGGCGAACCGCCAGCGGCGCGACATCGGCATGGTCTTCCAGCACTTCAACCTGTTCGGTCACATGACCGCGATCGAGAACGTGATGGAAGCCCCGATCCGGGTCAAGGGTGCGACGAAGAAGGATGCCGCGGCCCGCGGCCGTGAGCTGCTCGCGCGCGTGGGGCTGGCGAATCAGGCCGGCCACTATCCGGCCCAGCTCTCCGGCGGCCAGCAGCAGCGCGTCGCGATCGCCCGGGCTCTGGCCATGGACCCGAAGCTCATGCTCTTCGACGAGCCGACAAGCGCGCTCGACCCCGAGCTCGTCGGCGAGGTGCTCGACGTCATGCGTGAGCTCGCCGAGAGCGGGATGACGATGGTCGTCGTCACGCACGAGATGGGCTTCGCGCGCGAGGTCGGCGATGCCGTCGTCTTCATGGACGGCGGCGTGGTCGTCGAGTCGGGCGATCCGCACGAGGTGCTCACGAATCCGCAGCATCAGCGGACGAAGACCTTCCTCTCGAAGGTGCTCTGACCCCACAGCATCCTGCATCCTGCCGGATCGGCATCCGTTGCGTTCTGATCACGGAATACGTCGTCGGTTGCCGATCCCGGCAGGTGTATGGAGGATGGATGATATACGGCCGCGCCGACCCTGCGCGGCCGCTTCGCACACAGCAAGGTAACGACTATGTCATTGCAGACACACTCGCGCGGGCGTCTCCTGCTCGCGCTCGGGGCGATCGGGGCCTCGGCCGTCGTCCTGTCCGGTTGCGCCGGCGGCGGTAACGGCGGCGGCGGCGACAACGGCGGCAGCGCCTCCGGCCCGCTCATCATCGGCACGACCGACAAGATCACCTCGATCGACCCGGCCGGTTCGTACGACAACGGCTCGTTCGCCGTGATGAACCAGATCTACCCGTTCCTTTTGAACACCAAGTACGGGTCGGCCGACGTCACCCCCGACATCGCCGAGTCGGCCACGTTCACCACGCCGACCGAGTACACGGTCAAGCTCAAGCCGGGTCTGAAGTTCGCCAACGGCAACGACCTGACCAGCTCCGACGTGAAGTTCACGTTCGACCGCGTCGTGAAGATCAACGCGGCCGACGGCCCCGCGTCGCTGCTGGCCAACATGGACAGCGTCGACGCCCCCGACGACACGACCGTCGTCTTCCACCTCAAGCACGCCGACCAGACCTGGCCCCAGGTGCTCTCGAGCCCCGCCGGCCCCATCGTCGACGAGCAGACCTTCTCGGCCGACAAGGTCACCCCCGACGATGACATCGTCAAGGGCGAGGGCTTCGCCGGCCAGTACAAGATCACCTCGTACAAGGTCAACCAGCTCATCAACTACGAGCCCAACAAGGACTACAAGGGTGAGCTGGGTGCGGTCGCGAACAGCGGCGTGACGGTCAAGTACTACGCCGACTCGTCGAACCTGAAGCTGGCCGTCGGCAACGGTGACATCGACGTGGCCTACCGCAGCCTGTCGGCCACCGACATCTCCGACCTGGGCACCAACGACAAGGTGCAGGTCGTGAAGGGCCCAGGTGGCGAGATCCGCTACATGGTCTTCAACATGAACACCATGCCGTTCGGCGCCAAGACCAGCGACGCCGACCCGGCCAAGGCGCTGGCCGTGCGCCAGGCGATGGCCGATCTTATCGACCGCGATCAGCTCGCGAACGAGGTTTACAAGGGCACCTACACCCCGCTGTACTCCTTCGTCCCCGAGGGCCTGACCGGCGCGACCGACGTGCTCAAGGGCCTGTACGGCGACGGCAACGGCGGACCTTCGCTCGACAAGGCGAAGCAGGCGCTGTCTGACGCGGGCGTGAGCACGCCGGTGACGCTGAACATCCAGTACAACGGTGAGCACTACGGCCCGAGCTCGGGTGACGAGTACGCCGCGATCAAGACGCAGCTGGAGAAGGGCGGCCTGTTCAAGGTCAACCTCGCGCAGACCGAGTGGGTGCAGTACTCGAAGGACCGCACGAGCGACGTCTACCCGATCTACCAGCTCGGTTGGTTCCCGGACTTCTCCGACGCCGACAACTACCTGTCGCCGTTCTTCACCGCGGACAACTTCCTGAAGAACCACTACGACAACAAGGACGTGCAGGACCTCATCGCCAAGGAGCAGACCGACTCCGACGCGGCGACCCGCACGGCCGACATCGAGAAGGTGCAGGAAGAGGTCGCGAACGACCTCTCGACGCTGCCGTTCCTGCAGGGCGCGCAGATCGCGGTCGTGGGCAAGGACGTCAAGGACACCACCCTCGACGCCTCGTTCAAGTTCCGCTACGCACCGATGCACAAGTAGTGACATCCGTGGTCGTGCCCGGCCGCTTCGGCGACCGGGCACGACCGATGTCTGAGTAAGGTTCACGCATGACCACTGTCGTCGAAGACGCCGACCTGGCGTCCAAACCCGTCCGCGCCCGAAGCGGCGGGCTCTGGCGCTACATCCTCGTCCGCTTCGTGATGATCATCCCGACGGTGTTCATCCTCGTCACGGTCGTGTTCTTCATGATGCGGCTGACCGGTGACCCGATCACCGCGGCGCTCGGCGGCAGGCTCACCCCTGATCAGCTCGCCGAGCGCATTCACGAGGCCGGCTACGACCGGCCCATCATCGTCCAGTACTTGGACTACCTGACGGGCGTCTTCCGCGGTGACTTCGGCACGACCCTCACCGACCATCAGAAGGTCACCACGATCCTGCTGCAGTACGGGTCGGCGACCCTCGAGCTCGCGTTCTACGCGCTGATCGTCGCGTTCGTGCTCGGCATCCCGTTCGGACTCATCGCCGCCTACAAGCGCGATCGCTGGCAGGACGCCATCCTGCGCATCGGCGCGATCCTCGGGTACGCGACCCCCATCTTCTTCATCGCGATCCTGCTGAAGCTCGTCTTCGCGGTGCAGTTCAACATCCTGCCGGTCTCGGGGCGCGCGGGCACCCGCACCGAGCTCATGCTGCAGAGCCTCGACCATCCCACCGGGATCTACCTGATCGACGCTTTCCGGACGGGCAACATGGATGCCGTCGTCGACGTCCTCTGGCACGCCGTGCTCCCGGGTCTCGCGCTGGGCATCCTGACTGCGGGCGTGTTCCTCCGGCTCGTGCGCACGAACGTCATCGGCACGCTCGGCGCCCAGTACGTGACATCCGCCCGCTCCCGCGGCGTCGGCGAGTACCGGCTCGTCACCAAGCATGCGTACCGGCCGGCGCTCATCCCGATCATCACGCTGATGGGTCTGCAGATTGCACTGCTGCTCGCCGGTGCGGTGCTGACCGAGACCTCCTTCGAGTGGAAGGGGCTCGGCTTCATGCTCGCCGAGTACCTCAAGGCGCGCGACTTCGTCGCCGTGCAGGGCATCGTCATCATGATCGCGGTCGTGGTGGCCGTGGTGAACTTCATCGTCGATGTGATCGCCGTGCTGATCGACCCGCGAGTGAGGTACTGACATGAGCGTGAACCAGGACCCCACGCCCACCGGCGTCTTCGACCCCACCGAGACCGGCGTGCTGCCAGCCGCGCTCGGCGCACCCAAGCGACCGCTCTCCGACCGCATCCCCGTGATCTCGCACCTCAAGCACAGTGTGGGATGGCAGCGCGGGATGCTGGTGACCGGCCTCGTGCTGACGGGACTGTTCGTGCTCGTCGCGATCCTCGCCCCGTGGATCGCACCCTACGGGTACGCGCAGCGCACGACGGACGCCGGTGCGGACTTCGGCACCCTCCAACCGCCGAGCGCGCAGAACCTGCTGGGCACCACGGTCAGCGGTTTCGACGTGCTCTCGCGCACGATCTGGGGCGCGCAGACCGCGCTGCTGGTGATCGTGTTCGCCATCGTGTTCTCGATCTTCATCGGCATCTTCATCGGCCTGGTCTCCGGATACATCGGCGGCTGGCTCGACCGCATCCTCGTGGTGATCGCCGACGCCATCTACGCGTTCCCGTCGCTGCTGCTGGCCATCGTCATGGCGATCGTGATCAGCCACGGGCAGTCGACGCTGTGGGGCGGCATCCTCGCGGCGGCGATCTCGATCACGGTGGTGTTCGTGCCGCAGTACTTCCGCATCGTGCGCAGCGAGGTGGTGCGGGTCAAGGCCGAGCCGTTCGTCGAATCGGCGAAGGTGATCGGCGTGCCGACCCTGCGCATCCTCACCCGGCACGTGCTGCGCAACTCGACCCGTTCGGTGCCGGTCGTGGTGACGCTGAACGCGTCCGAGGCGGTGCTCACCCTGGCGGGCCTGGGCTTCCTGGGCTTCGGCATCGAGGCCACGGCCGCCGCCGAGTGGGGCTATGACCTGTCGCGGTCGGTCTCCGACGTGACCAGCCACATCTGGTGGACCGCTATCCCGCCCGGGGTCGCCATCGTGCTCGTGGTGCTCGGCATCACGCTCGTCGGCGAGAGCCTGAACGACCTCAGCGACCCGCGCCTGCGTCGCCGGCGCCGCGCCGCCGTCGCCGCCGCCGAGCAGGCCGATGCGGCCGACGCCGACCCTGTCGGAACGGAGCCGCTCGGCGTCGAGGTGAGTCGAGCGATCGGCGACGCCGCAGCGAAAGGAACCGAGCGATGAGCGCACCGGTCGACGATGCCGCCGCGCAGGACGCGGCATCCATCCGTGATCTCAAGGTCACCTTCGCGACCGACGGCGACCCCGTCGTCGCGGTGAACGGCATCTCGCTCGCCGCACACGCGGGCGAGGTGCTCGCGATCGTGGGCGAGTCCGGGTCGGGCAAGACCGTCACCGCGAACGCACTGCTGGGGCTGCTGCCCGAGACGGCGACGCTGCAGGGCGCGCTCATCATCCGTGGGCCGCACGGCGATGAGACCGACGTCGTGCACGCTTCGCACGCCGAGCTGCGCGCGATGCGCGGACGCGATGCGGCGATGGTCTTCCAAGAGCCCTCGACGGCGCTGAACCCGGTGTACACGGTCGGGTTCCAGATCGCCGAGGGGCTGCGCGCCCATCACCGCATCTCGAAGCGCGAGGCCAAGCAGGCCGCGATCGACATCATGCGGCGGGTCGGCATCCCCGAGCCCGATCGCCGCGTGAACGACTACCCGCACCAGTTCTCGGGCGGGCAGAAGCAGCGCATCGTCATCGCGATGGCTCTCGTGCTCAATGCGGGGCTGATCATCGCCGACGAGCCGACCACGGCGCTCGACGTGACCGTGCAGGCCGAGATCCTCGACCTGCTGCGCACGGCGCGCGACGAGTTCGGCGCGACCGTGGTGCTCATCACGCACAACATGGGCGTGGTCGCCGACCTCGCCGATCGCGTGATCGTCATGTACCAGGGCGACATCGTCGAACAGGCGTCAGCGCGTGAGCTGTTCGCGAACCCGCGCGAGGAGTACACGAAGAAGCTGCTGGCCGCCGTTCCGCACGTCGGGCACGGCAAGAGCTCGACGCAGGACCGCAGCGTGCCGGCGCCGACCGCACCGCCGGAGGGGTCGCTGGTCGTCGCCGAGAACATGCACATCGCCTACCCGGGGCGCTTCGGGCGCACCGGCGTGGTCGCCGTGCAGGGTGTCGACTTCTGGATCGGCCCCGGCGAGGTGCTGGGCCTGGTCGGCGAATCGGGGTCGGGCAAGACGACCATCGGCCGCTCGATCGTGGGGCTCACCCAGGTCGTCGACGGATCGTTGAAGGTGCTCGGGCACGAGATGCGCGGCACGACGATGCGCGGGCTGAAGAAGCTGCGGCCCGACATCGGGTTCGTCTTCCAAGACCCGGCGACGAGCTTCAACCCGCTGCTGACGATTGCGGAGTGCATCGCCGAGCCGCTCGTCGTGCACGGCCGGGCCGCGAGCCCCCGCGCCGCTCGCGGACGGGTGGACCAACTGCTGGATGCCGTGCACCTGCCCACCTCGTACGGCGACCGGTACCCGCACGAGCTGTCGGGCGGACAGCGTCAGCGCGCGTCGCTGGCGCGCGCGATCGCGCTGCAGCCGAAGCTGCTCATCGCCGACGAGCCGACCAGTGCGCTCGACGTCTCGGTGCAGGCGCGGGTGCTCGAACTGTTCGCCGAGCTGCAGGCCGAGCTCGGGTTCGCCTGCCTGTTCATCAGCCACGACCTCGCGGTGATCGACGAGGTGGCCGATCGTATCGTGGTGCTGCGGCACGGGACGATCCGCGAGCAGGGCACGACCGCCCAGGTGCTCGGCGACGCGCGCGACGACTACACGCGGCGCCTGCTGGCGTCGATCCCGGTGCCCGACCCCGAAGCGCAGGCCGCGCGCCGCGCCGCCTGGGCCGCCGCCGAGGCCGCCGACACCGAGGAGCGCTGACTCGGGCCTCGCGGGCTCGCGTGCGGGGCGGGCCCGGGCCCGTGACCTCTTCGCAGACACATCCTCCGGACGTATTGAACTTCTCGTTCACACAGCGACTCGGCCGCGCCCGGGCCGTGTGCCGCGGCATCCCGCCCCTATCGCTGTGTGAACAGGAAGTTCAATAGCGTTTCGGGATGGTGTCCGAGCGCGCTGCCCGCCGTCGGGCCGGTCGTCCTCGGCTCGGCCGAGGGCTCGGACGAAGGGGACGCCACAGACGAGGGTGGATGCCGCGGGCCGCACACCCGGCACAGCGCCCGCCGCTCAGGCAGGCCAGGCGCCGGTCGCGGCGAACTCCTCGAGCACGGCCGAAGGCCCGGTGAGGTCGATGCCGCGCTCGGAGAGCCACGCGTCGTCGCAGTAGGTGTGCCGGTACCGGTCGGCCGAGTCGCACAGCAGCGTCACGACGCTGCCGGTCTCGCCGCGGCGCAGCATGTCGGCGATCAGCCCGAACGCCGCCCACAGGTTCGTGCCCGTCGACGCGCCGGCGCGAAAGCCCGTGCGCGCGCGGATGAACCGCATCGCGGCGATGGATGCGGCATCCGGAACCCGCACCATGTGATCCACGATCTGCGGCAGGAAGCTGGGCTCGACCCGCGGCCGCCCGATGCCCTCGATGCGACTGGGCGCCCCCGTGGTGACCGACAGGTCGCCGGTGGCCCAGGCATCCAGGAAGGCCGAGTTCTCGGGATCGGCCACGCACAGCTGGGTGGGATGCCGCTGGTACCGCAGATAGCGACCGATCGTCGCACTCGTGCCGCCGGTTCCGGCGCCGACGACGATCCACCGGGGCACCGGGTGCCGCTCGGCTGAGAGCTGGTCGAAGATCGACTCGGCGATGTTGTTGTTGCCGCGCCAGTCGGTCGCCCGCTCCGCGTATGTGAACTGGTCCATGTAGTGCCCGCCGCGGGCCGCGGCGATGCGCGCCGCCTCGGCGTACACCTCGCCCGGGTCGTCGACGAAGTGGCACTGCCCGCCGTAGAACTCGATGAGGTCGATCTTCTCCTGCGTGGTCGACCGCGGCACCACCGCGACGAACGGCAGCCCCAGCATCCGGGCGAAGTACGCCTCCGAGACGGCCGTCGATCCGCTCGAGGCCTCGACGATGGCGGTGCCCTCGACGATCCACCCGTTGCACAGCCCGTAGAGGAACAGCGATCGCGCGAGCCGGTGCTTCAGGCTCCCGGTCGGGTGTGTCGACTCGTCCTTGAGGTAGAGCTCGATGCCCCACTCCGCCGGCAGCGGAACCGTCAGCAGGTGCGTGTCGCTCGACCTGTTCGCGTCGGCGGCGACCTTGCGCACCGCCTCGTTCACCCAATCGCGGGTCGTGCGGGCCTGTTCGAGATCGTGCATCGTCGCTCCTTCCCGCGGCGAGCCTATCTGCTCACCGCCGTTCCGCTACCATCGCACCGTGAGCGACGAGACCTCGGCCGAGCCAGAGATCCGGCAGCGCATCTTCAGCGCCGAGCGCGCGAAGGCGTTCATCGACGCGGTGGTCGCCATCGCGATGACCCTTCTGATCCTGCCGCTCATGGAGAGTGTGGGCGACGCCGAGCCCGAGCTCGGCACCGCCGGCTGGTTCGCCGAGCACCAGTGGCAGGTCATCACGTTCGTCGTCAGCTTCGCGGTCATCGCGAGCTTCTGGGTCAATCAGCACCACCTGTTCGCTCAGGTCGAGTCGGTCTCGAACCGCCTCCTGTGGGTGTGCATCGCGTGGCTGCTGACGATCGTGTGGATGCCGGTGGCCACGGCCCTCACAGGGGCCATGCCCGACGACGACCAGGTCGTCAAGGCCGTATACATCGGCACGATGATGCTCACGTGCACGCTGGCCCTGACACAGCGACTCGTGCTGCTGCGGCATCCCGAACTGCATGCGATGACCCGCGACCAGCTGCGCCGCGGGCTCGCGGTCGACATCGCGATGACGCTGCTTTTCGGCATCGCCCTGGTCGTCGCGGTGACGGTGCCGCAGATCAGCTACTACGCGCTGTTCCTGCTGCTGCTCACCGGGCCCCTGCACCGGGTGATCGCGCGCCTGCTCGGCGTGGGCAGGGCCCCGTCAAGGCAGGAACGCGGCGAACACCCCGGCGAACACTGACGCCAAGAACCCCAGGAGCACGACGCCCACGACGATCGCGAGCGGGGTGACGCCGCGGCGCAGCCGCCGGCCCTCGGGCGCGACGACGGGCGGCGGCGGCAGAGGTGTGGAACCCGCGACGAAGGGATGCTGCGGGCCCGCGGTGCCCGCCACGGCCCCGGCCGTCGGCGGCTGCGCCGTCGGGGCGCCGGCGATCGCGGGCGCGGCGGCCGCGGCATCCCGAACCACCCGATCGTCGCGCCAGCGTGCCCACTGCGCCATCTTGTCGAGGATCGCGCCCACGGTGGCGAACATCCACCGCCACGTCGCCTCGTCGAGGGTGGAGAGCTTGCGGTCGGAGTAGAGGAAGAGCCAGTCGTCGACGATCTCGACGTCGAGGGCTGCGACATTGTCGATGAAACGCGCCATGATGTCGGGCGTGAAGAGGTACAGGGCGTCCTGCTCGTACCCGGTCGGGCAGTACAGCGTGAAGTACCTGTCGAAGTCGCCCTCGAGCGAGAGACGTTGACCGCGCGCGAGTGAGGCGGGCAGGTTCGTGCCCAGGACGTTGTTGCTCTTCGCGTCGAGCACGATGTTCGGCAACGGCGCGTCGAGCTTGATCGCGACGTATCCCCACGTGGAGGTCGACTCGTTCTTGCCCGAACCCGTCTTGTACAGGTAGTTGCCGAACTCGACGAAGCGCGGCTGCTGCCCGCGCACGAGGTCGGACGACTGCCGCGAGTGCCCCTCCTGGAAGATCATGCCCGGCAATGCCGGGTCGCTCAGCCCCGGCGCGTAGCTCATGCCGTTGGCGCGGGCGAAGCGGTCGAGCCGGTAGGCGCGTACGGCCGCCCCGTCGAAGAGCGTGCCACGGGCGACGAGGACCACGGCCACCACGAGGATGGCGGCGAAGCCGAGCATGAGCACGGTGAAGATGATGCCGAGGAAGCCGCCGCCCACGAAGCCGGCCGCGATGACGCCGACGATGAGCTGCACGCCTCCCATCAGGAAGAACACGGCGGTCAGGCCCAGCACCACGATGATCGCCAACCGCGACGCGGCCGAGCCCGCCGGGCGGATGCTCTTCCAGAACGCGCGGGCCGCGGCGCGGTCGACCGGCTCGGTGAGGGCGCGCGCATCGAAAGGAAGGGTCATCGGTTCACCTCGTCTGCATCCCATGACAGGCCGGATCCGGCGGGGATGGATGCCGCTTCCAGCGCCGGATCGGCGATGATCGCCGCGATCAGCTCGGCTGAGCCCGCCACGATCGTCGAGTCGAAGTCGATCTCGCTGACCATGACCCACGCGTGGTCGTCGGGCCAGACGAGGTTGGGGGCGTCGGGCGGCCGCACCCACCGTTGCTCGTTCTCGTCGGCGTGATCGGTCCACGGCACGCGGGTCGGCCAGCCCGGGTCGTCGAACGTCGTGACTCCGCCGCGGAACAGCACGTACGACCGGTTCGGCAGCTCCAGATGCGGCCCGCGCGAGACGTCGTCGGGCAGGATGCCGGGCTCCCAGGTGCCCTTGCGGAAGGGGTTGTTGAAGACGTCCTTGAGCGACCGGTACAGCACGGAGCGGTGCGGGGTGTCCTCGGGCGTGTACTCCGCATAGCGTCGCGGCATCCCGCCCACGTTGCCGAACAGTCCGCTCGCCGCGTCGTGGACCGTGTGCCCGAGCAGCCCGCCCCAGCCCTCCCACACCGCGGCGTAGCCGGCATCCGGCGTCGTCGTGGCATCGGCGAGCAGGCGGGCGAGTGCTGCGAGCGGCTCGGCGACCAGCGCGCCCTGCTCGGGCGGGTCGTACCGCCAGCCGGCGTCGTCGCGGGGCGCGCCGCCGTCGCCGTGCGGGTCGTCGCTGCGCACGATGCGGGGCCACTGCGCGAGCGGATGCATCACGGTGCCGAACGCCTCGGCCGTGCGCTGCCACGTGACCTGTTCGGCGTCGATCTCCGGCTGCGCGGCAAAGAAGGCCTCCCACGCGCGGGTGTCGTCCTCGGCAGGCCAGGTGCCGGTCACGGGCCGCTCGCGCACGGTCGGGTGGAACACCCGCGCATAGGCCTCGAACCCGCGCGGCACGACGTCGTGCATCGTGTGCGCCCAGGTCTCGTCGAGTCGTTCGCGCAGCCACGCGCCCGCGGCGACATCCTCGGTCCACTCCATCCGACCACCGTAGCGGGCGCGCTCGGGCGTAGCCTTTCGGCGTGACGGTGATCATCGCGTTCCTCGCCAACATCCTCGTCGCGGTCGCCAAGACGGTGGCGGCTGCCCTCACCTCGTCGGCGTCGATGGTCGCCGAGGCGGCGCACTCATGGGCGGATGCCGGCAACGAGATCTTCCTGCTCATCGCCGACCGGCACTCGGCCAAACCGAAGGACGAGCGCCACCCGCTCGGCTACGGGCGCAGTGCGTTCGTGTGGTCGCTGATCGCGGCATTCGGCATCTTCACCGCCGGCGCGATCGTGTCGGTCATGCACGGCATCCAGCAGCTGGGCGCGAACGAGCCCGTCGAAGACCCGGTGATCGCCTACATCGTGCTGGGAATAGCGTTCGTGCTCGAGGGATCGTCGTTCCTGCAGGCGTTCGTGAAGTCTCGTCGCCTCGCGCACCAGCGCGGTTCATCGACCTGGGACTTCGTGCTCGACACCAGCGACACCACGCTGCGGGCGGTGTTCTTCGAGGATGCCGCGGCCCTCATCGGCCTCGTCCTGGCCGGTGGCTCGATCCTGGTCCATCAGCTCACCGGTGAGGCGGTGTGGGATGCCGCAGGTTCCATCCTCGTGGGGATCCTGCTGGCGATCGTGGCGGTCATGCTGATCCGCCGCAACGTGGCGTTCCTCATCGGCACGAGTGTCACGCCGGGGGTGCGCGCACGCGCGGGGCTCGCGCTGCTCGACGACCCCGAGATCGAGCGGGTCACCTACCTGCACCTGGAGTATGTCGGGCCGAACCGTCTGTTCGTGGTCGCCGAGGTCGACCTGGCCGGCGATGCGCAGGAGCACGACGTGGCCCTGCGCCTGCGCGACCTGGAACGCCAGCTCGAATCGCAGGAGATCGTCGAGACCGCGGTGCTCTCGCTGTCGGTGGCCGACGAGCCTTCTCTCGAGTTCGACGCCGGTGGCGGCATCCGATAGACTGTCAAGGTTGTCTGGTGTGCCCGTCACTCCAGGCGACGTGCTACACACCCTCCTGCTCGTGGGAAATGCCTGCGAGCCGTTCTAGTCCGAAGGAGGTGGGTAAGTGACGCACCAGTACGAACTCATGGTCATTCTGAACCCTGAGATCGATGAGCGCCAGGTCTCGACGC
>Ga0180219_1002079_pt1 | contig 12165 bp, 11 predicted proteins | sample eDN3rd30CBELigMG_FD_151338 | JGI IMG/M metagenome (GOLD analysis project Ga0180219, IMG submission 151338) | Enriched Miracle-Growth compost microbial communities from Emeryville, California, USA - eDNA 3rd pass 30_C BE-Lig MG (version 2)... ...
GGAGATGATGTTGGGGCGTGCGTCTTCCGACATGTATCCGCCGCGGAGCGGCGAAGCGGCCCGGCAAGGCGGGCTGTCGGTCCGACGCCTTCATATCGCCGACAGCGTTCGGGATTTCGATTTCGATGCGCCGCGCGGCAAGATCACCTGCATCGCCGGCCAATTGGGCTCCGGCGCCGGCCTTATCACCCGCGCGCTGGCCGGGCTTGTTCCCGGAGCGACGGGAGACGTGCGGCTCGACGGCGCGCCGATCCTGCTCGGATCGGTGGCCCGCGCGCTGCGTCACGGGATCGAGTTCATCTCCGACGACCGGGCCGGCGAGGGCATCTTTCCCGAGCTCTCCGTGCTCGACAATCTCGTCGCCACGCGGCTTGACCAGCATGCCCATGCCGGGATGCTGTCCTGGCGCGAACTTGACCGGGTCGGCAAAAGCCTTGCCGCGACGGTGACCATCGATGCGGCGCGGTTGCCGGCCGCCGCCGGCGTGCTCAGTGGCGGCAACCAGCAGAAGATCCTGTTCGCGCGCTCGCTCGAACGCGGCGCGGCCGGCGTGCTGATCATGAACGAGCCGACGCGCGGCATCGATGTCGGCGCGCGCGCCGAAATCTACCGATTGATGCGCCTGTTCACCGAGCGCGGCCACGCGCTGATCATGATGTCGTCCGATCTGGAGGAAGTCTCCGGCATGGCCGATATTGTTTACACCGTCTTCCGTGGCCGGAATATCGGCCGCTACGAGGGCGCGGCGGTGGAGATGGAGCGCATCCTGGCTGATATGATTCACCCTTCCGGGGTTGCGGGGGCGGCAGCATGAACCGGCGCCTCAGTGTCCTGCCGCTCGGCTCGTTCCAGATGCCGGCACTCAACACCGTCGTGCTGCTGCGGGTGCTGGCTGTCGCCGGCATGGCGGTGCTGATCGCGCTTTCGCCGGGCTTCTTCTCCGCGCCGACGATGCTGTCGCTGGTGACGACGATTTCCTTCGTCGGCGTGGTCGCCGTCGGCATGACGCTGATCACCGTCAGCGGCAACATCATGTCGTTCAGTCTTGGCGCGACAACGGCGGCCAGTGCGCTGACCTTCGTCGCCGTGCTCAACGTGGCTGGCCTTGCCGCCGGCATCATCGCGGGGTTGTTGGTCGGCGCGCTGACCTGCGGCGTGCAGGGCTTCTTCATCGGCTGGCTCAGGGCCAACCCGATCATCGTCAGCATTGCCGGGCTTACCGTGATCACCGGCGCGGCGTCGGGACTGACCAACAACGCGATGCTTTATGCCGACGAGGCGACCGGCTACGAGGCGCTGCGCGGCAAGGTGTTCGGCATTCCGGCCGAGTTCCTGGTGATGATCGCGGTGATCGTGATGGCCGAACTGATGCTGCGGTTCACCCTGTTCGGGCGCAACCTGCTGATGACCGGCGCCAGCTATCGCGTCGCGGAAGCGGCGGGCGTCGCGCGGACCACGACCGTCTTCGTGGCTTATGCGCTGGCGGGGGCGCTCGCCGGTCTCGCCGGCATCATGCTCGCCGTGCGCTACGGTTCCGCATCGATGGAATACGGCATCGGCTACGACTATAATGCCATCGCGGCGGTGCTGGTGGGCGGAACGGCGATCCAGGGCGGGCAGGGCTCCGCGATCCGCACCTTCATCGGGCTTGTGATTATCACGCTGGTGCAGACGCTGTTGCTGCTGCACGGCTTCGGCACCGAATGGCAGCAGCTCATCACCGGCATCGTCGTGCTTGGCGTCGTCATGCTGCAAACGCCGCTGGGGAGGTGAGCCATGCCTGGATCGCAGCTTGGATCGCTGTTCCGGTTGCTCCGCCATTCGCCGATCCTGCGGCCGTTCATCATCCTGATCGGCTGCGTGGTGCTGTTCGCGGCTGTTGACGGCAGCCAATTCCGCTTTCTCAGTCTCGGCACGCTGCGCAGCACGTTGCAGAGCTTTGCAACGCTGGCGCCGATCGCGCTCGGCCTGGGGCTCGCCATGCTGGCTCGCGAGTTCGATCTGTCGATTGCCGGTCTGTTCGGTCTCGCCGGCTGCGTCGCGGTGTTGACCGGCGTCGACTATCCGCTGCTCGGCCTCTTGGCCGCGGTGGCGGTGGGGCTTGCGGTCGGCGTCATCCAGGGCGTGATCATCGTGCGGCTGCGGCTCGGTTCGGTCGCGGTGACGCTCGGCGGCCTGCTGATCTGCACCGGCATTGCCCTGGTAATTTCAAACAATCAGGTGATCGGCTACGCCAACACTGACATGGCGCTGATGCTCGGCGACTATCTGTTTGGCCTGTTCACCTGGCGCAGCATCGTCGCCATCGCCATCATCGCCGTTGTCAGTGTGCTGTTCGCGTTGACGCGGATCGGCCGCGACATCGTCGCAATCGGCAGCAACCGCGAGGCCGCCGTCACCACCGGCGTGCCGGTTTCGGCGATCCTGATCGGCGTGTTCGGCTTTTCCGGCGCGCTGACGGCGCTGTCCGGCGGCCTTGTCAGTTTCAGCCTGGCATCGGCGTCGCCGACCGGCCTGTCGGACGTGCTGGTGCCGGCGGCGGCCGCGGCGATCCTCGGCGGCGTTTCGCTCAGCGGCGGAACCGGCCGGCCGCTCAGCATCGCGCTCGGCGTTCTGGTCCTGTCGGTGCTGCGCGCCGGCGTCAACGCCATCGGTGCGCCGCCTTTCGTCAACGATCTGGCCATCGGCACGATCCTGCTGGCCGTCGCCATCGCGGACGGGCCGGAACTGATGCGGCGCTTCACGGAGATCGCGAGCGCGTTGCAGTACCTCGCCAATCGGAGGAGTTTGAAATGAACGAGCCATCTCGGAACGACGACCTGACATTCTTTCGTGAGCGCGGATTCGGCATTCGGATCGGCTTCGGGGCGCGGCCGGCGCTGCTCGTCGTCGATATCGTCAAGGCTTTTACCGATCCACAGCGCATGCTCGGCGCCAATCTCGACGCGGAGATTAAGGCGATCAACGCGCTTCTGGATGCGGCGCATGCGGCTGGCGTGCCGGTGATCTACTCGACCGTCAGCTACGACGATTCCGGTTTTGCCGATGCCGGCGTCTGGGCGCTCAAGCAGAAGGGCGTCGCCACGCTGATCGCCGATGGCGATGGACCCGAACTCGACCCCCGCCTGCATCAGCAGCCGGGCGACGCGCTCCTGAAGAAGAAATATGCGTCCTGCTTCTTCGGAACGGATCTCGTGCCGCGTCTGCTGACCCATGGCGTCGACACATTGATTATCGCCGGTTGCACGACCAGCGGCTGCGTCAGGGCGAGCGCCGTCGATGCCTGCCAGACAGGTTTCCGGCCGATGGTCGTGCGCGAAGCCGTCGGCGACCGCTCGGCGCGCGCGCACGAGCAAAGCCTGTTCGATCTCGATGCCAAATATGCCGACGTCGTGTCGCTCGACGAGACCGTGGCCTATCTTGCCGGGCTTGGTTCCGGCCATGGTTCCAATCTTGGCGCCGGGCGTACCGCAACCCAACGATAGCGAGGCGAACATGACCGATACGAAATCTCATAGCGTGCCGCGGGAACACGATCGCTTCGATTATTCCGCGATCATTGATCGGCCGCCGCTGCGCTGGCCGAACGGTGCCCGCCTTGCGGTCTGGCTCATTCCGAACATCGAACATTTCCTGTTCGACCGGCCCTCGACCCCGGTCACCATGGCGACCCAGCATCTGCGGCCGGATGTGCTGAACTATTCGTGGCGCGATTACGGGCTGCGCGTCGGGCTATGGCGCGTCATGGAGATCATGGACAAATACGGCTTCAAGGGCACGGTGGCCCTCAACGCCATGGTGTGCGAGCGCTATCCGCGCGTGATCGAGGCGGGCAATGCGGCGCAGTGGGAATGGATGGGGCACGGCATGACCAATTCCGACCTCATCAATGCGCAAACGCCGGCTGAAGAACGCGAGCTGATCGCCTCGGCGGTGCAGACGATTGCGCGAAGTACCGGACGCCGCCCGCGCGGCTGGCTCGGCCCGGCGCTGAGCGAATCCGTTCACACGCTCGATATTCTCGCCGAGAACGGCATCGATTACGTCGCCGATTGGGTCAACGACGAACAGCCTTACCCGATGCGCGTCAAGTCCGGGCAGATGACATCCATTCCGTATTCGATCGAGATCAACGATATTCCCGCGTTCCTTGACCTGAAGCAGAGCGCCGAGGCGTTCGGTCAGAACATCAAGGACCAGTTCGATGTACTGTATGAGGATAGCGCCACAACCGGGCGGGTGATGGCCATCTCGATCCACCCGTTCCTCGTCGGGCATCCTTATCGGGCGAAATATTTTGCGGACGCGCTCAAGCATGTCGCATCGCGCCAGGACGTCTGGCTCGCGACGGGCAGCCAGATCATCGACTGGTATCGTGGCCAGCGTTGACGATTGGCGGTGGCGTGAGCGCGCCGCCGCGACCGGCTATGTCCGCGTGGCGGGAATATACCGCTGGATGCGCACCATGGCGGTGTCCAGCAACAAGCCGATGGCAAGCATGACGACGATATAGGCAAAGACCACGGGGCTCTCGAAAAACCGTTGCGAGTACATCAAGGTGGCTCCCATCCCACCTCCGCCTGCGACCATTTCGGCGGTAAACGTGGTGATGAGGGCCACCGGCAGCGCGACGCGCATGGCGGAGAAAATTCGAGGACAGCACGCTGGCAGGATGATGCGCGACAGCATCACCAGGCGGGAGGCGCCCATCGAATAACCGGACCAGATCAAGCTGCGGTTGATGCCGCGCGCCGCGCTGAACGTCCCGATAATGATCGGAAAGATGCAGGCGAAGGCGACAAGCAGAATTTTCGACAGGCTGTAGATGCCAAACCAGACGATGAAGACCGGAAGAAATGCGATCTTTGGCGAGGGGAAACCGAGCGCGACGAACGGGTCGAGGAGCCAGTTGACGAGCTGGTTCCGGGCCATCGCGATCCCGGCCAGAACGCCGATGAGCGTGGCGATGAACAGCCCGCCGAAGGCGCGGCCGAGGCTTATCGCCAGATCCATCGGCAGGGTGCCGTCGCGCGTGCTGTCCCATAACTGGAGAACGACGGTCGAAAACGGCGGAAGAAACAGCGGGGGCGCGAGCTGGAGCCGGGCCGCCGCCTCCCACGCAGCGACGATAACGAGAACCGAGATCACGGACCGGACATGCAGGCCGAAGGCTCCGGGAGCAGTGCGTTCCACGATCAGGTCCTCGTCATGCTGTTTCGGTTGAAACGGCGGATTCGTGCCAGATCAGCCAGATATGCGTCAGCCACAGCATAATGCGGTCGGATATGAAGGCCGCGACGACGATGCAGGCGATCGCCGCAAACATGTAGCTGTATGCGCCGCTCTCTCCATACATGAAGATCAGCTTGCCGATGCCGTTGGTCGAGGCGATCATCTCGGATGAAATCGCAAGCACGAACGAGAAGCCGAGCGCGATCCGCAGTCCGGTCATGATGTCCGGCAAGGCGTGCGGGAGAAAGATCCGCGTCAGCATTTGCCGCTGGGAATAGCCCATTGCCTCGGCGCTCCAGACCAGCACCTTCGGCGTCGTATTGACCCCGTGATAGGTGTTGACGATCATCGGCAGCAGGCAGGCAAGAAAAACCGCACAGATCGCGGTGACTGAGCCGATCCCGAACCAGAGAATGAACAGCGGAATCAGCGCCGATTTCGGCAGGGAATAGGTGCCGCCGACGATAGGCGTGACATAGGCGCGGAATACTTCCGAACGCGCCATGAGCAGGCCGATCCAGACGCCGGCGACGGCGCCAAGCAGGAGGCCCGTGAACGAGCGGAAGAGCGTGATCGCGAGATTTTCGACGACCTGCGGGCCGCGCAGCAGGTCGACCAGCGCGGCGAAGACCTCGCGCGGTTCGGGCAGGAATGCTTTGTCGATCAAGCCCGAATTGCTGAGAAGGTGCCACAGGACGACGAAGATCAGCAGCGGCACCATCTGCCACAGCCAATTCATCAGGCGGAAGGGCAGTTTAGCCGGCATGCTGTTCGGCCGCGTTGATGGCCTGCTGGCGCACGGACAGCCAGACCCGGTTGCGGAGCTGATTGAACGGCTCCGACAGCATCAGCTCTTCACGCGGTATGGACCGATCGAGATCGATATCGAATTCTTCGACGATCTTGCCAGGGCGTGCCGACATGACGCAAATCCGGTTCGAGAGATAGACCGCTTCCTCCACGTCATGCGTGACCATCAGCACCGTCTTGCGCATATCGAGCCAGAGACGGAGCAACTCATCCTGCATCAGTTCGCGCGTCTGGGAATCCAGTGCGCCGAATGGTTCGTCGAGAAGCAGGATCGCTGGATCGCAGGCCATTGTCCGCGCAATGGCGACGCGCTGCTTCATGCCGCCGGACAATTCGCGCGGATAACGGTCCTCGAAGCCCTTCAATCCGATGATCCCGATAAGGCGCTCGGTAATCTCTTTGCGCTCCTGCGCGGACAGGCTGCGCTGTTCGAGGCCGAACATGATGTTCTGCCGCACCGTCAGCCACGGAAACAACGCATATTCCTGAAAGACGATACCCCGGTCGGTTCCCGGCCCGGTGATTGCGCGGCCGTCGACCAGCACGTCGCCGTCGGCGCTGAGAAACCCGCCGACGATGTAGAGAAGCGTGCTTTTTCCGCAGCCGGACGGCCCGACAATCGAAACGAACTCTCCCTCCTTGATGGAAAGATTAGCGGCTGCGAGCGCAAGCACGGAGCCGCTATCAGTCGGGTAGGATTTGGCGACGTTTTGGATTTCGATTTTTGACGTCATCAAGTCGCGCACGGCCGGGGAAGAAGAGAGAGATTAAGGTATTTGGATGCGTCAACCTTCTGAGCCAGCAATTTCTCCTCGACCATGGCATCGATCGGCTTCTGGATCGATGAAACGGAAACGCAGCCGTTACGGTCGCGATAATAGTCGCGTGGCGTGGCGAAATAGGATTCCAGAACCGGCTTGGGAGATTTCGTGAAGTCAGCGATGAGATCGATCGCCTTCGCCCTGTTGGCGGGATCGTAGTACCAGGCCAGACCTTGCACATAGTCTTCGAGGAAGGCGCGCACGGCGGCTTCGTTGTTCTTGAGGAACGTATTCGTCGTCACCTGGAAGATAACCGACGATGGTCCGAAGGCATCGCCGCCGGTGAAAAGCGTGCGCAGGTCGCCTTTCGGGGCTTCCGCCGCAAGAAACGGGATCACGAGGACGCCGCAGTCGACGCGCTTTTCCCGAATGGCCGGCGCCATGTTGGGGAATGCAACCTCGACGATCTCCACGTCGCGGCGTGGATCGAGGCCGTTCTTCTTCAGGACCACGCGCAGAACGAGGTCGACGGCGGAACCAAAGGCGTTGATACCGACTTTCTTGCCCTTGAGATCCTTTACGGTCTTGATCGGCGAATCCTTGAGCACGAAGAAGGTGTTCGACGCATTGCCCTGATGGCCGTCCTGATAATTGTCGGAGATGATCGTCAGCCCGCCCGGCACCGCATTTTTTGTGATGGTGGTGGCGAACGCGGAGCAGGAGAGCGTCGCGAGATCCGCCTGGCCCGACGCCAGCAGCGTCGCTGCTTCGGGCGTGCCGCGCGTGAAGGTCATGTCGACGGTGTAGACTTTGCCGTAGTTCTTCAGGACGTTCTGTTTCAGGTGATCCAGGAAGATGATGGTCTCCATTTCGTTGGGACCGATTCCGCCGCCGGTCGCGTAACGGATTTTGACCGGCGCGGCTGTTGCGAGATTACTCCAGGAGCCGAGGGCGGTAGCGCCGATCGCCGCTGCTCCGAATTGAACCACCTTACGGCGAGAATGTCGTGAATACTTGTCCATGGTGTTCCTCTCGTGGTGTTGTTTTTGGGTAGAAAGTATATCCGTAAAATAATACTGTCAAATGCTAATATAATACTGTATTGAGTGTCCTGTTTCCTTTTGTGCAAAAGAGGTTGGGAGCGTTATGTCTGTAGAAAAGGTGCAACCGGAAAAGTTGAGCCAGCGCGTGGTCAATGGACACATGCTGTACCATCACGTTGTCGTCACAACCGGGCAGAAGTTTGCGTTTATTTCCGGTCAGCTTGCTCGCAATGCCGAGGGCGTCATCGTCGCTCCGGGCGACATGCGGGCGCAAATCAAGCAGGTCGGAGAAAACCTGAAGGTTGCGCTGGAATCCGTCGGTGCTTCGCTCAAGGATTTGGTGAAGACCACCACCTTCACCACCAATATCGACGAGTTTTTCAAGCACGTCGACGTTCGCCATGACTATCTGGGCGTCGCCCTGCCGACGAGCACGACGGTGGAGGTCCGGCGTTTGTCGCACCCCGATCTCGTCGTCGAGATCGAAGCCGTCGCTTTGCTCGATCGTTGATCGCGCGCATGCCTCGCGCTGGGCTTTCGGGGCGAACGACGCCTCCGATCTGGCTGGCGCGGGGCCATCACGCTCGCGGCGCTGGCTGATCTCCGCAACAGTGTTCACGACAGCAGTCCACTCCGCATAGAGGGGGCCGAACTCTGCACTTATACCCAGTGATATAATTTCAAAAATTTCTCTTGTTGTCGATCAAAATGATTTCCTCATATTATGTGATATGTGGTTGGAAACGGGATCGGCGACGTGATTTCCCTTCGAATGGCGACGTTTTCTCACCGATTTGAGTGCGTTTGGGGTGATGCGGAATGAATCCGCCCAAGCCCACTTTCAAAATCGGTGCTTCTGTTCAGCGGGTCGAGGACCAGCGGTTTCTGCGTGGCCTCGGACGTTATGTGGATGACATTCGTTTCCCGCACGAAAGCCATATGGTCGTCGTTCGCTCGCCTTATGCAGCGGCACGGGTTCGTCGCATCGATACGGTTGCTGCAGCGTCGATGGACGGTGTGCTGGCGGTGCTGACCGGGGCGGACGCGGAGGCTGATGGCCTCGGCCCGAACCGAACCAGCGTTCAGCGCAAGCAGCGTGACGGCAGCCCGATGGTCGAGCCACCTTACCGTAATCTTTGTCTCGACCAGGCGCGTTTCGCCGGGGATGCCGTTGCCGTTGTTGTTGCCGAGACGCTGGCGATTGCGCAGGAGGCGGCCGAAGCAGTGGCCATCGACTATGAGGCGATGCCGGCTGTCACCGACGTTGCTGATGCCGTGAAGCCGTCGGCGCCGGTCGTCTGGCCGGATGTGCCGGACAATGTATCGTTCGTCTTTTCACTCGGCGATCGGGACGCCGTCGATGCGGCATTCGCCAAGGCGCATCATGTCTCGACGCTGGATTTTCGCATCACCCGCGTCTCGGCGAATTCGATCGAACCGCGCAATGCGGTTGCGCTCTATGACCCCGCTGATGCGCGCTATACGCTGTATGCTGCAACGCAGATTCCGCACAAGATCCGCTCCGAGATCGCCAACAACACATTGCGGGTGCCGGAAACGCAGTTGCGGGTCGTCTCGCCGGATGTCGGCGGCGCCTTTGGCATGAAGGGGAGCCCATATCCCGAATATTCGCTGGCGCTCTGGGCGGCCAAGCGCGTGGGGCGCCCGGTTCGTTGGACCGCGACGCGGGGTGAATCGCTGCTGTCGGACTACCATGCGCGGGACAATGTCACGACGGCGCAGCTTGCGCTGTCCGCGAGTGGGGAGTTCCTCGCTTTGCGCGTCCGCACGCTGGCGAATTTGGGGGCCTATCTGTCCTTCAATACGCCGCATCCGCCGACCAATAATCTCGGCGGGCTCGCCGGCGTCTACCGGACGCCGCATATCCATGTCGAAGTGCAAGGGATTTATACGCATACGCAGCCGACGGCGCCGTATCGGGGGGCGGGGCGTCCGGAAGCGACCTTTACCATCGAACGGATGATCGATCTGGCGGCGTGCGAGATGGGGATCGACCGCGTCGAACTGCGTCGCCGCAATCTCATTCGCAAGGACCAGATGCCGTTCGAGACCGGGCTGGTGTTCACTTACGACTCGGGCGATTTTGAAAAGAACGTCGATCTGGCGCTGCAAGCCGCCGACTGGGATGGTTTCGAGGCGCGCCGGGCGCAGGCACGCAAGCGGAGCCGTTTGCGTGGCATCAGCCTTGTGCATCCCATCGAGATTTCCGGCGGGCCGTTCCGCAACCCCAACGAGGAAGGAGCCGAAATCCGCTTCGATCCCAACGGCGACGTGACGCTGCTGATGGGGACCCATAATCACGGCCAGGGTCACGAGACGGTGTTTCGGCAGATCATCGCCAGTTTTCTGGGGGTCGACCCGGAACGGGTGCGTGTCTTCGCCGGCGATACCGATATCGTGCGGCACGGCCGCGGCACTTTCGGCTCGCGATCGGTCATGTCCGGGGGAGCGGCTTTGCGCCGTGCCGCCGACATCATCATCGAGCGGGCAAGAGTGCTTGCGGCATCTCATCTGGAAGCTGACGCAGCCGATCTGGAGTTCTCCCGAGGAGAATTTCGGATTGGCGGGACCGATCGGACCGTTCGTATCGAGGAACTGGCGCGGTTGTCGTACCGGATTGGCGCTTTGCCGCCGGGGTCCGACTATGGGCTTGCGGCCGGTGCGGTCGTGGTTCCTGAAGAAGCGACGTTTCCTAACGGTTGTCACATCTGTGAAGTCGAAATCGACCCCGATACGGGGCAACTGGACATCATCAACTATATCGTTGTCGACGACGTCGGAACGGTCATCAATCCGCTCTTGGTCAAGGGGCAGATTCACGGCGGGCTCGCGCAGGGGATCGGTCAGGCTGTTCAGGAAGCCGTCGTCTACGATGAAGCCGGGCAAATGCTGAGCGGCTCGTTCATGGACTATGCCATGCCTCGCGCTCGCCTGATGCCGCCGATCAAGGTGATCAGCAACGAGGTCCCGACAACCAAAAATGTCCTCGGTGCGAAAGGAGCCGGAGAGGCGGGCACCGTCGGTTCTTTGATTGGCGTGACGAATGCCGTTCTGGATGCGCTGCGTCCGGCTGGCGTGACCGATGTCGCGATGCCGTTAACGTCGGCGCGCATCTGGCAGGCGCTGCGTGATGCAGGATGGGGGCGCCATTAACAGCGCCGATGCGCGTCTCCTTCGCGCAAGCTCTAGGATTGAACTTGTTTTTTGCGGGAGCTGCTTTCGTCGCGCGCCTTATCGTTCATGAGCGCCTCGAAGCCACGGGCCGCGGCAACGATATGCTGCTCGAGTAATTTCTGAGCACGGGGAAAATCCCGTGCGAGAACGGCGTCGCGAATATCTGTGTGCTCGCGGGCGAGGTTGCGGTTGCTGCGCCCGCCGCCAACCGCCATATGCCGATATCGGACGTGCAGGTCATATAACAAATCGCGCAGCCGCATGATCCAGGGTATCCCGCAGGCATCGAGGATGGCGCGGTGGAATTCGCTATTCCGTTCCTCCCATTCCGCAAGGCAAGGTTCTCCAGCCATCAGCATATGATCGAACTTTTCAAGCCGATAGGCTGCCGCCACCACCCCTGCCTCCCAGCGATCGTCGCCTTTTTCGATCGATAATTGTAGTGCGCGGATTTCCAGGCATGTCCTGGCTTCCGTCAAGCCCCACAGCTCCTCCAGGGTCAATGGCGCAACGATAAACCCCTTCTGCCCCTGGGGGACCACCAGTCCATCGGACGACAATCGCTGCATCGCCTCGCGAATGGGGGCAATTCCCAATTCATATTGCGTCTTGAGCGTTGCGACCTTCAGTTGTTCTCCAGGCTTTCGAATGCCGTGGATGATGTCGGCCCGAAGTAGCCTATAGGCTTTCTCGGCAAGCGTTTTATCTTCCCTGTTTCCGTTTCTATTCAAGTCGATGGGCGTTTCCACGGCGGTCGTTTCCGAAGGCGTCGAGTCATGAAATGCGTATCATTATTCCCAATTATCTGTCGATGACCAGCTAACCTATCGTCGCTGGTCGCGATCAGGCACAGCCCGCCGGAGGCGGGCGTAAACGCGCTGATATATCCGGCCATCCCGATGCGGTCAGCGCATCTGTGGCCGAAATGGTGCGAAATTCTTAGAGTGCTGCGGCGATGGCCGAGCCGACTTCGGCCGTGGAGGCGCTGCCGCCGAGGTCCCGCGAGAGTGGGCGACCGGCGGCAAGAATGTCTTCTATGGCTTTCTCGATACGCGATGCCGCCACGTCTTCCCCGAGATGTCGGAGCATCATGGCCCCCGACCAGATCTGACCGATCGGGTTGG
>Ga0180219_1002083_pt1 | contig 12143 bp, 9 predicted proteins | sample eDN3rd30CBELigMG_FD_151338 | JGI IMG/M metagenome (GOLD analysis project Ga0180219, IMG submission 151338) | Enriched Miracle-Growth compost microbial communities from Emeryville, California, USA - eDNA 3rd pass 30_C BE-Lig MG (version 2)... ...
CGAGGCGGCGGCCGCTGGCGGAAATGCTCATGTAATAGCTCTTAAGCTATTACTCTAAAAGTCTCTCCGGTGATTGTCAAACCAGAGCGCGGGCTGCGAAATGCGGTCAATGATTGGGGAGGCAACGCTTGCTTTTCGTGGCGGTTGATATCGGTGGCACGTTTACGGACCTGGTTGGTTTCGATGATGCCAATGGGCGGCTCTATCAGGCGAAACGCCTGACGACGCCGGACAATCTGGTGCGTGGCGTGCTCAATTGCATCGACCGCAGCGGCATGGACATCAGCATCATCACCAAGCTCATCCATGGATCGACCGTCGCCATCAACACGCTGATCGAACGCAAGGGTGCCCGCACTGCCTTGCTGGTCACCAAAGGTACGCGCGATGTCTACGCCATCGGCCGCGGCAACCGCCCGGAAGCCTATAACCTCTTCTTCGAGCGCACCGCGCCGCTGGTGCCCCGCCGCGCCATCTACGAAGTGGACGAGCGCCTGCTGGCCGGCGGCGTCGTGCACAGGGAGATCGATGAGGCGGAAGTCGCCACCATCGCCAACAAGATCAAGGCCGAGGGATATGAGGCGGTCGCGGTCTGCTTCCTGCACTCCTTCTCCAATACGGCGCACGAGCGCGCCGCCGGCGAGGCTCTCAAGAGCAAGCTGAACGGCACGTATGTGTCGCTGTCGCATGAGATCATGCGCGAATATCGCGAGTACGAGCGAATCTCGACGACGTCAGTCAACGCTTATATCGGACCCAAGGTCAGCGGCTATGTCGGCACCCTGGAATCCTCACTCAACGAGCATGGCTTCCGCGGCGAATTGTCCATCATGCAGTCGAACGGCGGCGTGATGTCGCCGGAGGTCGCGGCGCGCCGGCCGGTGATGATGATGGAATCCGGTCCCGTCGGCGGCATCATCGCCGGCGCCGAGATTGCGCGCATGCTGGGCTATGCCAACGTGATCTCTTTCGACATGGGCGGCACGACGGCGAAGGCCAGCCTGGTACGCGACAACGTCGCCGCCATGGCCGAAGGCTATTACGTCGGCGGCTATGAGAGCGGCTGCCCGGTCATGATCCCGGTGGTCGACGTCATCGAGGTCGGCGCCGGTGGCGGCAGCATCGCCTGGATCGACGAGGTCGGCGCCTTGAAGGTCGGCCCGCAGAGCGCCGGGTCCGATCCGGGGCCCATCTGCTACGGGCTCGGCGGCACGAAGCCGACGATTACCGACGCCAATGTTGCGCTCGGCCGCATCGGCGCCGGCGAATTCCTTGGCGGCGAGATGAAGCTTGATGCGGAGGCGGCAACGCGCGGCATCAACAAGGTCGTCGCCGAGCCGATCGGCCTTGCATCGGCGGACGCCGCCCGCGCCATTGTCGACATCGCGGTTGCGAAAATGTCGCTCGCCGTGCGCCAGGTCTCGGTCGAGAAGGGCTACGATCCGCGCGATTTCGCACTCGTCGCGTCCGGTGGCGCCGGCCCGCTGCATGCGGTGGCGATCGCGCGCGATCTGCGCATTCCGCTGGTCGTCATTCCGTCCTTCCCGTCGCACTTCTCCGCCATGGGCATGCTGATGGCCGACGAACGGCATGATGCGGTGCAGACCTATCCGGCGGCGCTTTCCGCGCTCGACTTCCCGCATCTGCTCGGCGCTGTCGATGAGCTGGAGCGCGAGCTATTGCGCATGTGCCGGGCGGAAGGTGCCGAGGTGCAGATTCAGCTCGATCTGCGTTACGTCGGCCAGGAGTTCAGCCTGTCGATCCCGGTCAGCCGCGAACAGTTGCGCAATGCCGACCGCAATGGCATCCGCGCCGCCTTCGATCACCTGCACGAGCACCGCTATGCCCATAGCGCCATCGATGAGCCGGTGGAGATGATCAACATCCGCATGGTGGCCTCGGCCCGCCGTACCAAGCCGGTGATGCCGGCGCCGGCCGCCAGCGAGCCGAAGCCGCGCTTCCGCGAGGCCACGATGGGGCCGGGCGCTCCGGTTCAGTGTCCCGTCTATGAGCGTGAGACCTTGCCGGCCGGCTATGTCATCGAAGGGCCGGCGATGGTCCAGGAATACGGCACCACGACGGTGTTCTTCAAAGGCGATCGCTGCGAAGTGTCCGGCAGCGGCGAACTTCTCATCCACGTCGGCTCGTGAGGCGCATCGTGTTGGATCCTGTCACGCTCGAAGTCATCCGCAATACGCTGCCGGCGATCGCCAATGAGATGGCCGCTGATCTGCAGCGCACCTCGTACAATATGATGATCTATGAGGTCTGCGATTTCTGCACGACCTTGACTGACGCCAGCGGCCGGCTGATCTCGCAGAATGTCGGCGGCGTCTCGCATTTCGTTGCAGATCTCGGCGTCATCATTGAAGACGTTGTTGCCCGCGAAGGGCCGGATGGCTTCGCGCCGGACGATGTGTTCATCACCAATCATCAGCGCGTCGCCGGCCAGCATCTCAACAATGTTGTCGTCTACATGCCCTTCGTCTTCAAGGGCAAGCTGATGGGCTTTGCGATGACGCGGGCGCACTGGATCGATGTCGGCGGTATGAGCACCGGGCTTGGCGCGACGCCAGCCGTCTCCGATCCCTGGTTCGAGGGTCTGCAGATCGACCAGATGCGAATCTACGAGGCTGGCAAGCTCAACAAGACGCTTGAGAAGATGATCCGCGACAACATCCGTTATCCGGAATCCTCCCTCGGCGACATGCGCGCCCAGATCGCCGCCTGCCGTCTCGCCACCCGCCGGCTCGAGGAACTGGTCGAACGCTATTCGCCGGATGTCATCGAGGCGTGTATCGACACCATCTTCCGCGAGACCGAGACGCGCTGCCGCAATGTCGTCAAGACCATTCCGAACGGTGTCTATGAGGCCGAGTCTTTCTACGACGATGACACGGTGACGACCGAGCCGGTGCGCATCCATGCGAAAGTCGTGGTGGCGGACGGCGATATGACTATCGATCTGTCGGGCTGTTCCGATCAGAGAGTTGGCGGGCTCAACTCGCGCACGCTTGCCGGCACCCGCGTCGCTTATAAGGCGCTGACTGAACCGGCGGCTCCGGTGAACGAAGGTTCGTTCACGGCGCTAAAATCGGTGATCCCCGAAGGCAATATCATGATGGCGCGCTATCCCGCGCCCATGGGTGGCTGGAGCCTGATCGTGCCGACGGTGGTCGATACGATCTTCAAGGCGCTGGCGCCGGCGATCCCCGATCGTATTCCCGCGGCGCATCACGGCCTGCTCGGCGGTTCGATCGTCTTCCTCGGTCGCGATCCGAAGAGCGGTGCGAACTTCGTGCTGCAGAGCCTCGAAGGCGGCGGCTGGGGCGGACGTCCGAATGGTGACGGCATGTCTGGCGCCGTCTCGGTCTGCCAGGGCAATGTGAAGAACTCGCCGATCGAGACGATGGAGATCAAGACGCCTGTGCTCGTCGAGGAGCGCGCGCTGCGTCCGGATTCCGGCGGCCCTGGCCGTTTCCGTGGCGGTCTAGGTATCGATGTGCGCGTGCGCAATCTCGTCGAAGGGAAATGGAATCTCGCCCGTCCGCGCCGGCGCAAATGCCCGCCGTGGGGGCTCGACTCCGGCAAAGCCGGTGGCGGCGCCGATTATCTGCTGCAGCTTCCCAATGAGCTGGAAGGCGCGCCGATCGACCAGGTCATGCGGACCGTGCCGCCACGTTCGGTCGTCACCATTCGCACGGGCGCTGGTGGCGGCTGGGGCGATCCGTTCGAGCGCGAGGCCGAGGCTGTTCTCGATGATGTGCTCGAGGGATTGGTCAGCATCGAGCGGGCGCGGCTCGACTATGGGGTGGTGATCGATCCGCAAAAGCTCGCCGTCGATGCAGCGGGAACACGGGATTTACGCAGCCGGCGCGCGCAAGCAGCGGAATAGACGGGAGGAGACGCGATGGGAAACGAACGCCTGAAGGCGGCGCGGGGCTGGCTGGCGGAGCATGGCTTCGACGCCATGGTGGCCTTTGCCGACGGTCAGAACTCGTTCCTGGAATCGAACGCCGTCTATGTCTTCACCAATGTCCGCTCGATCGGCCGCAGCGCGGTGATCCTGGAAGCGGGCGGTGGCTCGACGCTCGTTGTCGAGCCTGCTTATGATGGCGACCGTGTCCGTGCCATCGCCGCTGTCGACCGCGTGATCGCCTCCGATACGTTCGCACAGGCGTTGACCGATGCGCTGGGAGCCGTGAAGTCGGGCCGCGTCGCCACTGTCGCGCTGACCAAGCAATCGAAGGCGCTGTCGGATGCCGTGCTCGCTTGCCTGCCGAAGGCCGAAGCTTTTGACGGTCTTGCGGCAGAACTGGCGCGTATCCGCACGCAAGAGGAACTGAATGCCTCGCGCCAGGCCAATGTCATTGCCGAGAGCGGTTATCGCCGTCTGCTCGAAGTGGCGCGTCCCGGCGTGCGCGAGTTCGAGCTCGCCGCTGACATCTACGACCACATGCGTCGCATGGGGGCCGAGGACAATTTTCTTCTGATGAGCGCTTCGCAGCACAATCTTGCGGTGCGCGCCGCCGGCCGCCGCATTCTCGATCGCGGCGACATCATCCTGAGCGAGATCACGCCCTGCTATCAGGGCCAGTTCGTCCAGATCTGCCGCACCACCGTGCTGGGCGAGGCCAAGCCGATGGTTCGCGAAAAATATGCGCTGCTGAAAGAATCCATGCTGCGCGGCATGGAGGCGGCCGTGCCGGGCGCGCTTGTCGCGGATGTCACGAGGGCGATGAACGCGCCGCTGGAGGCCGCGGGCTACGGCGATTACTGCCGTCCGCCCTATATGCGCGTGCGCGGCCACGGTCTCGGCATTACCTCCAATCTGCCGGGCGATCTCACCGTCGACAGCACCAACAGAATGGAAGAGGGCATGGTGTTCGTCATGCACCCCAATCAATACATCCCGGAGACGGGCTATCTGATGTGCGGCGAATCGATCGTCATCTCCCACAATGGCGGCATCTCCCTTTCGGAGAAGGACGCCGAACTCGACGTTCTGGCCTTTTAAGGGGATCGCGATGCTGACCGTTCATCCTTCGATCATCCTTGGCTCCTACGTCTGGGACGAGGAGCGCCTGCCGCGCGACGAGTTCGATGCGCGCAACGCCGTCATTCGCGATGCCATTGCCGCCAACGGCTGGAGCGGCATGCTGGTCTATGGCGACGCCAAGGAGCATGCCGCGCTGGCATGGTTCACCAATTTCATTCCGCGCATGCGCTGGGCCATGGCATTGTTTCCCGCGAATGGCCAGCCGGTCCTGCTCGCCTCGATGAGCTCGCGCGACATTCCCGCCATGAAGACCATGACCTGGATCGGAGATGTTAAATCCGGCTGGGAATGGAAATGGTTCGATCAGTGGCGCGCCGCCTTGTCGGATGGCCCGGTCGGCACGATCGGGCTTGCGGACGCAACGCCGCTGCTGTGGAAGCAGATCACCGGCAGCCTCGGTTCTGCCTTGCCGCTGGTCGCCGCCGATGACGTAGCGGCGAAGGCGCGCGCGATGCAGCGTCCGCGCGAGATCAGCGTCATCAGGGAGGCGGCGCAGATCACCAGACGCGCCCGGCAGGCGTTTCAAGATGCCTGGGCGAGCGGCGCCGATATCGAGACCTGCGCCTTGGTTGCGGAACGCACGGCGCGAGACAACGCCGCTCAGGATGTGCGCACCCTTGTCAGCCGCGACAATGGCCGCACCTTCCAGCCCTTCGCGCCCGGCCTCAGCACGCGCAGCGAAAAGGGGCTGGGCTATATCGCCGTCAAGTATCTCGGTTACTGGGCCGATACTTATGTGCAGGTGGGAAAGGGAACTCTCGACAAGACGGTCGAGGACCAGCTCGACGCCCTGCTGAAGGCAGCCTCCGCCGGCAAGCCGCTCGGCGAGATCGCCGGCGCCGTGCGGGCTTCGAGCGATGCTGCCGCTCATGCGGTTCTGTCGGGACATTTCGGCCGCCGCATCGGCTCCTCGCTCAACGAAGGCGGTGAAATCCGCGCTGGTGTGTCGGCGCCGTTCGCGACCGACACGGTCTATTCGCTGCATGCGGGCCTTTGCGACAGCAATGGCGGCAGCGTCGCATCGGCGCTTGTGCTCGCCGACCGCAACGGCAAGCTTGAAGTGATCGACCGATCAGCGGGAGGGGCGGCTTGAACCGGCTTCAGCGCATCGCTGAATTCGTCCATGGCGTGCCGGCCTTGTCGGCGGTCGATGATGCGCGTCTCAAGGCTGGCTTCGCAGACACCTGCGTCGCGTTGCTGGCCGGCGTGCGATCGCCCGATGGACAGGGGCTGATGGCGCTTGCGGCGCAGAACGAGGCCGAGCGCGCCGGGCTTGCCGCCGCCGTCATCCGCAGTACTGAAGTCGATGACATTCATCTTGCCTCATGCACGACGCCTTCCTCCGTCGCCGTTTCCGTGGCGCTGTGCGATGAGCAGCCCGCTGATCCCCAGACGGTTCTCAGCGCGGTGGCTGTCGGCATTGAACTGATCGTCCGTCTCGGTCTCGCCATCGACGGGCCGAACACGCTTTATCGTGGCATCTGGCCGACGTGTTTCGCGGCGCCTCTGGGCGCGGCCGCCACGCGCGCGCGCCTGCGCGGCCTCGATATCGACAAGACCGTGCATGCCCTGTCCCTGGCCTTGATGGCGGCCTCGGGCCGCATCGGCCGGTTTGCCGGATCGCCAAGCGGACGGTGGGTGCTGATCAAGGCCGCCGTCGCCATTGGCGTGCAGGCCGCCGATGCGGCCGCCGCCGGCTTCAAGGGGGACCCGGCGCTGCTGGAGGCAGACTGGCTGGGGACTGCGCAAGGCGTCGCCGCCGATCTTTCAAAGCTCACCGATGGGCTCGGCGAAGGCAGCATGGTCGGCGCGCTCAGCATGAAGCCGTTCTCGACGGCGCGGCAGGCGCTGGCTTCGACGGGCGCACTGCAGACGCTGCTTGCCAAGGGGCTCGATCCGGCTTCGATCCGGCGCATTCAGGTGTGTGTGCCTACTGCTTACAGCAAGATGATCGCACAGCCGATCACGCCGTCGCGTTCGAGCGGTTATGTCAGCGCCGCCTTTCAGATGGCCCTGGCGGCCTTGCGGCCGCCGGCGCTGTGGGATCTCGAACGATCTTCCGTCATGACCGATCCGGCGATCCTGGATTTCGCCAGCCGCATCACGGTGGTGGCGGAGCCGGCCTTCGATGCGCTCTATCCCAGGCGCTGGCTTGCGCGCGTCAGCGTCGAGACAGGCGAGAAGACTCTCGTTCAGGAAGAAGCCGTCGCGCTGGGCGATCCCGATCGTCCGCTTTCGGATGCCGACTTCGTCACCAAGCACCGTCATCTCCTGAGCTTTGCCTATGCCGACGAGGCGGAAGCGCTGCGCTTGCAGATGTCCGACGCCGTGCAATCCGCCGCGACACTGGACGCCACGAAAGCACGCCTGCATGAAGCCTTGAAAAAGAAAATCTGAAATGAGGGGGAATTCAATGCGCACCAAGGTTCTATCTCTCGCGGCGCTCGCCATCGCCGGGCTGATGTCTCATAGCCAGGCACAGACCTATCCCACGCGGGCGATCACCATCATCACGACGGGCGCCGCAGGCTCCGTGTCCGACATCATGCCGAGGCAGGTGGCCGAGGATCTTTCGAAGCGGCTGGGCAAGCCCGTCGTCGTCGATAACCGTCCGGGCGGCACCGGGCTTGTCGCCGCCAATATGGTGCTCGCCGCTCCCGCCGATGGCTATACGGTCTGGTTCGGCCCCATGGGCACATTGGCCGTCAATCCGCATATTCTCAAAAGCATGCCGTTTGATCCGGACACCGCGTTCATTCCCGTGGCGCTGGTCGGCTCGACGCCGCTGGTGATGGTGGTCAATCCGAAGCAGGTTGCGGCGAAGACCCTTGAACAGTTCATCGCGGAGGCGAAAAGCCAGCCCGACCGTTTTGCCTATGGCTCCGTCGGCCCCGGCTCGACGCCGGCGATCGCGGCGGCGATCCTTTCGAAGCGCGCCGGCATTACGATGACCCATGTGCCTTATCGCGGCTTCGGCCCGGCGCTCGATGCCGTCATCAAGGGCGAAGTGGCGATGATGATGTCGGATACGGGGCCGGTGCTGCAGCGCCTCGCCGACGGCTCGCTGCGGGCGCTTGCGGTGACCACGCCGAAGCGCACGACCTTCGCGCCGGATGTCCCGACCTTCAAGGAACAGAATATCGATCTTGATATCTCCCTCTGGTACGGCCTCTTCCTGCGCGCCGGCACGCCGGCCGAGGTGTCCGATCGCCTTGCCAGGGAAATGGGCGAGGTGCTGAAGGATCCGGCCTTTGCCAAGTCATGGTCGTCGATGGGCATCGAGGCTGGAACGCTCGCGGGCCCCGAGTTCGTTCGGTATTTCAAAAGTGAGCAGGAAAAATGGGCGAAAGTCGTGCCGACGCTAGGCATTCCCCGTGAATGAGGCAGCGATTGCCGAAAATGACAATATGCGGCGATGAGATTAATACTTGAGGCATAATGCGAAGGTGAGGAGCAAGCGATGCATATAATCGACTCGCATTTTCATTGGTGGCCGCGCTCCGTCTTGAACGCCATGTGCAAGCGCACGGAGTATCCATCCTCGCGCCCGAACGATCGCGGCGGTTACAACTCAACCTTGATGGCTGACATCGATTGCATCCTCTTTGGCGGCGGCGAGTGGTATGATCTCGACGCGCAGTTCCAGTACATGGATACGCTCGGTCATCATGTCGATGCGGTCGGGTCCATCGGCCCGTTCTCGGTTTTCTTCTCCGTGCTGCCGACCGGGGAAGGTCGTGACCTTGCCGTGCTATGGAACGAGGAAATGTCGGCCGCGCAGCGCCGCCATCCCGGTCGTTTCTTCGCCAGCGCCGCCATTCCGTTCCAGGACGAGAAGGTAGCGATGGACGTGCTCGAAGACGCCGTCGGGCGCCTCGGCCTCATGGGCGTCAACATGCCGGGCTCCATCGGCACGGACCCGCGTATCGATGCGGAGCGGTTGCAGCCGTTCTATGCCCGCTGCGCCGAGTTGGGACTGCCGGTCTTCCTGCATCCCACTGATGCCATGTTCAACAATATGCTCAACGGCTATGGCGGCACCCTGCATTCCTCGCTCGGTCGCGTGATGGAGGTCAGCGTCGCGGCGATGCGTCTCGTGCTGTCGGGAACGCTCGAACGACATCCCGATCTCAAGATCGTGATGTCGCATACGGGCGGAGCGCTGCCCTATCAGTCCGGCCGCATGGACAAGAATACCAAGGCCGCGAAGCTTCCCAAGCCCGCCAGCCATTATCTGCGGAAGATGTATACCGATACGGTCTCGCCGCATGCGGCCGGCATCCGCTTCGCGATCGACTATTACGGCATCGACAATGTCATGTACGGCACTGACTATCCCTGCTGGGAGCCGGCGGAATGTCTGGCGCTGCTTGACGAACTCGATCTGACGGACGCGCAGAAGCAGAAACTGTTCGTCGACAATGCCAGACGCGTTCTGAACCTGCCGACTGCCGCCACAGCGGCGGCCGCAGAGTAGCGCCTACGGCGCGCACCAGGTTGCGCGCTGATCAAAAACGATAAACGAGAGGGAATGTCACATGGTTACGGGCCGCGTGCTGCTGAGCATTTGCGTTGCGATGGGATTGAATTTTGGTGCTTTGGCGCAGTCGAGCGATGACGAGGCGTCGTTCTTCAAAGGCAAAAGCATGAGGCTGATCGTCGGCACGGGCCCCGGCGACGGCTTCGACTTTTATGCCCGGCTTCTCGCTCGCTATTATTACCGGCACATTCCGGGCCAGCCCTCGCTGAGCGTGCAGAACATGCAGGGCGCGGGCAGCCTGAACGCTCTCAACTTCGTCCAGAACGTGGCGCCGCGCGATGGAACGGTGCTTGGCCTGATCATTCCGGTTGCGACGACCATGCCGTTGCTGCGCCCGGACGTCGCCCGCTTCGATCCGCGCACCATCAACTGGATCGGCAGCGTGGCCGGGGACTATTTCACCTGCGGGATCTGGACCGCGGACAAGGTCACCCTCAAGGATCTGCAGTCACGCGAGTTCATTGTCGGCAGCACGGCCGTGGGCGGCTCGACATCCGCCGGCGCGCGGATCTTTGCCGACGCGCTGGGGCTGAAGCTGAGACTGGTGCCTGGCTATCGTTCGATGAATGACCTGAATTTCGCCGCCGAAAAGGGCGAGGTCGCGGGGCATTGCGGCCTCATGGCGACATCACTGAAGACGACGCTTTGGCAGGCCTATGAAAGCGGCCGGATCAAGATCGTGCTGCGGGCCGGCATGGTGGACGATCCGGCGCTGCCGAATATTCCCAACGCCTTTGATCTCGCCAAGACAGAAGAGGACAAGCAACTTCTGCTGCTGCTGGCAGGCCCCTGGTATTACGGACGTCCCGTGATGGCCCCGCCGGACGTGCCGCCGACGCGGCTTGAGGCGCTTCGCAAGGCGTTTCACGAAACCATGAAGGATCCGGAGTTCCTGGCGGACGCGAAACAGTTGAATGCCATGGTCGAGCCTTTGACCGCGGAGCAGATCGTGAAGACCGTCTCGGATATCTACAAGATTCCGGACAAGGTCATTGCGCGCGCACGGCCGCTCTTCGGGGTTGATTGAGCGCGTCGTTTCAGTTCACCGGCATCCAGGTTACGATCTGGTTCTTCATCAGACGCGCGGCGGCATTGGCGATGGTATCGCGAACGAAATTCGCGATACTCGGAGAGAAATTCTTCGCGACCAGCAATGTCATGGTCTGGATGAGATGCGGATTGACGATCTTAGCGGCTGACAGCGAGTGGCTGGCGATATCTTCCTCGAACAGCGCATAGGGAAGAATGGTGCAGACGTCCTTGTTCAGCAGGACATCGCGCTTCAGGTTGATCGGCTCAATTTCGCTGCGGACAGTCATCCGAACGCCGCGTTCCGTGGCCACGTTTTCAACTCTTTCACGAATGACGTGAAAGCGGCTGTCCAGAAGCAAGGGAATGTCGACGATGTCGTCAAACGGAATTTCGGCGCCGTAGCGGGCGACGATCTCCGATGGTCCGATCAGGAACAGCGGCTCCCTGTAGAGGGGGAACTGATTTGCGAACGGCGTTGCAGGCGGATCGTAGCTCAGCGCGATATCGAGATCGCCGGCTTCGAGCGATTTCAGAAGGTCGAAGCTGAAGCCGTATTTCAGGCTCAAAGCCAATTGGGGATGGTTCTGGCTCTCGCCGATGATGCTCATGGCGAGGAGCCGGCTGCTGGTGGGCGTCACGCCGAGGCGGACCTGACCTTTCAGATGGTCACTGAAGGTCTCCATGGCATGGGACAGTTCGGACCAGAGATTCAACAGCTCGTCGGCGCGTCGCTGGAATTCCACGCCGGCGGGCGTGAGCGTGACGCCGCGGGAATGCCGCTCGAACAGGGTGACGCCGAGGATTTCCTCGAGGGCCCTGATCTGCTGGCCCAGCGCCGGCTGGGAGACATTGAGCATCTTGCTGGCGGCGGAAAAGCTCCGGCCGCGCGCAACCATGGAGAAGTAGTGCACGTGCCGAATGTCGAATTGAGGCAAGGCCCCGGTCGGGTGTCGTCTGTCCGCGCTCATGCCGGATGATGTACCCCGGCGCCCGTTGCGCCACAAGGTTTACGCCGTGTGACCGGTCGCAATGGCCGCGATCAGCGCCGGATCACGATCCAGCTCGTTGCCTCTCCAGACAATATGAAGATCGGGCCGTACGAGGATATAATCGAAACCGTAGATGTCCCTGGCGTGGCGATCGTTGAGACGAAGGTGCTCCGCGGGGGCGCCGTGCTGGCGGATGGCCGTGCACAATTGCTCCGAGACGGCGTCGTCATCGTTGAGCTGGATGACTGTATAGGCGTCCGCCAGAACATCCTGAATGGGTTCGCCGGTGGCGAGCCAGAGATTGGGCAGCCGCGCGCCGGGCCAGGTCGTCGGCTCGTATTCGCGGAAGAGATGTTCCGGGCCGCCGGGAATGTTGGCGATGACGGGGGAATCGACATAGCGATATCCAAGTTCAGCGCCGATCATCTCATTGGTCTTGCGCTGCTCGATATCGGCTACAGCGGCAAGCGCGCGGCGATGACGCAGGCCGTTCGGCGTCGTCTCGGTGATGTCCGGCTCGTAC
>Ga0180219_1002084_pt1 | contig 12132 bp, 5 predicted proteins | sample eDN3rd30CBELigMG_FD_151338 | JGI IMG/M metagenome (GOLD analysis project Ga0180219, IMG submission 151338) | Enriched Miracle-Growth compost microbial communities from Emeryville, California, USA - eDNA 3rd pass 30_C BE-Lig MG (version 2)... ...
TGATAATAGTGCTTATTGCAGTGGGTGGTATATCTCTGAGTGCTTGTGAGAAGTATTTGGATGTTGTGCCAGCGGAAACAATTTCCAGTAAAGACGTACTGGACAATATCGTAAATGCTGAAAAAATATGGGCAAGGTTATATAATCAGACTATACAGGATTTTGGACTGATTGAAACTGGTGGTTATAATGGCGTTCTTTTAGATGCCTGCACAGATGAGTGTATGAATCATTGGGAGAATCCTAGAGAACTTACCTTTAATTCAGGTTCATGGAACGGTGTGACGAATTACTTGGATAATTGGAGCCTATCATATCAGGTGATCCGGACAGCTAATATTTTTTTAGAAAATATTGACAATTCAAAAATACCTGCAGATAGGGTTTTATATTACAAACCCCGTATACCAGGATATAAGGCGGATGCCAGGTTCTTAAGGGCCATGACTTATTTTGAACTTTTTAGAAGGTATGGAGCCGTGCCTTTGATTACGAGGTCTTATACCGCGAATGAAGCCGAAGCGGTTTCTAACATTTTAAGAAGCCCTGTAGATTCTGTTGTAGCATTTATTACTTCGGAATGCGATGCAGCAGCTGCAGACCTTCCAATGGATTTTAATAGCAATCCAAGTGAAATAGGGAGAATTACAAAAGGTGCAGCCCTTGCCTTAAAAGCCAGAACTTTACTATATGCAGCAAGCCCACTTTTTAATGGCAATAAAATGTATTCGAATATTAAAAACCCGGACGGTACGTTACTTTTCCCGCAAACTTATGACAAGGAAAAGTGGAAAAAAGCCGCAGATGCGGCGAAGGCAGTCATGGATTTGGGAATTTACGATCTGTTTAATCCGGATCCAACTAATCCAGTGGATAATTATGCGCAGTTATTTTATACCAGGGAATATAAAGAAACTATCTTACCGCTAATGTTTAGCCCTACCAGAAATTTGGAAGCGAATTATTTGCCCAATGGTAAAGATGAAACAGGGCAAAGTGGTAATGGTAAACTAAGTGTGTTCCAGACAATGGTGGATGCCTATGAAATGAATAATGGATTGCCGATTTCAGATCAGAATTCAGGTTATCAATCTACGGGCTTTTGGGACGGTTAAATCTGGGATGGTAAAGCTTACAGATATGTAAAACATGTTTCTAACATGTACAAAAACAGAGATCCAAGGTTCTATGCTACCATTTTCTTTCAAAATGAATATTGGGATTCGACCAATCACATCAGGAAATTAAAATTTGCTTATTATGGGGGCAATAACGGGGCAAGTGACGGTTGGCCTAAAAGCGGAACCAATTGTGTAACGGGTTACAACTGGCGGAAATGGAGTGATCCAAGAGTAGATGTGAAGCACAACACTGGTAATGCGAACAGAAATTATGCTGTTTTTAGGTATGCTGGGATTTTACTCACTTATGCGGAAGCTATGAATGAATACGAAGACGCTCCTTCTCAGGATGTGTACAATGCGGTCAATAAAGTTAGGTCAAGAGTCTCTATGCCGGGTCTTCCTGTAAATACAGGCGATCACACGAAAGAAGGTATGAGGGAGCGTATTCGAAATGAGTGGCGTGTAGAATTTGCCTTCGAGAATCATCGTTTTTGGGATGTTCGCCGTTGGCTTATAGGTAAAGAAGTCGATAACGGTCCAATGTATGGGTTAAATGCAAGACCAAGTCAGGCAGAATTAGACGCTACTGGACTCGATCCAAAAAGTGAAGCGGCTGGTGTTGCTGTTTTCTACAAAAAAGTTGTTGTCCAAACCAGGACCTTTACAGATAAACATTATTTGTTTCCAATACCACAAATTGAAATTGACAAGAATCCTAAATTGATTCAGAATTTCGGCTGGTGAATGTCTCTAATACAGACCAGCGCAAGAAGACTTTTGATAGTAAGTTCATGATGTAGGAGCGAATAGATCTAGTCCGCATCATTTAAATAGTTGTATTTTTTTAGAACACGAGTAATTTATTTAAATACTGATGGGGATTCGTAAAAGGAGTATGTTTCCATTCAGGGAAATATGCTCCTTGTTTTTTTACTACCGAGTCAGACACGTAAGCGTTTTGGGCTTTTGAAGGGATTATTATTTTTTCAGCCTGAGTTTTTGAAATTTAAAAAAATGCTGTCTTTTCTTTAAGAAAAGACAGCACATGATTTGGTTCCTAGATTAAAAAAACTTTTTTAAATTTTATTCAGCATAACCCTCCCTATTAAAAAATCATAATGATTAATAACCAGGATTTTGTTTTAATTGCCTTGAAGAATTCAGCACATCGGCACCAATAGGGAAAATCTCCGTGTGATTGTCTGGATCTGGCTTTTTATCCCACCAGGTACCTGAGCTGAATTTGCCCCAACGGATCAGGTCTGTTCTTCTTCTATTTTCCACTAGAAATTCCCGGCCCCATTCATCGAGCATCTCCTGATCTGTCAATTGACTTCCATCGGGCTTATACAAACTGGGTGAATTTGGGGGGTAATTTCTTTTACGTACTGCATTCAATAATTTGGCAGCTCCAGCCTTATCGCCAGATCTGTATTTACATTCCGCCAAAGAGTAATAGATTTCTGCCAGACGGATTTCGGCATAGGCAGATGTGATCCTGTGATCATCTGGAGTGGGATAAAAAGGATATTTTAACGCAAATACGCCAGAATTATGGTCGGCATGGTTCATGTCTGATTCCTTATCAGCAATTTTAGTTCCGGGTTTAGCATCCAGAAACATTCCAACCTGATCACGGATAAACAAAGGATAGGGGCCTTTGTTGCCGCGAACTGTATCTTGCTTGCCATCGGCATTGATATAAGGCAGATATCCATAGAGGAACATTCCTTCGCGTTTACTGCTACCTAGGTTCTTATATAATTTAAGTCTATAGTCATCTGGATAGTGCTGGAATTTGACAAATGGTTTTCCAAGCGAAAAACTATACTCAACACTATCCACATCCCGGCCCGGTTGTAGAGCAAATTTCGGGTTGGCATCCCCAAAATCGGAGAATCCCAAATAACGGGGTGCCTGATAAGTCATCGCCCACCAGTACATGTCATTGGTATATTGCCAGTGCGTCTGGTTCAGACTTGAAGGAAATCCATAGATCATTTCCGGAGAGGTGGGATTAGTATAATCAAAAGGAGCATCCCATCTTGTTTCCAAGGCATACTGACCATATTTTCCATCAATGATATCCTGACATACTTTAGCACATTCGCTATACATATCTTTGCCGATATATACTTTTGCATTCAAATACAGGCGCACCAGAAGTGAGGCCGCAGCAGCCTTGGTCCAACGGCCGATCGAATTGTCCAGACCGAGATCTTCCCTGGTTGGTAAATCGGGGATTGCAGTTTTCAATTCGCTTTCAATAAAGTCAAAAGTTTCCTGAGGCGTAGACTGCGGTTGCCCTTCAGTTTCACCCTGAACCTTTTTGACTATAATTATATTACGGTAAAAATCAAAAGCCCTTAGTGTAAACCAGGCCCTAAGGGTATGCAGTTCTGCCTTGAAATCCGTGATCTGGCTTTCTTCTATTCCTACTTTGGTGGGATCCACCTTTTCCATATCCTCCAGTGAGTTGGTGGTAAGGGTTATGCCCTGGTAAAAGGCATTCCATGCATCGGAAGTATAACCATCATTGGTTGTCCAGGTGTGATTGTGGACTCTTTGATATTGGCCTCCATCGAACCAATCACCTTGCCGGTTAGGGGTCATAAGTTCATCAGAACTATTTTCCTGCAACATATAGGTGCCTCCGCCTTGTATGCTCCAGTATGCATGATCAAAGGGACGCAGAAAGTCCCGGATTACATCATTTTTATTGCTTGGGAAATTGGAGGAGCCAATCCTGTCATATAAATGTTCATCCAATTTGGTGCATTTGGTCAATTGAGACACAAAAATAAAACTCATCAGCCAGAAGAACCATTTGCCAAAATGGCGTAAGTCGATATTTGATTTATGCGTATTCATGATAATAAGGTTTTTTAAATTGAAAAAATCCTAAAAGGTTACCTGTATACCAAACAGTAATTGTAAACTGGATGGATAATAAGCCAGCGTATTACTGACGCCTGGATAGAGCCCGTTTGTCTCAATTAACTCAGGGTCTCCACCTGTAAAACCTGTGAAAGTCTTAAGATTGCGGCCGGTTGCATACACTCGGAAGGATTTTATATACTTATTCTCTAATTGTTTTGTATAGCCCAGGGTAATATTATCTATTTTTACAAAATTTCCGGATTCCAGAAAATAATCTGATAAAACAGAGTAGGTGGCCGGATTAGTCAGCTTTGCATATTTACTGTCGCCATACGCCGTTGTCAAAACATTTGCATCAGTCTGCGTCGAAGGCGTTCCCAGATAAAAAGCATAGGTATTAAAAATATCATAGCCGAATGCACCTCTCAGGAATATGGACAGGTCCCAATTTTTATAAGTGAAAGTGTTGCCCAAACTGGCAGTAAATTTAGGTAAACCGTTGCCAATTAGACGTTTATCATCATTACTTGCTTTTTCTCCCCGAATGATTTCCCCATCCTTATTGTACACTAAAAGTGCTCCCGTACTATCCACACCTGCAGATTTTTGAAGATAGAAACTACCGATTCTCTGTCCTTCCTGCAGACGTTGAATATTGCCTGGGGTACCAGGTGAAGGCATACCGACTACATCCAGATAAGTAGAGGCTTTATAGAGTGAGTTAGAGAAAGAAACAAATTTATTGGAGTTGGTGGCTCCTGTAAAACTGGCCGTATAGTTAAAGTTTTTTGTTTGTACAACATCTCCTGTAAGCTGTATTTCCAAACCACTGTTTTTCATGGTTCCGACATTTGCATAGATAGTGGTTTGAACGAAAGGGGGAACAGGAATGGGATAAGAACCTAACAGATTAACGTTTTTGCGCACGTAATAATTTAGACTACCATTTAACCGGTTATTGAGCAATGCAAAATCAAGTCCCACATTGAAATTCTGGGCCTTTTCCCATGCGAGGTTCGGGTTAGGCGTTTGGCTGGGTCCAATTACTTGATACTCTGTATTGTTATACAGGAAAAATCCATAACCAGTATAGGTTAGCAATGACTGATAACTATCAAAGTCCTGATTACCGGTTTCTCCATAGTCCACTCTAAGTTTGAGCTCGTTCACCCAGTTAATACCCTTCATAAATGGTTCCTGACTCAAACGCCAGGCAGCCGAGGCAGCGGGGAAATTACCCCATTTGTTACTTTCCCCAAACTTGGAGGAGCCTTCATGCCTTAAACTGGCAGAAAGATAGAAGCGTTGGTCAAAATCATAGTTGACCCTTCCGAAAAATGCGATCAAGGTCGCATCATTTTTATAAGATCCCACATTATTCACCCCTTTCTCAAGGTTCCATTGTCCCGTACCCAGATTATTCCAGGTTAACAGGTCTGAAGGGAAATCTTCATTGCTCGCATTGAACCCAGAATTGGTAAATAGTTGATAGGAATAGCCAACTAGTGCCTTAAGGTTATGTTTTCCAAATTTGTGTTCATAGTTACCAATCCACTCAAAGCTCTTCTGGTCATGTTCGTCAAGATTCTGACTCGCAGTATTACGACCATTTCCGCCATTAGAAGGCATAATTGAACTTTTTGTGGAAGGACTGAACTTATATTCTCTGAAGGAGGAACTGACTTCTCCAACGGTCACCGTAGAATTTAAATCCCGTGTGATATTGAGTTTAAATGAACCGTTCAAGTCTAGATATTTAATTTCCTGCTGGTCGATATCTACCAGCGCCGTTTCAACCGGATTATATAATCCAATCCCTCCGCCGTTAATGAATGTAAATTGGCCCAGGCTGTCATATGGCGTTAAGGTTGGGTTCAAAAAAAGACCCATTTTGAAACCGTCATGGTCATAGAGATTGGTTTTGGCATAACGAGGTGCCACACTAAAATTAATCTCATACAGGCCATTATCTGCGCGGTGGTTAATATTGACCCTGGCACCATATTCCTTTTTGGATGCCCTAAGGTCGATCCCTTCAGCATTTCTGAAATCGACGGAGCCAATATAATTGGTTTTGGCTGATCCGCCGGAAAATTGCAAGGTATGTTTTTGGGAGAATGCCGGGTTGTTAGTCAGGTCATCCAGCCAATTGGTATTACCTCCGAAATCAGTTCCTCTTTTGTGTTCAAGAAACTGGTCCCGAGTAAGTACTTTCAGTCTATTGGTCACATAATCTAATGCACCATATCCGTCATAAACCAACTTTGATTTAGCGGTACCTTTCTTAGTGGTAATAACAATGACCCCATTACTGCCTCTGGTGCCATAAATAGCGGAAGCAGCTCCACCTTTCAAAACATCAATAGAGGCGATATCATTTTGATTAAGGTTATCGATGTTGCCACCAGGGACTCCGTTGATCACATATAATGGGCCCAAGCCTGCATTGCGTGATGAAACCCCTCTTAACTGGATATTGGGGGTGGAATTGGGATCGGCAGTGGCCGTATTGGTCACCGTAAGTCCCGCGACCTTGCCCTGAATCGCCATCAGGGATCCATTTCCTCCCACTGAAAGCAAATCTTTGCTATCAAGGTGGGTAATTGCACTGGAAACTTCCTTTTTGTCCAGGGTGCCATAGCCCACACTAACAGCAGTCACATCTTCAAGCTGGCCGACAGCTTCTGCCAGCTGAATTTGTAAATCAGTTTGATTTCCTACAAAAACTGTTTTGGAAATAAAGCCGACAAACGAAATGACCAATGAATCGGAAGGAGAGGCCGAAATACTAAAACGGCCATTCTGGTCAGAAATGGATCCTTTAGAAGTGCTTTTTACTAAAACGGAAGCATGTGCAATCGGAGCCCCGTCCGGTCCAGTAATTTTTCCTGTGACCGTCCGCTTTTGCGCATGGGCCATAAATACAAAACAAAGCAGCAATAGGGCTATTGCCGCCTTTGATATTAATTGTTTTTGCATAGCAAAGGTATTTTTAAAGAAAATTGATAAATAGTGAATTCAAACCATTCATCATTTCCAGAGAAGGTATTAGCAATCTTACGGTTATTGGTAGCAGGGTGCTACTGGTAAACCAGAAGATATCACAGCGTGGAAAGGATGATGTTGCAGCATATCCTGTTATAATGTCACTGCAGTGCCCAAGTTATTTCAGACATGGGTTAAAACCATAACAGAAATTGGGGGGCCTTGGTCCTTAGGGAATAATATTAAAGTGTCCATAATTGATTTGGCGGGATTTAAAATGAGAAATTGTAAACAATCTTTTTGAAATCAAGGAGATAGCGTGATGGAAACATTTAAATGTAATCTTTTCAGCACATTCAATACATGGCATAAAAGTACCTGAAAGGGACTAGCCCGGAATAGGCATTTTAGGGTCGCCCCTGGTGTTTGGATACCTTCAGACTTACGGAATAACAGAACATTATTATTAATGCCAGTAAATATATTCGGCACGAAATTGCACTTCTGTATTCAAGCGTATGTTGCACATTATTTATCGCTTTGTTTTGCTGCTTCATAAAAAGAACGGCCTCACTTTGCCATTGAGGCTCCCAATAGGCTTGTCTATTTAGGCTATAAAGAAATTGATAAGAAAATAACTCATGGACCTTTAGGTTTAGAAGCTTCATTTGCAAAAAGGTTTTTTCAATCCCGGGAATTTGGACAAATCATCATTTTACCCGAATTAAAGGTGCTTTTCAGCGGTAACCTTTAAATTTGTAAAGGTTAAAATATGCTCTTATTTGTTCCTGAAATAACCAAAACCCAGAAACGTCTTATTGAAGAAAAAAAGATAAAAATCAAAAATTAAGTAGCTGTAATTTTAAGTAGGCATTTGCATAAGTGTATATAAATAATTTGAAAATAAGTCAAGCCCATTGTTTGTGTTTTAAACAATTGTCGAACAGATAATTATTAGCAAGTTAACGTTAAGTTATAGAAATAACAAATTTTTTTATGAATGTTGTTTGCTTATTTTCCTGCAAATTAGAATCATTAACATCGAATATCTGTAAATCCGTATTCCGGCAATTGGCAGACAGTGTTTAATTGGATGGAAAATACAGCCTGTATTAAAATCATTTTGCGAAAACGGTATTTACCAGCCGGTCCTGCAATACGGTCGTTTTATTGCAGAAGAACAGCCCTTGTTGCTACATGGGATGTTGAAGCAACTAGAAAATAAAAATTCTGGTCTTGATTATTTTATGTGTATTCAATTGACAGCCGGAATTGCATCCCTGATATTTTGAAGAAAGTACATTCGGTCTAGTTGCAAGCATCCAAATGTCGAATCTTAGTCCTTCAAAATTTTATCGTCTATTTTTATTAAAGATCCTATATTTATATTGGATTTTGTCAATCAGAGTAAGAACTGTATAACATAAATTGGCCTTATTATAAGAAGTGACTATAAAAAAGTCGAATTATTGAAAAATACCCCGTATAAGGGAATATAAAGTGCAAATTTAATTGAAGATCATTTAGACCAATGAACAAGAAATGGGAAATATTATTCCTTGTGCTGATCATCCTGTTTGCGGTAGTACCGCTTCAGAAGGCTAGGTCTCAAGATGTCAAAGATTGGATCAAGGCCGCTACGGAAATCCAAAAAAAAATGCCACGGGAAATCCTTTATTTACATATGGATAAACCCGATTATATCATTGGTGATTCCATTTGGATTTCGGCGTATCTGATGAATGCCTATAATAATGAACCGTCCAAAATAAGCAGTATTGCCTATATTGAACTTATATCGCCCAGCGGGACATTAATAACACGGCAGGCCATCCATCTTTATTATGGCGTAGGATTCACTCAAATCCCCTTAAAAAAAGATTTAAGCCCCGGAACATTTCACATCAGAGCTTATACCCGTTGGATGGAAAATTTTTCAGATTCATTATTTTTTCGTCAAAAAATTAATCTGATTGGCGGTGAAAAAAATTGGTCGATGGATATTGCCGGTTACAGGCAATGGCAATCCCCAAATAGGGATTCTGTGTTTATGAAACTGAAATTGAGCGATCAGTTCGGACAGGCGGCCAAATACAAAACAGTGATCGTTGAAATAGAAGGGAACAAAAGAACGCCACTTATTTCCAAACGATTAATGACAAGAGAGGATGGCAGTTTGCCCATCAACTTCAACCTCAGGAATAATTCAGGAAACAAAAATTTATCACTGGTCATTCGAGACGAAATAGGGACCCTAAGAATTTCCTATCCATTAAACTTCTATCAAACTAAGCCAAGAACGGATTTTCAATTACTTCCCGAAAGCGGCCATTTATTAGAAGGCGTTCAAAATCACGTTGCCTTTAAATCTGTGGATGCTGCAGGTAGAGGTCAAAATGTCCGGGGAGTTTTGGAAGATAGTTATGGACATATATTAGATTCCATATCAGATACACATAATGGCATGGGTGCATTTAATCTGACGCCACGACCAGGTACAAGGTATTACGTACGTCTAAATACCGGGGATACGGTGCGTCTACCCAAAGCCGACGCTTCAGGCACCACCCTCCAGGTGGATTGCTGGTCTATTCCTTTAAAAATTGATGTAACGATTAAATCCTCCGCAGATCAAAAAGGCAGCCATTATCTATTGTTCGGTAAATATAAAGGACTGATCTTATACGGTGGCAGAATGACCGTTAACGATACCGTTGTGCATATTTATATGGATAAGGATATTTTTCCGACGGGCATTTGTTCTTTCTATTTGCTGAAAGCGGATGGACAACTTGTCAACCAACGAAATTTTTTCCTGGATCATCATGACAGGCTAAATATTCAGCTGAGCACCGCCAGCGATAAAGTGTTAACCAGAGATTCGGTAGGACTTCAGTTACAAGTGACAGATCAGAACGAACAACCAGTGTCGGGGGTTTATTCGGTGGCAATAACTGATATTAGCCAAGTAAAAAAAGACCCTGTAAAAGGCCGTAATATTCTATCCTACTTTTTATTGGGGGCCGATATAAAAGGATGGGTCCAAGATCCCGGCTATTACTTTTCAGATACCACCGCCATTGTAAGGCGAGCACGGGACTTATTGATGCTTACACAAGGATTCGTTTGCTATGATTGGGATACTACCCGTACAATCGTGCCGGCCGAGCGTGACTTCGAAATTTCGGGCAAAGCCACCAATATATTGGGTAAACCCGTAAAAAAAGGTATGATTACCTTACTTAGCACGAACAAGCAAATTATTATTAAAGATACCTTGACAGATGAAAACGGCCAGTTCTGTTTTACGGGATTTCCCATGTTTGATACGGCTGCGTTCGTCGTTCAGGCAAGAAATAAGAAAAATAGGTCATTCGGCATCGGCATTGAACTCGATAAATATAATTTTCCGGCAGTGTCCCAAATGGCGTCATCTGACATATCGTCCATAGGAAATATCAATTTAGACACTTCGCTCAAAAATCAGCTCAGAGCATCAGGTATTTACAGAAAACAAAAATACGGCCCTGAAGAGCTGATGGATGTTGTGGTAACGGCAAATTCCAGCGTGGAAGGTTCTGACAATTTAAACGGACCAGGTGGTTATGACAAAGCCATTTTGGAAAATGAATTACGCCAAATGGGCGATTCTTCATTACTTCAGATACTGACCTCCAAAATCAAAGGATTCCATGATGGCATCTGTAATGCCAAGGACAAAGACAGGTATTACATGTTAAATCATCAGAAAATACGCTTTATTTTTGACGGAATAAAATTAGACTTTTATTATAATGACAAGGATAATCAGGGGCAAAATGATCCCTATTATTGGTTTGTTAAACAATACCTTGATTATTATACTGCAAAAGATATTAAGGGAATAGAGATCATGGAATCAGGGAAATACACTGCTAAATATCTGAACCATTATCTGGACTTAAATGAATTGATAAATTATAACGCGTCCATGGGATGTCCGTACGTATTTATTGAAATCACCACCTATGGCAAAGTAGGGCCTTTCGTTAAACATAATGCAACAATTGCCACCTTAAGGCCCCAGACATTTTCCTATGGTAAAGTATTTTATGAGCCAAAATATAAGGACAGGATAACCACAGATTCATTAACTGATTTGCGCTCTACTATATATTGGAATCCAGCCATTTTTACCGGGCCAGATGGTAAAGCATCCATTAGTTTTTATTCAGCGGCAACACCAGGTGAATATTTAATATGGATAGAAGGGACAGACCTAAAAGGCCATTTTGGTTATAAGGTTAAAAAAGTCCGTGTCGAGGAGGATTAAAAAATGTATTTTTCACGCAATACAAATAAGATTTTGTATGCCTTTAAGGATGGAGTTGGATCCACCTGGAGCGGAATGACTGCTTTTAATAAATTTATCCATGACAAATAAGAAATTAAACAATAAATAGATGGACATTTAGTCCAGGTAAAGATCTGGAAAATTTTAATTATTACTTTCCATGCATTACAGCAGGTTAAAGGGGCATGTTTGATTAACTGCCATAATAACTTTTTCGATTAAAAGGGCCAAAGCTACGTCTTACGGCCGCAAATAGCGTCAGTAATAATGTCGAAGATTATTTCTAATAAGATGTGCAGGCATCAAAATGTTTTTGATTTTAATAAGGCTGGTTTAGATTATTGTCCGGCTCCGTTACATAAATTATCAATAAGCTTTTTTTGGGACTCCGGCCTATCGCTTATTAAAATCAGATAATCATTCATAAAGTCCGCGGCCTGTAAATATTGGGTGTTCCACAAAATCCTTAAAAAATCATCTTGTATCGTATCATTCATATCCTTAAAAGTCTCGATCAGTGTTAGGTGCTCCGCCCATTTATTTCTATTTGCAAATAGATTCGCGAGTGCTTGATAATAATGGTGGTAATAGTGCTTATTATACGTTCTTAAAGTCTCTGGAAGATGTCTTTCGAAAAGTATAGATTTTCCTAAAAACTGATCTAAAAGAGCCGATTTATTCTGATTGCAAAGTTCAATAAAATACCTGCACACGGCACCCTACCGCTCAGTAGAGTAGTTATATAATCTGCACGCAAGCCTAAAAGACATACGGTTGTCCTGCATCTCTTCATGGAAATGGTAGAGCTGT
>Ga0180219_1002086_pt1 | contig 12131 bp, 18 predicted proteins | sample eDN3rd30CBELigMG_FD_151338 | JGI IMG/M metagenome (GOLD analysis project Ga0180219, IMG submission 151338) | Enriched Miracle-Growth compost microbial communities from Emeryville, California, USA - eDNA 3rd pass 30_C BE-Lig MG (version 2)... ...
ACTGGCGCTTCTTGAGGGACTTTCGGCTCTTCAGCGGACGATAACACCTCAGAAGAAGCGACGGGCTCGACCTTTGGGGCTGCTGCCTTGCCATTTATTTCATCGGGATCTGTGGTCGTAACTTTGATGGATAGTCGCGTTGCCAATATAGATTCAGGCTGCTCAGAGCTTTCGCCGGCTGCAGGTCCAGCATCAGGCAATTCATCCGGCAAAGTCGACTTCTTCCGCGATCGCCAGTTCTTCAACCTCGCAACGAGACGTTTCCCCAGTGACTTCATCGTGATCGACCTCCCTATACCTGCCGCAACAGTATGCAGAAATGTTGTCAGCTTAAGCCCGACAACTCAATAGTTTTGGCGACCACAGCCGTTACACATGTCACCAGAACGCATGAACAGATCAGTTATCGAGGACGGCTGGACAGTCTTGGCGACCGTTTCTCTACTGCTGTTCCAATCGTCGGAGCATTTTGAGCAACTGTCTGTTTTCCATGCGCAATCTGGCGGCCAGTTCACGTTTCAGATCGGCATTTTCGATTTCCAGAGCTGACAATTCAGCCTGAATATCGGGCTCGGCTGCGATCCGACTTACCGCTTCTCGTTTAACCGGGACTGATTTTTTCTTACGACGTGGAACAGACGGCTTTTTCTCACTGACAACAGAATTTTCCGCCATGTTTGCCGTTTGCAGCTCTTCCGTTGCAAGGGATGCTTCTTCCGGTTTCGAGGCGTCCATGTTGGAAAGTTCTGGCTCGCTCAGAGCCTCTTCAACTTGCTCGGTGACCGGCTCAGCATGCGCCACAACTTTTGTAGTGGCATTCTCAGTTCTGCGTTCAATCGGCTTGGATAGATCAGGCTGGACCCGAACCTCCATTAGAGATTGGGGCGCATCGGCCTCCACTTGCCGGGCAATCGACTTCAGATCCAGATTTCCCCACAAAGATGACGAGCCCTTGCGAGTACGCTTGTTCTTATATTCAACGACAATATTACGGTTTGGATTTTTCATCCGTGAGTAGCTTTCCAGAGGAGATTTGAAGGTACGCTCCGCGCGTCTCAAAGGGCTTTTAGCAGTAGCTACATATTATGCGGCGGATTTTCAACACTCAACAGAATGTCCGACCTGATCGATATGTCCTGAAAGCAAGTTCATCTCATCTTGAACACATGATGTACACGGCCTTATTGTTACATCAACCATTGACCTGTATTTTTGACGCCTAAATGAATTTCCAAACATCGATCTGGAGAAGCATACCATGGCAGACGAAACCATTGCAGCAGTAAACGAGACACCAGTTGAGGTGAGAAGCGCCGAGCCTGTGGGTGCCACGAAGAAAACCCGTGCACCACGCAAAAAAGCTGAGCCTAGGCCCGCAAAGGCGGCTGCAGCACCTGCCGCTAAAACCACGAGGGCCGCATCCAGACCAGAGAAAGCGGCCAAAGCTGCTTCAAAAGCAGCACCCGCTGCAACACCACCGGTAGAGAACAAGCGCAACAAGTACACGCCGGCCCAGCGCGCCTCCATCCTTGCTTCTATCGAGAAAGCAACAAAAGGTGGCAAGACCACTCTCAAGGCTGCATTGCAGCAGACTAAAGTGAGTGAGCAGACCTACTATAACTGGAAGAACGCTGCTACAAAGAAAGCGCCCACTCCGTCGGCAGGGTCGTCCAGCGATGATCTTTCCAGCTTGGTTGCACTGGAAGCAGAGAACCTCAAGCTACGCCAAGAACTTGCTGCAAAGCTTCGTGCTGAGAATGAAGAGTTGCGTAGACGTCTGGGTCGAACCTGAGGCGAATTGCTCCGCAGCATCTGCACCAGGGTGCTGTCAAAACAGATGACTTCCCACGTGTAAGTCATCTGTTCGCCTTTCGATGATGAAAATTTGTAGCCTTTGTTCTCTCCTTCCAAAGGCCCTCTAATAAGGCCAAGAGTGAGGATTACCATTCCGCACAACTTTTGATCTGGATTAGTGCATGACGACCACCAAGCGTCACGGGCAGGATTATGCTGACTGCCAATACCAAGATGGAGTCACATCATGATTTTGGATCCCGCTCAGGCCGAGGCACTCTACAAGGCAATGCACGCCCTGAATGAAGGGGGCGGCCAGCTACTTAACGCTTCCTTTGACGCATTCGTCCTCGGTGAGGCAATCATTGATGTTTGCACCCACACTGATGATCGCATCGAACTGCGATCTGCCGGCAATGTAACTGAAATACACGACGACCTATCCGCTTTCGCAGTTGCCTATCGTTTGCAAGCACTGTGATTGCTCAAGCGAAGGATGACACTGCGTTCGATTTCAGTTTTTTATCTGTGAAATCTTCGTACGGACCGCTGGGCTGAAACTTAACAGAAGACAATTGAATAATGCGCTTAACCCATAGACCGGGTCATCGTCCAATGACGTGCTTTTTTGCTATTTCCAAGGCCTTCCGCGCATTGTTCTCAGCGGTCTCCTCGGTCGGCGCGACAGACTGGATTGTGAGCCTGTCTCCGCCCTCCACGACAAAAATATTCACCCCCTTCAAGCCACCGACATTCGGGAGGCGGATAAGTCGTCCAACTGCAGGGGAGACATCGATTTTCTCGATTTTAAACCCGATTTTTTCGGAACTGACGTCCAACTCTTTGAGATAACCTTCGTCGGTTCTGTTTTCCTGTCCCTGCTCGTCGACATGGCGATCGATAGCGATCATCAAATGTTGATCGTCATCTGTTCCGCAGCAGGACATCCGAAAGTTAGTCGGTTCTTCCGCATGATACGCAGAGGCATCGAAAATCGACCAGAACTCCTGCTTGATGGGCGTGAACTCGTGGATTTTAAAACCGTCAGCCCGCACGGGGACATTAATTCCGGCAAGTGCAATCGCGATGACGACCGCTATGAAAGATCTATTTTTCATTCAGGGCACCATTACATTAAGTTAAGCACGACCACCGTGAATCTGGACCGCTACGCTTGATAAAATAGTCAAAACTTGCGTCATGATAGCGTTCATGCAGCCAAATCAGTTCAGTCACAGTGGTCCGGCGCAGGACAGCTCGACGCGGACATCTTTACCTGCAATCAGATTCTGATCGGATGCGAGGATCAGTGTTCTGTCGCCCTCTCGTGCAAGCGGAATGATACCTTGCTGCAGTTTCTGGCGTATGCCGTTGATGTCCACGCTGGCGGTGTAATTGACCAATGCAGACATGCATCCACACATTCCGATCGACCGGTGCAAATTAAACCTCGCGTCGAAGGAAACAATGTTCGCCTGCCTCCTCACCTGCCCGGGCTTCAGATCGGCGCAGGCCGATAGTCCGTTCTGCAAATCAATTTCGACGGCATCGCTGGAAGCTGCTTGTCCCGCGGAGATAGCGCAAAGGAACACAGCCACGAATGATCTGAATAAAGACCTTCTTCTCCGTGCAGAAATCCTGATGACCTCGTCTGCTTCAGGAAGCATTTGACCCGAAACACTAATCATTTTTCTTGTTGATCCGTTCGTCTTTGGCCTCATTTGTCTTCACCGGAGCAATCTGCTGTTTCACGGTGCCGATCAAACCAGTTTCCCGTTTCGCAATGTTTTCCGATTTCGCACCGTCTTCATCAGCCAACCCACTTAAGAGTGCTCTGGTCTCATAATTTCCACCATGTGCATCTCCTGTAACCAACACTGTTTTTCCTCCGTGGGACGCAGCGTCCCTTAGCGCCTCAAGCCGGTTGATTTCCATCATGAACGCCATGGCGTCGGCATCTGTGAGTGTCGTATCTGCTCGAAAGGCCGCAAGGGCTCTCGCATTGCCTTCTGCGATAATGCTGCGACTGGCCGCGATTCCCCGCGCCGTTATCGACATGGCGGCAGCAGACGCTTCCGCACTCTTTGTCCGCTTTATCTTCTCAGCCTCCCCATCGTTGTGCGCCGCTTCCAATCTGCGCTGAGGGTTCTGTCGCGAAATTTTCACTTCTGCTGCGCTACTGTCCCTTCGGAGCGCATAATTGAGTGAGGTGACAGGATATGGCAATCGATTTCAAAGGGGCTCACTTTCCTGAAAGTGTCATCCTTTACGCCGTTTTCTTTTACGTGCGCTATCCCGGTTCCTATCGTGACCTGCAGGAAATTATGGCCGAACGTGGTGTGAGCGTTGACCATGCAACATTGAATCGTTGGGTTGTCCGTTACGCGCCACTGATCGCAGATCAGGCACAGAAGCGTAAACATCGAACGCTTGCGTCATGGCGTGTTCACGAGACCTATATCAAGGTTCGTGGTCAATGGACCTATCTGTACCGAGCCGTTGACCGAGAAGGCCAAACACTTGATTTCATGCTCTCTGAACGCCGGAATTTCGGTGCTGCACGGCGTTTCTTCAAGAAAGCCATCGCAGCCAACGGTGTTCCAGACAAAATTGTCATTGATAAAAGCGGAGCCAATCTGGCCGGAGCACAAGCTGTAAACACAATCCTGAAAATCACCGGTCACAGCCAGATGATTGAAATCCTGCAGGTTAAATATCTCAACAACATCCTTGAGCAGGATCACCGGTTTATCAAGCGAATTACCAAACACATGTTGGGCTTCAAGGCATTTCATTCAGCCTCAGCGACAATCGCGGGCATCGAAGTGGCACATATGATCCGCAAGAAGCAGTTCGCAAATGACAACCGCTCGCCATTCGAGGTCTTTGCGGAGCTTGCAGCATAATTGCGTCTGAAGATCAGGCCGCCTTTAACCTGATGAAAAATTTGCGACATAACCGTAGCGTCAGCCGCCTATTCCGGCATCGTTTTTGAAACCATCCGCACATTCCGGGCGGAATATCCCGATGTCGCGGTCAACCTCACTGAAATGGAATTGCGGATGCAACTCTCGCGCATTTCGGAAGGCTTGCTGGATATGGGTTTCATCCGCTGGCCGGCCCCGCTGCCGCCGGGCTTGACCAGCCTTATCGTGAAGCGTGAGCCGCTCGTTGCCGTGTTGAACGAAGCCCATGCTCTGGCGAATTGTGGCACATTGCAACTCGGCGCCTTGAAGGGAGAAACCTTCCTTACACCGCGCCAGCCCGCCGACATCGGCTTTCACAGGACAACACTCGAAGCCTGCCGAAGCGCCGGTTTCGAACCGAATATCAATGCGCATGCACTGGATTTCACCGAAATCGCAAGCCGTGTCGCGATCGAACTCGGAGTAGCGCTTGTACCAAAATCGATGAGTGCCGTCAGCCTTCCCGGCATACGTTATGTCGATATAAGTGGTATTGCTATAACCTCAGAAGTGGTCTTGGCCTTCCGCAAAAGTGAGCCATCACGGGCAGCAAAGAGCTTCATTGCGCTCTGCCGTCGTGCACCTTAAAAACACAGTTTGGGCCGGGGAAATAATGCTGGATCTTGTATGTTCATTATGGCCCGCTTGACAACCAAAGCGGGCCATAATGACATTCCCCGTGATCGAGCGGATCGAATTCTCCGAGGATGACAGTTGATCGAACGAACTAGAAATCGACCGTCCGCGCTATATAAACATTCTCATATGCCGTAGCCCGGTCCGGAGCTGGCGGATAAATCCAGACCGTGTTGATCTCCTGTTTCACCTTCTTCGCGTCTGTGCCGGTGATTTCAACTTTGCCGGACCATCCGCGTGTAAAAATTGCAGCGTCAGCGCCGAGATCAAGGCAAACAACATATGCGGGCTGATTATACGCCAAGGTCGGCTCGCCTAAGAGTTCTGCGGCTGCATTATGGCCTGCAAAAGCGCCAAGCCGACGTGCATGCTGACAGGACATCAGCGAGAAATTTCCCTCATTGTCCGTTGCCGCTTTTGCGGTATCTCCAGTAGCGAAAATCTGAGCGTGACCAGGTACGCGAAGATCCGGTTCCACTATGATACGTCCGAGCTGGTCTCTTTCTGCCTCGAGCTGACTTGTGAGCGGTGAGGCGCGCATGCCTCCCGACCAGATAACTGTCGCCGTCTCGATCCGTTCTCCGTTATCAAGCGTTACTGAATTCTCGTCGAGTTTTGCAATTCCCGTGTTTAATCGGGTCTCTATACCAAGTTCCTTGAGACGCTGCTCGATATATGGACGTGGATTTTCTCCCATTGCTGGAGCGACATGCGGATTCCGATCCACAATGATGATGCGCGGATGAGCCTTCGAACCCAGAATACCACGCAGGCGCGTTTCGAGTTCGGTAGCGACTTCCAATCCTGTGAAACCCGCTCCGCCTACCACAATTGTGTCTCGTGCGGGGCTTGCCGGATGATCAGCAAGCCTGTGCAGATGCTGATCCAGTATTACAGCTTCTTCAAGATGGTTGGAGGCAAAGCCGTATTCCTCAAGCCCGGGGATTGGTGGCTGAAAACCGCGACTACCAGCAGCAAGCACGAGTCTGTCATAGGATTGTAGGAAGCTTCGACCATTGCCATCTATGATCGCAACTTGGCTACCAGCAACGTCGATCTTTTCTACTGTACCTGCAATGAAATTGATCTCAGTAGCGGAGAAGAGATCCCCAAGAGGAGCCGTCATTTTATCGGGCTCGGGTTCATAGAGCCTGGGGCGGATGACCAGCTCCGGTTCGGGGGACACGACGGTGATCTTCAAATCCTCAGCTGACACGCTCTTTTCGTGCCTCAGCCGAGAGGCAGCCAATGCTGCCATAACACCGGCAAAACCGGCGCCAACAATGAGGATATGCTTGGACATGATGATTTCTCCTGTTTACGAGATGCCGGTAATGGTGGGCATTTCGCCCTAGACATTCGTCTGAGTTTCGGACGTGCTGGCTAGTTTCCAGTATCGAGACGGTGAACACGGTAGACAGACATGTAACCCATCCGATTGATGCGTGATCTCGTGCCTTCATCAAGAGATCCCGATATGCCAACTTGATACTGACTGCTGAAGCCGCAATCGCGATCTCTGCTTTCAAACTGCTTTACCAAGTTGCTTTCAAAAATATCGCGGGAGACAACATAGGGTCGATTGGCTGATGGCATGGAACATCCTGTGCATCATACTGGGCCACTTACGCCCAAAGTATTGGTGCAGGGTCGTCGAGAACAGCGCTCACATCCAGCTTACGGGGTGGGGCATATCCCTGATCTCAGCGTTGGCTCAAAGTTTCGGTTTCAAAGAATGCTTCGCTCGGATTTTTCTCATCACCTTGACTGACGATATGCGCGAGAGTTCGTTTCGCCCGGCAACAGCCATCTCGATGTTGTTTGCCTCGCATAACGCTGCAAAAGTTACCATAACGCCGCCGACTTCTTGTTCAGGAATACCAGTGTCCCGAGCGTAAACATATTCAACGATTTGAAGTATGGTAGTCTTGTCGCATCCCAGAGACTGGACCAGTTCTACGGTTTCTTCGAGAAACCGACGATTTCTTTCCGCTCTGTCGTTCGCCAGATCCCTTCCGAAACACTCAATCACCCAGTTCCAGGCCCGCCTCTGGAAACGTACGCCATTCAATGCTTCAGCTTCTTGCATCCCAGTCACGATGATCACCTTTGAAAAAATTCAACTTGCAAACGTGTCAGAGAGAAATTTGTTACGAGAACAACGCCTGACCTGCATATTAAGATTGATGAAGCTTTGCAGAGTTCAATTTACCGAGCAATCTATACTTGTTGACAGGATTTGAATGATCCCGGTGGCAACTGTTCGCCACCGAGGTTTCATATATCTACGGTCGTTCAAACACGACTATTCCCGCTTGAAAGCTAAGTTTTCACTCAAGTTCCGGTCTGATCTGGTAATTGCTTTTCTCGCGGAGGAAGAAAGCTGCCAGCTTGAGAAAGGTCAGGCCACGGCAATACTGTTTCACCGCAAACCTTCCAGTTGCCCTCCTGCTTTCTAAGGCGCAGTTCATAAAATGCAGGGGTCGCTTTTTCACTCATCTGGCGAAAGAGGATGACAGTGGCTTTATCTTCCTGCTCTTCAATATGAAGGAATCGTTTTGTGGTAAGAAGAGGAAGTTCTCCTGCGTCTCGTCGTGACCGGAACTCCTCGAATATTCCCGCTTTCGAAAAGCGGGAGATTTCGCCATCTGGCGTCAACACCAGGAAAGCCAGATCTTCCGAATATAACTCTTCCATTTCGTCCATGCGATAATGGCTGCCCACTTCTGCCAGTTTCTCAACAAAAGCAGCAATTTCAGAATTATTCTGTGTCATAATCCAGATCCTTTAAACAAGCGACATTCCGCCATCGACGTGGAGATCAATGCCATTGATGAAGCTGCTCGCCTGTGAAGCGAGGAACAGAGCGGCTCGTGCCAGTTCATCAGTTGTTCCCAATCTCCCTACGGGAATCGTTTCGGCCATCAACTTGAGAAACGGTTCGCGTTCGACATCTGAGATTCCAAGTTTACCCAGGATTTCAGTATCTGTGGGTCCTGGGCTGATAACATTTGCCCTGATACGTCTATGCTTGAATTCGAGAGCCCAGTTCTTCACAAATGCCACCGTAGCCGCCTTCGACCCGGCATAAACTGTATGATCAGGAAGGACCTTGGTTGCCGCCAGAGAACTGGTGACAATAATAGTGCCATCATCATTGATGAGAGGCGATAATGTCTGAACACCGAAGAAGACGCCTTTTGTATTGATGTTGAAATGTCGATCATAAATATCTTCAGTCACTGCCTCAGACGCTTTAAGGTCGATGACACCGGCATTTGCAAAATAGATATCGAAAGTGCCGAAGCGATCGGAGATCTCATCTGCCACCTGTTTATGGTGGGAAAGATCGGAGACATCGCCGCAAATGCCAATAGCATTTCCGCCGATGTCTTTCAGTGCTGCGTTTAGAGCGTCCTGTCGGCGAGCAGTTATGACGACCTGTGCTCCATTCTCCACGAATAGTTTTGCAGTTGCTTTACCGATGCCACTGTTGCCGCCTGTGATAACGGCCACCTTGTCTTTGAGAAGACCCATATACTTTCTCCATATTGATCTGGAGGTAAAATATGGATTTGATCTGTGTTCCATTAGCCCATGGCTGGGTATTTCACTTTTGCTTCCGGAGTTCAAATGCCAAACCTTTTGAATGAAACCGCAGGCCTTCTGGCATTTGTGCGCACTGTGGAAGCAGGTTCCTTCAGTGCAGCAGCCCGGCTGCTCAAAACATCCCCTTCAGTTATTTCCAGAAGTGTCGGACGACTTGAAAGACTCATCGAAGCGCGACTCTTTCTAAGGTCGACGCGTGCTCTCGTACTGACTGCAGACGGACATTTGCTATTCGAGCGCCTGTCTCCCCTGCTTCGCGAACTCGATATTGCCGATGATGAAATCAATGCACGCAAGGAGATATCAGGTCGTGTCCGCTTCTCCATGTCTAGTGAACTTGCCCCGCTGTTCCTTGACACCATATTGTCCGGCTTTGCTGCGCGTTACCCGGGAATTCATCTTGAAATCGGCCTGACCGATCGTCACGTCGATATTATTCGCGAAGATTATGACGTGGCATTTCGGGTGGGAGCGGTCGAGAATGGTGATTTGATCATTCGCCGACTGGTCGATTTTGAAATGATTATGGTCAGTTCTCCGGATTTTGCGAATAATCATGGTTTGCCTGGCACAATAGAGGAAGCTGCGCGGTTGCCCTTTGCAAGGTATATGGCCAATGGATACCCGAACGACGTAAAGCTGGATGATGGTACTCACTTCGTCCCACAAGGACGTGTCGACTGCGATTCAGGCCAGGCATTGAAAGCCGCTGCCAGACAAGGTCTCGGCGCAGCTGTTGTGATGCGTTGTGTGGTTAAGGACGATCTCGAAAAAGGAACTCTGGTCGACATTTCGAAAATGCTACCACTTGCCTTTATGCCGTTTCACGCTGTGCATGCCTATAAGCGCCTGGTTCCCATGCGTGTGCGCGTCCTTTGCGATATGGTCGAGAACCGAGCAAAAGTATTGGCTTCCTCGTGAGGCCATATTCAGGTTTTCAGCCAATCAGAACAGATTCTTCATCTAGGCCGTAGACTCATAAGTATCTGATCCAGATTCTTGTTGCTGCCAATTTTACTGCGGCGAGAAAGTTCATCGGGTCCTTATCGTAACGGGTGGCGATACCTCTGAACTGTTTGAGTTTGCTGAAGAAACGCTCAACGAGATTGCGCTGTCGGTAAACCCATTGGCTGAAAGGGTAGCTTGCCTTCCGATTGCTCTTGGCCGGAATATTGGCCCATGCCTGCCGTTGCTTTGCAAATTCCCGTATTGCGTTGGTATCGTAGGCCTTGTCCGCCAGCAGGTTCGCCCCCTTGGAGATTGTCTGTAACAATGGTTCCGCCATGCGGCCATCATGGGCTTGGCCAGCTGTGAGTGCGAGACGGATCGGTCGACCATCGGCATCGACAACTGCGTGGATTTTGGTGGTCAGGCCGCCACGGGAACGTCCCATGCAGCCATCGTCTTGATCCCCCTTTTTCCTGTCGCCGCATGTTGATGAACACGGACACAGGAGCTGTCAATCATGACAATATCGCCATCGAAAGCTTTGGAAACCTCGTCAAGAACATGATCCCACACACCCGCCTTGCGCCATCGCACGAACCGATTGTAGCATGTGGTATAAGGACCATATCGATCCGGAATGTCTGCCCAGGGTGAGCCTGTCCGAAATCGCCACAAGATACCGTTGATCACTCGTCGATCGTCGACGCGGGGCACGCCACGCGACTTATTCGGCAACAAGGGTTGAATAACACTCCACTCAAAATCAGTGAGATCAAACCCGCGACGGGTCATGAGAAGCCTCCAAATCAAGACTTCAGTGAATCAAAATCAGACCAATTTGAAAACCCACTTTATGAGTGTACGGCCTAAACAGCCTTGGATTGATTTCGTACTATTTTTCCGAACCCCAGCCATTTGAAACGATCAATCTCCAGCAGGGTTCGTATCATGCATTCTGGATCTGCGATGGCAGAGTCTCCCAAATCCTAATCAACTCCCCTATGGAAGATGCCTCCATCTTCCGCATGACATTTCCCCGATGAAGCTTGACGGTTACCTCACTGATCCCTAGGTCAAAAGCAATTTGCTTGTTAAGTCGACCGCGTGCCACTTCCCGCAAGACCTCTCGCTCTCTAGGGGTCAATGTCTCATGATGCTCGATATTGCGTTTGACTATGACTGCATGGGAACGCCGCTGCGCATCCGTTTCTATTGCTGACGTAACCGCATCGAGCAGCGTTTGATCGCGCACCGGTTTGGTCAGGAAATCGACGGCACCGGCTTTCATTGCCTCAACAGTCATCGGAATATCACCATGCCCTGTCAGGAAGATGATCGGTTTGGGATTGCCGCTTTGTGCCAATTGTCGCTGTAAATCCAACCCACTTGTTCCGGGCATGCGCACATCAAGGATCAGACAACCGGGTGCTTCCAGCAGGTCGGTTCCAATCAACTCGCGTGTAGAGGCAAAAGCTATGGGCCTGAGCCCTGCCGATAAGATCAACTCGAAGAGTGCCTCTCGTATGGCCTCATCGTCATCTACGATCACAACGAATGGCTGCTCCGCATCCGTGGCGCGTTTTGACGGTTGCCCTGGTTTCAAATTGTGTGACTGCTGTTCAGTTCTCATGTCCACCCTCCATTCGACGCTTGTGTAATGCTTCACCAATTGCTGCAAGCAATGCCTGTCCATCGAACGGCTTCCTGAAGAAACCTGTTATTCCCTGAGCTCGCTCCTGATCTGCTATTTCGTGCCTTCCTGTTATGAGAAATACAGGAATATCAGGACGAACTTCCTGAACTATTTCTCGCAATTCGAAGCCATTGATGTCCGGCATGCCGATGTCCGTTATAACGAGGTCTATGCCTCCAAGCCCCCGCGTTAACAGTGAGACGGGAGAAGAAAAGCAGCGAGCCATGTACCCTGTCGACTCCAACAGATCTTCCATTGATTCCAGTAGCCGTGAATCGTCGTCAACAACCGCAATTACGAGCTTGTTCTCGATCATAGTTCCTCCCCTTTTGATCTGCGCGAGTGGGTGATCGGTATTCTCAACCTCTCCGCGATGCGTACGAGATCAGGGAGCGACGCTGCCGCCATTTTTTGCATGACATTCCTTCTGTGGAGTTGCAACGTCACTTCGCTTATGCCGAGTTCGGCAGCTGCCTGCTTATTGA
>Ga0180219_1002091_pt1 | contig 12124 bp, 9 predicted proteins | sample eDN3rd30CBELigMG_FD_151338 | JGI IMG/M metagenome (GOLD analysis project Ga0180219, IMG submission 151338) | Enriched Miracle-Growth compost microbial communities from Emeryville, California, USA - eDNA 3rd pass 30_C BE-Lig MG (version 2)... ...
CTTTCTGGTCGGTGAGCTTCTGGAAGGCGTTGCCGCCGGAAAGGCGCGCGCCAGCATTCAATCCCTGACCATGCTGGTGCCGAAGACAGCCTTTCTTGAGAAAAACGGAGCGACCACTGAAGTTGCTGCCGATAGTCTGGCGGTTGGCGATGTGATTTCCGTGCGTCCGGGCGACCGTATGCCTGCGGACGGCGAAATCCTGACGGGCGAAAGCGCCGTCGATGAAGCGCCGGTCACCGGTGAAAGCACGCCGGTCGGGAAGGCTGAAGGCGATACGGTTTTTGCGGGCACGATCAACGGCGACGGCGTGTTGCGGGTCCGGGTTACGGCTGCGGCGCAGGACAACACCATCGCCCGCGTTGTGCGGCTGGTTGAGGAAGCGCAGGAAGCCAAGGCACCGACGGAACGTTTCATCAATCGTTTTTCGACCTATTACACGCCGGGCGTTGTGGTTGTGGCCGCGCTCGTCGCTATTCTGCCACCTCTTGTTGCAGGGGGTGACTGGAATGAATGGGTCTACAAGGGTCTTGCGATCCTTCTGATCGGCTGCCCCTGTGCGCTGGTCATATCCACGCCTGCTGCAATTGCAGCAGCTCTGTCGTCGGGCGCACGACGCGGCCTTCTCCTGAAGGGCGGCGCAGTACTGGAAACCATCGGCAAGATCACGGCGGCCTGCTTCGACAAGACCGGCACGCTGACCGAAGGCAAGCCGAAGGTGACAGATGTTCTTGCAGGCGACCTGCCCGAAGATGATGTGCTGCGTCTTGCCGCGTCTCTGGATGCGGGCTCAAGCCATCCGCTGGCGCTGGCGATTGTCGGTGCCGCTGAACAGCGTAACCTGAAACTATCCGTCATCACGCAGGGCAAGGCCCATGGCGGCAAAGGCGTGTCAGGTGCGGTCGGTGAAATGAACCTGTTTCTGGGGTCGCGCCGCGCAGCCAATGATATTGTGGCCATTCCAGATGCGCTGGCGAGCCGTATTGCCGCCTGCAACGACGAAGGCAAGACGGTCTCTGTCCTTGTCGCTAATGGCAAGATTGCCGGTGCAATCGCCATGCGTGATGAACCGCGTGCCGATGCCATTGCCGGTTTGCAGGAACTGAAATCCGCCAATATTCGCACTGTCATGCTGACGGGTGATAATCGTCGCACGGCGGAAGCCATCGGGCGTGATCTCGGGATCGAAGTGCGGGCCGAGCTTCTGCCGGAAGACAAGCAGCGCATTGTTGGCGAGTTGCGTAAAGAGGGTCTGATCGTCGCCAAGGTTGGCGACGGCATCAACGATGCACCAGCACTTGCTGCCGCAGATGTCGGCATCGCCATGGGCGGTGGCACGGACGTGGCGCTGGAAACAGCCGACGCTGCGGTTCTGCATGGCCGGGTTGGCGATGTTGCGGAAATGGTCGACCTTTCCAAGCGAACCATGCGCAATATCCATCAGAACATTGCCATAGCGCTTGGTTTGAAAGCTGTCTTTCTGGTGACCACTGTGCTGGGCATTACAGGCCTCTGGCCCGCCATCCTGGCCGATACAGGCGCAACTGTTCTCGTGACGCTCAATGCTTTGCGGCTTTTGAGGCAACCGGCGCGGTAAAACAAAAGAACCGGCGAAATCGCCGGTTCATCTCTCTTTCTTCGTGATGCGTTACTCGCCGATCAGAACGCGGATGCGCTCGCTATATTGCTTGCCGAAGGCGAGGTGTTCAGGGTTGATGTCCTTCAACTCGTCCACCAGTTGCGGCTCGCTTTCGGCGTCTGCGGCGGCAAGGCTGCTCATCAGGGCGAAATAACCGTAAATATAGTCGGACGGTGTAATGTTCTGGGCCTTGAGGACTTCCACCACCTGCGGGCGGGATTCAATGCTCTTCACCATCTTGTCGAAGGACGGCGTGGCATCCTGTCCTTCCTCTTCGGTCGCCGAAAGTTCCATGCCGCCTAGCTGTTCCTGCACTTTTTCCATGCGCGACAGGAAATCTTCGCTCAGCTTGAAATTGTTGATTTCGGCGGGCGTCTGCTTCGGTGCGACATCAAGCAGGTCGTCGGCAAACGCGACGCCTGTGGAAACGGGCAGGGCGATAAGGGAAAGGCCGAGGAAAACGGCGCAGCCTGCAATCTTGAAACGGGAAAAGACCGTCATTCTTCTATCCTCGAACTGTGGAACGATTCGCCGGCTAAAGTACCACATGTCAGAACATATCCTTGCGCTTGCGTATTTCGGCGAACACGGCTTCATCAGGTGCATCCTGCAGGCCGAGGCGGCTGCGAATACCGGCATCATGCCAGCGCAGGAAGGGATTTGTCGCCATTTCAAGCGCGATGCTTGACGGCAATGTCATGCGATCGGCGGCACGAAGCCGTGCGATCTCGGCGGCGCGTTCCTTGAGTGCGGAATTGGCCGGGTCGATGGTGAGCGCAAAGCGGGCATTGCTTTCGGTATATTCATGGCCGCAATAAACCGCCGTGTCGCCGGGAAGCGCAACCAGCTTCTGCAATGACTGGAACATGGTGAGCGGCGTTCCCTCGAAAAGCCGCCCGCAGCCCAGTGCGAACAGCGTATCGCCCGTGAAGACGGCTTTCGCATCGGGAAGATAATAGGATACTTCGCCCGCCGTATGACCCGGCGTTGCGATGGTCTTGACGCGGAAGAGCCCGAAGGTGAATTCGTCTCCGTCCTTAACGGTCCGGTCGATACCGGGAATCTTTGTTTCTTCGGCCTTGGGGCCGATGATGCTGACCCCGTATTTCGCTTTCAACGCTTCGTTGCCCTCGACGTGGTCGAGATGGTGGTGCGTGGTGAAGATGAAATCGAGCGTCCAGCCACGCCGCTTCAGCGCCGCTTCGACCGCGGCTGCATCGGGCGCATCGATGGATGCTGTCAGTGCACTTTGGGGATCGTGGATGAGGACGCCGTAATTGTCGCTGCGGCAGATGAACTGTTCGATTTCAAGCCGTGGTGCGATGCTGTTCATGGCGTCCTTCCTCCTGTTATGCCAAGGCGCTGAGATGCTGACGCATCACGCCTTGAAAATGCTCAATCGCCGCACGGGCTGACCAAAGCTTGATGAGTTTCACTGATCAGGCTTTGGTATTACGATGCGGTCTTGTTGTCTTCCGTCAGCGAATGCTTCTGGATAAGCGGCATTTGTAAAAGCGTGAAGACAATGGTGATGGGCATAATGCCCCACACCTTGAACGATACCCAGGCATCGGTCGAGAAGTTCCGCCAGACAACTTCGTTGACCACGGCGAGGAAAATGAAGAACAGACCCCAGCGCAGCGTCAGCTTTCGCCAGCCTTCGGCGTCTAGACGGAAGGCCGAATCAAACACATAGCCGAGCAGGGACTTGCCGAAGAAGAGGCCGCCGAGCAGGATCGCACCGAACAGCGTGTTGACGATGGTGGGCTTCATCTTGATGAAGGTGTCGTTATGCAGCCAGAGCGTCAGCGCCCCGAACACCAGCACGACGATGCCGGAGACAAGCGGCATGATGGGCAGGGTGCGTGTCATTGTCCATGAAATGGCGAGCGCGATTACGGTTGCGCCCATGAATAGCGCCGTTGCCAGAAAGATCGGTGCGCCGATGGACGCCAGAACCGGAAAACGCTCGATCAGCATTTCGCCGCGCGCATTGGCAAAGAAGAACACCAGAAGCGGTCCCAGCTCCAGCGCCAGCTTGAGCAGCGGCGGGACTTCCCGGCGTTCGGCTTCGCTTTTCTGTGACGGATCGCGTTCGAAAACGGGATGCTCCATCAGGCAACTCCTGCGATGGCGCGGGCAAAATCCTTGGCCGCAAAGGGTTCCAGATCGTCGACACCTTCGCCGACACCGATGAAATAGATCGGCAGTTTATGCTTGGCCGAGATGGCGACAAGAATGCCGCCCCGTGCCGTGCCGTCAAGCTTGGTCATGACCAGACCGTTGACGCCGGCAATATTCTTGAAGATTTCGACCTGATTAAGGGCATTCTGGCCGGTGGTGGCATCGAGTGTCTGCAAAACGGTATGCGGCGCTTCCGGATCATGCTTGCCCAGCACGCGCACGATCTTTGCAAGCTCGTCCATCAGTTCGGCCTTGTTCTGCAACCGTCCTGCCGTATCGATGATGAGAACGTCGCTGCCCGCTTCCTTGGCCTTTTCCCATGCGTCATAGGCAAGTCCTGCCGCATCGGCGCCAAGCTTGGAGGAGACGACCGGCGAACCGGTGCGTTCGCCCCAGATATGCAACTGCTCGATGGCTGCGGCGCGGAATGTATCGCCTGCCGCCAGCATGACCTTGAGGCCGCCTGCGGTAAGCTTTGCGGCAAGCTTGCCGATGGTGGTGGTTTTGCCGGTGCCGTTGACGCCGACCACGAGGATCACATGCGGCTTGTGCGACAGGTCAAGCTCCAGCGGCTTTGCCACAGGGCCTAGAACCTTTTCGATCTCCGCGCCCATGATCGTGCGCACTTCCTCGCCCGTCACGTCCTTACCGTAGCGACCCGACGCAAGCGCATCGGTCACGCGCATGGCGGTTTCAAGCCCGAGATCGGCCTGAATGAGTACGTCTTCGAGATCCTGCAGCGTGTCATCATCGAGCTTGCGCTTGGTGAAAATGCCGCCAATGGATTCGCTCAATGAATTCGATGAACGGAGCAGGCCGCGACGCAGTCGCTCGAACCAGGACAGCTTTGGCTGAGGCGCTGCCTCAACCGGCGCTTCTTCCTTATGTTCCTCGACGGCCTTGGCGACTTTCACCTTCTTGGGCTTCACCGGCTCTGGCTGAGGTGCTGGTTCTACCGCTTCCTCTACCACAGGTGCATCAGGAGCTTTTACGACTTCAGGCTGTTCGGGTTCGACAGCAGGTTCCGGCCCGGGCTCAACAACAGGCTCGACAACGGGTTCAATAACAGACTCTGGCGCAGGCGCTTCAACCGCGATTGGTTCCATCACCGGAGGCTGTTCAATCGGGATTTCAATCTCTGCAACCGGATGCTCCGGTTCAGCCTTTTCTTCCTCAACCGTTTCAGACGCAGGCGCTTCAATCGGCTCAGGCTCGCTGGCGATCACGGGCGCTTCCGGTTCGGAAATGACCACTTCAACGACGGCTGTTTCGATTTCTTTGGGCGTTTCGACGGCTTCAGGAAGCTGTGTTTCCAAAGCCGTTTCCACGGCCTCGGGTGCCGGTTGTTCGATCGGCTTTTCTTCGACCTCCTTCTTGCCGAAGGAGAACATTTTCTTGATGAAACCCATTGCCATGAAATCTGGTGCCCTTAAGCTTTAAGCCGCTTGCGGCTCTGCCTGACGGGTGAGGAGTTTTTCACCGTCATGGCCTGTCACGATACGTTCGATGATTTCGCCCGGTGCGCCACCGTCCACCGATGCCAGCGTAAAGCCTTCGGTGCGCGCAATGCCTTCCTTCTCGACGAGAAGGCGCTGCAAGGTGCCGTTCAGCGCGCCGAGGTGTTTTTCATAAGCATGATCGCCTTCTGCGCGCAGGCGTGCCGCGCGTTCCTTGACGATTTCGCGCCGCACCTGCGGCATGCGGGCGGCGGGCGTTCCTTCGCGTGCGCTGTAGGGGAAGACGTGCAGGTGGGACAGCCCGCATTCCTCGACGATTTTCAGCGAATTCTGAAACATATCTTCGGTTTCGGTCGGGAAACCGGCGATGATGTCCGCGCCGAAGACGATGTCGGGACGCAGAGAACGCACCGTTTCGCAGAAGCGGATCGAATCGTCGCGTAAGTGGCGGCGCTTCATGCGCTTCAGGATCATGTCGTCGCCCGCCTGTAGCGACAGATGCAGATGCGGCATCAGGCGCGTTTCATTGGCAATCGCATCCATCAGATCGTCATCGGCCTCGATGGAATCGATGGAGGAAAGACGCAGGCGCTGCAGATCCGGCACCTGAGTGAGAACAGTCTTCACCAGTTTGCCGAGACGCAGGCTTCCCGGCAGATCGGGACCATAGGAGGTCATGTCCACGCCGGTCAGCACCACTTCGGCATAACCGTTGCCGACAAGGCGTTTGACCTGATCCACCACCGCGCCCATCGGAACGGAGCGGGAATTACCGCGACCATAGGGAATGACGCAGAAGGTGCAGCGATGATCGCAGCCATTCTGCACCTGCACGAAGGCGCGTGCCCGGCCTTCAATGGCATCGACCATATGGCTTGCGGTTTCGCGCACTTCCATAATGTCGTTGACGCGGACCTTCTCGAACTGGTTGACGCCAAAATCCGGCAGCATCCGGTAGGAATTGGATTTCAGTTTTTCCTCGTTGCCAAGAATGAGGTCGACTTCGTCCATGGCGGCAAAATTGTCGGCTTCCGTCTGTGCGGCGCAGCCGGTGACGATGATGCGCGCTTCCGGATTTTCACGGCGGGCCTTGCGGATCGCCTGACGCGCCTGTCGCACGGCTTCTGCCGTAACGGCGCACGTGTTGAAGATGATCGCGCCGTCTTTCAGTTCGCCAAGTCCGGCGGCATCGGCTTCACGTTTCATCACCTCTGATTCATAGGTGTTGAGACGGCATCCGAATGTTACGACTTCCACCGACATCAGGCTGCACCCCTGTCAGTTGGCTTGTCATTCTCGGCGTCGCGGCTCCATTCGCCGGTCGCAGGATCGAAAGTGCCTGAAAATTCCCATTCGGCGGGGCCGGTCATCATGACATGATCGTCGTCACGCCATTCGATCCTGAGCGGGCCGCCGGGAACATTGACGGTGACGGTGCGCCCGGTGCGGCGCGTGCGCACTGCCGATACGGCTGCCGCGCAGGCGGCGGAACCGCAGGCGCGGGTCAGACCCGCACCGCGCTCCCATGTACGCAGGTCGATTGTCTCGGGCGAGGTGACATGGGCGATGGAGATATTGGCGCGCTCCGGAAAGATCGGATGATGTTCCAGAAGCGGTCCAAATTTTTCCAGCTCATAGGACCAGACATCGCGGTCGACCCAGAAGATTGCATGCGGGTTGCCCATGGATGCAACCGAGGGCGAATGCAGCACCGGCGCGTCGATGGGACCGACCTGCAGTTCGATCATGCGCGTATCGCGAAACTCTTCGGCAAGCGGAATGTCCTGCCAGTCGAGGCGCGGCTTGCCCATATCGACTGAAATCAGGCCGTCTTCGTGTTCGGTCGCAGTCAGGATTCCGGCGCGGGTCTCAAACGTGAAAGCCTGTCGGCCGGTCTCGGCGGCGAGCGCCTGCACGACGCAGCGTGTGCCGTTGCCGCAAGCCTGTGCTTCCGTGCCGTCGCAATTGATGATCGCGATATAGTTGTCGGTTCCCGCCGTACGTGGATCGTGAATCGCCATGATCTGATCGAAGGCGGTTTCGCTGTCGCCTGCAAGACGGATCGCGGCTTCAGGCGTAATCCGGTCCGCGCGACCGCGCATGTCGGCAACGATGATCTGATTGCCGAGCCCGTTCATCTTGGCGAAGGCTGCCTTGGTGGCCATAACTATCGTGGTTCCGTTTTCCTGTGGCTTTGGTCGATAAAGCCTATGGGACAATTAGCGTCTATATGGCGGAAAAGCCCGCAAATTGCCAGTACCCGCGTCAGATTGCGAAAAGTTGCGGCGCAGGCTTTCCCGCAGAACAGGCGTCAATATCGGAGAAACTGTGGCCTTCCTGTCCCAGTTTCAAGATTATTAAGCGGTTTCAAGCATTCTTGAAGAGTTTGGGGGGCAAAAATGACAGATGCTGGTGTTGCTTTTTTAACCATATAGCCATTTTATCGGTCCAATATTGTCACATTGCAGGGCTTCGGTAGGAAGTCCGGGGCATCCCCACCCCAGATGAGAAATGCGGAAATGGAGAACCAGATGGGAATTTCGAAAGCAAGTCTGCTCAGCCTCGCGGCGGCTGGCATTGTTCTGGCCGGGTGCCAGAGCTCCCGGTTTGGCAATCTCGATACGGTTTCGCCACCACCGCCACCGCCACCCGTGAATGCGGCTCCGGCAGGCTCGGTGCAGAAGGGCAACCTTAATTCTCCCAATGCTTCGCAGTTTCCGACGGCTCCGACCACGGACCCGAATGCACAGCCCGGCACGCAGGTTGCAAGCCTGCCGCCGGCATCCGCGCCCGATCTGACGCCAGGCTCCGTCGCCGGTGTCTGGAATGCATCGCTTGGCGGCCAGAGCTGCAAGATCGCGACGCCGCAGACCAAATATGGTCAGGGCTATCGCGCTGGTCCGCTGCGTTGCCCGGGCGAACTCGGCAATCTCGCTTCCTGGGCCGTCAACGGCAAGCAGCTCGTTCTCTATGATGCGAATGGCGGCACCGTCGCTTCGCTCTATTCTTCGGGACAGAGCCGCTTCGACGGACAGACTTCAGGCGGGCAGGCCGTGTCGCTTTCGCGCTGATCGTTTGACGATAGCATTTTAGAAGGCGGAGCGTCTTCGGACGGCTCCGCCAAATCTTGGATAAAAGGTTTCACCGGAACCTGTCATGTCTTTCGACGGCAATCTCAAGGCGTTTCCTTCCCTTCGCGAACATTACGATGCGATGGTCGCGGCGGGTGATGTGGAAGCCGATCCCGCTCAACTCGAACTCACCGTCCGTTATGACCGGCTGATCGAGGAAATCTGCACCAAACGCCTGTCACGCAAGTCGAGCGCGCTCGGCTGGCTGTTCGGCAAGCGCAAGGAAGCAACGAGCATCATCAAGGGGCTTTACGTGCACGGCGAGGTCGGGCGCGGCAAGACCATGCTGATGGACATGTTCTTTTCGCTTCTGCCGGTGGAACGCAAGCGCCGCGCGCATTTCAACGATTTCATGGCCGATGTGCACGAGCGTATCTATGCGCATCGTCAGGCGCATAAACGTGGCGAGACCAAGCAGGACGACCCGATCCCGCCGGTAGCCGATGCGCTGAGCGAACAGGCGTGGGTTCTTTGCTTTGACGAATTCACCGTCACGGATATTGCCGATGCGATGATCCTGTCGCGCCTGTTCAGCGCTTTGTTCGCCCGTGGCGTTGTGCTGGTGGCGACTTCCAACGTTGCGCCGGACAATCTTTATCGCGATGGCCTGAACCGGCAGCTCTTCCTGCCCTTCATCGATATTCTCAAGCAGCATGTCGATGTGATCAACCTCGATTCGCGCACCGATTATCGTCTCGAGAAACTCGACCGCCAGCCGGTCTATCTGTCGCCGCTTGGTTCCGAGGCGGCCAAGCGCATGGATGCGGCCTGGACGGCGCAAAAGGACGGCGCGCATGAAAAGTCCGACGTCATCCGCATCAAGGGACGCGACATCGAGGTCGCCCGTGCCGTGCACGGTGCGGCGCGCTTCACTTTCGATGCGCTCTGTTCGAAGCCGCTTGGCGCCTCGGACTATATCGCCATCGTGAAACATTATCCGACCTTGTTCATCGATGATGTTCCGGTGCTGGACTATTCGCGTCGCAATGAGGCCAAACGCTTCATTCTGCTGATCGACGTGCTCTACGATCACCACGCGCGGGTGTTCATTTCTGCAGAAGCCCAGCCGGAAAAGCTCTATCTTGCCAGCAAGGGCACGGAGGCCTTCGAGTTCGACCGCACCGCTTCCCGTCTCTTCGAGATGCAGAGCGCGGACTATCTGGCTGAACCTCCCGGCAAGGCCGGATAATCCGTCTTCACATCAACTGCCCCATCATCAGACTGCCACAGACTGGACTTATAAGCCCGGTGGGCTATGTTGCTCGCGCAATTCATGCGGAAGGTGCGGTACTTTCGTGCCGAACTTTCGATACGGCATCAGTTTTAAATCGGGGCCGGTTTTGAACAGGTGCACAACGTTGTTGGAATTGGCAGCTTGCCAGTCGCTCCGTCACCGCTTTGCCGGGGATGGTTCGCGGCGGTAGGAGAGGGTGGTTTTGCCTTGATATTGACAAATTATCTTACGTTTACGTAAGAACCATTAATTCTAACCGATTGAAAACATTAGTCGCAAAATAATGAGTTGAGTTTATCGCCAAAGAGTCCTATCTCGCAGTTCCAACGCTTGAGCGTTTCCGGCGAGGATTCCGGATGGCTTGATGCGTTTCTGGATCAAAAGTGAGGAAAGAAACAATCATGGCACGCAACAAGATTGCCCTCATCGGCTCCGGCATGATCGGCGGCACGCTCGCCCATCTGGCTGGTCTGAAGGAACTCGGCGACGTCGTCCTTTTCGACATTGCGGAAGGCACCCCGCAGGGTAAGGGACTGGATATCGCCGAATCTTCTCCGGTTGACGGTTTTGATGCGAAATACACCGGCGCCAACGACTACGCAGCAATCGAAGGCGCAGACGTTGTCATCGTGACCGCAGGCGTGCCGCGCAAGCCGGGCATGAGCCGCGACGACCTTCTGGGCATCAACCTCAAGGTGATGGAACAGGTTGGCGCGGGCATCAAGAAATATGCTCCTGAAGCTTTCGTCATCTGCATCACCAACCCGCTGGACGCCATGGTCTGGGCGCTGCAGAAGTTCTCCGGTCTTCCGGCGCACAAGGTTGTCGGCATGGCTGGCGTTCTCGACAGCGCCCGCTTCCGTTATTTCCTCTCGGAAGAATTCAACGTTTCGGTTGAAGACGTCACGGCATTCGTGCTGGGCGGCCACGGCGACAGCATGGTTCCGCTGGCCCGTTACTCGACCGTTGCAGGCATCCCGCTCCCTGACCTCGTCAAGATGGGCTGGACCAGCCAGGACAAGCTCGACAAGATCATCCAGCGCACCCGTGACGGCGGCGCGGAAATCGTCGGTCTGCTCAAGACCGGTTCGGCTTTCTACGCTCCGGCTGCATCGGCCATCCAGATGGCTGAATCCTACCTCAAGGACAAGAAGCGCGTCCTGCCGGTTGCTGCCCAGCTTTCTGGCCAGTACGGCGTCAAGGACATGTATGTCGGTGTGCCGACCGTCATCGGTGCCAATGGCGTCGAGCGCATCATTGAAATTGATCTCGACAAGAACGAAAAGGCCGAGTTCGACAAGTCGGTGGCATCTGTCGCCGGTCTTTGCGAAGCCTGCATCGGCATCGCTCCGTCGCTGAAGTAAAATTCCAGACAAGGCCGGATTGTCGCCTGCGGGCGGCTCCGGCCTTTTCCGGCTGTCAATCCGTACCGGTTCCGTTCAATCCCAATATGCAACGGACCGGGAATCCGCAGAGGACAACCAGATGAATATTCACGAATACCAGGCCAAGCGCCTGCTTCACACCTACGGCGCGCCGATCGCCAATGGTGTGGCTGTCTATTCCGTCGAACAGGCGGAAGAATGGGCAAAGACGCTTCCCGGACCGCTTTATGTCGTCAAGAGCCAGATCCATGCTGGCGGACGCGGCAAGGGCAAGTTCAAGGAACTCGGCCCGGACGCCAAGGGCGGCGTGCGCCTCGCCAAGTCTGTCGAGGAAGTGGTTGCCAATGCGAAGGAAATGCTCGGCAACACGCTCGTCACCAAGCAGACCGGCCCAGCCGGAAAGCAGGTCAACCGTCTCTACATCGAAGACGGCGCCGACATTGATCGCGAGCTCTATCTCTCGATCCTGATCGACCGCACCGTTGGTCGCCCGGCTTTCGTCGTTTCGACCGAAGGCGGCATGGACATTGAAGCCGTTGCCGAAGAAACCCCTGAAAAGATCGTGACTGTCGCCATCGATCCGGCCAAGGGCGTAACGGATGAAGACGCCAACAAGCTCGCCGACGCGCTGAAGCTTGAAGGTCAGGCTCGTGAAGACGGCGTCAAGCTGTTCCCGATCCTCTACAAGGCGTTCACCGAAAAGGACATGAGCCTTCTTGAGATCAACCCGCTGATCGTCATGACCGACGGCCGCGTGCGCGTTCTCGACGCCAAGGTATCGTTCGACGGCAATGCGCTGTTCCGTCATCCTGACATTCAGGAACTGCGTGATCTGTCGGAAGAAGACGAAAAAGAGATCGAAGCTTCCAAGTACGACCTCGCTTACGTCGCTCTCGACGGCAATATCGGCTGCATGGTCAACGGCGCAGGCCTTGCCATGGCAACGATGGACATCATCAAGCTCTACGGCGCAGAACCTGCCAACTTCCTCGACGTTGGTGGCGGCGCTTCCAAGGAGAAGGTGACGGCTGCGTTCAAGATCATCACCGCTGATCCGGCTGTCCAGGGCATTCTGGTCAACATCTTCGGTGGCATCA
>Ga0180219_1002092_pt1 | contig 12120 bp, 11 predicted proteins | sample eDN3rd30CBELigMG_FD_151338 | JGI IMG/M metagenome (GOLD analysis project Ga0180219, IMG submission 151338) | Enriched Miracle-Growth compost microbial communities from Emeryville, California, USA - eDNA 3rd pass 30_C BE-Lig MG (version 2)... ...
ACATCCCCGAAGACCTGGCCTTCTTCAAGGAGGTGACCATGGGAACCCCCATGATCATGGGCCGCAAGACCTATGAGTCCATCGGCCGGCTGCTCCCCGGGCGCGACAGCGTCATCGTCACCCGGCAGGCGGATTACCGGGTGCCGGGCGCCATCGTGGCCACCTCGGTGGAGGAGGCGCTGGCCGCCGCCGCCCGCACCCCCACCGGGCGGGAGACGGGGCGGATAACGGTCATCGGCGGCGCCGAGATCTTCCGCGCGGCCCTGCCCATGGCGGATGTCATCCATCTCACGCTGGTGCATGGCGATTATGAGGGTGACACGGTCTTTCCCGAACTGGACTCCGGCTGGCGGGAAACGCGGCACACCGACCTCCCCGGCCATGACGGCAATCCGCCCGTCAGCTTCATAAGGCTGGAACGTCCCCAGGGCTGAGCCGTTGGGCCATCATGACCGATGACCCCCGCCCCGAGGACCCGCCGCCAGCCGTCTACCCTGCCGAGAAGGCCCGGCAGGGCAAGATCATCCTGCGGCACCGGATCAGCCGCATCGTCTTCATCGCCGGCTTCGTGCTCATCGGCGTTCTGGCTTTATGGGCTTACTGGTCCTGATTGTATCCAATTTCACAAATCGCAAGCCGTCTGCCTGAGCCTTGCGGCGCATGTGGGATTGGCTTGACCGGTGCGTTCGCTATGGATGACCATGCAAGGACAAGCCACGGGCAGGACTGGGATGCTGGACGCCATCATTCGGGAATTCACCACGCCGGGGCCGGTGCCGCTGGTCATCATCGCCGTGCGGCTGATCGGCGCGGTGGCGCTGTGCGGCGCCATCGGGCTGGAGCGGGAGATGCAGAAATCCACCGCCGGGCTGCGCACCAACATGCTGATCGGCCTGGCGGCGGCGGTTTTCGCCCTCATCACCACCTATCTGACCTTCATGCCGGTGTCTGAGCCGCTGCACGTGCGCATGGACCCCATCCGCCTCGTGGAGGCGGTGACCGCCGGCGTGGCCTTCCTGGCGGCGGGCGTCGTGATCTTCTCGCGGGGACGGGTGCACGGGCTCACCACCGGCGCCAGCATGTGGCTGTCGGGCGCCGTCGGGCTGGCGGCCGGGCTCGGTTACTGGTCCATCGCCGTGCCCGCCGCCGTCGCCGGCCTGGTGGTGCTCTACATCCTCTACCGGGTGGAACTGGCCTCCGGGATCAAGCAGAAGTAGCGCGGGCAGCGGCACGTTCGGCCTCCAGCCGTGCCAGAAGGGCCGCGCCCGCCGCGCGCACCTTCGCTTCGTGAAAGCCGTCCAGCACCCGCTGGCGGGCCGCGGCACCCATGTCCGCCGCCAGGGCGCGATCCGCCGCCAGGGCGAGGATGGAGCGGGCAAAGCCCTGCACGTCGCCGCTCTCATGCAGAAAGCCGCAGGCCGGGGTGATGGAATGGCGCATCTGGCCCACTGGCGTGGCGATCACCGGCAGGGCCGCCGCCATGGCTTCATGCAGGGCGATGCACATGCCTTCATGGTGTGACGGCTGGATATAGGTATCGATCTCCTGGAAGAACGCATCCGTATCGCGCCGGAAACCGATGAACCGGACATTGTCGAGCCCAAGGGCCCGGACCTTGGCCTCCAGCGTCTCCCGTTCCGCGCCTTCGCCGGCCACGACGAAGGAGAGGGCCCCATGAGCGGCGGGATGCCGGTCGCGGATATGCGCGGCGATGTCGATCAGCAGGCCGTACTGCTTGTTGCGGTGCAGGCGCCCCAGGCTGCCGATGGTGAAGGTGGCGCGCGGCGGCCGGACGGGCGGCGGCTTGCCCGGGTCCACCATGAAGATGGGCCAGAGATGGATGCGGGAACGGTCGACGCCGATGGTGCCGGCCGTATAGTCGGCCACGGCCTCGGAATCCACCACCCAGTGGCGGCTCAGGCGCCATGTGCGCCGGAGGATGGCCAGGTTGGCGGGCTTCAGCCAGGCATTGTGCTGCCAACTCACCACGGGAATGCCGGAGAGCCTCCCGGCGATCTGGCCGAAGATGGTGGCCCTTGTGAGGGAGGTCCAGATGACGTCCGGCCGGTCGGAGCGGATGGCTGCCATCAGCCGGCGGGCGGAGCCGATGATGTCGTTCGGGCCGTGGCCGATGATGCGGTAATCGATCCCCGCCGCCTCCAGATGGGGGCCGGCCAGACCGTCCTGGCGCATCAGCGCGACGAGCCGCACGTCGTGGCCCTCCCCGCGCATGACCGAGACCAGGCTGGGGATGGGAAAGGCGGCCCCGCCGCCGTTCAGCCCGTTGATGATATAGAGGATCTTCACGCGCCCCGCCGGGGCGGATGCCCGAGGAAATCGGCCACCGTCCGGGCGGCGCGGACCGAGGCCGGCTCGCCGCTTATGTCGAAGGTGCGGGCCAGCGCTTCCCTCTGCACGGGCTCGAAGGCCGGGAAGCCGGCCGGCGCGCGGTCGATGGCGGCCTCCAGCCCGTCCAGCCGGTCGACCACTTCGCCGAAGCGCCAGTGACTGAAATTGCGGTCCCCTTCCCAGGCCAGCCGGCGCGGATTGAGGAAGAGGCAGGGCCGCGGGGTCACGATGAACTCGTACACCTGGCTGCTGGCCTCCCCCATATAGATGTCCGCCGCCCTTGTGTAGGTCATGTCGATGCAGTTGGTGCTGCCGAGGTCGACATGGATGTTGGCGTGCTTCAGGTATTTTTCATCGAGCCGCCGGCGCCAGCGGACGCGCAGCTTCTCCAGCGAGGTGTGGAGACGGCGCTGGAACAGCATGACATGCGGGGCGAAGATGAGGTTGAGGTCGGGCCGCCGCGTGAACAGGTCGAGCACGGCCTCGCCCCAGTCGAACCAGGAGGAAAGTGTGGGGTCCGGATGCGGGTTGTAGAGGACGGTCGGATTGCCGTTATGGAAGAGGCGCAGGCCGCTGTCCTCCATGCCCACGAGGTCGAACTTGGCGTAGCCGACCACCTTGCAATTGTCCTCCCGCACCAGGGACTCCGCCAGCAGCCGCTGCCTGATCTTCTCGCCGGCGACCAGCACCAGATCGAACACCCGGGACACGGGCTTGAAGCCGATGGAGCGGTCCCCCGCGCCGTGACGGGAATGGATGAGCCTCAACCCGTCGAGGCCGAATCTCGTCTTGAGCAGGGCGCAGGTGCTCTCCGGCGCCATGAGGGCGTCGAGCCCGCGGAAGGCCTCCAGGTTGGCCCGCAGCACGGCCACCCGGCGCAACGGCGCGACTTTGCCGAGGAAACGGTCCGCCAGCTCGATGCCCGGCGGCACGCCCAGGCGCACGAAAGCGGGCATCGGCACGCCCGCCCGGGTGATGATGGCGCGCACCAGGCTTTCCTGCGCGGCACTGGACGTGAGGATGCTGATCTCTATATCGGGATAGGAGCGGAGCAGTTCGACAGCGATGGGCGCACAATGGGCGACCTGGTGCAGCGTGTCGTGATTGAAGAGGACTCCAAGGCGCATGGCGGTCGGTTTTCCGGCGGGACGGAGGAAACGCCGGTGGCCTCGAGGCCCGGACGGAGCGGGATTATCGGCCGGCCGGCGGAAGGTGTCAAGCAGGGCGGCCAGGGGCTTACAGGTTGTATTACGCTGGAGCCTGATATAGAGATGCTCAAATCAGTGCTAGTTAAGAATCGGTTCTTGTCAGACATCGAACATCCAGGCGATCCGGCTATGGCGGGACCCGCATTGAGATTTACCGCCATTCTATTGGCCGGGGCCCGTTCTCACCCGGACCCCTTCGTTGCGGCCGAAGGTGTGAGCAGCAAGGCGCTCATCCGCATCGACGACAGGCCGATGATCGCACGGGTTGTGGAAACCCTGAAATCGGCCCCGGAGATCGGCCGCATCATCATCGTCAGCAATGACCGTCCCGGTCTGGAGGCTGCCGTCCCCGGGCTTTTCGACGCCGATTACGCACCGGGCATCGTGACCGCTCCGGCGGAGGCCTCGGTGTGCGTGAGCCTGATGAACATCGTGGCGCGGGAGACCGCCGCCTTTCCCTTCCTGGTCACCACCACGGACCATCCCCTGCTGACGCCCGAGATGATCGCCGAATTCACGCGGGGCGCGGTGGCCCGCAAGGCCGAGCTGGTGGTGGGGCTGGTGGAGAAATGGCTGTTCCGGCGGTGCTTCCCCGACAACCGGCGGACCTTCGTTCCGTTCCGCGATACGGCGGTGACCGGCTGCAATCTCTTCGCCCTGATGGGGCCGGGCGGCGTGAACGTGCTCGAATTCTGGCGGCATGTGGAGAACCGGCGCAAGAAGCCGTGGCGCATATTCGCACAGTTCGGCCCCTGGTCGCTCCTGCTCCTGCTGCTGCGCCGCTATACGCTGCGCCAGGCGTTCGCCGGGGCGTCGCACAAGCTCGGCGTCACCGTCGATCTGTGCTGCCTCAGCCAGGCGGAAGCGGCCATCGACGTCGACAAGGCCGAGGACCTCCTGCTGGCGACGGATATCCTCAAGGCGCGGCGCACGGCGGAAAGCGTGGCGCATGCCATCAAGGGGCGGGGGCGGCGCATCGCCATCTTCGATCTCGACCGCACCATCACCCGGCGCGGCACCTTCACGCCCTATCTCCTGAGCGCCAAGCGCCGCCCGCTGGTCCGCTTCGGCCTGGCGCTGCGGCTGGCCGGGTGCATGGCGCTCTACAAGCTCGGCCGCCTCACCCGCCGGGAATTGAAGAACGCCATGCTGGCGCAGACCTTCCGGGACGCCAGCCAGAGCGAGATCGAAGCCTCGGCCCGGCATTTCGTCGACCGGCTGATGCAAAGCGGCCTGCGCGAGACGGCGCAGCGCGCCATCCTGCACCACAAGGCCGCCGGCGACATGCTGGTGCTGGCCACCGCCAGCATGGACTTCTACGCGGAGATGATCGGCCGGGAGCTGGGCTTCGATACCGTGGTCGCCACCCGCACCGAATGGAACGCGGCGGGCCCCCGCCTGGCGGGCGAGAACTGCTACGGCTCCGACAAGCTGACCATGCTGCAGGCGGCCCTCGACCTCCCGTCGGAGGCGCTGGACGACAGCCAGCTGGTGTTCTACTCCGATCACCACACCGACATGCCGGTCTTCACCTGGGCGCACCAGCGCGTCGCCGTCAACCCCTCCCGCCGCCTCAAGGCCCTCGCCGAGGCCCAGGATATCGACATCGTTTATTGGGCGTAGCCCGTTCTTCCGTCGTCAGGCGGCCTTGTGCGTCGGGATATGGGCGAGATCAGCGGCCAGCGCCTGCTCGGCGTGCCATAGGTCATAAGCGGCCTGCATGCGTAGCCACAGCCCGGGGCCGTTGCCCAGGAACTTCCCGATCCGAAGTGCCATCTCGGCGGTGACCGGTGCTTTCTCCGCCAGAATGCGGTGGAGCATCTGGCGGGAAATCCCCATCTCCTGTGCCGCCTGACGGATGGGAATGCCGATGGTCTCCAGATCGTCGCGGAGGAGACTGCCGGGATGGGTGGGGGGCCGGTTGCGGGTCGTCATGGGTCCTGCTCCTAATGATACTGTTCAAGATCGACATTCAGTGCCTTGTCATCGTCCTTCTCGAAGGTGATGCGCCAGGGGCCGCTCACCGAGATGGCATAGCGGGCCGGGCTGAAGCCCTGCAATTCATGGCCCCGAAGGCTTGGGGTTGCGAGGTCCTCAATGGCATGGGCCGCTTCGATGGCGTCCAGACATTTCAGCGCCCGCTTCCGCAGATCGGGTCGCACTTTGGCGCTTTTGCCCGTCTCGTGGAGTTCCCGCAGTCCCTTGTGTCTGAACGATGTTATGATCACATGTAAACTATAAGGTTACACACGCGATCTGTCAACCATCGCTTTACATAAAGGGGCGGACCTTCCGGGTGAGGAGGATGTGACCGTCTGCTGGAAAAGGGGAGAACATGAAAATGGTCGGGAAGAGAGGATTTGAACCTCCGGCCCCTACGTCCCGAACGTAGTGCTCTACCAGGCTGAGCTACTTCCCGACATGTTCGTGTGAGAACGGGCCTCCTTATAGGGCCAGCGGCTTCAGCGATCAATACCGAAATCGATGCCGGGGCTCTCAAATCGCGCGGTCGCCGGCGCGGGCCAGCCAGGCGGCGATGTGGCGGCAGGCGGCTTCCACATCGTCCTCGCCCGAGAGCCGCAGGGCCCGTTCGTCCGCCCCTGGGCGCTCCAGCGTGTCGAGCTGGCTCGCCAGGAGCGAGGCGGGCATGAAATGGCCGGTGCGGTCTTCCACCCGCTGGCGCAGCACGGCCGGAGCGGGGTCCGGGAAGATGAAGGCGAGATCGGGGACGGCGGCGCGCAACTGGTCGCGGTAGGCGCGCTTGAGGGCCGAGCAGGTGATGACCCCGCATACGCCCTCGGCGGCGCGGGCGGCCAGCCAGTGGGCGATCGCCTTCAGCCAGGGGGCGCGATCCTCGTCGGTCAGCGGTATGCCGCGCGCCATCTTGGCCCGGTTGGCGGCGGGGTGCAGCGCGTCGCCCTCCTGGAAACGGCAGCCCAGACGGTGCGCCAGCGCCAGCCCGATGGTGGACTTGCCGGAGCCGGAGACCCCCATGACCACCACCAGCGGCGGGTGGCGATTTGCATCGTCGGGGTCAAAGATGTCATGCTTGGGCTTCATTGCACGTTCAGTTCCGGTTGCCGAGCATGGCAATCTCCATCGGAAATCACCTGTGGACCAGCATATGGAACTTGATCTCAAAGGAAAACGTGTTCTGGTGACCGGCGGCAACTCCGGCCTGGGCGCCGCCATGGTGCGGGCCTTCGCGCGGGAGGGTGCCCATGTCGCCATCAACTATGTCAGCCGGCCGGAGGAGGCGCAGGCCCTGGTGGCGGAGGTGGCGGTGGGCGGCGGCACCGCTTTCGCCCATGAGGCGGATGTGAGCGATGCCGAGGCGGTGGCGGCCATGTTCGGCGCGCTGGATGTGGCCTGGGGCGGCATCGACATCCTCGTCAACAATGCGGGGCTGGACGGGCGGCGCGCCATGGGCTGGGAGGCGGCGCCCGCCGACTGGGCCAAGGTGATCGACGTCAACCTGAAGGGCGCCTTCCTCTGTGCCCGCGCGGCGCTGGGGCGCATGGTGGCGCAGAAGAGCGGCGTCATCATCAACACCAGCAGCGTGCACGAGGTGATCGCCTGGTCGGGCTACAGCGCCTATGCGGCCAGCAAGGCCGGCCTGTCCATGCTGGCCAAGACGCTGGCGCAGGAGGCGGCCCCCCATGGCGTGCGGGTGCTGTGCATCGCGCCGGGCGCCATCCGCACGCCCATCAACCGCGAGGTGTGGGAGGATCCGGAAAGCTATAGGGACCTTCTCACCAAGATCCCGCTCGGGCGCATCGGCGAGCCGGAGGATATCGCCGGCATGGCCGTGGTGCTGGCGTCCCGCGTGGCCTCCTACGTCACCGCCACCACCGTCTTCGTGGATGGCGGCATGACCGACTATCCGAGCTTCAGCCATGGCGGATAAGCGGCTGATCGAGGATTACGGGGTCATCGGCAACACGCTTTCGGCGGCGCTGATCGGCACCGACGGGTCGGTGGACTGGCTGTGCCTGCCGCGTTTCGATCAGCCGGCCTGCTTCGCCGCCCTCCTCGGCGGGCCGGAGAACGGCCGCTGGTGCATCGCGCCCCGGGGCAGGGTGAAGCGGCGCTCCCGGCGCTATCTGCCCGACACGGCGGTGCTGGAAACCCGTTTCGAGACGGAAAGCGGCTGCGTCACCCTCACCGATTTCATGCCGCTCACGGAGGATGGCGAGAAGGCGGACCTGGTGCGAGTCGTCACCGGTATCTCCGGCACGGTGGAGATGGAGATGGAATTCATCCTCCGCTTCGAATACGGCCGCGCCGTGCCCTGGGTGCGCAAGCGCGACTACGGCCTGAGCGCCGTGGCCGGGCCGGACGCCGTGATCCTCTATACCGACCTGCCGTTGGAGGGCCAGGGCATGACGACGGTGTGCCGCTTCAAGGTGAGGGAAGGGGAGGTGATCCCGCTCACCCTCTCCTACCATCGCTCGCACGCCATGCCGCATTTCATCGCCGATCATTCGGAAAGCCTCGACCGCACGGTGAACTGGTGGCGCGAATGGGTGAAGCGCGGCAGCTTCGAGGCCATGTCCGAAGAGTGGCGCGGCCCGGTGGTGCGCTCGCTCATCACCCTGAAATTGCTCACCTTCGGGCCCACGGGCGGCATCGTGGCGGCGCCCACCACGTCGCTGCCCGAGGCCATCGGCGGCCAGCGCAACTGGGATTACCGCTATTGCTGGATCCGGGATGCGGCCCTGACCCTTTATGCCCTTCTCAGCGCCGGCTACCGCGACGAGGCCGAGGCCTGGCGGCAATGGCTGCTGCGCGCCGTGGCCGGCGACCCCCGGCAATTGCAGATCATGTACGGCATCGCCGGCGAGCGCTGGCTGCCGGAATATGAGCTGCCCTGGCTGCCGGGCTATGAGAACAGCCGGCCCGTGCGTGTCGGCAACGCCGCCGCCGGGCAGATGCAGCTCGATGTCTACGGCGAGCTGATCGACACGCTGCATGCCGCCCGTGCCGCCGACCTGCAGGCCCATGCGGAAGCCTGGTCGCTGCAGAAGGCGCTGCTCGAGCATCTGGAGACGGTGTGGCGCGAGAAGGACCAGGGCATGTGGGAAGTACGGGGCGAGCCGCGCGCCTTCACCCATTCGCGGCTCATGTGCTGGACGGCGTTCGACCGCTCGGTGGCCAGCGCCGAGCGCTTCGGGCTCGACGGGCCGGTGGACCGTTGGCGGCGCATCCGTGCCGAGATCCACGCCGACATATGCGAGCATGGCTTCAACGAGGAGCTGAACAGCTTCGTGCAGTATTACGGCGGCACGACGCTGGACGCCGGCCTGCTGCTCATGCCGCAGCTCGGCTTCCTGCCGCCGCATGACAGCCGCGTGAAGGGCACCATCGCCGCCATCGAGAAGCATCTGATGCGCGACGGCTTCGTGCAGCGCTATTCCGTCGAGGCGACGGACGACGGCGTGGGCGGCAAGGAGGGCGCTTTCCTGGCCTGCAGCTACTGGCTGGCCGACGCCTACATCCTGAGCGGCCGCCTGGAGGACGGGCGCCGGCTCTTCAAGCGGCTGCTCGGCCTGGCCAACGACCTGGGGCTGCTGGCCGAGGAGTACGACCCCGACAGCCGGCGGCTCACCGGCAACTTCCCCCAGGCCTTCTCCCATATCGGCCTCATCAACACCGCCCACAACCTGATGAAGGCGAGGGGCCCCGCCCGCCAGCGCGCCGAGCAGGATGCGCCCAAAGGCCCCGAGCCGGTGACCGGCGAGGAAACCCCGGCGTAGACGGCGGCTGGTCGGCAGCTCCCCTCCTTTCGTCATTCGCCGACTTGATCGGCGAATCCAGGGACAGACCAAAAACCTTGGCGGCCAGTATCTCCACCGTGGCTCTGGACTCGCCGATCAAGTCGGCGAGTGACGAATGAACGTGACGACGCAAGACCACGACAGAGATGAAAAAAGGCCGGCGGAATGTCCGCCGGCCTTTTTCGGTATCGCGGCCGGAGCCGGTCAGGTGAAGTAGGCGTAGATCATGGTCAGCACGCCCACGGTGCAGGCCAGGATGACGCTGTGCTTGATGGTGAAGCGGAACAGCTTGCCTTCCTCCGTCTGCGCCATGCCGGTGGCGGCGACGGCGACGGCGATGCTCTGCAGGCTGATCATCTTGCCCATCACGCCGCCGGCCGAATTGGCGCTCGCCATGATGGCGGGATGCAGGCCGAGCTGGTTGGCGGTCACCACCTGAAGGTTGCCGAAAAGGGCATTGGCCGCCGTGTCCGAGCCGGTCAGGAACACGCCCAGCCAGCCGAGCAGGGCGCTGAAGAACGGGAACAGCGCCCCGGTGGCGGCGAAGGCCAGGCCCAGCGTCACGGTGGCGCCGCTGTAGTTCATCAGATAGGCCAGCCCCAGCACCACGGCGATGGTGAGGATGGGGAAGAACAGCTGCCTGGCGACGGCGCCCAGCAGCCTGAAATAGGCCCCAACCGACATGCGCAGCACGATGGCCCCGGCCACCGTTGCCAGGGCGCAGGCGGAGCCGGCGGCTTTCAGCCAGTCCAGCTTGAAGATGGCGGCATAGGGCGTGGGTTCGGCGACGACGGGCGTCATGCGCATGATCTCGTTATGCAGACCCGGCCATGCGAAATTGATCGTGACGGCGTTCAGCACGCCGTCAATCAGCCCGCTGCCCCACAGCAGCACGAAGAAGACCAGCAGGATATAGGGCGACCAGGCGTGGAGCGTGGGCCCGAAGCCGTGGGCTCGCGGCTGGATGAAGGCTTCATGCTCGCCGGCCAGGACGAAATCGTCCGTAGGCTGCCAGACCTTGAAGAGGATGACGAGAGCGATCATGGCGGTGAGCGATGCCAGGATGTCGACGAGATGCGGGCCCACCGTGTTGGAGATCAGGAGCTGCACCCCGGCGAAGCTGATGCCGCAGACGATGACCGCCGGCACTACGCCCTTCAGGGCGCGCCCGCCGCCCATCACCATCACCAGATAGGCCGGGATGATGATGGAAATAGGCGCGCACAGGCGTCCCACCCAGGCGCTGAGCTCCATTTCCGGAAGGCCGGTGATGCCGGCCAGGGTGACGACGGGAATGCCGATGGAGCCGAAGGCCACCGGCGCCGTGTTGGCCAAGAGGCAGATGGCGGCGGCGAAGAAGGGCGAGAAGCCGAGGCCGGTGAGCATGGCCGCCGCCACCGCGACGGGCGTGCCGAAGCCGGCCGCGCCCTCGATGAAGGCGCCCAGGGCGAAGGCGATGAGGATGGCCTGCAGCCGCCGGTCATGGGTGAGGCCGCCGATACTGTCCTTGATGACCTCGAACTTGCCGGTCTCCACCGTCAGGCGGTAGAGCACCACCGCCCAATAGACGATCCAGGCGATGGGCAGGAGGCCGAAGGCGGCGCCGTAGAGCGTCGAACTGATGGCGAACCCGACCGGCATGCCATAGACGCCGATGGCGATGACCAGGCCGGCGGCCAGGCCGGCCAGCGCCGCGATCCATGCCGGCTTGCGCAGCACCCCGATGAGCAGGAGCAGGACCAGAACGGGCACCGCGGCTGCAAGAGTTGAAAGGACCAGGCTGTCGCCCAGAGGCAAATATACTTGCTGCCACATGTGGACCGGATTCCCCTTTTAGTTTCCCCAGAAAGCGCAAGACGCTAACACAGCCGCACCCCGAGCCAAAGCCTTACCGTGCTATTTAACGAAGCTGTTATCTTAAATGCGTTTCGTCACCCCTGTCTCTCATTCGTCATTCGCCGACTTGATCGGCGAATCCAGGCGGCTCTGGACTCGCCGATCAAGTCGGCGAGTGACGAGAATGAAGGTGGCCGCGCTTCGACAAGCTCAGCGCGAACGGCGGATGAAGCCGCGCGAAACCGCCGCCTCAATGCGCGCGGTCGATGCAGAAATCGATGATGTCGGCCAGGATGTCGCGTTCGGCGGAGGCGGGGAAGATGCCCAGCGCGTCGCGGGCCACGCCGCCATAGTGGCGGGCGCGCTTCACCGTGTCGTCCAGGGCCTCGGTGCGGCGCATGAGGTCCAGCGCGTGGGGGAGGTCGGACGGCTTCTGGTCCAGGTCCTCCAGCGTGCGCTTCCAGAAGCGGCGCTGATCCTCGTCGCCGCGGGCGAAGGCCAGCACCACGGGCAGGGTGATCTTGCCCTCGCGGAAATCGTCGCCCACCGTCTTGCCCAGTTGCGCCTGCTTGGCGGAATAGTCGAGCGCGTCGTCGATGAGCTGGAAGGCGATGCCGAGATTCTTGCCGAAGCTCTTGAGGGCGCGCTGCTCGGTCGCCGGGCGCTCGCCCACCACGGCGCCGATCTCGCAGGCGGCGGCGAAGAGGGCCGCCGTCTTGGCGGTGATGACCTCGAGATAGGCTTCTTCCGTGGTCGCCGTGTCGTTGGAGGTGGTGAGCTGCATCACCTCGCCCTCGGCGATGACGGCGGAGGCGGTGGAAAGGATGCGCAGCACCTCCAGCGAGCCGTCCGCCACCATGAGCTGGAAGGCGCGGCTGAACAGGAAATCGCCCACCAGCACGCTGGGCTGGTTGCCCCACAGCACGTTGGCGGTGGCGTTGCCGCGCCGC
>Ga0180219_1002093_pt1 | contig 12117 bp, 8 predicted proteins | sample eDN3rd30CBELigMG_FD_151338 | JGI IMG/M metagenome (GOLD analysis project Ga0180219, IMG submission 151338) | Enriched Miracle-Growth compost microbial communities from Emeryville, California, USA - eDNA 3rd pass 30_C BE-Lig MG (version 2)... ...
CAACCGCGCTTCGACGACCAGGGCCGCCTGCACTGGCTCAGCGACCGCAGCGGCTGGTGGCGCCCCGAGGCCGAGGACGGGCAGGCCGGCGCCTTCGCCTTCGCCGACCACGCCCCGGCGCCCTGGCAGCTGGGTGGACGCAGCTACCTGCCGCTGGCCAATGACGAGATGCTGCTGAGCCGCTTCGAGGAAGGCCGCGGGCTACTGGTCCTGCGCGCCGCCGATGGCAGCGAACGGCGCCTGGCCCCGGCCTTCTCGCGCTTCCGCGCCCTGGCCGCCGACGCCGGGCACTGCTACTGCATCGCCGCCGCCGAGGACCGCCTGCCGGCGCTGCTGGCTATCGGCCGCGAGGATGGCCAGGTGCAAGTAATCGCCGGCGGCGAGCACCCGCTGGACGAGGCCGAGCTGTCGCGCCCGCAACCCTTCGGCTACCCGGTGGCCGGCAACGAGCGCGGCCACGGCTTCTTCTACCCGCCGCGCAACGCCCAGTGCCGCGGCCCGGCGGGGCGGCGGCCGCCGCTGGTGGTGTTCCTGCATGGCGGGCCCACTTCGGCCTGCTACCCGGTGTTCGATGCGCGCATCCAGTTCTGGACCCAGCGCGGCTTCGCCGTGGCCGACCTCAACTACCGCGGCAGCGCCAACTTCGGCCGCGCCTACCGCGAACGCCTGCGCAGCGAATGGGGCAGGGCGGAGGTGCAGGACATCTGGGCGGCGGTAGTGCAGCTGGCCGCCGATGGGCTGATCGACCGCCAGCGGGTGTTCGTCCGAGGCGCCAGCGCCGGCGGCTACAGCGCGCTCTGCGCCCTGGCCTTCGTCGGCGGCTTCCGCGGCGGCGCCAGCCTCTACGGCGTCAGCGACCCGCTGGCGCTGGGGCGGGTGACGCACAAGTTCGAGGCCGACTACCTCGGCTGGCTGATCGGCGACCCGCAACGCGACGCCCGCCGCTACCGGGCGCGCACGCCGCTGCTGCACGCCGCGCGCATCCAGGCGCCGGTGATCTTCTTCCAGGGCGAACTGGACGCTGTGGTGGTGCCCGAGCAGACCCAGGCCATGGTCGCCAGCCTGCGCCAGCGCGGCCTGGCCGTGGAATGCCACCTGTACCCCGGCGAGCGCCACGGCTTCCGACAGGCGGCCAACCTGGCCCACGCGCTGGACGCCGAGTGGCGCTTCTACCGCGCGCTGCTGGGCGGCTGACGGCCGGGCCAAGGTCGCATTGCAATCAGCGCAGGATGCAGTAGGCTCGCGGAAACATTTCATAACAAGAACAAGCACCCCATGAGCCACGACCTCAGCCTGCTGCGCAAATTCGTCTCGCCAGAGATCATCTTCGGTGCCGGCTGCCGGCACACCGTCGCCAACTACGCCAAGACCTTCGGCGCCCGCAAGGTGCTGCTGGTGTCCGACCCCGGCGTGCTCGCCGCCGGCTGGGTGGCCGACGTGCAGGCCAGCCTGGCCGGGCAGGGCATCGAGCACTGCCTGTACACCGACGTCTCGCCCAACCCGCGCGTGGAAGAAGTGATGCGCGGCGCCGACATCTACCGCAGCGAGGGCTGCAACGTGATAGTCGCGGTCGGCGGCGGCAGCCCCATGGACTGCGCCAAGGGCATCGGCATCGTCGCCGCCCACGGCCGCAACATCCTCGAGTTCGAAGGCGTGGACAAGCTGCGCGTGCCCAGCCCGCCGCTGATCCTCATCCCCACCACCGCCGGCACCTCGGCCGACGTCTCGCAGTTCGTCATCATCTCCAACCAGGACGAGCGCATGAAGTTCTCGGTGGTGAGCAAGGCGGTGGTGCCCGACGTGTCGCTGATCGACCCGGAAACCACCCTGAGCATGGACGGCTTCCTCTCCGCCTGCACCGGCATCGACGCCCTGGTCCACGCCATCGAGGCCTTCGTCTCCACCGGCCACGGCCCGCTCACCGACAGCCACGCGCTGGAGGCCATGCGCCTGATCGACGGCAACCTGGTGCAGATGATCGCCAACCCCAACGACATCGCCCTGCGCGAGAAGATCATGCTCGGCAGCATGCAGGCCGGGCTGGCCTTCTCCAACGCCATCCTCGGCGCGGTGCACGCCATGTCCCACAGCCTCGGCGGCTACCTCGACCTGCCCCACGGGCTGTGCAACGCGGTGCTGGTGGAGCACGTGGTGGCCTTCAACTACAACGCCGCGCCCGAGCGCTTCAAGGTCATCGCCGAGACCTTCGGCATCGACTGCCGCGGCCTTACCCACGCGCAGATCCGCCAGCGCCTGGTCGAGCACCTGATCGCCCTCAAGCGCGCCGTGGGCTTCCACGAGACCCTCGGCCCGCACGGCGTGGGCATCTCCGACATCCCCTTCCTGTCGCGCCACGCCATGCAGGACCCGTGCATCCTCACCAACCCCCGCGAATCCAGCCAGCGCGACGTCGAGGTGGTCTATGGCGAGGCCCTCTGAGCCGCAGCAGGACGCCCTGGCGGCGCTGCTCGGCCTGGGCAGCCACTCCACGCGCAAGAGCCACTACCCCGAGCTGCTGGCGCGCCTGGAGGAACTGGAAACCGAGCGCAACCGCTACAAGTGGCTGTTCGAGCACGCCGTGCACGGCATCTTCCAGGCCAGCCTCAGCGACGGCCTGCGCGCGGCCAACCCGGCCCTGGCGCGGATGCTCGGCTACGCCGACCCGCAGCAGGTGTTGTGGAACCTGCAGGACATGGCCACGCAACTGTTCGCCGGCGGCGAGGCGGAGATGCGCCGCATCCGCGACCTGCTGCGCGAGCAGGGCGGGCTGTTCGGCTACGAGACGCGCCTGCTGCGCAAGGACGGCAGCCACGTCGACGTGCTCATGAACCTGCTGCTCAAGCCCGACGAAGAAGGCCTGGTGGAAGGCTTCGTCGCCGACATCACCGAGCGCATCCTGGCCCAGCAGCGCCTGCAGACGCTCAACGAGGAACTGGAGCAGCGCGTGGCCGAACGCACCGGCGAGCTGGAAGCGCTGAACCAGCAGCTGCGCGAGGCGCGCGATGCCGCCGAGGCGGCCAACCACAGCAAGGACAAGTACCTGGCGGCGGCCAGCCACGACCTGCTGCAGCCGCTCAACGCCGCGCGCCTGCTGGTGGCCACCCTGCGCGAGCGGAAGCTGCCGGGCGCCGAGCAGCAATTGGTGGAACGCACCCACCAGGCCCTGGAAGGCGCTGAGAACCTGCTCACCGACCTGCTGGAAATCGCCCGCCTGGACCAGAGCGCGATCCGCCCGGACCTGGACGTCCACGGCCTGGACGAACTGCTCGGCCCGCTGGCCTCGGAGTTCGAAAGCGTGGCGCTGTCGTCCGGCCTGCAATGGCGCGTGCGCATCCCCAATCTCTCGGTGCGCACCGATGCGCGCCTGCTGTCGCGCATCCTGCGCAACTTCCTCAGCAACGCCTGCCGCTACACCGGGCGCGGTGGCGTATTGCTGGCCGCGCGACGGCGCGGCGCCAGCGTGCGCCTGGAGGTGTGGGACACCGGCCGCGGCATCCCGGCGGACCAGTTGCAGGCGATCTTCCTCGAATTCAACCAGCTCGATACCGGCCGCGCCGCCGAGCGCCAGGGCGTGGGCCTGGGCCTGGCCATCGTCGACCGCATCGCCGGGCTGCTCGGCTGCGCGGTGCAGGTGCGCTCGGTGCCCGGGCGCGGCTCGCTGTTCGCCCTCGAAGTGCCCCTGGCCGAGGCGCTGCCGCCGCGCGCCGGCGGCGATGCCGCGCCGCGCCCGAGCACCGGCGACCCGCTGCCGGGCCGGCGCCTGCTGGTGGTGGACAACGAAACCTCGATCCTCTTCAGCATGGCCGCGCTGCTCGGCCAGTGGGGCTGCGAGGTGCTCACCGCCACCGACCGCGACGCCGCCCTGGCGCTGCTCGGCTCGCAGCCGCCGGAGGCGATACTGGCCGACTACCACCTGGACCACGGCGCCACCGGCTGCGAGCTGGTGCGCGACCTGCGCCGCCACTACGGCCGCGAGATCCCCGCGGTGATGATCAGCGCCGACCGCAGCGACGAATGCCGCCGCGCCCTGCAGCGCCTGGGCATCCCGCAGCTGAACAAGCCGCTGAAGCCGGGCAAGCTGCGCGCGGTGCTCAGCGCGCTGCTCGATACGCCGGCCTGACCGCCCGGTCATGGGCGGATTCGCCCACGCGGGCTAGAATACCCGCTGCGCGGGCCATGCCGTCCGCTACGGATTACCCCGCGTCGAGCCCGTGATGTCGTGAAGCGTGATACCCGCGTAGCCTCCCTGCTGCTGTTCATGATCTGCGTCTCCCTGGCCCTGCTGACCGCCTGGCAGACCTGGTCGTCGCGCGAGCGCACCCTGCGCGAAGTGAACACCGACATGCTCAACCTCTCCCAGGCGCTGGACTCCTACGCCGAGGGCGTGGTGCGCCAGTGCGAGGTGCTGCTGCTGGACCTGGCCGACCGCATCGAGAGCGACGGCCTGGGCCCCGCGCAGCTGGCGCGCCTGCAGCGGCTGCTGGAGCGTCAGCAGAAGGTGCTCAGCCAGGTTGTCGGCATTTCGCTGTTCGATGCGCACGGCCGCTGGCTGCTGCTCTCCCACGGCGCCATCCCGCCGGGGGCGAACAGCGCGGACCGCGCCTTCTTCATCCACCACCGCGACAACCCCTCGCGGGACATCTTCATCGGCCCGCCGATCCGCAGCCGCTCCAGCGGCCTGTGGGTGATCACCGTCAGCCGCCGCCTCGACCACCCCGACGGCAGCTTCGCCGGCGTGGTGGCCACCACCCTCGGCATCGAGAACTTCCTCAGCCTGTTCGGCCGCCTGGACATCGGCCAGCACGGCGCCATGAGCCTGAGCCAGGGCAACGGCCAGTTGCTGGTGCGCTACCCCTTCCGCGAGGCCGACCTGGGCCGCGACCTGTCGGGCTCGCCGCTGTTCACCGACTACCTGCGCCACGCCGACTCCGGCAGCGCCAGCAGCACCTCGCGCTTCGACGGCGTGGAGCGCCTCTACGTGTTCCGCCGCAACGACCACTACCCGCTGGTGACCACGGTGGCCCTGAGCAAGGAGGAGGCCCTGCAGGACTGGCGCAAGCAGGCCCGGCTCAACGCCGGCATCGTCCTGGTGCTGCTGGCGGTGCTCGGCCTGACCGGCCAGCGCCTGCTCATCGACATCCGCCAGCGCACCCGTACCAGCCGCCAGCTCGCCGCTGCCCGCGAGGAATTGCTGCGGGCCAACGACCAGCTGCGTGTGCTCGCCGCCCAGGACGCGCTGACCGGCCTGGCCAACCGCCGCAGCTTCGACGAAACCCTGGCCACCGAAGCGCGCCGCTGTGCCCGCGAGGGCGCGCCGCTGTCGCTGCTGCTGATCGATATCGACCACTTCAAGCGCTACAACGACAGCTACGGCCACCAGGCCGGCGACGACTGTCTGCAGGTGGTGGCCGGGCTGCTCGGCGCCTGCGTGCGCCGCCCGGGCGACCTGGTGGCGCGCTACGGCGGCGAGGAACTGGCGGTGATCCTGCCCAGCACCGACAGCGCCGGCGCCGAGGCGGTGGCCCGCGCCTTCCTGCAGCGGCTGGCGGGCGAACGCCTGGCGCACCGCGAGAGCCCCTGCGGGGTGGTCACCGCCAGCATCGGCCTGGCCACCGCCCCGGCGACGGTGGCGGGCGGCCAGGAATGGCAACTGGTGAACGCCGCCGACCGCGCCCTGTACCGCGCCAAGGCTGGCGGGCGCAATCGCCTGGAGGTGGAACGCCTGGAGGGGTGAAGGGCTCTGCCACGGCGTCTCAATCTTGCAGGCCGCACCGAGGCGTTTTTCGTAGGATGGGTTGAGCTTGAAACCCATGCGGTTGCGCTGATGGGTATCGCTTCGCTCAACGCCATCCTACGAAAAGCCATGCTCGCTCATGCGGTAGGAGCGGACTCCGTCCGCGATCGGGTTCACCGGCCACGCCGCACGCCCCGCCGGCTGACACTGAACCCTCCACCCACGCCGAACGGCCCCCTCTCCCGCTTGCGGGAGAGGGCTGGGGAGAGGGCGCTCTTCTGCGTGCCGGCTACGCCGAGGCGCTCTTCGTAGGATGGGTTGCGAAACCCATGCGGTCGCGTTGATGGGTATCGCTTCGCTCAACGCCATCCTACGAAAAGCCATGCTCGCTCATGCGGCAGGAGCGGACTCCGTCCGCGATCGGGTTCACCGGCCACGCCGCACGCCCGCCGGCTGACACTGAACCCTCCACCCACGCCGAACGGCCCCCTCTCCCGCTTGCGGGAGAGGGCGCTCTTCTGCGAGCGTGCGGAATTTCTCTGGAGACCCGCAGGAGCTTGCCGGCTACGCCGAGGCGCTCTTCGTAGGATGGGTTGAGCCTGCGAAACCCATGCAGTCGCGTTGATCGCTTCGCTCAACGCCATCCTACGAAAAGCCATGCTCGCTCATGCGGCAGGAGCGGACTCCGTCCGCGATCGGGTTCACCGGCCACGCCGCACGCCCGCCGGCTGACACTGAACCCTCCACCCACGCCGAACGGCCCCCTCTCCCGCTTGCGGGAGAGGGCTGGGGAGAGGGCGCTCTTCTGCGAGCGTGCGGAATTTCTCTGGAGACCCGCAGGAGCTCGCCGGCTACGCCGAGGCGCTCTTCGTAGGATGGGTTGAGCCTGCGAAACCCATGCGGTCGCGTTGATGGGTATCGCTTCGCTCAACCCATCCTACGTTGCAGGCGGGCGCGGCTTCAGGCTGCCTGGCCGCAGCGGTGGAGGGGCTCCGCTGAATACCTTCGTATATATCCCCGCCACCGACGTATAGCCCTGCCGTCCCGATGGAGAAGTGCGCCAGGGAACACCCGCCAATAGCATGGATTCACAGCGGACGATTCGCTGCAACGCCCCTGCATTTCGGCGCTCGCCGGTCATCCCCGCGAGCCCGAAGGAACGATTTCCAGGTCATTGGCCACTTCTTCCGAGGAACCGTCATGAACATGCATCCGAGCCATTCCACCCCAAGGCATTCCACCCAGGAACACCAGGCGCCGGAGGACCTGGTGCCTTCGCGCTATGCGCTGCGGGTCGGCGAGATCGACGTGCTGGTGGTCAGCGATGGGGTGCTGCCGCTGCCCACCGCGACCATGTCCACCAATGCCGACCCGGCCGCCCGCGCGGCCTGGTTCAAGGACATGTTCCTGGGCCCGGACGCGTTCGACTGGGCGTTGAACGTCCTGGTGGTGCGCAGCGGCGAGCAGACCATCCTGGTCGACGCCGGCCTGGGCGGGCAGTTCCCCGGCTTCCCGCGGGCCGGGCGGTTCCCCCGGCGCCTGGAGGCCGCCGGCATCGACCTGGCGTCGGTGACCGACGTGGTGATCACCCACATGCACATGGACCACATCGGCGGGCTGCTCGTCGACGAGGTGAGGAACCGGCTGCGCCCGGACGTGCGCATCCACGTCGCGGCCACCGAGGTGGCGTTCTGGGCGGCGCCCGATTTCTCCCTCACTGCCATGCCGGCGCCGGTGCCGGACGTCCTGCGCGCGACCGCCGGGCAGTTCATGGCGGCGTACCGCGACAAGCTGCATACCTTCGAGGATGAATACGAGGTGGCGCCGGGCGTGGTCGCCAGGCTCACCGGCGGCCACACGCCGGGGCATAGCGTGGTCCATGTCACGTCTGCCGGTGAGCGCCTGACCTTCGCTGGCGACGCCCTGTTTCCGGTGGCCTTCGACCACCCCGACTGGCACAACGGCTTCGAACACGACCCCGAGGCGTCGGTGCGCGTGCGCGTCCGCCTGCTGCAGGAGGCGGCGGCCAGCGGTGAGCTGCTGGTGGCCACGCACCTGCCGTTCCCCTCCGTTGGCCGGGTGGCGGTCGATGGCGATGCCTTCCGCTGGATAGCGGCCTTCTGGGATTACTGAGGGCCGGGGGCCAGGCGCCCGGCCTGCATGGATTCTCCTGAAATTTCCCACCCACATTCTCCCTTGTGAGCCTACAGGCCCCCTCGCTAGATTCCCTTCCCGCCACGGTCGATCCCGTGGCCCGGATCGCAGTCCGGTCGAGTAGAGAAGCGCACGAAGCGCCGATGCACCTTGCACAGGCGCTTTTTCCTGCCTGCTGCGAGATGCAGTTATGGCGGGTCGTGCGGGGCGGGCTTCGGCCTGGCCGGTTCTTGCTTCTCTCGCCGGTACTGCGACCCCGCACGATCCGCCTCCCTTCCTCGGGTTGGCGGTTCCTTCCTCCGAACAAGGAGCAATGGAAATGCCGTACTTCCCTGTCTTTGTCGTGTGTCCCTCGCTGTTCCACCCGCCCTTCGCCTTCCTCCGGGAGGTGCGCCATGGCTGATCGCAGGCTGGTCGCGTTGCAGGCCCAGGCGTCCGAGGGCGTGCTCTATGTCGATACCGCCGCGCCGGCGGAACATATCTACGATGTGGCCGAACGCCGGCTCAATGCGCTGGAGGACCTGTTGCGGGTGCTGGAAGTGCACGACGTCGGCGACGTACTGGTGCACGAGACGTCGCGCCTGGCCAGCGCCCTGGCGCCGCTGGTGGGCGAGGCGCGGCAGTTGTACGAGCTGGCGCGGGAGCAGGCCCGGGAGGCTGGCCGCTGAGCCGGCGCCGCTGGCGCGCAACATGAAAAAAGGCCGGCGCCCATTGGGGGCGCCGGCCTTTTTCTTCTCCGGCTGGCTGGCCGGCAACGATCAGGGCGTTTTGTCGGCAAGCGCTTCCAGCAGGTCGGCGGAGGGTACGAAGAACAGGCTCCCCGTCACGGCCTTGCTGTAGTCCAGCAGGCGGTCGTAGTTGCCCGCCGGCCGGCCGATGAACATGTTCTCGAGCATTTCCTCCAGCGGGGCCGGCGAGCGGGCATAGCCGATGAAGTAGGTGCCGAACTCCCCGGAGCCCGGGCGGCCGAAGGGCATGTTGTCGCGCAGGATCTTCACTTCCTGGCCATCCTTGACCAGGGTGGTCAGGGAACTGTGCGAGCAACTCGGCTTCACCGACTCGTCCAGCTCTATGTCCGACAGCTTGGTGCGGCCGATGATGCGTTCCTGCGCCTCGGTGGACAGCTGGTTCCAGCCCGTCATGTCGTGCAGGTATTTCTGCACGAGCACGTAGCTGCCGCCGGCGAAGTCCGCATCCTCGTCGCCGATCAGGGTGAAGTGCGTGGCCTCGCGGCCCACGGGGTTCTCGGTGCCGTCGACGAAGCCGACCATGCTGCGCATGTCGAAGTAGCGGAAGCCATGGACTTCATCGACTACCGTCGCGGCATCGCCCAGCCGCCCGACCAGCAGGGTGGCCAGCTCGAAGCACAGGTCCATCTGCTCTGCCCGGATGTGCAGCAGCAGGTCGCCAGGGGTGGAAACGGCGACGCGCTCGCCCGTGCCGATTTCGCGGAACCCATGCAGCGACCGGGGCCGGGGCGCGCCGAACAGGGTGTCCCACGCCGCCGCGCCAAACCCCACCACGCAGGAGAGGTTGCCGGAGGGTACGCGCTTGCCCACCGAGCGGACCAGCGCGGCTACGTCAGCGCACAAGGCGCGCACGGCAGCGCCATGTTCCTTGCCCGGCGCCAGCGTTGCGACGAGGAAGATCGCGCTGCGGGTGATGGGGCTGTCGACTGCTTGGGCGAGAGGGGAATCGTTGGCCATTTTAGCGGGGAGCCATCATCGAACTGGGGGACGACGAGACTATCAGAGCGCGAGGTGCAGACAAATGGGCAGGGCGTCCGGTGCCGTCCACCCCCGTGGGCGGAGTTTGTCCGCGATCGCGCGCAGGGCGCGCTCCTACAGGGGAATGGCGCGCATGGGCGGGAGGTTCGGCGCAGCCGGCTGCACCGAAGCGCTTTTCGTAGGATGGGTTGAGCTTGCGATACCCATCGGGCCAGGGTGATGGGTATCGCTTCGCTCAACGCCATCCTACGAAAGGCCGTGCTTCCTGGAACCGTGGGACTCTGTGCGCGATTCGCGTGCAGGCCGGCGCCTCATCCATCCGTGGAGCGGGTGGTGGTTTCCCAGGCCGCCATTTCTTCTTCCAGCGCCCCGAGCTTCTGGCGCACCAGGCCGAGGGCGTCGCTGCCCAGCAGCAGGTGGGCGGGGGGCTTCGTCGAGCCAATCGCTTCCAGCATGGCCCTGGCCGCTTTCCTCGGGTCGCCCAACTGCTTGCCGCTTTTTTCCTGGCGCGCCTGGCGCACGGGGTCGAAGAGTGCATCGTAGTCGGCGATGCTGCGGGGGCTGCGGACCATGGAGCGGCCGGCCCAGTCGGTGCGGAAGGAGCCGGGCGCGACGGCGGTCACGGCGATGCCGAAGCCTTCGACCTCCTTGCCCACCACTTCTGATATGCCCTCCAGCGCGAACTTGCTGCCGCAGTAGTAGGCAATGCCGGGCATGCTGATGAAGCCGCCCATCGAGGTGATGTTGAGGATGTGGCCGCGGCGCCGCTGGCGCATGTATGGCAGCACGGCCTGCATCATCGCCACGGCGCCGAACACGTTCACGTCGAACTGCCGGCGCATTTCCGCCAGCGGGGATTCTTCGAGGATGCCTTCGTGACCGTAGCCGGCGCTGTTCACCAGCACATCCAGCGGGCCGACGGTCTTTTCGATCTCGGCGACCAGCGGCTCGATGGCCGCGAAGTCGGTCACGTCCAGCAGGCGCCCCAGCGCCCGGCCGGGGGCCAGGGCTTCGAGCGCGGCCCTGGCCTGTTCGCTGCGGACGGTGCCCACCACGCGGTGGCCGTCCGCCAAGGCCTCCTGGGCAAGGGCCAGCCCGAAGCCGCTGCTGGCTCCGGTGATCAACAAGGTTTTGCGGGGTGACATGGCGGTGGCTCCATTTCAGTGGGGATGAGCGCACAATACTTATCCGCCGGCCTGTTTCAGAGACCGCATCTTCTGACTTTATTGCCTAATCCTATGAACCGACATCATCTCTCGGAGCGGGAACGCATGGTCGCCCTGCTAGAGGCGCTGGCCCCCAACGAGGGGTACAACCTCACGTCGCTGGCCAGCGTGCGCATCCTGAGGTCGGACCGGCCCCTGGCGCGGACGCCCGTGCTCTACGACCCCGGCATCGTGATCGTGTGCCAGGGCTGCAAGCGCGGGTATTTCGGCGATCAGGTGTATGTGTACGACGAGCAGCATTACCTGGCCGTCGCCGTGCCCGTGCCCTTCACCATGGAAACGGACGCGACGGCCGAGCGCCCGCTGCTGGCCATCTACCTGCACCTGGATTTTCAGCTCGCCGCCGAGCTGATGATCCAGATCGACCAGCAGCAGGCGCCCTCGCCGAAGGAGGCGCCGCGCAGCATGATGTCGAGCCCCATGGATGACGCGCTCGCCGCTTCCGTCCTGCGCTTCCTGGCGGCGCTGAACGACCCGCTGGAGGCGACGGTGCTCGGCCCGGCCTTGCTGCGCGAGCTGTATTTCCGCGTGCTGACCGGCGCCCAGGGCACCGCCATGCGCGCGGCGCTGGCCATGCAGGGGCGGTTCGGGCGGATCGCCAGGGCGCTGCGGCGCATCCACACCGATTACGCGCAGCCGCTCGACTTGCCGCAGCTGGCCGAGGAGGCCGGCATGAGCGTTCCTTCGTTCCACAGCCATTTCAAGGCGATCACCCAGACCTCGCCCATGCAGTACGTGAAGTGCACCCGGCTGCACCAGGCGCGGCTGCTGATCGTGCGCCAGGGCATGACGGCGCAGGCCGCCAGCCATGCCGTGGGTTATGCCAGCCCGTCGCAGTTCAACCGGGAGTTCAAGCGGCTGTTCGGGCGTTCGCCGCAGGCGGAGGCGCGGCGGATGCGGGAGAGTTTTGCGATTCCGCCGGCGCATGGGGAGGTGGTGTATGTGTCTTCCCACTAGGCCGTTCGGGGCAATCGCGGACGGAGTCCGCTCCTGCGGGGGCGGGAGAAACGTCGTCGTAGGATGGTGTTGAGCGAAGCGATACCCATCAGCGCAACCGCATGGGTTTCGCAAGCTCAACCCATCCTACGAAAAGCCATGCTCGCTCATGCTGCAGGAGCGGACTTTGGGAGGAGGGCGCGGTATCACATCTGTGGTGGTTCAATTTCCTCGGACACCTCGATAGGTGGAAAATCCACTGAATAGAGGAGTCATTCATGAGCCGTAAACGCAGAGCATTCGATGCCAGCTTCAAGCTGCAAGTCGTCCAGATGATCAA
>Ga0180219_1002094_pt1 | contig 12117 bp, 12 predicted proteins | sample eDN3rd30CBELigMG_FD_151338 | JGI IMG/M metagenome (GOLD analysis project Ga0180219, IMG submission 151338) | Enriched Miracle-Growth compost microbial communities from Emeryville, California, USA - eDNA 3rd pass 30_C BE-Lig MG (version 2)... ...
TTGCAGTGATGATATCAAAGCCGCCTGTCAGACGTAGGATCAGAGTTTGACAGTGTGTTGCGATCCGGTACTATGCGCCCCCGAAAGGAAGTGTGGCCGAGTGGTTTAAGGCAGCGGTCTTGAAAACCGCCGGGTGTAACAGCCCCCAGAGTTCGAATCTCTGCGCTTCCGCCAATTTTGCCAGTTTTACTGGGCTTCCCGCAGGGCTTTGATGGCGCACCCGCCTAAAAACCCGCCTTTCCCGAAGTGATGGGATGCGGTGGGGTAAGGCCCTGTGAGACGATGAAAAAGCCGCCCTCGGGCGGCTTTCTTTGTTTCAGAACAGCTCTGGCGCTTCGCCGCCCGCGCCCTTCTTCCGGCGAGGTCGCTTCACAGCCGCGGCCATCGCCATGCGCTTGCCGCCGTCCTCCGCCCGGAACCATGCGGCGACCGTCGCAAAGTCATCCGTCCAGAAGCCGTTGGGCGTCATCGAAACGGGCTGCAAGGTTGCCATTTCGTTCTCGCCCTTTCCGGGCAGGAGCCAGCGCCCAAGGGTGTACATGTAGCGATCCCATTTCCCCGTAGATGGCTGCATCGACACGGCAAGCACATCGAACTCGCCATAGCGATAGGGGCGCGTCTTCTCCTCGCCATCGTTGCCGGTCCGCGTCTTCTGCGTCTCGGTGATGTACACGTCGCCCTCGAAGCCGAAGCGCGCCCCGGCCTTCACAACGGGGGCTCCTTTCTCGCTTCGCTGTAGCTTCACCTGTACGGAGACTTTGCCCTGCGCATCCTGCATCATGTAGTCATACGCAAAGTTGCCCACGGGCGTAACGTCCTGCCACCCTTGTGGCTCGACAGCCGGGACCACGAAGGTTCGGAAGGCTGCGTCAGCGATCACGCCGCGGAGCATTCGGCGGGTCAGCTCCGGGGCGCGATGCACGGCCTCAAGGATCATTTCTGCCGGGGCTCCGATGACCTGCTCAAACTCGTGGATCAGGTGGCGCTGGCGAAGTTCGCGGAATAGGGTTGCCTGCTCCTCCTCGGAGCATTGGGCGATGAGTGCCCGGATTGATTCAAGATTCTGGTTATTCATTGGCTGCTCCCTTTGGCCGCCCGGGTGGGCTGGGCTCGAACGTGAGCACGTCAGAGCGATTGACAAAGGTGCGACCGCCAATGTCCAGCGTTCGCAAGCGGCCATTGCCCACGAGGCGGGCGATAGCCTGCCGGGTCACGTTTCGCAGGCGCGCGGCTTCAGCTTGGGTGATCCAATCCGTGGGGTCTATTGCGATAGGCGGAAAATTGGTTGACTTTGTCAATGGATTTCTTGGTATAATTCACGTCGAATCATGCATGATACCAATGGCTTACCTGTAGATGAATACAATTGTTGAAGCGCCCACCGGGGACCTCTTTGTCTCGGAGAAGGAACACCCGACCAAGCTCATAGCTGGCGCTGCGCCGTTCTATCAGACGGGCGCAGGGGCTGCTTATCTGGGGGACTCGCGGGACACGCTGAAAGCGTTGCCGGACGGCTCGGTGAATCTTGTGTTCACTTCGCCGCCCTACGCCCTCCACTTCAAGAAGGAGTACGGCAACGTCAGCAAGGCTGACTACGTCGAGTGGTTCCTCACGTTCGCCCGGGAGATTCATCGAGTGCTGGCCGATGATGGCAGCTTCGTGCTGAACATCGGTGGGAGCTGGAACCCGGGATCGCCTACCCGCTCCCTGTACCACTACAAGCTCATGATTGCGCTGGTGGAGGAACTCGGTTTCCACCTCGCCCAGGAGTGCTACTGGTACAACCCGGCGAAGATGCCAGTGCCTGCGGAATGGGTAACGGTGAGGCGTGTCAGGATCAAGGATTCAGTTGAGCACGTCTGGTGGCTGTCCAAGACCCCGCACCCGAAGGCGAACAACCGCAACGTGCTCCGCCCATACAGCGCGGACATGCTCCGGCTGGCGAAGAAGGGAGTGAAGACGACAACGCGACCTTCCGGCCACAACATCACGTCTTCGTTTGACAAGATTGAGTCGGGAGGGTCGATCCCCTCCAACGTGCTGGAAGATCAGATTGCGAATGAAATGCTGATCGCTGGCAACAATGCGGCGAATGACCCCTACACCAAGCGGTGCAAGGAGTCCGGCATCAAGATTCACCCCGCGCGCTTCCCGGCGGTGCTGCCGGAGTTCTTCATCAAGCTGCTGACGGATGAGGGGGATTTGGTTGTCGATCCGTTCGCGGGCTCGAACACCGCGGGGGCGGTCGCTGAACGTCTCGGACGCCGCTGGATCGCGGCGGAGCTGGTCGAGGAATACCTTGAGGCCAGCAAGTTCCGGTTCGGAGAGTAGGCAAGGCCTGCCGCCTTCCTCCTCCTCCGGGTCGAGGGGCGAGGTTGTACGCCTCCCGGAAGCCTCCGACGACAGGCCTTGAAGGGTTGTTGAGGCCGCGCTTGACGCACGGCCTCCTCAGTAGATAGAGCGGACTTCCTCGGCGCACTTCGGGCAGAACCTGTGCCCGGCGTGTGCGCTCCAGAAGTCGGCGCGACAGCGGATGCAGGCGCGAACCTTCACCCGCGGATCATCGGCCCGGAGCCAGCGCGGGACATGCCCGCCCCACTCCCGCGGTATTGCCGGGGTGTTCTCAGGCTTCGCCGCCGTCATCGCCCGCGGCCTCGTCAATCGCCTGACGGGAAAGGGCCAACGACAGGTTGGTGATCCCGTCCGCCTTGCCGCGGACAAACTCGCGGTCAGCCGCAACGGCGGTCTTGTAGGCGAGCTGGACGCCTTCGAGCTTCGCCGTCATGCGCTTCCAGACCTCGCCCAGCATCCGCTCGGCCAAGGCCTGCACGGCGAACGGGCGGCGATCCTTCGGGCGGCGGTCGATCACGGTGGCGATGGCAGCGCCAAGCACCATGTCTCCGGTCATGATCGCGGTACGGGCGGCGGTTTCGAGTTCGACCGGGCCAGCGCCTTCGAGCTGCTGCATCAGGTGAGTGCGGCGAGCTTCGCCCAAGCCGACACGGCCCAGCATCGTCGCGGGCGAGGTGTACACGGCTTGGATTGCGGCGGCTTCCGCTGCGAGGGTCTGGAGGCCCTTGAGCATCGCGGCGCGGTCCGCTTCGGAACTGGCGATGAGCTGGCGGTGGATGTTCGCGGCCTTGTTCGCGGCGTTCTTCTTGGCGAAGGCGCGAGCGGTGGCGCGATCCTCCGGCGAGGCGGAGGTGATGAATTCTTCGGCTTCCCGGGTGTAGTTGTTCCGGGCGTCCATTACCGTGTTTTGCAGCTTCTCAACCTTGCGGGAGAAGGCGGTGGCCGTTTCGGCGGCACGGTCGCTGAGGTATTGCGCGCGTTCCTCGTTCAGCGTCACGCCGGAGGGAACGGTGTTGAAGTCGAGGGTTGCCATGTCGGGCTCCTGTCTCAGTTGTCACAACCGGGAGAGGCCCAAAGCACGTAACCAGCGGGGCTCATCCCACTATCAAGGCGGGCGCATCAATGCCCACACTTTCAGTAAGGATAAGACCCGTTTCCAGCGCTCGGCAAGAAATATATCTTGTAGATCAATGACTTAACTTTACTTTTTCGGGTTCGACTGGAGTGCAGATGATTGCCCGTTCCAGCGGTCGGCTGGGGTCGTGGCGGCACTCCATACGCTCGAACGGGCGCGCGGCTCCTCGGGCCGTCTCCTGAACCCGGACAGGAGGCGCGAGGCGTGGCGAGAATGTGCCGACCTGCGCCCGCCGGAGCGAGTCCTGGGCAGAGTACAGGGGGCGGTCTTCCGCTGCCGCTACGGTGGCGAGAATCAGCAGCGCGACGGCTACAAGGCTACGCATAGCGGGACCTCCTCAGACGTACATGATGCGGTTGCCGGTATCGGGCAGGCGCGGCGGCGGTCCTGCGAAGTCGCCCACGCTCACGAGGCCCTGCGACGCCCCGGCGATCAGGTAGGAGGTGGCGTCCAGCATGTGATCGTTCGCGGAGCTGTCCACGTCCTCCGGGTTGCGCGGATCGCGCGGCAGCGCCGGGACCGTCGCCAGCCAGAAGCGGCAGCGCGAGGCAACGAAGAATTCACCGTTGGCCATGAGTTGCTTCAACAACTCGAAGCGGGGCACACGCGCCCCCTTCCGGGCGGGCGATACCCTCACCCCGGCCTCGCGGAACAGGTCGCCAATCGACGCCTCCGCGCGGCCTGCGGTCCGGGCTTCCGCGGCGGAGTCGATCACGCCCCGGGCGCGCACCCCGTTCCGGTGCGCCATCGCGTGGAGGGCTGGCGCAATCTGCCCGGGCGTCCGGCCCGTCCCGCGGCTGATGTTCTTCGGGTCGCACTCGAAATGCTCGTCATAGATCACCCACGCCCCGCGCGGCATCACCCGGTCATCGCTCAGGCGCACGTCATAGGCGAGCTGTCCGCCCAAGACAGACGCGCACGGCGCGGCGCTGCCCCAGTCAATCGACAACTTCAACGAACCGAAGAAGTGCGGCGGGACTTCGTGATGATCGAACACGGCGCGCGCGTGCGACCAGACGCCGCCGAAATAATCCCCCACGATGGCCGACCAATCGCCGTGACGGTGCGCCTTGTACAGCGCCGGGTCGGTGTGGGCGAGGACGGAGAAGTTGCGCTTGTAGGCGTCCGGCAGGTGCGGGTTGTCGTCCACGGTTGAAGGCGCATAGACCCACTTCTGGTCCGCGAACTCGAACGGTGCCCAAGGCTCGCGGCCCGTGACGTACCGCTCCGCGAGGGCGGAGTGATTCGCGCCGCCCGGGTTCCCCGCCAAGACCATGCGAAGCGGGACGCCCGGAGCGCGGAGGGTCAGCGCGAGCGCGTCAATCACCGGCAGCTCCGGGCCTTCGCCCGCCTCATCGACCACGATCAGCGAGAAGGTCATGCCTTGTACGGTGTCTTGTAGGGCGCTGCTGGACTCGCAATGCGTCAGCGCGACCGTCGCACCGTTGGCGAGGCGGAACACGTTGTCATTCTGGTTGTAGCTGAAGCCCTGCCCATAGGCGGAGCGGAACAGGCCGCGCATTTCATCCGCGAACTGGAGCAGCGACTTCAACCGGCGGCGCGTCACGAGGACGCGGGCGCGGTTCTTGTACTGGTCGCAGTGCCGCAGGATGAGCAGTTGCAGGCCGAAGGACTTGCCGCCCCCGCGGCCCCCGCCAAGGAACAAGAAATGATCTTCCGGGACGGCGAGCACTCGCGCCTGGAACGGGGTCGGGGCAATGACGTTGTTAGGTGGGCTGGACATGGATCACCCTCGCGTATTCCTCAGGGCTCAGGGCCGCATTGATTTGAATGAGGACGCGGGGCGCTTCGCCGGGGCCGTCCTCGCGCCCAATCTTGTAGAGCTTGTCGCCCAGCCATTCGGCAGCGCGGGTGTCGCCTTCCTTCATCCGGGCGCGCATGACGGCGATGACCTCGCCCGCACCCTCCGCCCGGCCTTCCTCGATTGCCAGCGCCAGCGGCGACAGCTCGCCTTCGGCGTCATCCTTCTTGAGGGCGTTCCACTGCGCGGGGGATAGCCCAAGGGTCCGGCGGATGGCGTGCTCACGGCACCCTTCGGCGGCGAGTTCGCGGACTACGTTCAGCGCGTCAGCGGGCAGGCCCTTCGTGGCGAGGTCGCGGACGATGCCCTTGGTCAGTTGGGTATTGCGGCTCATGCTTCGGCCTCCTCGGTGGCGAGGGCGGCGGCGGCTTCCAAGTCCTTCCTGATGCGGTAGATCGCGGACTTGCCGGCGTGCGTGATCGTGCGGACACGGTCGGGCTTCACCCCGGCCTTGAGCAGCGCGGCGATCTTGTCCTCAAGGCTCCGGGACATGCGGGGTGCGCCGATCTTCACGCCCTTGGCCCTCGCCTTGCGGTGGCCCCGGCGCAGGGCTTCTACGCGCACAGCCTTGTCGAACGTGACCACGGCGGCGACGGCGCGGAGGATCGTGGCCCCGGCGGGCGTGCGGGTGTCGAGGTCGAGGTCAGCGACGTACAGGCCAGCACCAGCCACGGACAGCTCGCGTAGCAGTTTTTCGAGGTCACCCACACTACGGGCCAGCCGGTCGAACGAAACAGCAGCGATGCCATCCGCTGCGCCCCGGAGGGTGTCGAAGATCGCGCGGTCAAGGTACGGGCGGGGATCGCGGGCGGCGCGGGTGTCGATGTTCTCGTCAGCGTACTCAGCGACCACCTCATGCCCAGCAGCGGCGCAGAAGGCGCGGAGCGGGGCGAACTGGTCCTCAGTGGCGGGGTCGGTGTCGAGTGCCCGGCGGGCGTACAGGATGAAGCGGGCCATGATTGTCGGTGCCTATCGTGAATGCGGTTTCGATAGATTCTAGCGACCGGATCACGGGAGATAAAGGTTTTTAGGCGGGTGTATAGGCGGGTTTCTCCGCGAAACATGCGGAAATTCCAAAGACTATGGAGAACTGAGGGGAGAAAGCCTCCGCCATAATCCGCGCGGCGTGATCTTGTATGCGTACCGGTCGCTGCTGGCCCATGACGCCGGGCGGCGGTGCGCGCTGCTGCTCATGCCCAGAGGGGCGGAACGATGCGGGCGGAACGACGGAACGATGCGAAAAAGCATCGTACCGGCAGCATCGTTCCGGCTTAAACCCCAGTCCCTTATGGCTTTTCTTCTCTTACGGAACGATAGAACGATAGAAAAGCTATAGGACAGGAAAACGAGTAGAGGGAGCCGCTACGGCGTAGCGCCCCCTGGGCACCCACCGGCATCCGCCGCCGCTACTGCCTGCACAAGAGTAGCTTTTCCATCGTTCCGCGTTCCGGGCTGCGCTAACCCCAGTCGTTGCTGGCTTTAGCCGGAACGATGGGCATCGTTCCGTATCGTTCCGGCCATCGTTCCGCTGCCGCTCAGTGCCTCACCTCAGCGTGCTCGATCACGTCCAGCATCAGCCGTAGTTGGTCCGCGAGGCGCTGCATATCGGTCTCGCGTTCGCCTTCGTCCATCTGAGCTTCACGTGTCGCATCCCAGAGGAGGTCTTGCAGCAGGACGCCCAGAGCAGCGCGGATGGTGCCTGCGTCGTGCCGGTGCCCATCGTCTTCGAGGTCTAGCAACCGGAGGGCAAGGTTCTGCACGGCAGCGTGGCTGACATAGCGTTCGTCGGCCTCGTGATGCTCAATCCGCAGGGTTTCGAGGGTTTCTTTCTCAGTCGTGTAGTCGTAGTACATTGTCAGTTCTCCATTACATACAAGATTCGCCGGGTAAAAAGGGCCACCCGGCAGTGGCCCGTTGAAAGGGTCAGAAGGGGTCTTTTACGATCTCCGGCGGTTCGCCGTCTCCGTTCCAGAAGTACACGCGCTGCCTGCTGCCTTCGATGCGCACAGGCCCGCCGGACGGTTGCCAGCCCAGCCGCTCCATCACAGAGCGAACGCGATGCGTAATGGCCCCGGCCCGGTTGCGGCGATCCAGCCCCAGCACGCGATACACGCGCTCATTGGTGACGTAGCGCCGCCCCTCGTGCTCGCCCTCGGCCTTGATGAGTTCAAGCATTTCGCGGAAGCCTTCATCAATCACCACGCGGTCAGCCTGCGCCGCTGCGGCTTCGGCCTCGGCTTCGCCTTCCAGCCACAGCCGGTAGCTGCCGCTGCGGTAGCGGGTCAGCGCCTCGGCCAGCAGTTGATCGCGTGCGGCGGCGAGGGCTTCGAGGTCGATGCGATCCACATCCACCGGCCAGAACCGGCGGTTGCCTGTCGGGTCTTGTAGAAAGCGGCGCTCATTGGTCGTGCCCGCGAGCACGAAGCGGCGCGGGATTTCGACTGGCGTGCGCGACCAGACCAAGCGGCCCTTGTCGTGCGTGCGCACGATCATCGCCTTGAGGGCTGACACGTCCTTCTTGGTGATGCCATCCAACTCGGCGCATTCCTGAATCCAGACGCCCCCGCCGGTCAGCTCCAAGACTTCGCGGCCATCCTTTGCGCCCAGCAGCGGCGCATCGGAAAAGCGATCCGTGCAGGTGCTATCGAGCACGCCGGAGGCGAGCACACGCAGCGCCGCCGACTTCCGGATGCCCTGCTGCCCGACCAAGATCAGCATGTAGTCGAACTTGGCTCCAGGCTCGAAGGCGCGCACGACAGCGGCGGTCAGGAATGCGGCTCCGGCTTGGCGCACCATCGGCGTGTCTTGGGCACCGCAGAAGTCGATCAGCCAGGTATCGAGGCGCGGCGTGCCGTCCCACGGCGGCAGGCTTTCGAGGTGATCGCGCAGCGAGTCGAAGCGGTTGACCTCGCATAGCTCCGTGATTGCCTCATGCAGCGGCTCTTTCTTCACGTCGAAGCCCCAGCGCAGCCGGATCGCGCGGCGCAGGAATACCTCGGCGCGGTCGGTCAGCGGCCCCGCGTACTCTTGCAGGTAGTGACCGCCGATGACCTTCTGGCCTTTGAACTCGTCAAAGCGGAACTCCACCCCCAGCGCCAGCAGTGCCTCGATGGTGTTGTGGAAGGTCGGTGCTGGCGTGCCTGTTTTTTCGCTGACACCTTCCCAGCGTGGCGCGTAGCCGGACACCGACCCGGCGGTGTGTTGGGCATCGACACTTTCACGCGCACGAAGAACCTGCCGCCAGGCGTATTTCCGCGTGTCGCCTTTCTGTTCGAGCACGTGCGCCGATACGGGGTTGTTGCGGTCCAGCAGCACACCAACAATCATTTCGTCCGGCACGCCCGCGCGCACGAGGTCGCAACAGACCTTGAACACCATCGCGCTGCGGTCGTTGCCGAAGTCGGAGGCGTCGCCGGTTGCGATCAGCGCCAGCGGGTAATCGTCCAGGCGTTTTTCGTTGGCGTCCGCCCATGCCCGTAGCTCCTCGGTGCCCACGGCTGTAGGGATGCCTGTCCCGGTTGCCTTCGGTGCCGTCCTGCTGGCGGGAGGTGTGCCGCCGTTGATTGCTTCGGCTTTCGGGGGCGCGGCCTTGAACGCGGTCAGCGGATAGGCGGCATCGGTGCGGCTGTACACCTCAGCTTCGCGGGGCTCACGGCCTTTCGCCCGCTTTTTCGCATCAGGCCAGTTCGTCAGGCCCGGCAGGCGCGCAATCCTGTCGATGTTGAAGCAGTGATCGCCCCCAAGGCGGTTCGCCAATTCGACGTTGAAGGCTTCGGCCTGCGCGATCTTGTCCGGGTCGCCATTCAGGTCGAGCGGTTCCGCGAGACGCCACAGCCCCCAATATCCGCCACCCGAGTCGATGACCAGCGACGGCGCAGGAATGTCCTTGGGCATTCCACCATTCAGCAGCGACTTGATGCGCTGGCGCTCTTGCTCGAAGTCCTCCCCGGCGCGCGGGTCAAGATCGACGTGCAGCCATTCGAGCCGCGCAATGTCCGCCTTTGTCGGTTTTTTGTTCAGCGCCTTGGCGGCCGGGTTGATGCTGAAATAGATGTTGTGGGTTTTGTTGCGTTCGGTTGCCCACGTCTCGGCTTGCGCCGCATCTTGGAACGAGACGGCGAGCGGCGAGCCCTTCTTGTCAGGGTGAATTGCGACCAGAAGCCACGGCCCGCCGGGGCGGAAGGTGTTGAGGAAGTCGGCAATCATTGCGCGTCCTCCTCGGGCCAAGTGCCGATCCGATGCCCCGCGAGGTCGGGTTCAGCGAAGGTGCGTACTGCGCCGCGTCCGGGTACAAAAGCCATGCGCCCGGAGACAATCTCAATGGCGTGCTTGACCGTCTCCCGGTAGGCGAGAAAGTCAGGATCACGCAGCAAATCCGGGTGTTGCTGTTCGAGACGCTGCGCCTTGAGGATTTCGGCAAACAGCCGTTCCCATGTGAACTGCTGCAACGCGAGCAAGTCTTGGTGATGCTGCTCGTTTGCCCACTCAGGGAAGAACGGCGGCACGCTGCCGGGTTCGCCGGGTTGCCGAGAGAAAGCGGGGCGATGGTCCGGCCCGTTGTACTGACGTTTGAACAGGTACTCGTCGGCAATGCTGTTCTCCGTTTCGCCCAGGAGAAGCAGCGCCGCTTTCAGCGCGTGAGGGTTCGGGTTCATGGGTCCGTCTCCTCACTGATGCGCTTGAGCATCACGCCACTGTTCAAGTTCGGCGACGATCCAAATGGTGGTCCGTGCGCCGATCTTGCGCGGGCGGGGGAAGTCCGGGCGCTCCTTCAACCAGCGCCAGAGGGTCGCGTGGCTGATGCCCAAGAACTCAGCCGCTTGGGCTGGACGGAGTGATTTTGTTGATTGTGTTTGCATGGCAGCGGTCCCAATACGTCCGCGCTGCCCGCCAAAAACAAGAAGGGGGAAGCGCGGAGCCGATAACACAGCTCGAACACTTCCCCTTGGATGACTCGCACCAGAAACGGGTGAATGATCGAGCCACCAGTGGCTCAACTCGTTCTCCATTTCTGTACGTCCGCGCCGGAAACCCGGCGGGATATGCGAAAGACTATAAGACTTTCAGGGCGTCTCGTCTAGCCTCGAAGCCGAAAATCTTTTTGTAGATCAACGGCTTACTTTACTTTTTCGGGTGGAGGTACGCGGCCCAATCGGTCATAAGTGCCCGTCGTTTCTGGAAAAGGCTGCCGCGCGCATAGGCGGCTTCGGCCTTGTCCTTGAGCTGATGGGCAAGGGCATGTTCGATCACTTCCCGGGGGTGGTGCGTTGTCTCGCCTGCCCAATCGCGGAAGGTCGAGCGGAACCCGTGCGGGGTGGCAATCTTCGGGTTGCCGTTCTTGTCGGTCTGCTTCGGGTCGAGGTAGCCCTTGCGGCCCGCCTTCGTCTCGCTTTCGTGCATCCGCTTGATGACCGCGGCCAGCGTCATATCCGACAACTCGCCGCCGCGCGGCGCGACAAATACAAGGTTGTTGTCCTCGAAACGCGGGAGGGCTTTCAACAGCGTCACCGCTTCATCGGTCAGCGGCACCTCATGCTCTTTGCCCATCTTCATACGTCCGGCGGGGATGGTCCAGAGTTTGCGCTCAAGGTCGATTTCGTCCCATGTGGCACCGCGGACCTCGCCGGAGCGGGCAGCGGTCAATATGGTGAACTCCAGTGCCCGCGGGCCGGTGCCTTCCATCTTGCGCAGATGCTTCATGAACGCGGGAGCCTCCGCGAAGGGCAGCGCGGCATGGTTGCCGTTCTTCGCTACCTTCGACGGTTTGGGCAGCATCGCCTCAAGGTTGCCCTTCCATCGCGCCGGGTTGGAGCCGTCGCGGTACTTGCGAGCTGTAGCCCAGTCCAGCACGGCCTCGATGCGCCCGCGCAGCCGGTCGGCAGTCTCAGTTTTCACCTTCCAGATCGGTTCGAGCACTTCCAAGATATGCGGCGTGTCGATGTCGCGCACCTGTAGCTTTGCGAGGGTCGGGAAGGCGTAAGTGGTCAGCGTGTTTGTCCACTGCTGGGCGTGCTTCGCGTTCTTCCATTCGGGAGACTTCGCGGCGATGTATTGCCGAGCGGCTTCCTCGAACGTGATCTCAGTCGCCCGGCTCGCCAGCAGGGCGGAGCGTGCAGCCTTGCGTTCGGCAATCGGGTCGATGCCTTGGGCGATCTTCTCCCGGACTTCGCGGGCTTTGTCCCGGGCCTGCTGTAGCGTCACCGCTGGATACCCACCCAAGCCGACCTCGCTGCGGCGCTGCTTGCCGCTAGCGGTCGCCCCGATAGTGACCCGCAGCAGCCAGGTCTTTCCTCCGCCGGGGAGGACTTGAAGATGGAGCCCAGGCACACCCCCAACGGCGTACATCCCCGGCTCTGAGAGGCGTTTCACCTCCAACGCTGATAGCTCTTTCGCAACTCGTGGCATGATCTCGCACCCGCCTATACACCCGCCTAAGATTACGCGATCTTACGCGATAAGTCGAGACCATCCGAGACGACCACCGCAGCAGAAGTCTTGTATTTACGCGGGGTTGCTGGCAATATGGCGACGTTCCGCGATGACGCGAGACGCTACGGCGGGGGACTGCGCTTCCGCCATCTCCAAGGCCCTGATTTTTCAGGGCCTTTTTCATTTTCGGCGACCAACATTAAGGCTCGATGATGGGCTGAAAATGGACGGAGTTCCGAAAAGAATCGGAACGAGTTCCGAAATAGCACCTATTTTGCAGGCTTTGCCACTGCTCCGCGACGGATGTGGATCTTCTTGGTGGTCTCCTCCTCGGTATGTCCGAGCAGCCGGCTGCCGGGCGATGCTCTGCCTGAGCAGT
>Ga0180219_1002095_pt1 | contig 12116 bp, 14 predicted proteins | sample eDN3rd30CBELigMG_FD_151338 | JGI IMG/M metagenome (GOLD analysis project Ga0180219, IMG submission 151338) | Enriched Miracle-Growth compost microbial communities from Emeryville, California, USA - eDNA 3rd pass 30_C BE-Lig MG (version 2)... ...
GACCAATGGCATCAGGCTGCCCGAGTTGCTCCCTGATCTCCTCGCGGCCGGCCTGCAGCGCGTGAACATCTCACTCGACACGCTGAACCGGGAACGCTTCGCGGCGCTCACCCGCCGCGATCGGCTGGATGATGTGCTCGCCGGCATCGAGGCCGCCGTCGTGTCGGGCCTGCACCCGGTCAAGCTCAACGCCGTCGCCATGCGCGGGGTCAATGACACGGAGCTCGTCGACCTCGTCGCCTATGCGATCGGCATCGGCGCGCAGCTGCGCTTCATCGAGCAGATGCCGCTGGATGCCGGACACACCTGGGATCGCACGTCGATGGTCACCCGGCAGGAGATCCTCGACACGCTGTCCACCCGGTGGGTGCTCACCCCGGTGCCGGGTCGGGGTGGAGCGCCGGCCGAGCGGTTCCTGCTCGACGATACGAGCCACACCGTTGGGGTGATCGCCTCGGTCACCGCCCCGTTCTGCGGTGACTGCGACCGCATGCGCCTGACGGCCGACGGCCAGCTGCGCAATTGCCTGTTCTCCACGAGCGAGTTCGATCTGCTTCCCGTGCTCCGCGACGCGGCCGAGACGAAACGCACCGACGCGGCCATCGACCGCGTCCTGCGCGCCTGCGTGGCCGCCAAGCTCCCCGGTCACGCGATCAACGATCCCTCGTTCCTGCAGCCGGCTCGCGGCATGAACGCGATCGGCGGCTGACGTGGGCCGGATCACCTCGCGCACCCCGGTGGTCACTGTCCGCCTCGGCCATGAGTCCCGCAGACACGCCGACGTCCTCGCGGTGGAGGAGCCGCTCGAGATCCGGGTCGCCGGGGAGCCGCTCGCCGTGACGATGCGCACCCCGGGTCATGATGTGGAGCTGGCTGCGGGGTTCCTCGTCTCCGAGGGCGTGATCTCGCGCGGCGATCAGTTCCGCAGTGCCATCCACTGCGGGGGAGCGGCCACTCAGCTCACTCCCGTGCGGCAGACGGGGCCCTCGCCCGCGCCGACCGGGAACACCTACAACGTGCTCGACGTCACGCTCGCCCCCGGTGTCGCGCTCCCCGCCCCGGACCGTGCGCGTCGCTTCTACACGACCAGTTCGTGCGGAATCTGCGGCACGGCATCGATCGACGCCGTGCGCACCGTCTCGACGTTCGACATCGCCGGCGATGCCGTCGTGGTCTCGGCCCATCTGCTCGCAGCGCTGCCGACGGCGCTGCGGGCGCAGCAGGCGGCCTTCGAGAAGACCGGCGGCCTGCACGCGGCGGGCCTGTTCGATGCCGCCACCGGCGAAGCGCTCGTCGTGCGCGAAGACGTCGGCCGGCACAATGCCGTCGACAAGGTCGTCGGGTGGGCGCTGATCAACAACCGGGTGCCGCTGCGAGGCACAGTCCTGCAGGTGTCAGGGCGCGCCAGCTTCGAGCTGGTGCAGAAGGCTGCGATGGCCGGCATCCCGATCCTCTCCGCCGTGTCCGCACCGTCCTCGCTGGCCGTCGAGCTGGCCGTGTCGTCTGGGCTGACCCTGGCCGGCTTCGTGCGGGACGACCGGATGAACGTCTACGCCCACCCGGAGCGGATCACCGGCTGAACCGGGTCAGACCAGAGCGGCTTCGCGCTCGACGACGGGCGCGGTGCGCTCGGCGAGCATCAGCTGGACGACGCATTCGGTCGGATCGCACGACGGGCGGATGGCATTCACCGACAGCGGTCCGCCCGCTTCGTTGAGCACGGCCTGCATGAGACTCAGGTGCACGCTGCACAGCACGTCGCGGTGGGCGGCCTGAGCCTCCGCCTGCGCGCAGGTCATCTCGACCGTGAGTTCGCGCTCGTCGACGATCGGGTCGAAGCCGGCGTCGATGAGGTCCTCGACGAGCGCGTCGACCTGGTGCAGCGACGCGGTGTCGAGTTCGGGCGGGGCACCCGGGAGCACACGGCGCATGAGGTCGCCGCGCTCGGCGGCCGCTCTCACCTTGCGGCGCTGGACGGGGCTCGATGCCGACGTGCCGTCCGCGGCGCTGTACAGCACGCGGGGGCGACCTCGGGTGGTGCGCCGCTCGGTCTCGGCGACGACGTAGCCGTCGTCGATGAGCCGCTGCAGGTGTTCGCGCACGGTGTTCGGGTGGAGTGCGGTGGCCCCGACGATCTCGGCGATGGTGCGGTGCGGCTGCTCCTGGATGAGGTGCAGGATCTCGACGCGCGAGTAACTCGAGATGGCACTGTATGCGACGGGTCTGCCTGAGGTCATACCACTATTATTCCCGGTGTTTCCGAGGGGCGCCAGTGGCGCGCGGGGCAGGTCTTCTTCCGGGAGACTGGAAGCATGTCTCTCCTTGTCGCCGGCGTCGCGGTGCTGCTGCTGAACGTCTACGCCGCGGTGCTGGTCGCCCTGCGCTCCTCGGTGTACGGCGTGCGCGTCTATCGGCCGATGCTGCTGAACATCGCGCTCTCGTTCGTGCCCGTCGTGGTCGCCGTCGTCGCGGTGGTGGGACTGCTCGGTCTGCCCGCTCTGCAGCGCATTCCGCTCGTCGGCTCTGAGGCGATCGCCGTGGCGCTGTGGGTGTACCTCGGGATCGGAACGATCGTCTGGCTCCTGTTCTTCCCGAACTCGATCTATCTGATCACCGAGCTCAACTTCAGCCACAGACACGAGGACGACCCGATCCCGTTGTGGTTCGACATCGTCCAGACGCTCACCCTCGTGCTGTCCGGCATCGGCAATGCCGTGCTCAGCCTCGGAGTCATGCAGATCTCGCTGACCGTCCTGCTCCTGGATCCGAGTGACGGCGGTGTGCCCGCGCTCAGCTGGCTGTTCGCCGGGATCGTCATCGTGCTGGGCGCCATCGGGGTGTACCTGGGGCGCTACCTGCGCGTCAACAGCTGGGACGTGCGACACCCGGCATCCCTCGTGCGCAAGCTGCGCACGCACCTCCGGGAACGGGGGAAGGCCCTCGAGGCGGGCGGGTTCGTCCTCACCCACGCGGTGCTCATCGCCCTCGTCCACGTGCCGCTCTACACGCTCGCGTACGCCGTGCTCATCGGCTGAGTCGAGGTCGGTCGGACGATCTCGTCCGGCTCGCGGGTCCTCAGGCGCGCGTGCTCTTCCAGCCGAGCGCGGGGGCGACGTGCTGTGCGAAGGAGTCCACGATGCGCAGATTGAACTCGACCCCGAGCTGCGACGGGATCGTGAGCATCAGTGTGTCGGCGGCGGCGATGGCGGCATCCTGCTGCAGCTGCTCGACGAGCGCATCGGGGGCGGCCGCGTACGTCTTGCCGAACGTCGACCGGAACCCGTCGATGTAGCCGATGCCGTCACCTTCTTGGCTGTGCCCGAAGTACAGCTCGTCCTCGGCCGTCGTGATCGGGAAGATCGAACGGCTGACCGAGACACGGGGCGTCCCGGAGTGGCCGGCATCGCGCCACGCGGCGCGGAAGGCGTCGATCTGCTCAGCCTGCAGGATGTCGAATGGTCGCCCGTCTGCCTCGGTGACCAGCGTCGAGGACATCAGGTTCAGGCCCATCCGGCCGGCCCACTCGGCGCTGCCGCGCGAGCCCGATCCCCACCACACCCGCGACGCCAGACCGGGGGAGTGCGGCTCGATCCGCTGCAGTCCGTGTCCGCCGCCGAACGGGCTGTTCGCGTCGCGCTCGGCGATGCCCTCTCCGCGGATCGCCTTCCAGAACAGGTCGAAGTGATCGCGGGCCACGTCCGCGCCGCGCGGATCCTCCGCGCCGGTGTAGCCGAACTGCTCATAGCCGCGCACGACCGTCTCGGGTGACCCTCGGCTCACGCCCAGCGCGATGCGCCCGTCGCTGATCAGGTCGACGGCGGCGGCCTCCTCCGCCAGGTAGAGCGGGTTCTCGTACCGCATGTCGATGACGCCGGTGCCCATCTCGATGCGGTCGGTCTTGGCGGCGATGGCGGCCAGCAGCGGCATCGGGGAGGCCTGTTGCCGGGCGAAGTGATGCACCCGGAAGTACACGCCGTTCACGCCGAGGTCGTCCATGCCCTGGGCGAGATCGATGGCCTGGTGCAGCGAGTCGGCGGCCGTGAGTTCACGTCCGCCGCCGAGCGGTCCGTAGTGACCGAACGAGAGGGTTCCGAAGCGTTCCATGTCGGATGCAACGGTACGCCTCCGGCATCCATTCCGGTGCATGGATGCCGGCCACGGAATAGCCGCGGGTGGGGCAGACTTGACCCCACTATGACCCGCATCGGAAACAGCGACCTCGATGTCTTCCCTCTCTCCCTCGGTGGCAATGTGTTCGGCTGGACCGCCGATCGCGATACCTCGTTCGCCGTGCTCGACGCATTCCACGAGGGCGGCGGCGACTTCATCGACACCGCCGACTCGTACAGCGCCTTCGCGCCCGGCAACGTCGGCGGCGAGAGCGAGACGATCATCGGCCAGTGGCTCGCCGAGCGCGGTCACGACGGCATCGTCGTCGCCACGAAGGTCAGTCAGCACCCGGACTTCCGCGGGCTCGCCGCGGCGAACGTGCGCGCCGCAGCCGAGGCGTCGCTGCAGCGCCTCGGCCTCGACGTGATCGATCTGTATTACGCGCACTTCGACGATGCGGACACGCCGCTGGAGGAGACCGTCGCCGCATTCGGCGCGCTCGTGTCCGACGGACTCGTGCGTCATGTCGCCGTGTCGAACTACACCGCGGACCGCGTCCGCGAGTGGGTCCGCATCGCCCGTGAGCTCGGTGTCGCCGAGCCCGTCGCGATCCAGCCTCACTACAACCTCGTGCACCGGGAGACGGAGAACGACATCGTCCCGGCCGCTGAGGAGCTCGGGCTGTCGCTCATTCCGTACTTCGCGCTCGCGAAGGGTTTCCTCGCCGGCAAGTACCGGTCCGAGACGCTCCCGACCGAGGGTGGCGCATCGCCGCGTGCGGCCGCAGCCGTGAAGTACGCGACGCCGCAGGGACTGCAGATCATCGACACGCTGGAGCGCGTCGGACGTGCGCACGAGGTCTCGATCGCCGCGACCGCGCTCGCCTGGCTGCGTGCCAAGCCGACTGTCGCGGCGCCGATCGCCTCGGCATCGAGGCCGGAGCAGGTCGCCGACCTGCTCGCCGGTGCGACCACCGAGCTCACCGCAGATGAGGTCGCCGAGCTCGACGCCGTCTCGGAGTGGACGCCCGCCGACATGTGACCGGGACAGGTCGGCACCATCCGCCAGGATGGTCGCATGCCTGACGACTACACGCACGGTCACCACGAGAGCGTCCTGCGGTCCCACCGCTGGCGCACGGCGGAGAACTCCGCCGCCTACCTGCTGCCGCGGCTGCGGCCCGGTGCGTCCCTTCTGGACGTGGGCGCGGGGCCGGGGACGATCACGATCGACCTGGCCCGCCTGGTCGCCCCGGGTGCCGTGCACGGGGTGGACGCTTCGGACGACGTCGTCGCGCAGGCCGAGCGGGCGCGGGTGGATGCCGGTGCCGTCAACGCCAGCTTCGCCGTCGACGATGCGTACGCACTGGCATCGGCCGACGACGCGTGGGACGTCGTGCACGCACATCAGGTGCTGCAGCACCTGGCGCGCCCTGTCGACGCGCTGCGCGAGTTCCGCCGCGTCGTGCGCCCGGACGGCGTGGTCGCGGTGCGCGATGTCGACTATGAGGGCGTGATCTGGTGGCCGCGCATCCCGGCGCTGGCCGAGTGGCTCGCCCTGTACCTGGCGGTTCACCGGGGCACCAGCGGGGAGCCGGCCGCCGGACGGCGGTTGAAGGCGTGGGCTCGGGAGGCGGGCTTCGCGACGGTGGATGCGACAGCCTCGGTCTGGCTGTTCGAATCCGCGGATGACCGAGCGTGGTGGGGCGGACTGTGGGCGGACAGGGCCGTGCAGTCGTCCTTCGCCGACAATGCGTTGCGCCTGGGGCTTGCCGATCGCGCGGTGCTGGAGCGGATCAGCGACGGGTGGCGGGAGTGGGCGGCCAGCGAGGACGGCTGGTTGCTCATGCCGCACGGCGAGGTGCTCGCGCGGGGCTGAGTCCCGCTCGGGCGTGAGTGCGGCGGGGCGGGGCGTTTCGTCTTCGCGCCTGCGGCGCTTCGCTCAACGAGCGGGAGAGACGCTTCGCTCAACCGGCGGGGGAGGCGCTTCGCTCAACGAGCGGGAGAGGCGCTTCGCTCAACGGGCGGGGGCTGCGAGCAGGTGCTCCATCGCGGTGAGGAAGGAGTGGACATCGAAGTCGAACTGGGCCGCGCCGAAGTTGTCCACCCGTGCCTCGACGAGTCGGCGCAGTGAGGGATAGCCCTCCTCGGACGTGGCGAACGTCTGCCGCAGGTTCTCGATCTGCGGGTGGCCGCCCTCGCGCGCGGTGGTGACCGCATCTCGCGCGAATCCGTGGCACATCGTCACGAGCAGGTGCATCGCGCGGCTCGTGGTCTCGGTGTCGAAGCCAGCAGCGAGCATGCGCTCTGCGACGACCTCTGCCGGCGCGGCGACGACGAGGTCGCGCTGCGAGGTGAATCGGAAGTACGGGAGCCATTCCCCGGTGGCGAAGATCGTGTCGCGTGTGGAGCGTGCGAAGCCGCGGCAGGCATCCTGCCACGTCTCTCCGAGGTCGACAGATTCGGACTCGAGTCGCGTCCGGAAGGCGTCGATCGCGAGCAGTTCCAGCAGGCTGTCGCGGTCGGTGACGTGGTGATTGAGCGCTTTGCGGTCGACGCCGAGCACGTCCGCCACGGCCTGCATCGTCAGGTGCTCGGGGGAGATTCCTCGCGCCGCGGCGACGATGATGTCGAGGTCGAGCCCTGCGCGCGATCCGCGGCCGCGTCGTGGCGTGTCCGACATCCTGCCTGCCCCCTGTTGATTCTCTTTCACCCCGAGCCTATCCTTTCCCGCACGGGAATAAACTTTTCCCAACGGGAATTGGAATGATCAGAGGTGCTCAGCGCCTCTGCGAAGGAGGCGAACATGTCGGAGAGCTCTGTCCTCACCGCGAGCAGCACGATCGGCGAATGGCTCGACAGCGACGTCGGCGGACAGTTGGTCCGCGGGCTGCTGGCCGCGTCGGGGGCCACTGAGGAGTCGTTGGCGCCGGTGCGGGGACTGCCCCTGCAGCAACTCGTCGCGCTCAGCCAGGGGCAGCTGCCGCAGTCCGTCGTCGACGATCTGGTGCGCAGAGCCAATGGGGGTGTCATCCCCGAGGCCGAAGTGTCCGGCTGGACCGAGCGCATCACACCGGGTCGTTTCACCGGTCAGACTGTCATCGTCACCGGCGCCGCCAGCGGCATCGGCCGCGCGACGGCCGCACGCATCGCACGCGAGGGTGGGCGCGTCGTCGCCGTCGACGTATCGACGGCTCGCCTCGACGAGTTCCGCGCGAGCCTGCCGGATGCCGACATCGTCACCGTGACCGGCGACATCACGGCGCAGGACTCGGTGGATGCCATCGTGGCGGCCGCTGGTGCGACCATCGACGCCTTGGCGAATGTCGCCGGCATCAACGACGACTTCTCACCGCTCGCCGAGACGAGCGACGAGATGTGGGACCGCGTCCTCGCGGTCAACGTCACCGGCGCGTTCAAGCTGAGCCGCGCGGTCATCCCTGCGATGCTCGCCGCCGGGCGCGGCTCGATCGTGAACGTCGCCTCTGAGGCGGGCCTACGCGGATCAGCGTCGGGCAACGCCTACACGACCAGCAAGCACGCCGTCATCGGCATGACACGCAGCGCCGCGTTCATGTACGGTCCTGCCGGCATTCGGGTCAATGCGGTCGCCCCCGGCGGCGTGGCCACCGGCATCCCCTTCCCGAAGCACGTCTCCGAGTTCGGTCAGGCCAGGCTGCAGCCGTTCCAGGCCTCCATCCCGACCCTCGCCACCGCCGAGCATCTGGCCGCGTCGATCACGTTCCTGCTGTCGGACGACGGCGTGAACCTGAACGGCGCGATCCTGCCCAGCGACGGCGGATGGTCGGTGCAGTAACCCGCGGATCGGACGGGGTGCGCGTAGGGTCGGAGGACGGACCGAAAGGAGAACTCCCATGGCGCGCATCCTGATCATCGGCGGGCACGGCAGAGTCGCCCTCCTGCTCGAACCGCTTCTCGTGGCCCGCGGAGATCATGTCACCGCAGTGATCCGCAACCCCGCGCACGAGGCCGACGTCGCCGCCACGGGTGCGACGCCCCTCGTGGCGGACATCGAGCAGTTCGACACCGCGCAGCTGACCAACCTCCTCAGCGCCAACGATGCCGTCGTCTGGTCGGCCGGCGCCGGCGGAGGGGATCCCCGGCGGACGCGTGCCGTCGATCGCGATGCTGCGATCCGATCCATCGACGCGGCAGCCGCGGCGGGGGTGCGCCGATACGTGATGGTGTCGTACTTCGGTGCGCGCATCGACCACGGGGTCGTGCCCACGGATGCCTTCTTCGCGTACGCGGAGGCCAAGGCTGCGGCCGATGAGCACCTGCGCGCGAGCGGGCTGGACTGGACGATCCTCGGGCCGGGGACGCTCACCCTCGATCCGCCCACCGGGCATATCGACGTGGATTCCGAGACCTCCGGTCCTGTATCGCGCGCCGATGTCGCGGCAGTGATCGCGGCTTCCCTTGCCGACGACACGACGATCCGTCGGACCATCCGGTTCATCGGCGGTGCCACGGCGATCGCGGACGCCGTCCGCGGCTGACCGTCCGCGGACCCCGGCTACGCTGAGACGGTGATGTCCGTGCGCACGACCCTGGCCGCCCTCGCACTGGATGCCGTGCTGGTCACGCTCTTCACCGCGATCGGCCGGGCCAGCCACGACGAGAGCCCGATCGTGGGGCTGTGGATCACCGCGTGGCCGTTCCTGAGCGCCCTCGCGGTCGCGTGGATCGTGACGCTCGCATGGCGCGCGCCGGCGGCGCCGTGGCGCACCGGCATCCCGGTGTGGCTCATCACCGTCGCCGGTGGCATGCTGCTGCGCGCCGTGAGCGGGCAAGGCATTGCCCTGCCGTTCGTCATCGTCGCGACACTCGTGCTGCTGCTGTTCCTCGTCGGTTGGCGGCTCATCGCATTGTTCGTCTCGAAGGCGCGCGCGTCCACGCCGAAGGATGCCGCATGACCCCGCTCGACCTCGCCGCGGATGCCGTGCTGCGCGAGGCCAGGCCGGGCGACGAGGCCGGCATCCTGCGCATGATCCAGGCACTCGCCGACTATGAGCGCGAGCCGGATGCCGTCCGCAACACGACCGAGATGATCGCCGAGACGCTGTTCGGCGCCGATCCGAAGGCCTTCGCCCACGTGGTCGAACGCGAGGGGCGGATCGTCGGCATCGCGATCTGGTTCCTCACCTACTCGACCTGGACCGGCCGTCACGGCGTCTGGCTCGAAGACCTCATCGTCGACGAGGCCGAGCGCGGGCGCGGCTACGGCAAGGCGCTGATCGCTTCGCTGGCCGGCGTGTGCGTGGAGCGCGGCTACACCCGGCTGGAGTGGACCGTGCTGGACTGGAACGCACCGTCGATCGCGTTCTACCGCTCGCTCGGCGCGGCGCCGATGGACGAGTGGACGACACAGCGACTGACCGGCGACGAGCTGGCAGCGCTCGCCGCCCGCTGAGTCACCGCCGGATCGGGGAGAGGTCGGCGCCCAGCGCCTCGCGCTCGTCGAAGACGAAGCATTCGCCGCGGTAGTGCTCCGCGCCGGCGTGTTCGAGGTAGCTGAGGATCCCGCCGTCGAGCTGCCGTGCGTCGACGCCCTGCTCGCGCAGGTAGATGGCTGCCTTCTCGCACCGGATGCCGCCGGTGCAGAAGCTGACGACCGTCTTGCCGACCAGGTCGTTCCGATGCGCGGCGACGGCGTCGGGAAACTGCGTGAACCGCTCGATGCGCCAGTCCACGGCGCCGTCGAACGTGCCGTAGTCGACCTCGAAGGCGTTGCGGGTGTCGAGCAGCACGACCTCGCGGCCCTCGTCGTCGTGCCCGTCGGCGAGCCAGCGCCGCAGCGTGGCCGGAGCCACCGCAGGCGCGCGCCCGGCGGCCGGCTGGATCGTGGGGTGGTCCATCCGGATGATCTCGCGCTTGTGCTTGACGAGCATGCGGCGGAACGGCACCTCGTCCGACCAGCTCTCCTTCGCCGTCAGCGCGGCGAACCGCACGTCCTCGCGCAGCTCGGTCAGATACCCGCGCACGGCGTCGGCGGTGCCGGCCAGGAACAGGTTGATGCCCTCCTCGGCGAGGAGGATCGTGCCCTTGAGCTCCGCCGCGACGGCGCGCTCGCGCAGCACGGGACGCAGCCCGGCAGGATCGGCGATCGGCGTGAACAGGTAGGCGGAGACATTCAGGACACTCGGGGCGTGCGGCACAGCATCCAGCCTAAGCAGTGCACCTGCGCCCGGGTGGGTCGTCTCCTCGCGCCGCTCCTCGAAGAGAGCGGATGCCGCTGCTAGCGTCGGCGCCATGCACAAGCTCACGCGCGATGAGGCGCGGCGCATCGCCGTTCGCGCCCAGCTGCTCGACGCGCAGCGGCCGGGTGACGTCGTCGAGGTGGCCGAGCAGCTGGGCTCGATCAAGATCGACCCCACCGCGACGATCGCGCCGGCGGAGCACATCATCCCATGGAGCCGGATCGGCTGGTCGTACGAGCCCGGGCAGCTGACCAAGGCCCTCGACGAGCGGCTGCTCTACGAGTTCGACGGCCAGTTCTACTCGGCGAGCATGCTGCCGATGATGGTGTCGTGGATGCACGGCCGGCCGCGGCGCGACAAGACGATCGCCTATCTCGAGGGCAATGCGGCCTTCCGACGCGAGGTGCTGGCGCGGCTGCGCGCCGACGGCCCGCTGCTGTCCACGCAGATCGCCGACACCGCCGCCGTGCAGCGCGATGACGAGGCCGGGTGGTACGGCTCGAACCAGGTGCCGATCATGCTCGAGCAGCTGTCGCGGATCGGGGAGGTGGCCGTGTCCGGCCGCGACGGCCGGCAGCGGCGCTGGGATCTGGCCGAACGCGTCTACCCGCCGGGCATGCCCGACGAGGCCTACCACGATGCCGAGCGGCTGCTGGAGGAGCGCCGACTGCAGGCGCTCGGCATCGCCCGCCGCAAGACGCCCTGGTCGGATGTGGGCGACGCGGGGGAGCCGGCGCAGGTGGAGGGCAGCGCGTGGAAGTGGCGCGTCGATCCGGCCGCGCTCGCGGCGCTGGACGACGACCCCGGTGGGCGGGTGGCGATCCTCAGCCCGTACGACCGGATGCTGTTCGACCGGCCGCGACTGACGGAGCTGTTCGAGTTCACCTACGTCCTCGAGCAGTTCAAGCCGAAGCCGCAGCGCCGATACGGGTACTTCGCCCATCCGATCCTCATCGGCGACCGGTTCGCCGGGATGCTGGACGCTGAGCTCGACAAGAAGCGGGAGAACCTCGTGGTCACCGCCGTGCACGAGCTGGTTCCGTTCGACGCCGATGAGAAAGAGATGGTGGATGCCGAGATCCGCGACCTCGCGGAATGGCTCGGGGTGTCCGTGGTCGGCCTCGCCTGACGGCGACACCAGGCGGGCCCACGGGCGGCAGTCACGTGCTTACGATGGGGCTGACGGAAGGAGGATGCGATGGTCCAGGTCCGTGTGGCGGGTGTCGCCCTCGACGCCGCAGGCCAGCATGTCATCCTCCTCAAGCCGATTGACGAGATGCCCGGGGAGGGCAAGGTGCTGCCTATCTGGATCGGCGCGCAGGAGGCGACGGCGATCCTCATCGCGGTCGAGGGTGCGCGCGCGCCGCGACCGCTGGCGCACGACCTCATGAAGTCGATGCTCGAGGCGCTCGATGCCACGGTGCAGCGCGTCGAGGTGACCCGCATCGACGACGGGACGTTCTACGCGGAGATCACGCTGACGACACCGACAGGTGTGAAGGTGATCGATGCGCGGCCATCGGACGCCGTGGCCCTCGCCTCGCGTACGGGCGCCCTCGTCTGGGTGGCGGACGACGTGATGGCCGAGGCCGGCGTGCCCGGGCTCATCGTCGAGGCCGACGCGGGCCACGAGGCCGAGGAGAACGTCGAGGAGTTCAAGGAGTTTCTCGAGCACGTGGATCCCGACGACTTCCGCGAGTGACCCCCGCGGTCCCTGAGCTTGTCGAAGGGCGGTCCCTGAGCTTGTCGAAGGGTGGTCCCTGAGCCTGTCGAAGGGTGGTCCCTG
>Ga0180219_1002100_pt1 | contig 12098 bp, 9 predicted proteins | sample eDN3rd30CBELigMG_FD_151338 | JGI IMG/M metagenome (GOLD analysis project Ga0180219, IMG submission 151338) | Enriched Miracle-Growth compost microbial communities from Emeryville, California, USA - eDNA 3rd pass 30_C BE-Lig MG (version 2)... ...
CTCCTTCCCCGTCTTTTGCTGTCGGACGCAGATGACATTGTCGCTGATCTGGCCGAATTGCATCTGAACGACATCGCCGATCCGTTGTGCTGTGTAATAGAGCAGATGCACGCCAAGCCGCACGCGATCGTCATCAGCCGCAAGAGCATCGCGTATACCTGCTATCCCACCGGCGTGGCCGAAGTGGACGAACTGTTTCAGGTCGTGCCACGGACGTTCACGGTCGTCAGCGGGTATGCCGGACAAGGCAAGACCAGTTTCCTGATGTGGCTTCTGGCCAACCTGATCCGCCGACAGGTTCATGTGACGATCGCCAGTTTCGAGACGGACATCAAACCGATATTCATCCGGAAGTTGCGTGCTGCCCTGATCATGGCAGGGGAATTTTCACGCCACAGCCGCGAGGACATGGAATGGGCTGATGGGCTGATCGACCGATACACCGCCTTCATCTCGCACTCTCCCTATGACGACGATGACAGCCTGGGTGTTGAGGAAGTTCTGGAACTTGGCAGGGCAAGCGTCATCCGCAACGGAACCCGCCTGCTGCTGATCGATCCATGGAACGAGATCGACCACAAGCGCCGCTCCGACGAGACGGAAACGGATTACACCGGGCGCGCCATCCGCATGATGAAGCGCTTCGCCAAGCAGAACGATGTTGCGGTCTGGATCATCGCGCACCCAGCCAAGCCTTTCCCCGGCAAGGCGTCCGGCAAACTGCCCGGCCTCTATGACATCAGCGGTTCGGCGAATTGGGCGAACAAGGCGGACTATGGCCTGATCGTGCAGGCCAAGAACCGCGATTACTGGACCAGCACCATCGCCTGCACAAAGGTCCGCATGGGCCTCCCCGGCAAGATGGGCAAGGTCGTCGTCCAGTTCGATCCGGCCAAGTCCACCTATGCCTATTACGGCGAACTGATCGAGGATGAGGCAGCATGACATGTGCCCACCCAACCCAGGCCGCAATCCATTCGAGGGCGCAGACGATCAGCCGCTTGTCGAGCGATGGGATAACGCCGCCAATGCTGCGCGAACTGTTCGCGTATAACCTTGAGACGGGTGAATTCACCTACAAGCCAAGAACAGTGGCAATGTTCGAGAGCAGTGGCATTGTAAGCGCAGAGGCGCGCTGCAAACAGTGGAACAACCGGTGCGCCAATAAGCCTGCTGGCTGGATTTCTGTAAATGGCTACCGGTGCTTGTCATTCTGCGGGGAGCAGTTTCTAGCCCACCGTGCTGCAATTGCGATCGTGACGGGCGAATGGCCTGAGCATAGCGTCGACCACATCAATGGCGTTCGATCTGATAACCGTTGGAAAAACATCCGCTCAGTAACTGTGGCTGAAAATAGCAGAAATCAATGCATCAGGTCGGACAATACATCAGGCTGTGTTGGGGTTTCACTCCATAGGCAGACAGGGCGTTGGACCGCGCGGATCAGCGCGCTCGGTAAGTATAAACACCTTGGCCTCTTCGATAAATTTGAGGATGCGGTCTTAGCTAGGAAGAGCGCCGAACGCCTCTACGGATTCCACGAAAATCACGGGAGGGCATGATGATGGCTGGATGCCTAATCGTGGGTTCGCGCCAAGCGCTGAACTCGTCAATATCAAATACCGCAACGGCGTCATCGCCCGCTGTGTCGAGCCTTCCAAGCGCAGGTGGAAGCCATGGCCTGACGGTCCATCCGCATGGGACATCGTTCGGTATCAGCCCGCAACGGGGAAGGATTATGAGGTTGTATTCGATGAGCACCACAAGGGGCGGGGGTAGGTGATGAACAAACTTCAAGCCCACTTCGCCAGGATGCAGGAGATGGCATCGCGCTATCTGGAGCCGGGGCCGTATGTGGATCGGGACGGTGTGAAATGGAAATCAAGGGCTGCGCAGCATGTCGGGTTCATCAACGACATGCTGTATTCCCTCGACGGCCCGGAACAGCGGGAGGCGCAGAATGAGGGGTAGGCCACGCACAGTCGCGCCGAAGATCGAAGCGCGCGCCCTCGCCATGCGCATGGCCGGACAGCATGTGAACAAGTCTCGGATACAGTTGCGCGTTTCCTCCGTAGGCACGCTCATCGCCGTGCCCTCACCGCCGACGATGATCCAGTCAGGCGCGTTCTTGTCGAGAATGACCGGGCCAAGCAGAGGCTCAAAGCTGCCAAAGGTGAAAGCGGATCGGCAACCTCTTTTACGCGCGCCAGTTTCATGCGGTCGCGATCATATTCAAACTGGTTCGGCATCGTTGCGCCAATTGCGACGTTGCGAGGCATCCCGCCCCATGCGCGATGAGACATCGCGATCACATTACCGATGCGCTTCGTCAGCAGCAGCCAAACGAGATTCGGTGTTTCCTCGATCAATTCGAACAAATCGGCGCGCCAAGCGGGATCGACCTCATTGTCAAATACGTCCGCCAGAGATGCGCAGAACACAAAGGGGCGCTCACCGGCCTTCGCCGCCTGCCGATCCCATTTGCGAGGCTGCGACCAGTTGCTTGCCGCCGTCCTGACACGCTCCTGGCCAGCGCCCCAGCGGGCGCGGCCATAACGGGTATCCATCAGGTTCTCGGCATAGCAATTGTCACACGCCGGGCTGACCTTCGTGCATCCGATCCACGGATTGAATGTGTAGTCCGCCCATTCTATTTTCGTCTCAGCCATGGCGAACTATCCCTTCGCTATGCAGGGCCGGGCAGCGCGCCAACGCTGTTTCCGGCCCGTTTTTGGTTTTGCTTTCCGATGCTAAGTAATTGGCAATATTGGGCATGGTTTTGTGCCCAGATGCGCCGGGAACCGCAGAAAAGCCTAGTTCCTTATTAACCGGCCATTTACCATCCGATGCCATTGTAAGCCCCAAAGATTTGCTTTGGTTCAAGGATCGATCGGGATGGACACTCTGCGGGGGCATGATATCGATGGCGATCGGGACGATTTCGACTACGCCGACGACGCCGCGATCGAAAGCCCGCCCGCCATCATCACCAATGAACGGCGTATGCAGGTCCGTGCCTATAATTATTGGGCATCGCTGCTGAAAGATCGCGCGCTCCCTTCGATCGAGGATCTTCAGCCCGAACTGCTGGAAGATTTCGGCCCCTACAGCGTGTTGCTGGATTTCAGCGTCGGCATCGACAACCCTGCGGTCATATATATGGGCGCCGCCCTGCGCCAGGAATGCGAGATCGCGGGATCGATCAGCCGCATCGGCGACGTGCCGCCGCGCTCGCTGCTGTCGCGCCTGACCGACCATTATCTCCAGATCATCGCCAATGCCGCGCCGATCGGCTTCGAAGCCGAATTCGTGAACCAGCGCGGTGCAGACCTGCTCTACCGCGGCATATTGATGCCCTTTTCCTCCGATGGCGAAACGATCGACTTCGTGTTCGGAGTCATCAACTGGAAAGAGGCCGCCAGCCGCGCGGAAACCGACGCGCTGGAACGAGAGGTCAGCGAAGCGCTGGGCCTTTCCCTGAACGGGTTCGCGGCCGATCCGCCCGTGCTCGATCTGACGGTTTCGGACATGATCGAAATGCCGGTTCCGGATGCCGGTGCGCCGCTGGCCGATTGGCTGGCCATGGCCCGCGACAGCGCCGAGCAGGCGCGCGCGGGTGAAGCGCGCAGCCACATCGCCCTTTATCGGGCCGTGGGTCTGGCCTATGATTTCGCGCTAGCGGCCGAGCAATCGCCAGAGGATTATGCGGACCTGCTGACCGACGCCGGCATCAAGACGCAAGCGCGCAGCCCGATGACGGCCATCGTCAAGCTTGTCTTCGGGGCTGCCTATGACAAGACGCGCATCACCGAATATGCGACCGCGCTGGACCATGCCCGTGCGCAGGGCATGGGCGCGGGTGCGCTGGCCGCGTATCTGGCCGCCTATGCCGGCGGCCTCAAGGCGCTGGTGCGCGACACCCGCGCGGCGCGCCGGGCCGCAATGCCCGCCAGGCCGGACCGCAGCCGCACCGTGCGCGAAGCGATCAGGATCGCCCCCGCCCTCGCGCCGCAGGCCATCGCTACCGACGAGGATGGACTGGCGGTCGTCGTGGCCCGCAGGGAAATCGACGGCTCGCTCGCCATTGTCGCCGCCCTTCCGGAAGGATCGGCGCTTGACCGGAAGGTGATGATCGCTGCCATGCATTGACCGGCGCGATGGACATGAGCACCGTCCGGCCCTATATGCCGGGGACAGGTCGAAATGCCTCGGGACAGCAGTCGCGAAGGCCGTGATATTCGGCATAATATTTCACGAATAAGACACTTTATTTCAAATCCTCCTTGAGCCGCGCGGCGCTCGGGGGCATATAGACTTGCGAGCCGGGGAGTCGTCGGATCGAAGTCCGCCCCTCTCCCGTTCCTGGAAAAGAAGCGGGAAAATCCCGCGGGGATGAGGTGAACGCATGACGGCCGCGGCTGAGCCAAAGATCAAGGAAGTCGACCTTTCCATTCGCCAAGCCCTGGAGGATGCGTTGGCACGCGGCGCGCTGCCTGGCGAAAGCGAGGGATTTGATGAAGCCGCGATGGCCAATGCGGCCGCTTTTATGGGCCGCACCGCTAGCCGCCGCGCCCCCGGCGAATCCGCCATCGCCATCGAAACGCTGGGCGAAAGCATGTCCGGCCGGTACATGCGGATCGCCCTTGTCAACGACGACATGCCCTTTCTGGTGGATTCCATCGCCCATACGCTGGCGGCGGTGGACGTCACCATTCATCGCCTGCTCCACCCCATATTGTCGGTCAGCCGCGATGCACGGGGTGCGCTCAAGGCGATCCTGGATGACGAGACATCGGGTGCCCGCCGGGAATCGATGATCTATATCGAAGCCGACCGCGCCGACGCGAAGGTCCGCCGCGCACTGGAGAAGGATCTGCACGACACGCTGGCCGATGTGCGCGCCGCCGTCACCGACTGGCCGCGCATGCGGGAAGCGATGGCGCGCGACGCCGACGCGGTGCCCGATGAGGAAGGCGCGGCGCTGCTCCGCTGGTTCCTGTCCCGCCATTTCACGCAGGTCGGCCATGAAGTCTGCGGCCGGGACGGCGAGGCGCGGGACGGCATCGGCATCTGCGCCCGACGCGACAAGCCGCTGATCGCGCCCGCATCCCGCGACGCCGCCTTCGCCTGGTTCGAGGAAGGCAAGCGCGTCCCCCTCATCATCAAGTCCAACGTCCTCTCGCGCGTGCACCGCCATGTGCTGCTCGACCTGATCATCGTGCCCGTGCGCAAGGGCAAGGATGTGGTGGCGCTCTCCATCCATGCCGGCATGTGGACCAGTTCCGCCCTCGCCGCGCCGCCGGACAAGGTGCCGCTGCTGCGCTCGGCGCTGTCGCTGCTGATGGAGAAATTCGGCTTCGATCCGGGGAGCCATGCGGGCAAGGCGCTGGTCCATGCGCTGATCGCCCTGCCCCACGACATCCTCATAGGCTTCGACCGGGAAACACTGGAGCGGCTGGCCTTGACCTTCATGTCGCTCGCCGACCGTCCCCGGCCCAAGCTGGCGCTGGCCACGAGCGCGCTGGCCCGTCATCTCTACGCCTTCGTCTGGCTTCCCCGGGACGAGCTTTCGACCGCCCGCCGCGTCTCCATACAGGACATGCTCTCGCAAGCCGCCAATGGCCAGGTATTGAGCTGGTCCATCGCCCTGGAGGAAGGCGGCCTTGCGCTGCTCCGCATCACGCTCGACCTGCGCGACGGCGGCATGGTGCCCGACGACGCGGCGCTTGACGAACGGCTCCGCAAGATGGTGCGCGGCTGGCTTCCCGCCGTGGAGGAATTTCTTGCAGAAACCGAAGAGCCGGGCCGCGCCGCCGCCCTGGCCCAGCGTTTCGCGCCCGGCTTCCCCATGGCCTATCGCAACGGCGCGGGCGCGGCGGAGGCAGCCGTCGACATTCGGCTGATCCATAGCCTTTCCGGCCCCGGCGACAAGGCGATCCGCATCTACCGCAACCCGGAAGACACAGCAGAGCGGCTGCGCCTCAAACTCTACAGCCATGAGGCGGTGGCTCTTTCCGAAGTCGTCCCCGCTTTCGAGAATTTCGGTTTCCGCGTGATCGACGAGATGACGACCGCTATTGACGGCGGCGCGCTCGGCCATGTGCAGCGTTTCGTGCTGGAATTGCCGCCGGGCGGCAACGCCGAAGCCGTCATCGCCCGCGCCGACGTCGTGACCGAGGCTATCGCGCAGGTGATAGAGGGCGTGGCGGAAGATGACCGCCTCAACGAACTGATCGTGACGGCGGACCTGTCTCCGCGCGCCGTCGTGCTGTTCCGCGCGTTGTTCAGCTATCTGCGCCAGACCGGCATGGCCTATGGCCGCGCGACGGTCGCCGATACGCTGCGCCGCGAAAAGGATGTGGCGCATCAGCTTGTCGAACTGTTCGACGCCCTCCACGACCCGGCGGGCAAGGACAGCGAGGCCCGCGCGGTAAAGGCGCAGGCCGCCATCGACGAGGGCCTCGAAAAGGTCACGGCCATCGACGAGGACCGCGTGCTGCGCCTTCTCCGCGCCGTCATCACCGCAACCTTGCGGACCAATTTCTTCGCCCCTGCCTCTGCCGAGGCGCTCGCCTTCAAGCTCGACAGCGCGCAGGTTCCCGGCCTGCCTGCCCCGTTGCCGTGGCGCGAGATCTGGGTCTACTCCCCCCGCGTCGAGGGCATCCACCTGCGCGCCGGCCCGGTCGCGCGCGGCGGTCTGCGCTGGTCCGACCGGCGCGACGATTTCCGTACCGAAATCCTGGGCCTCATGAAGGCGCAGCGCGTCAAGAACGCCGTCATCGTCCCAACCGGGGCCAAGGGCGGCTTCTACCCCAAGCAGCTTCCCAATCCGCAGGTCGACCGCGACGCCTGGCTGGCCGAGGGCACGGAAAGCTACCGCATCTTCATCCGCGCCTTGCTGTCGGTCACGGACAATATCGTGAAGGGCAAGGTCAGACACCCGGACAAGGTCGTCATCCATGACGGCAACGATCCCTATTTCGTCGTCGCGGCGGACAAGGGCACGGCCACCTTCTCCGACGTCGCCAACGCCATCGCTCTGGAACGCGACTTCTGGCTGGGCGACGCCTTCGCCAGCGGCGGCAGCCATGGCTACGACCACAAGGCGATGGGCATCACCGCACGCGGAGCATGGATCAGCGTGCGCCGCCACTTCGCCGAAATGGGCGTCGACGTGCAGAGCGATCCTGTCACGGTCGTGGGCTGCGGCGACATGTCGGGCGACGTGTTCGGCAACGGCATGTTGCTGTCGAAGGCGATCCGCTTGGTCGCCGCCTTCGACCATCGCCACATCTTCATCGATCCCGATCCCGACCCGGCGGCAAGCTGGACGGAGCGCGACCGCCTGTTCAACCTTCCCCGTTCAAGCTGGGACGATTATGACAAGGCGCTGATCTCGAAAGGCGGCGGCGTTTTCCCGCGCTCGCTCAAGAGCATCCCCCTCACTCCGGAAATGCAGACCGTCCTTGGCGTTGCCGCCACGGAAATGGAGCCGGCCGCGCTCATCTCCGCCATCTTGAAAAGCCCCAACGACCTGCTCTGGTTCGGCGGCATCGGCACTTATGTAAAGGCCGCCGCGCAAAGCCAGGGCGATGTCGGCGACCCCGCCAACGACCGCCTGCGCGTCAACGCGGAGGACCTGCGCGTCAAGGTAGTGGGCGAAGGCGCGAACCTGGGCGTCACGCAGGCGGGCCGCATTGCCTTCTCCCTGCGCGGCGGACGCATCAATACCGACTTCATCGACAATTCCGCCGGCGTCGACTGCTCGGACAATGAGGTCAACATCAAGATCGCCCTCAACAAGGAAATGGCCGAAGGCCGTCTCGCCTTCGATGCGCGCAACGCCCTTCTTGAAAGCATGACCGGCGCGGTGTCCGACATCGTGCTGGAGGACAACAGGCTTCAGGTGCTGGGCCTTTCCATCGCGGAAAGCGGCGGCGCGGCGGACCTTGCCAGCTATGTCCGCCTCATCGAAACCTTCGAGGAAAGGGACAGGCTCGACCGTCAGGTGGAAGGGCTGGCGGCCAACGACCAGCTTCTGCGCCGCAGTCAGGACGGTATGGGCCTCACTCGCCCCGAACTCGCCGTCCTTCTCTCCACCGCCAAACTTGCGCTACAGGAAGCCCTCGAACAAAGCGACCTCGCCACCGATCCCAGCATGGGCGGCGAGTTGATGGCCGCCTTCCCCGCCGCGATGCAGAAGAAGGAGGCGGACGCCATCGCCGCCCACGCCCTGAAAAAGGAAATCATCGCCACCAAGGTCGCGAACCGCATCGTCAATCGCCTCGGCCTCATCCACCCGTTCGAACTGGCGGAGGAAGAAGGCTGCTCGATGAGCGACCTTGCCAGCGCCTTCCTGATCGCGGAACGGCTTTACGGCATCCACACGCTATGGAACGATATCGACGCGGCGGACATGTCGGAAGCCGCCCGCCTCGCCCTGTTCGGTCATATCGCAAGCGGAATGCGCGCGCAGATCGCCGATATCCTGCGCTCCATCCCCGCCGGCACCCTGCCGGGCGAGGGCCAGAAGCTGCTCGCCAAGGGCGTCGGCAAGCTGGCGAGCAAGGTCGACGACCTCCTCACCAGCGAAGCCATCCGCCGCACCGCCGCCGTCACCGATCATCTTCTCTCGCTCGGCGCGCCGGAAGATCTGGTCCACCGCACGGCGGGCCTGTTCAAGCTGGACGGCGCGGTCGGCATCGCCATGCTGGCCGAAAAGCTGGGCGTGGACGAAGTCGCCCTCACTCGCGCCTTCACCCATCTGGGCGAAGCGGTCGGCATCGACTGGGTCCAGTCCGCCGCCGCCCGCATGGAACCGACCGATCCGTGGGAGCGCCTGCTCATCTCCGGCGTCGCCCGCGACATGCAGCAGGTGCGGCTCGACCTCCTCGCCCATGCGAAGGGCAAGGATATCGCCGCCCATGTGGACGACTGGCTCAAGGAAAAGGATTCCCGCATCCGCCAGTTCCGCACCCTGGTCCAACGGGCCAAGGCCGCAGCGGTTCCCAATGTCGCCATGCTCGCCGAAATCGCGGGTCAGGCGCGGGGATTGCTGGGAAGGTAAAATCCTCCCCTGCATGGGGACGAATAACCCTCTCATACATTTTGTTACAATTTCCCCGCCCCCGCAGGTTTGCAATTGCGAGTCGTTCGCGTTATTCGACCCGTCTCGCGCCACACAGGATTCGCCGCTTCCCAATGCACGCTCCCGCCAGCCTTCAACCCAAAAAGAAGAAGAAAGCGCCCAGGGCTTTCTGGCTGAAGCAGCTTCACACATGGCATTGGATCAGTTCGGCGGTCAGTCTCATCGGCCTGCTGCTGTTCGCCTTCACCGGCATCACGCTCAACCACGCCGCCGATGTGGAAGCCGCCCCGCAAACAGTCGAAAAGGCCGCGACCCTGCCGCGCGCCCTGCTGAAACAGGTCGCGCCCGACGACAAGCCCGATGCCAAGAAACCCCTTCCCGCCGACATCGCCCACTGGGTCGAAAAGGAAGTCGGTCAACGCGGAACGGGCGAAGCGGAATGGTCCGCCGATGAAGTTTATCTTGCCCTGCCCCGCCCCGGCGGCGACGGCTGGGTGTCGATCGACCGGCATAGCGGCGCAGTCACCAGCGAGGCGACCAGCCGGGGCTGGGTCAGCTACCTCAATGACCTGCACAAGGGCCGCAACACCGGCACGGTCTGGAAATGGTTCATCGACATTTTCGCCGTCGCCTGCTTCCTTTTCGCGCTGACCGGCCTGCTGCTACTGCAACTTCACGCGGCCAAGCGGCCCAGCACATGGCCGCTGGTCGCCATCGGCCTTGCCATCCCGGCGATCCTCGCCATCGTCTTCATCCACTGACAGGGAAAAGAACAATCATGCAGATCAGCCACAAACTGCTGCTGACCGGCGGGGCCGCGCTGGGCGCGACCGGCGCTCTCGCCGCGCCCGCGCAGGCGCAGACGCTGAACCTCACCGTCAATATCCCCCGCCTGTCGGTGGCCGAATATCACCGCCCCTATGTCGCCATCTGGGTGGAGAAGGAGGGCGCGGCCCCGCGCACCCTGTCGGTCTGGTACGATTACGACATGAAGAATGGCGAAGGCACCAAATGGCTGCGCGATGTACGCCAATGGTGGCGTGCTTCCGGCCGGACGATGCAGTTCCCGGCCGACGGCATCACCGGCGCCACCCGCGCGCCGGGCGATCAGAAGGTCGCCTTCACCGCCGGAAAGGGTCCGCTGGGCCAGCTTGGTCCCGGCAATTACACGCTGGTCGTGGAGGCCGCGCGCGAAGTCGGCGGTCGTGAAGTCGTCCGCCTGCCCTTCGCCTGGCCGCCTAAGCCGGGCGCGGTGGTGCGGGTCAAAGGTGCAAGTGAATTGGGGGCGGTCAGCCTCAGCTTCGGGAAATGAGGGGAAGTCCAATGAAGGCCAGATTACTGATTGCAGGCGCGCTCGCCGCGCTCACGATGTCGGGTACGGCGCAGGCCCACCGCCAATGGATGCTGCCATCCTCCACCGTGCTTTCGGGCACGGATAACTGGGTAACGGTGGACGCGGCCATATCCAACGACCTCTTCTATTTCGAACATCATCCCATGCGGACCGATTCCATCACAGTGACGCAGCCGGACGGTTCGGCGGGCAAGGTCGAAAATGCGGCAACGGGCAAATATCGCTCCACCTTCGACGTGCATCTGACGCAGCCGGGCACCTATCGCATTGCCAGCGTTTCGGCCGGCCTGATGGGCAGCTACATGCTGAACGGCAAGCGGGAGCGCCTGCCGCGCGGCACCACCAAGGAAACGCTCGCCAAGGCGATCCCCGCCGGGGCGACCGACGTGCAGACCGCTGAAGCCGCCAGCCGGAACGAGATTTTCGTGACGCTCGGCGCGCCGACCGCCAATCTATTCAAGCCGACCGGCGTTGGCCTGGAAATGGTGCCCGTCACCCATCCCAACGACCTGGTTTCGGGCGAAAGCGCGACCTTCCAGTTCCTGCTGGACGGCAAGCCCGCATCGGGCCTCAAGGTGACGGTGATCCCCGGCGGCATCCGCTACCGGGATGCGCTGGGTCAGATGGACCTTACCACCGGCGCGGATGGCAAGCTCTCCATCACCTGGCCGCAACCGGGCATGTATTGGCTGAACGCCAGCACCGGCGGCGGCGAAGGCGGGCCAGGCGCGGCGCAGGGCGAAGGCGCTCCACAGGCTCCCCAAGAGCCCGCCGGCCCGCCCCAACGCCGCGCCTCCTACGTGTCCACGCTGGAAGTGCTGGCGCCCTGAGCGCCGAGAGGCGATAAACAAACGTCGCGTCCGCCCACCCCCTCCCGCAAGCGGGAGGGGAGCGACGCTTAGCCGCAGCGGGGTGAGCCAGAACAACGGCTGTCTTCCACCCAAATGCGGGCGCCCCTTTAGAAGGGAGATTCCAGCGTTGGCTGACGTCCTATGGATCGCTGGGATGACGGACATTGAATGGCGGGAAACGCCCGAAAACAACCATCCCAGGATCGGGGTTTGCAAGCTGCATAACCGCCTTTAGAAACCCCGAAATGCCGTCCCCCATCCGTATCGCCATTCCGCCCGGACTTTCGCCCGACCAGTTCGACGGACGGAGCCGGGCGGGCAAGATCACCGACGTCGGCGGTCCGACCATGGGCACGAGCTGGTCGGCCCGCATCGTCGACGCGCCGCCCGAGTGCGAGGCCGCGATCCAGTCGGTTTTCGCCCGCGTCATCGCCCAGATGAGCAATTGGGAGGCGCACTCCGACATCAGTCGCTTCAACCGCCTGTCCCTTGGCGAATGGATGACGCTCCCCGCTGAGATGATGGCGGTCCTGCGCGCGGGGCTGGCCATGGCGCGCCTCTCGGATGGCGCTTTCGATCCGGCGGTCGGGAATTGGGTCAGCCGCTGGGGCTTCGGCCCCGGAATGGGGACGGCAGGCCCCTCCTCTCCCCCCTGGCAGACTATCGAGGTCGAAGGCCCCCGCGCCCGCCGCCTCGCCGACGTCGCCCTCGACTTCTCCGGCATCGCCAAGGGCTATGCCGTCGATGCCGCCGCGACGGCGCTCGACGCCCAAGGCGCCAAACATTATCTCCTGGAAATCGGCGG
>Ga0180219_1002101_pt1 | contig 12095 bp, 12 predicted proteins | sample eDN3rd30CBELigMG_FD_151338 | JGI IMG/M metagenome (GOLD analysis project Ga0180219, IMG submission 151338) | Enriched Miracle-Growth compost microbial communities from Emeryville, California, USA - eDNA 3rd pass 30_C BE-Lig MG (version 2)... ...
GTTTTGAAACAGCATTTTTCATTGTTTAAGCTCAGCAATATCGCTAATTAAGCTCAAATTGACATCGTTTTGAGCCATAAATCGATTAGAAATGAGTTATCCTTAAGGGAGAATTTTTATAATTACGTTCATTCGATTAGTTATTGGCGTCTGCCTGACTACGAAATGAGTTGTGTCAAGATACTTTCTCAATCTTTTGTGTTGTACACAAATTTTTACATTGTAGGTGCCATCGGCTTTTTTGTGATGCTCGAACACCTTTGCACTAACGGTTGCCATAGTTCTCTCGAAATTGGCACGCCCACCTGGGCTCGAACCAGGGACCAAAAGATTATGAGTCAATCGAATGGCGTTATCAGCTTACGACAAAAACCGTGTTTAATGGCTTACAGAAGCAATTTAGCGAGTATTTTCTGAAACTCAAAATTTTACAGTGATGTATTTGTGATGATCTATTTTCATAAAGCGCTCGTTGGTTTTGTAGGTTTTTGATTTAGTCAAAAATTGGTATCTTTGATAATAGAAAAAAAGAAAAGGTTATGCACGAAGTGGTTATAAAATATAAGAATCAGAAAACGTTAAAGGCGTTGACTGCTTTGGGTGAATACTTAGGCTTTAGCATTGCTGACCCCGAAAAAGAAGAAAAGAAAGAAGTTTACCATATCAATGGTATTCCTGTTGAAAGTGGGGATCCGAAGATTAATATGCAAGACTTGATCACTATTTTCACAGATGAAGATATTAATGCTAAAACCTTAAGAGAATCTGCATGGCAGCGCAAAAAATAATCTGTGACACAGATGTCCTTATTGAGTTCTTTGATGAGAATAAAACTCGTCATTCCGAAACTGCTGCTACCATAGAAAAAATCGGGATGGATAACATGCTGATCTCAGCCATCAGTAAAATGGAACTGATTAAGGGAACTCGCCATAAGGAACATAGCCAACAGGTTGCAAAGAAGTTAAAAAGATTGGACACCATCCTTTTGAGTCCGGAAATAACCATCCGAACAATCGAACTATTAAATACCTATCATCTTAGCCATGGTTTGGCAATTCCCGATGCCTTGATAGCCGCTACTTCTCTTGAAACTGGTCTTAAACTTTTTACATACAACGTACGTGATTTTAAGTTTATAAAAGGTCTGAACCTGTATAATTCCAAATAATCTTTAACTCAAAATATTCTATAATCATTACATAGAAAAAGGGAGTTGCGACCTTTTTCCTACCACTGGACAGCCAATCCCTATCGGGGTGCGGTTGTTCCGTGGCAAGTGAGGTTTTGGTGGGTCAGCACGAGGTACGAGTGGTGTACGTACAAAAACACAACTTGCACATTACAAAACAAAAAAGTGGGGTTATACCGAAATGTGCCTTAACGGCACATAAATCAAACATTCCAAAGGCGGAACGCTTTACCCGAAAAATCGAAGTTTCCTTATATGTGAACAACTGGATATACATATAGATAGCTATAAAATCACCCATATAGGCGTATGGCTGTGTATCTCGATATACATATATATGAATAGCTGGATATACAATTATCTACATATATAGATAGACAATATAAGTTGTCGGTTTCTGATTGTCTGGTCAATCAATGCGATTATGGAAGAATGGTATTGTTTTATGAGCAGGCCTATTTCGTTTTCGTTATTAATGGAAAACACTTGGCTTTTTATGAGCGACTGCAAACGCAAAGTTTCATCTTTCAAACGGATTTCGATTTGTTCAATCTGTTCTTGGGGTATTATAGAAACATCCATAAACCATTTAAAAAGAAATTCCAGACACTTCTCGAAGCGGATGTATCTGGAATTTATCAATATTTAATTTACTTCCAAAACACAGGGAAATGGCTAAATTTCCCGTAGTCTTTGATACTTTCGACATTTTTTAAAGTCTCCATATCTTCTGCCGAAATGGTAAAATCAACTTCCGTATTGCTTTTGATGTTCTTGGGATTGATTGATTTCGGCAAAGGCAATAAACCCAATTCAAGACAGTAGCGGATAGCTAACTGAGGTACTGAAGCATTGTATTTTTCGGCAATCTTCTTTACTTCCTCATTCTTTAGTAATTCTCCGTGTGCAATAGGTGAATAGGCTTCAACAAGAATATCGTTTTGCTGACAGTAATCAATCAACTCAAAAGGCGTATTGCTGATATGGGTCAATATCTGATTTACGGTAGGCTTAACAATACCGTTTTCAAGGATATTTTTAATATCAACTATCTGAAAGTTTGATAATCCAATAGCACGCAGTTTCCCTGTTGTGTAGGCTTCTTCCAAAGCTCGCCATGCTTCGAGGTTTCCCTCGAAATGGCGGTCATCCCTATCGTACTGTGACCACGGTTTGGGTGCGTGAATAATCATCAAATCAATGTAGTCAAGCCCTAACTGTTGCAATGAGCCGTCAATAGCTTTTACGGTGTCAGCGTAATTTTTTATTTCAGCCTCTAATTTTGTGGTCACAAAAATTTCCTCTCTTTTCACTCCGCAAGTTCTGATACCCTCACCAACGCCTCTTTCGTTTGAGTAACCTTGTGCCGTATCAATATGTCTATAACCGATTGCCACGGCTTCTTTTACTGCCTGTGCGACTGTATCGTCACTAATTTCCCAAGTTCCAAGACCTAATTTTGGAATTTTAACCCCATTTGACAGGGTATAAGTTTCATTTAAAATCATAACTGAATTTTGTTCTGTACTAATCTGCTTACTCTTAATAAAGTACAATTCTAAGCCCTATCGTGTAGTCCGTAGCCGAATAGAAGTATCTATATGTAGAAGTAAACCGATAAGGGTCGTTATAGTAGAAACTTCCTCCACGCTTGATATGGTTGTTGCTCGGCGTGGTGTTGCAAGGGTCGGTCTTTGGCTCGGTGGTATATGGTGCAGCGTAGTCTGCAACCCACTCGTAGACATTACCGCTCATATCGTAGATACCCAACTCGTTCGGTTTCTTCTTTTTGACAGGATGTACACTGCTACCGTCACTGCTCGTCCAACCCACTTCGGACAGGTTGTTGCTTCCTGAGTATGTGTAACCCTTACTTTCGTTTCCTCCCTTTGATGCAAATTCCCATTGGGCTTCGGTAGGAAGATAGAAGTTTTTGTCGGTAGGGATAATCCCTGCTTCATGCGCTTTCTCGTTGAGCTTTTTAATGAAAGCAAGGCAATCCGCTACCGTCACGCTGGCAATGGGATAGTTGAGGTCACTGTTGCTGTGCGTACCCCTCATTACCTCGTTCCACAAGGCTCGGGTAACTTCCGTTTCTCCTATCATATAGGTGGAAAGTGTTACTTGGTGTTCGCCTTTTTGGTTGCTCACCTGTGTTCCACCACCTTTTGCCCGTTCGTCAGAACCCATCGTAAATGTACCGCCCTCGACGGTCACCATTTTGAACGTTACGCCGTTTAGGTCGAAAGTAGTTTTGTTTTCTTCGTTCATATCATTGCCGTTTTCGTTTTCATCTTCGTTGCCGACCTCAATCGGTTCTTCTCTATTATCCGTATCACAGGATGCGAATGCAGAGAACGATATGGTGGTCGCAAACAGTACCATTGCAGAAATGAATGGCTTAACAATTTGTCTTTTCATGTATGTCTTGTTTTTTATTTTTACTGGATTGAATAGGTCAAGGTGAGGGGTGTCAATAAGTTTCCGTTCTTTTTTGTGGAAGACACGAATCTTAACATTGTAAGTTCCGTCTGCCTTTTTGTGGTAGTCATACACCACCGCGCTAACAGTTGCCATAACCATAGTTTTTTTAGGCACGAAAAATCATAGTGACGTATTTGTGACGATTTTTCGTGAAGTTCAACAAATAATTATGTAAATCCTGACTAAACGGACGGTTGCCGAGTCAAGCTGCGCGGTCGAGAAAAACCGCCTTAGTGGTACAAAAAATGGCCTTTTCCTTACGAAAAAAGCCATTTTTGAAAAGTGCGCCCACCTGGGCTCGAACCAGGGACCAAAAGATTATGAGTCTTCTACTCTAACCAACTGAGCTATAGGCGCGGCAATCCTTGCTGATTTGCGAGTGCAATTTTACATATTTGTGGGCAGATTTGAAAATTAATTATGCAAATTATTGAAAATATCATCTTCGATTATGGCAACGTCATCTTTATGATTGACTTTGAACGTGCACAACAGGCTTTTATCCGTTTGGGAGTCAAAGACGTAGCACAGGTGTTTGGACATGCGCAGCAAAGCTCACTTTTTGATGATTTTGATACAGGACAAATTTCGCCTGCGCAATTTCGAGACGGGATTCGGCAATTGACCGGACAGAGGAACCTAAAAGACGAAGAGATTGATGCGGCATGGAATGCCCTGCTGATTGGCGTGCCGCCAGGGAGGCATGAATTACTATTAAAACTCAAGCAACGTTATCAAACCTTTTTATTGAGTAACAACAATGAGATTCACTATAGTTGGATTATGCAATACCTTAAACATGAGTATGGGCTATCTGATAACGCCTCTTTTTTTATAAGCGATTACTATTCGCATTTGTTAGGCATGCGCAAGCCTAATCGGGAAATTTTTGAATGGATATTGAAAGAACATCAACTGCAACCTGAAACAACTTTGTTTATTGATGATAGTCCACAACACATTGCTACGGCTAAGAGCCTAGGCCTGCAAACCGAATTGTTAACCGCACCGGATACGCTTGAGCAATTAATTGAACGGAGAATGCTGCTTTAAAAAGCAGGCTAGATCAAGGAGGTGTCTCTCAGATTACCATAAACCAAAAAAGGCACCTCCTTGTGATTCAAGCTAAATACGCTGTTTTCTTCTGTTTTTTTCTGCCATGATGAGACTCAATTCACGTCCCGTTTGCCCAGCAACGGAAGTGTTTTCTTGGGCACGTCTAAATAGATAGGGCATAACCGCTTTTATAGGACCATAAGGCATATATTTAGCTACATTATAACCCGCTTCGGATAGGTTAAAAGTGAGTTGATCACTCATACCTAACAATTGAGCAAAATATACACGTTGATCATTTCGGACAATTCCTCTACGGTCTAATTCTTCTGCTAAGAACCGGCTACTGTCTTCATTGTGTGTGCCTGCTACAAAAGCGATTCGATCCAAGTGGTCCAAACAAAAAGAGATGGCTTCATTATAATCTCGATCAGTAGCAGCTTTATTCGGTTGGATAGGAGAGGGGTATCCTATTTTTTCGGCACGTTCGCGTTCCAGTTCCATGTAGGCACCTCTTACTAGCTTGGCACCCAAGAAAAAATCATCCGTTTGTGCGAAATATAAATCCGCCTTTAATGCGGCTAGTATATCCGAGCGATAAAGTTGATAAGTATGGTAAACGATGGGTTTCGTTTTATTGTATTTACGCATCATGGCCCGAGCAATATCATCAATGGTATCTTGTACCCAAGAGTGTTCGGCGTCAATCAGTACAGCCACACCCGATTGATGTGCTGTTTCGCAGATATGATCAACCCGCATTTTGATACGTAAAAATTCGCTTTCTTCGTCTGGGCTAAGTGCGGTTTGTCCGTTTTTCTTGGCCAGTAAATCAAATCGTCCAAGCCCCGTCACTTTAAAAACAGAAAAAGGAATGTTGTTGTCTTGCTTTGCCCGCTCGATGGTTTTCATGACTTCATGCATTACCTGATCGAAAGTGGCTTCCGTTTCTTCCCCTTCAACTGAGTAGTCCAATATGGTCCCCACCCGTTGTTGTGCTAACTGTTGAATACGCTGTTCACAACCTGCAATTGTCTCGCCGCCACAGAAGTGATCAAATATGGTGTTGCGAATCAGTTTGGTAACAGGTAGGCCAATATGCAACGCGAAATTGGTTATGGGTGGGCCAACCCGGGTTAAAAAGTTGCTCGAAATAATTTTAAAGAGCCAATACGCACGATTTAATTCAGCGTTACTTTTGCTACGGAAAGCAACTTCCGTATTGTTAAATGATAGTTTTCCTCCAATGGAGGGTTGTGGTTCTATGTGTGAAATCATGGAACAAACTTAGATAAAAAAAGGTAGCTTTCTTAGCTGAAAATGTCATTTTAATTCGTCGAGATGAAAGAAATTTATGTAGGTTTGATCGATGATAAATTTTGAGCTTAACGAAGAATATATTCACCTCATCCAGTTGTTGAAGGCGGTTCGTGTGGTGGAAACCGGAGGAGAAGCACAAGCTGTGGTTAGCGATGGCTTGGTGAAATGTAATGGTGAAATTGAATATCGGAAGCGGTATAAAGTTCGGAAAGGTGATGTCATTGAGTTTTTACAATATAAGATAGTAGTTGACTAGCAATCGGCAGTCAGAAATCGGATATCTCCTGATTTCTGAAAGCTGAGGACTGAGAGCTAATGAGTATGATAAACGAAATAAAAAGCAATAGCTATTCTGTTTTTTTTGATCAAAGTTTGAATGCGTTAGATGATTTCTTGGGAACGCATGCCTATTCAAAAGTTTTTATTTTAACGGATAGAAATACGAGTGTACATTGTTTGCCCGTTTTAACTCAGGCACTCCCGCAATTGACCAATTATGACTTGATTGAAATTGATCCGGGAGAGGAAAATAAAAATATTGATTTCTGTATTGGCATTTGGAAAATGTTGATTGATTTTGGTGCCGATCGGAAAAGTGTTTTGATTAATCTGGGTGGAGGAGTTATTACAGATATTGGAGGTTTTGCCGCTTCGACTTTCAAGAGAGGAATTGATTTTGTACAAATTCCAACAACCTTACTTTCGCAAGTGGATGCCTCTGTAGGAGGTAAAACAGGGATTGATATGGACGGTGTAAAAAATATCATTGGAACCTTTACACAACCACAAGCAGTGATCATCAATCATACTTTCCTAGCCACATTGGATCAGAAACAGGTTGTTTCTGGTTTCGCTGAAATGGTAAAACATGGACTGATTTATGATCGCGCTTATTTTGAAAGCCTTCAATCTGTTGATTTAAATCTGCCGATAGATGAATCGTTGATTATCCGTTCGGTGGAAATTAAAAACGATGTCGTTACGACCGATCCAACGGAAAAGGGTTTACGTAAAATTCTGAATTTTGGGCACACCATTGGACATGCGATCGAGAGTTATTCTTTGGCGAATGATTCATTCCCCTTATTGCATGGCGAAGCGATTGCTGTTGGTATGATTTGCGAGGCTTATCTTTCCCATCGTGAAAAGGGATTATCCATTCCAGAACTCAATCGTGTTACGGAATATATTCAACAAGTATTCCCTGTTTACACATTTGGTCAGGGAATTTATGACCAGTTGCTTACTTATATGATGAACGACAAAAAAAATACGGCGGGTAAAATAGGTTTTGCTTTACTAACCGAAATTGGCACCTGTACTTTTGATAGCTATGTAAGCGAAGAACGTATTTTTGAAGCCTTGGATTATTACCGATCGTTGTGAATGATAAATTAGAAATTAAAAAGTAAAAATTAAAAAGTAAAAAAGCGGAAAGCCGCCATTAAAATCAGATTGACTATGAGACAAAAAAAATATCGTTTTACTTGTTTGTTCTTCGTGATGGCCCTGATATGTTTTACCTTTTGTAAAGTGGAGGCGGCCAGTCATAAGAAGGCCGAACCACGGGTATTGGTGTTTTCCAAAACAACGGGTTTTCGGCATGATTCAATTGAAAAGGGCATTGAAACGATTAAAGAATTTGGAGCAGAAAATGGCTTTACTGTTGATCAGACGGAGGATGCCAACGTTTTCACCGCTCGAAATTTAAAAAAGTATAAAGCCGTTATTTTTCTCAGTACTACGGGTGATGTACTAAACGATGTGCAGCAAAAGGTATTTGAAGCGTATATACATCATGGAGGTGGATTTGTTGGGGTACATGCGGCGGCAGATACAGAATACGATTGGCCTTGGTATAATAAGCTGGTAGGAGCTTGGTTTTTGAGTCACCCACATCAGCAAGAAGCAACCATTTTAGTGCTTGATAAGCAACATCTTGCTACGAAGCATTTACCAGACACTTGGCGCAGGTGGGATGAGTGGTATAATTATAAAAACATCAATCCTGATTTACACGTATTGATGAAATTAGATGAAAAAAGCTACGAAGGTGGAAAGAATGGAGATAATCATCCCATTGCGTGGTACCATAACTTTGAAGGGGGGAGGGCTTTTTATACCGGTTTAGGGCATACTAAAGAAAGCTACGATGAGGCAGCATTTCGGCAACACTTGCTAGGGGGTATAAAATACGCGATGGGGAAGAAGTAACGATTATATCAAGTACTCAAATAGTGTTTGGTCGGCATTGACTTCTTTGAAATCAAAGCGGTGTTGACGCATGCGCTGTAAGAGTGCTTCATAGTCTTCCGCTTGTCGTAGTTCAATACCCACTAAAGCCGGACCGCGTTCGCGTTCGGTTTTTTTGATGAATTCGAACCGGGTGATATCGTCGTGCGGACCTAATACTTCATTAACAAAGAGCTTGAGTGCACCAGGGCGTTGGGGAAAGCGCACAATGAAATAATGTTTCAGCCCCTCGTATAATAGCGAGAGCTCTTTGATTTCAGCCATTCGATCAATATCATTATTACCCCCACTCATGATACAGACCACCTTTTTACCCTTTATTTCGTCTCTACAGAGGTCGAGAGCCGCAACGGATAAGGCACCGGCAGGTTCTACGACAATGGCATCTTCATTATATAATTTTAAAATAGTGGTGCAGACTTTTCCTTCTGGAACGAGTAATACCTTTTTTAGCATGTCCTTGCAGAAATTAAAAGTAATTTCGCCGATACGCTTTACCGCTGCACCATCTACAAAACGGTTAATTTCGTCTAATGTGACTGGTTGATTCGCCTGTAGTGCAGCGGTCATAGAGGGGGCTCCAGCGGGTTCAGCACCCAATAGGGTGATATGGGGATGATTCCTTTTAAGATAGCCTCCAACACCTGCCGCTAGTCCACCTCCGCCAATGGGAATAATGATCACATCGGCTTCAGGTAAGTCTTCTTCAATCTCTACACCTACGGTTCCCTGACCTTCAATAATGCGATAATCGTCGAAAGGCGGAATGAAGGTCATATGATGCGCGGCGGTATAGGCCAATGCTTCCTGCAGACAGTCATCAAATGTGTCGCCTGTCAGTATAATTTCTATTTGTCCCTCCCCGAACATTTCGGTTTGGGTAACCTTTTGTTTCGGTGTGATACCGGGCATAAAAACAACGCCCTTTACACCCAATTTACTGCAAGAATGAGCGAAACCTTGTGCGTGATTTCCGGCACTGGCACAAACTACTCCCCGTTGTAACTGATCGTCGCTAAGTGAACTGACCATATTGTATGCACCCCGAAGTTTATAGGATCTGACCAACTGCAAGTCCTCTCGTTTTAGGTAAACTTCGCACTGGTACTTTTCGGACAATCTCCGGTGGTAGTTTAATGGTGTGCGATTGATGACGTGCTTGAGCCGTTGAGCAGCTTGGAGGTAATCTAATTCGGGGTGCATATGAAAATCTTATATATGAGCAGCTAACCAGTCGCCCACTTCGCTGGTTTTATAGGCTTTGTTGTTTTTACCAGCTAAGTCTTCGGTAACTATTCCTTCTGCCAACGATTGGTTTACTACCGTACGAATAGCCTCTGCTTCTTCTTTTAGACCAAAAGCGTCTTCAAACATCATCGCTGCAGATAATACAGTAGCCAAGGGGTTAGCAATGTCTTTGCCAGCGGCTTGTGGGTATGAGCCATGAATGGGTTCGTATAAAGAGGTGTGTACCCCGATGGAAGCTGATGGCATGAGTCCCATAGAACCTGAAATAACCGAAGCTTCATCTGTTAGGATATCACCAAACAAGTTTTCTGTGATGATGACATCATAAGCACTCGGCCATTGTACCAAACGCATGGCAACGGCATCTACAAACTCATAGCTTACTTCTACTTCAGGGAAATCCTTCTCCATCGCTTGTATGGTTTCTCTCCATAACCGAGAACTTTCCAACACATTGGCCTTATCTACACAGCAAAGTTTTTTGCCACGGCCCATGGCCATTTCAAAGCCTAATTTGGCTAAACGCTGTATTTCTTCGCGCGTATAGGTACAGGTATCAAAAGCCGTATTCCCGTTGTCCTTGCGGCCTCGTTCGCCGAAATAGATGCCACCGGTTAACTCGCGTAAGATGATTAAATCTGTTCCCTCTATCCGATCCCTTTTCAGCGGTGAATTGTCAATAAGCGACGGAAAAGTAAAGGTTGGACGCACATTGGCGTATAAGCCCAATTTTTTACGCATTTTAAGCAGACCTTGTTCTGGGCGTACAGTGGCTTTGGGGTCATTGTCAAAACGTGGATGGCCAATGGCACCAAATAATACCGCATCAGCGGCCATACACACTTCGTGCGTTTCGTCTGGATAAGGTTCGCCTACCGCATCAATGGCAGCTGCACCTGTTAAGGCCGATGTCCAATTAACGGTATGGTTAAATTTGTGCGCTACGGCATCAACTACTTTTACGGCCTGGTTTACAACCTCTGGGCCAATTCCATCTCCTGCTAAAAGAGCGATGTTTAAATTCATGATATGAAGTAAAAATTAAAAAGTAAAAATTAAAAAGCTGTGGGCGATAAGCTATAGGCAGGCAACGAACAACCAATAACTAAAAACGAACAACCACATTAAATAATATTCAACATCTTTTGTGTTGCTTTAATGGCGCAAACTGTTTGATCGGAATCCAAACCGCGGGTTACAAAAGTACGATGATCGGTTTCCCAAGTAATGACGGTTTCACATAATGCATCTGAACTGCTACCTGGAGCGATACGTACGGTGTAGTCAATTAATTTTGGCAACAGCCATTTTTTCTTTTGATACACCTTGGTTAGTGCTTTCATAAAAGCATCAAACTGACCATCGCCCTGCGCGTGTTCTTCTACCACTTTACCATCGATGTACACCGCAATAGTAGCCGATGGCCGAAGTCCTTTGGCATGGGTAAGTACATACGACTCAATGCGTACTTTTTCTGCATATAGATTACTGTCGAGCACGTCTGAAATGATATAGGGTAGATCTTCTTTGGTTACGGTTTCTTTCCGATCGCCTAATTCGATGACGCGCTGGGTCACTTTTTTTAAATCTTCGTTATTTAGTTTTAAACCCAGTTCTTGTAAGTTTTTTTCAATGTTCGCTTTTCCCGACGTTTTACCCAGGGCATATTGGCGCTTTCTCCCAAAGCGTTCTGGAAGTAAATCGTTAAAATAGAGGTTGTTTTTGTTGTCGCCATCGGCATGGATACCTGCTGTTTGTGTAAAGACATTTTCGCCAACAATGGGCTTGTTTGCCGGAATACGCACGCCTGAAAAGGTTTCTACCAACTTGCTTACTTTATAAATGGAAGATTCTTTAATGGTAACGGTAGTTTCAGGTAAAAAGTCGTTAATAACCGCTACGGCGCTTGCCATAGGGGCATTACCTGCTCGTTCGCCCATGCCATTCACGGTGAGGTGTAAACCATTGATACCTGCCTTTACTGCTTCTAACACATTGGCGGTACCCAGGTCATAATCGTTATGTGCGTGAAAATCAAAGTGCTGCTGCGGATACTTGGCTTTCAATGCGGTAATATATTGAAAGGTTTCTGTAGGTGTTAAGACACCTAGGGTATCAGGAAGTAAAATCCGTTTAATAGGTTGCGCAGTAAGGAAATTTAAATAAGCCCATACGTAGTCGGGCGAATTTCTCATTCCATTGCTCCAATCTTCTAAGTAGACGTTGGTTTCGATTCCTTTTTTTTGTGCTATAGCAATAATTTCTGCTATTTCTGCAAAATGTTGCTCGGGTTTCTTTTTGAGCTGATGGGTAAGGTGATTTAAAGACCCCTTGGTTAACAAATTTTGAACACGGACACCTGCATTTTGCATCCAATCGATGGAAACACCTTGATCGACGAAAGTCAAGACTTCTATCGCCTGCAGATATCCGTTTTCTTTTGCCCAGCCAGCGATGGCCTTCACCGCTTCGAACTCGCCTTCAGATACACGAGCTGATGCAATTTCTACGCGGTCAACTAACAACTCTTCTAAAAGCAGCT
>Ga0180219_1002102_pt1 | contig 12094 bp, 12 predicted proteins | sample eDN3rd30CBELigMG_FD_151338 | JGI IMG/M metagenome (GOLD analysis project Ga0180219, IMG submission 151338) | Enriched Miracle-Growth compost microbial communities from Emeryville, California, USA - eDNA 3rd pass 30_C BE-Lig MG (version 2)... ...
GCGGCCTTCACGGCCTTCAGGCTCATGCCCTTCTTCTTCATGTCGGCGATGCGGTCGCGGATGACGGTGAACATCTCCCGGTAATTCAGGACGTCGCCGATATTGGAGAGACGCCCATGGCCGGGAATGGCCTTGGTGCCCCCATCCTGGCCGTAGACCGGCACCATGAGGTCGATGATGGCATTGAGCGCCTTCAGGGAACCGTTCACCGTGCCGCCGTCCGCCACGTCGATGACCGGATACATATGCGCGGTGTTGAAGATGTCGCCGGTCACGATGATGTTGGAATTGCGGAAGAACACCGTGACGTCGCCCCCGCTGTGGGCCGCCGGCCGGTAGGTGATGATGATCGGCTCGTCGTTGAACCAGAGCTTCTTCTCGTTGTTGAAGAAGGTGCTGGTGGGCCAGGCGTCCGGCTCCGCCGCCGCCTGCTCGCCGGTGGGCGCACTCAGGGCCATCAGCACATTCTCATGGGCGATGATCTGCGCCCCTTCCGAGGCGTTGCCGATCTCCATGGAGACATTGCCGCCGGCGATGGTGGTGCCGGCGTCGCGGATCATCGCGTTGCCGCCGGTATGGTCGGGATGATAGTGCGTGTTGATGATGTAGCGGATGGGCGCGTCGGAAATCTCGCGGATGGCGGCCAGCAGCTTCTCGCCATAGGGCTTCAGCTTGGTGTCCACCACCAGGATGCCGTCGCGGCCCACCTGCACGACGCTGTTCCCGCCGCCGCCCACCAGCATGTAGATATTGTCGGTGACCTGGAGGGTGTGGATATCCTCGTCCGCCTGCTGCGCCGTGGCCAGGGAAACGGTCCCCAAGAGAACCAGCAGAGCCATGGCGGCATGGCGTATGATGCCAGACAGTCTCATCACCAGTCTCATTGCCCGTCCCCCTGCTGGCCGCTCTTGGCATCCTCACTGCCGAATTCGGGCGGCAGCTCCATCTTGCGCATCTTCTCCATATATTCGGGATACATGGTCTCGGCGCCGCCCATGGCGGCCTCGAAGGGGATGCGCCGGCGCTCGGCGAATTCCATGATGTAGGGGTTCTCGCCCGGCAGGTAATGCGGGATGTAGCCCTCCGGCCGGTCGATCTCCACCACGCTCTCGCAGGTATAGGGCGGGATGGTGGCGTGCGGGTTGAACTTGTAGTCGCGGTTGCGGATGAACGGCTCCTCCAGATAGACCGGGTCCTGCACGTAGACCGTCCAGTTGAGATCGTCGCCCTGGCGGATGAAGTGCTCGGTGACCACCGCCTCGTCGCTGCGCGCCACGCCGTTGCGGCGCAGCCAGCCTTCCTTCAGATGCGTGGTGGTGACCTCCAGGATATGCCCTTTGAAGACGCCGGTGGAGAAGCCCATGCTGGTATGCTCGGCATATTCCGGCGGGTGGGGCCTTCCGTCCATCCAGATGGTGCGCTCGGTGTTCCAGGCGAAATGCAGGAGATGGATGGCGATGAGCCTCTGGGTCTTGGGCTCCCATTCCTCCCAGATGCGGATGTTGGCGAAGCTGTTGGCATAGTCGCTCGGATGCACCCGGCACTGATATTCCGGCAGGGCGATGAGCGAGGCGCTCCAGCTCTGGGCGCGCAGGCGGTCGTGATCGTTCAAGGGCAGGCCGCCGTAATCCCCCAGCTCCGGGCCCGGCAGGCGGTCCGGCCAGTCCTCGAAATAGGTGGCCTGCCACACGCCCGACAGATTGGTGTAGGCCTGGGCCGGTCCGGCCCCCGCCAGAATGGCTGCCATCAACGCGGCTCCGGCGGTGGCGATCCCGCGGAGCATGCGTGCCCCTTTCATCATGCAGTCTCCCTCGTCCCGGCTTGCGCCGTCTTCTTATCCGCATGCACCGTCCCCGAACGGCACTGTCAGTGAAGAGTGGTTCAGATCGTATACAAAGGAAAGGCCCTTTGCCACCCATGCGGTCGCTTTTTTGTGATGCCTCAACGGTCTCGCCCCGTTGAACCGGCTGGCGACAGGGAGTACGCTCGGCGCTTCAGGGATTTCGGGAACAATGGCGCGTCGCGCCGGGAACAAGCAGGGGGACGACATGAGCAACCATCGGGGTGATTTCCTTTCCATGAACAGGCGCCGGCTTCTGGGGCGCTCGGCATTGCTCGGCGGGGCCGCCATGGCCTTGCAGCTGCCGGCCATGAAAGCCGCGCTGGCCTTCGATTCCTTCGAGGAAGGCCCGGTGGTGGACACCACCGAAGGCAAGGTCAAGGGGCTGATCGACGGCCCCATCAGCATATTCCGCGGCATCCGCTACGGCGCGCCGACGGGCGGCCGGAACCGCTTCATGCCGGCGCAGAAGCCGGCTAAGTACACCGGCATCGTCGAGGCTTTCTCCTTCGGCCCCATGGCGCCGCAGTTCGACCCGTCGAAGCCGCGCGGCAACGATCCGATGAACCCCATCTGGCCGCCGCTGGTGCCCGAGAATGAGGATTGCCTGCGGCTCAACATCTACACGCCCAGCACCGACCGCAATGCGAAGAAGCCGGTGATGGTGTGGTATCACGGCGGCGGCTTCTCCTCGGGCGCCTCGTCCATGCCCTTCTATCATGGCGAGGGGCTGGCCCATCATGGCGATGTGGTGGTGGTCACCATCAACCACCGGCTCAACGCCTTCGGCTTCACCTATCTGGCCGACATCCTGGGCGACGAGTTCGCCGCTTCCGGCAATGTCGGCATCCTCGACGGCGCCCGGGCGCTGGAATGGGTGCGCGACAATATCGCAGGCTTCGGCGGCGATCCGGACAATGTGACGATCTTCGGCGAATCCGGCGGCGGCGCCAAGGTCTCCACGCTGATGGCCATGCCGGCGGCCCACGGGCTCTTCCACAAGGCCGTGGTGGAGAGCGGCGCCGGCCTCTCCATGACGCCGGCGGACCAGGCCACGGAGAATGCCGAGAAGCTCCTCAAGGCGGCGGGCATCGACAAGACCAATGCCCGCAAGCTGCAGGACATCCCGCAGCACGCGCTGACCGCGGCCTGGCTGGCCGCGCGCGCCAATTTCGGCCCGGTGGTGGATGGCGGCGCCCTGCCGCGCGACCCGTTCTCCCCGGATGCCACGCCGCTTTCGGCCGACGTGCCGCTGATCATCGGCACCAACCGGCATGAGGCCTCCTTCTTCTTCCGCAACGGCGGGCTGAACCCGAAGATGACGGAAGCGGAGATGGAAAAGCAGCTCGCCGGTCCCGAGGGCCACGATGTCGCGGCCCAGATCAAGGCGCTGAAGAAGGAGAACCCCAAGGCCACGCCGTGGGAACTGTTCCTCATCGGCGCCTCCTGGAACTTCATGGTGACCAACTCCATCCTCATGGCGGAGCGCAAGTCCAAGCAGAAGGCGCCGGTCTACATGTACCGGTTCGACCATGAGGTGCCCTGGAAGGACGGTGCGGTGCACGCCATGCACACGGCGGAAATCCCCTTCGTCTTCAACAATCTGAAGAAGAACGCCTGGCTGGTGGGCGACGATGCGCCCCAGGCGCTGGCCGATGCCATGTCGGGCGCCTGGGCGGCTTTCGCCCACACCGGCGATCCCAACAGCAAGGGCCTGCCCAAATGGCCGGCCTATGACGCCAAGAAGCGCGCCACCATGATCTTCAACGCAGAGAGCAAGGTGGTGAACGATCCCAACCCCGCCGAGCGCAAGGCCTTCATGGACCTGGCGTAACCGAATCGGGGGCCGGCTCCGGCTGAAGCCGGCCCCCGACCGCCCGCCGATAAAGGGGGAGATACTATGAAATATTTCTTCATGATCGCCCTTACCATCACCGATGATGCCTGGGTGGAGGCTTATGTCGCCAATGTCACCACGCTGGTGCACAAGCATGGCGGGCATTATGCGGTGCGCACCGACAAGGTGGACCAATACGAGGGCGAGCGGCCGATCCCCAGCCTTGCCATCCTGGTCGAATGGCCGTCCCGGGAGGCCGCCAACGCCTTCTATGACGATCCCGATTACCAGCCCTATAAGGAAGCCCGCCAGGCTGGTTCGGTGGCGGAGTTCCTGGTGGTCCCGGGCGAGGACATCGCCCAGGCTTGAGCCCCGGCGGGCGGGATGCGATGATACGCATCCGTTGACGAGGCTTGGGAGACCGACATTTGGACGCATCTGGTGACGGCCTTGGCCAGGACGTCGTGATCGCCGGGGCCATCATCGCCGGCGGGCGGGCGCGGCGCATGGGCGGGGGCGCCAAGTTCCTGGAGCGGGTGGCCGGCCGGCCCATACTGGACCATGTGATCGCCCGCGCCCGGCCGCAATGCGCGCCTCTCCTTTTCAATGCCGCCGCCCTGCCGCCGGGCTGCGATCTGCCGCTGGTGCCCGACCGCTGGCCGGGAGAGGGGCCGCTGGGCGGCATCCTGAGCTGCCTCCTGCACTGCGGCGCGCATGAAGCGGGCGTCACCCATCTTCTGAGCCTGAGCGCCGACACGCCCTTCTTCCCGCCCGATCTCGCCCGCCGTCTGGCGGCCGTCGCCCTGGACGTTCCCGTTTCGGCGGCCGGCGGCGCCCGGCGGCATGCGCTCTTCACCCTCTGGCCGGTGACGGTTGCGGCGGAGCTGGAGCGCCTGTTCCATGAGGGGGAGCGCAGCGTCAACCGGGCGCTGGATCGTCTCTGCGGCAAAACGGCCGCATTCCCGGCCTCGCCAATCGACCCGTTTTTTAATATCAATACGCCCGACGACCTGGCGGCGGCGAACCGCCTGGCCACACAAGAACGGGCAGAGCGCAGATGAAGATTTTCGGCATTGTCGGCTGGAAGAACAACGGCAAGACCACGTTGATGACCCGCCTGATCCGCATCCTGACGGAGCGCGGCTACAGCGTCTCCACCATCAAGCACGCGCATCACGCTTTCGACGTGGACCAGCCGGGCAAGGACAGCCACCGGCACCGGGAAGCCGGGGCGCGGGAGGTGCTGGTGGGCTCCGCCGCGCGCTGGGCGCTGATCCACGAGCTGCGCGACGAGGCGGAGCCGGCGCTCGACGCATTGATCCCGAAACTGGCGCCGGTCGATATCCTGCTCATCGAGGGGTTCAAGCAGCACGGCCACATGAAGCTGGAAGTGGTGCTGAAGGAAGGGCGCCGCGACCCGCTCATCGCGGAGAAGGATTCCAACGTCGTGGCCCTGGCCAGCAATGACCCGGACCTGGGATCGCCCCGCGACCTGCCCCTGCTGCCGCTGGACGCGCCGGAGGTGATCGCCGATTTCATCCTGCGGCAGACCGGCCTGCGCCAGGAGGTGACGTCATGACGTCACCCCGCCCCCCTCTCATGCCGGTCGGCGAGGCGCGCCGCCTCATGCTGGCCGAGACCGCGCCGCTGCCCGCCGAATCGCTGCCTGTCGCCGAGGCTTGCGGCCGCGTGCTGGCGGCGGATGTGGCGGCCCGCACCACGCTGCCGCTCGCCGCCGCCTCGGCCATGGACGGTTATGCCCTGCGCCATGCCGACATCAGCCCCGCCGCCCGCCTCACGGTCATCGGCGAGGCGCCGGCGGGAGCGCCGTTCTCCGGCAGGGTGGCGGCGGGACAGGCGGTGCGCATCTTCACCGGCGGGCTGGTGCCCGACGGGGCCGACACCGTGGTCATCCAGGAGGATGTGACGGCAGCGGACGGGTGCATCACCGTGCGCGAGGCGCCGGTGCCGGGCGATAATATCCGCGGCGCCGGCCTCGATTTCCATGCGGGCGACGCGCTGGCCAGCCGGGGCCAGGTGCTGGACGGGCTCTCCCTCTCCCTTCTGGCCGCCGGCAATGTGCCGGAAGTACCGGTCCACCGCCGGCCGCGCATCGTCCTGCTGGCGACGGGGGACGAGCTGGTGCCGCCGGGCAGCCCCCTGGTGCCGGGCCAGGTGGTCAATTCCATCGCACCGGGCCTGGCCGCCCTGTGCCGCGACTGGGGGGCCGAGGTGGTGCATGTCGGCCATGCGCGGGACAGCGAGGCCGCCATCCAGGCGGAGCTGGCCGAGATCTGCAAGGCCGATGTCGCCGTCATGATCGGCGGCGCGTCGGTCGGGGATTACGACCTGGTGAAGCCGGCGCTGGAGGCTCGGGGCCTGGCCCTCACCTTCTCCAAGACCGCGCTGAAGCCCGGCAAGCCCGTATGGTCCGGGCGCATCGGGGCCACCCGCGTGCTCGGCCTGCCGGGCAACCCGGTCTCGGCCTTCGTCTGCGCCTATCTGTTCCTCAAGCCGCTCGTCTTCGCCCTCACCGGGCGCGACGGCGAGGTAGCGGTGAGCCTGATCCCCGCCCGGCTGGAGGGCACGCTCAGAGCCAACGGCCCGCGCGAGGGCTTCCTCAACGCCAGCGCCCGGCTGGACGGCGGCATGCTCACGGTGCGCCCCCGCCGCCGCCAGGACAGCGGCCTCCTCTCTCCCCTCGGGCGCGCCAACTGCCTCATCAACCGGCCATCGAAGGCCGGGCCGCTGGAGAATGGCGCCATGGTCCCCATCCTGCTCACCCGCCCGCTGGCATAGAGAAGAACGCCCCTATAGCGGGAGGGCGAACCGCCTATTTCAGACGGAAGGTGCGGGTCAGGATGATGCCGACGGAGACCTGGTCGGCGCTGCCATAGTCCTTGACGATGGGCGAACCCGCCACGTCATCCAGGAGGCGGGAATATTCCGCCGTGCCGTTGACCGTCCAGTCGCCGCTGAGCACCCAGCGCAGGGTGGCCGAAACCGAGACGTCGCGCATGGAACTGCCGGGATCGTAGGCGGGAATGCCCGAATTGGCCGATTGCTCGCCGTTGATGCCGAAGAAGGTGCGGGCATAGGGCGCACTGGACCAGGTGGTGCTGGCGCCCAGATAGCCGGTCACCGATTCGCCGGCGCTGCGGAACACCTGGGCGCTGCCTTCCAGCGTGACCAGCGTGCCCTCGTGCCCGCGGGCGATGCCCTGGCTGGCGCTGAGCCGCAGCGAGAGCTGGCCCGGCCACACCGCCTTGGCGAAGACGCCGAGCTCGGGACTGCGCTTGACGCGCCCCAGCCCTTCCAGATCGGGGCTGGCGTGGGGGCCGCGCCGGCCGGACAGATGCAGGAGCGGCCCGAAGCTGATGCGCTGGATGCCGAAAAGGGCATATTCCAGCCCCTCGGTGTTGGCCGAGAACCGGTTGCCGAACCGCACGTTCAATGACAGATGCGGGCGGATCTTGTAATCGTCCGACCCCGGATAGTCCGGCGAATATCGCGGCCCCAGCCCCACGGTGACATGGCGCAGGTTGCCGAATGCCAGGTCGCCCATGCTGGAGAGGTTGGCGCCGAAGTCCGACAGCGCGTCGGCCCGGACGGGAGAAGACAGCGCCAGGGCGAGACCTCCCGCCGCCACCGCCACTCCCGCATATTTTCTGCCACTCACCCTCATACCCCTTAAGCTTATAGCAGATATGGGCGGTTTCATGTTGAGAACGGGGCCAGTGACGGGCAGATAGCGGCGCAACCGGGTCAGAGCCCGCGCTCATCCAGCCAGCGGGTGAAGAGGGCCGTGCCGGCCCGGGCGCAGGCGGCGGCGTGCCGGGCGGTGGCGACGCGCAGGCCGGCCACGTCGATGTCCGGCGTGGCGGCGATCTCGCCGGTATGGCCGACGAACCAGTGCTCCAGCCCCCGGGCCGTCACCTCCGGGTGGAACTGCAGGGCCAGGGCATGCCCTTCGAACGCGAAGGCCTGGTTCGGGGTGATGTCGGTGGAGGCCAGCAGGCGGGCCCCCTCGGGCAGATCGAAGGTCTCGCCATGCCAGTGCAGCACGGGGACGCCCTCCAACTCGGCCAGCTCCCGCCGGCCCGCCGCCGTCAGGCTGAGGGCCGACCAGCCGATTTCCCTGGCCGGGCCGGCATGGATGCGCGCTCCCAGGGCCGCCGCCATGGCCTGCGCCCCCAGGCAGAAGCCCCAGGTGGGTAGTCCCGCCACCAGCCGCTCGGCCACCAGGGCGATCTCGCCGTCGAGGAACGGATAATCGGCCCGGTCGTTGATGCTGATGGGACCGCCCAGCACCACGGTCAGCGCCGCATCCCGGGCCGGCGCCAGATCGTCGGTCGCCGCCTCCAGATAGGTTATGGTGAAGCCGCGGGCGGCGAGCAGCGCCTCCAGGAGCCCCAGATCCTCGAAGGCCACATGGCGGATCGCCGCCGCCCGCTTCATCTGTCAGGCGCTCGTATCGACACTGCCGCCCGGGCCGCCCGGGCCGCCCGGACCGCCCTGGCCGCCGCCGGCGGATGCCTTGCGCGCCACACCCACCATGGCGGGCCGCAGCAGGCGGTCGTTGAGCACATAGCCGGTCTGCACCACCTGCATGACGGTGCCCGGCGCCTCGTCGGCGGTTTCCACCTCGAACATGGCCTGATGCAGATTGTGATCGAACTTCTCGCCCAGGGGATGCACGGGGCGGATGCCGTGCTTCTCGAAGGCGGTGAGCAGCTCCTTCTCCGTCATCTCGATACCGGTGAGGAAACCGGACAGGCTGGCGTCCTGGCGCATGGCCTCGGGCAGGCTTTCGAGCGCCCGCCTGAGATTGTCGCCCACCGCCAGCAGGTCGCGGGCGAAGGCGGTCACGGCGAACTTGGCGGTGTCCGCCTTGTCGCGCTCGGCGCGGCGGCGCACATTCTCCGCCTCGGCCAGGGCGCGCAGCACCTTGTCCTTCAGCTCGGCGTTCTCGGCCCGCAGCGCCTCGATATCACCGGTGTCGGCCTGGGCCTCCGGCGCCGGCTCGGCGGCGGCGTCCCTGTCGTCGATCTCGGGCTTTTCGTTTTCCGTCGTCACAGTCGTTCACTCCAGTATCTTGCCCACCACCCGGGCGGTGTAATCCACCATCGGGATGATGCGGGCATAGTTGATTCGCGTCGGCCCCACCACGCCCAGGACCCCAACCACCTTCTGCTGGCTATTCATATAGGGACTGATGATCAAGGACGAGCCCGAAAGGCCGAAAAGTTGGTTCTCCGATCCGATGAAGATGCGCACGCCCTCGGCGTCGCCCACCAGGTCCAATAGTTGGGAAAGGTCGCGCTTTTTCTCAAGGTCCTCGAAGAGCTGGCGCAGCCGCTCCAGGTCCTCCAGCGCGCGGATGTTGCTCAGCAGGTTGGCATGGCCCCTGACGATGAAGGTGGCCTCGTCGCCCGAGCCTCCGGATTTGATGGCGATGCCGGCTTCCACCACATGGGCGGTGAGCTCGTCGAGCTGCGCCCGGCGCTCCGCCAGCTCCTTCTGGATATCGTCCCGCGCCTCGCGGATGGTGCGGCCGGCCACCCGGCTGGAGAGATAGTTGCTGGCCTGCGTCAGGGTGGAGGGCGTCATGCCTGCCGGCACGTCGATCACCCGGTTCTCCACCGTGTTGTCCTGATGCACCACCACCACCAGCGCCTTGCCGGGGCTCAGATAGATGAATTCGATATGCTTGAGGGCAGCCTCGATGCGGGGCGCCATCACCAGCCCGGCGCATTGCGAGAGGCCGGAGAGCAAATGCGTGGCCTCGTTCAGCACTTCGTCCAGGTCGCGCCCGGCGGCGGTGCAGCGGGCCTCGATGGCCTGGCGCTCGGTATCGCCCAGGTCGCCGATCTCCAGCATGCCGTCGACGAAGAGCCTGAGCCCCGCTTCCGTCGGCAGCCGCCCGGCGGAGGTGTGGGGGGAATAGAGGAGACCGATATCCTCCAGGTCCGCCATGATGTTGCGGATGGAAGCGGGGGAGAGACCCACGCTCCGCGCCCTGGACAGGGTGCGGGACCCCACGGGGTCGCCGGTGGCCAGATAGGTCTCCACCAGGTCCTGGAAGATCTGGCGGGACCGGTCATTCAACTGCTGAATCTGCCCGCTCATCGTCACCCTTGTCATCGCCGTCGCCCGAATTCCCTGAATGTAGTGAGGGGGTGCCGGAGCGTCAATTGCGCCGCGTCCCGCCTCTCCCGGCTTTACGGGAGAGATGGGGGACGATAGAAGCAGGGGATCGAAAACCTTTGGGGACAATGGAATGACCGTATCCGCCAGCGCCGCCCACGGCCGCCCGTCCGGCCGCAAGCCCGAAGACCTTCGCACCGTCAGCCTGGAGCCGGGCTGGGCCAAGCATGCCGAAGGCTCCTGCCTGGTGCGCTTCGGCGACACACATGTGCTGTGCACCGCCTCGCTGGAAGACGGCGTGCCGCCCTTCCTGCGCAACACCGGCAAGGGCTGGGTGACCGCCGAATACGGCATGCTGCCGCGCGCCACCGGCACGCGCACGGCGCGCGAGGCCGCCAAAGGCAAGCAGACCGGCCGCACGGTGGAAATCCAGCGCCTCATCGGCCGCTCGCTTCGGGCCGTCACCGACATGGCGGCGCTGGGCGAACGCCAGATCAAGATCGACTGCGACGTGCTGCAGGCCGATGGCGGCACGCGCACGGCGGCCATCACCGGGTCCTACGTCGCCCTGCATCAGTGCATCGACCTCATGCTCTCCAGGGGGCTGGTCGAGCGCCATGCCCTCATCGATCAGGTGGCGGCGGTGTCCGCCGGCATCGTCAGCGGCCAGCCGGTCCTGGACCTGGAATATGTGGAGGACAGCACCGCCGAGGCGGATGCCAATTTCGTGCTCACCGCCAAAGGCCATATCGTCGAGGTGCAGGCCACGGCGGAAGCCGACCCCTTCCCCGAGGCGACCTTCCACAGGCTGTTCGAGCTGGCGCGCGGTGGCGTCGCCGAGCTGGTCACCCTCCAGAAGGCGGTGCTCGGCCTATAGGCCCAGCGCCTCGATACGGTCGGTCCAGATGAAGTCGGGCGACAGCGATTGGGCGAAGCGGTAGGCCGCCTCGCTGTCCACGCCGTAGACATGCAGCGTGCCCTCCATATGGTGCACGGCGGCGGCCAGCCGCTGGGCCTGTGGGCCCATGGCGTCCATGCGCGCCACCGAGACCGCGATATCCTGGCCGATGCAGTCGTCCTGGAAGGCGCCGGTGCGGGCGAAGCCGGCGAGGCACAGGTCCATCCGGCTGCGCACCAGCCTGGGCACCGCGAGATCGGGCAGCGCCTCCTGCACCCTTGTGTTGACGGCCGGCGCCCGGCTGCTGAAGAACATGAGATGATCGGGATTCATGCTGCCATCGGCGAAGCCGGCGCGCAGCCGGTCGATGACGGTATCCGCATCCTCGACGGAGCGGCCCTTCAGGTTGAGCACGAACCGCCTCTCGGGGAAGGCCGCCAGCACCTCTTGCAGGGTGGAGATGCGATGCCGCGCGCGGCACGCCACGTCATCCGCCCCGCAGCGGAAGGGATAGGTCTCTCCACCGTCGATGCTGTAGCCGTAGCCCACGTCGAACCGCCGGAGGTCGTCGAGCGTGGTGGCCCTGACGGGGCCGCTGCCGTCGGTGCGGCAGTCGAGCATGCGGTCGTCGAACACCACCACCTGGCGGTCCGCCGTCACCCGCAGGTCCACCTCCACCCAGTCGGCGCCGGCATCGAACGCCGCCTGCATGGAGGCCAGGGTATTTTCGAGATAATCATGATCGGAGGGCAGCGTGTAGGACGTGCTGCAGCCGTCGCCGGCGCGCGCCGAGTCCACCTGCTGGTGAACGCCGCGATGGGCGATGACTTCGCCTCCCCAGGCGGCCATGCCGGGGATCAGCATCAGGAGCATGGCGATGGGCAGCGTGCGCATACACTCTCTCATTCGGGCTGTCGCCGTCAGGAGGGAGCCTGCATCGGATTCGCGGCTATTTTAGGGCGGTCCTAGCGGCCCAGCGCCTCGATGCGGTCGGTCCAGATGAAATCGGGCGAGAGGGCCTCGGCGAAGCGGTAATCCCCGGCGCTGCTGACGCCCAGCACATGCGCCCGGCCGCGCACGGCGTGCACCGCCTTGACGGCGTCGGCGGCATAAGGGCCCATGTTGCGCAGCGCCCCGATGGAGAACGGGATTTCGGCGCCGATGCAGGACCGGGGGAAGACGCCGCGCTCGGCATAGCTCTCCAGGCACCGGGCGGCCTCGCTCATGACCATCCCCGGCGCCGCCATGGCGGGAAGGGCGCCGGCGGCCTGCTGGTTGATGATGGCGTCGCCGGTGCTGTAGACCTTCACCCGTCCGGGACGGATGATGCCGCCCGCCAAGGCCGCCTTGAGATGGGCGATCATGGTCTCGC
>Ga0180219_1002104_pt1 | contig 12088 bp, 7 predicted proteins | sample eDN3rd30CBELigMG_FD_151338 | JGI IMG/M metagenome (GOLD analysis project Ga0180219, IMG submission 151338) | Enriched Miracle-Growth compost microbial communities from Emeryville, California, USA - eDNA 3rd pass 30_C BE-Lig MG (version 2)... ...
CCCTTGGGCTTGCCGGTGCGATGTCCTCTTTTCATGGTGTCGCTTTTCCACGGCATGGCATTGACAGGCAAGGCCCCATTCGCCATTGAGCCGCCTCCAGCAAGGCTTCGGTGATCCGAAGTCCTCGTGCGCACTGGACAGGTGGCCGAGTGGTTAAAGGCAGCAGACTGTAAATCTGCCCGCGTGAGCGTACGATGGTTCGAATCCATCCCTGTCCACCATCGCCCTCCGGCTAGGGCGCATCCGATCCCACGGAGGAACGGCCGCCCGGACCATCTTCTTCCAGCGATCCACGCCATCTATTGGATGGCAATCCGCGGCTACCTCAGTTCGCCGTGGTTGTTGCCTCGAGAGACAGGCGCGAGAGCGACGGCAATCCCATCCGGGACGGTGCCGATCGGTTCGCTGCTTCCTGATGAAGATGGCTTTGGCGGGAGGGACCGGGGTCCCCATGCCCAACGGCGGCCTTTTTGTCGCAATCCCTCTCTGGACTGATGAAATCCGCCCGTCAGCCGCAACGTGACATAATCACGCATGAGGGCATAGATTTTGTCGAAATACACGGCGAACATGGTGGTGAACAGGATCACGGCCACAAACTCCGCCATGCCGTTTGCCAGGCCGGCCTTCTCCCAGATTGTTTTGAGCGGGATGTGCAGGAGGTAGATGAGCAGGGAAGCCTGTGAAACCAGCCCGGCCAGGCGCACCGCGAAATGCGGCAGGCGCATGCTTGCGATGCGGGCCGTGATAAGCAGGCCGCCCATTGTCATCCATGCATCGCTGTCAGGGAAATAGAGGCTGGTGGCGAGGCAATAGAGGAGGCCCAGCCCGAGCACTGCGGCCTGGCGGGCGGGGCGCGCCCGGCTGAGTTCGACCAGGACGCCCAACAGGAACGTGGCGAAATGCACATTCGGCAAATATGTCCAGGTCGATAGCATCACGACTCCATCGAGGCCCTTCGGGTCGAGCATCACCGGCAGGAGGAAACGCGAGGCGGCAAAGATTAGGAAGGCCACGAAGAAGGTCTGAAAAGTGGCAGCGGTGACCAATCGGCGGACAGCCGGGATGAGAAAGACGAACAGCAGCGCCAGGAATATCTGCAGAAAGCAGCTGATAAACCATAGCCAGATGCCGCTGAGGGCTTCAGGGCCTGCCAGGAAGTCCGTAAAATTGGCGGCGAATAAAGTGGTTAGATACCAGTCCGGCACATGATCGACATATAGTTTTGCGCCATAAACCAGATTGATCGGTAGAGAGACGAGAATGACTTTGATCAGGTTACTGGCCATCGACACCCATTTCCCCCGCAAAATGGTTCCCAACTGGAAGCGCGCGAAGGCCGTGCCGGAAAGGTAGATGAGGAGGAAGGTCATCCCGTTGGCGAACGGGAGAAGATCGAAATGGAAGGCGACGATCATCATGATCGCGATGGCGCGGAGCGGAATGGCCGGCTCGACGCGGATGGGCCGCAGATGCTCGATAATCCGGCGCATTCGCGTTGGGGCAGCAGCGCGTCGGTGCTTGTGCGACAGCTCGCCGACGGAGAGCTCGTACCAATCGTCTGGCAGGTCGCCGAGGAGCGTTTCGAGCCGCAGCATCGCTTGAATGGAATTGAGGCTGTCCGCCCCCAACTCGGAAAAGGAACTTGCGGGAGAAGGAACGGGGCGGCCGGTCACTTTCTCGAAAACATCCGCAATCGCCCGTTCGCTCTCCGAAAACACGCCACTCTGCTGCGTGCCTTGCTGTTCGCCAGCCATGGGCGTGGCGATCTGCGCGCGCCGCAACGCTGCCCGGTCGATCTTGCCATTGGGGAGGAGCGGGAAGCTTTCATGCAGGAAGATATGGGCGGGGACCATATAGGCGGGCAGGGTGCGGCCGAGCGTCTTCAGCAGCGTTCGCGCCAGATCATCGCCGCGATGGGCGTTTGTGGCGCAGATATGCGCCAGCAGGATCGTGCTGCCATCGGGCGCCTCGCCGGGCAGGACGAGAGCGTCGGCGACATCCGGTAAGGCACGGACATGGCGTTGGACGTCGGCAAGCTCGACCCGATAGCCACGGATCTTCACCTGATCGTCTGCGCGGCCGACGAGCTGGATATCGCCGCTCGGCAAACGATAGCCCAGATCGCCAGTAGCATAATGCTGGCCTGGGCGGGGCGCGCCTTCCTGCCCGGCAACCCGCACGAAATAGGGGGTTTCGACGATGATCTGGCCTACCGCGCCGATTGCAGGCGGGCGGCCCGCCTCGTCCACGATGGAAAGGCGGGTGCAGTCTATGGCTCGCCCGATCGGGACGATGCGGCGGTGGCGGGCATCCGTGCCGATCTCGTGAACCGCGACGGCCTGCGGCGTTTCCGTCGACCCGTAAAAATTCATCTGCCGCAGGGCGCCATTGGCGTCGGCGAACTGATTGACCAGTTGCTGGGGAAGCAGGTCGCCGCCCCAGCACAGCCCCCTCAGATCGGGAAGATGTGGAGCGCCGGCGCTGACCTCCGCCATCAGGCGCCCCATGGGTGGCGTTGTGTGCATGATCGTGACGGCGCTGGATTGGAGCCAGCGCAGCAGCGCGCGCGGATCGCGAATGACGGATTGATCGGGCACGCATAATGTGGCGCCGCTCGTCAAAGGCAGGAATATGTCCCGCATGACCGGATCATGGGCCAGCCCGGATAACAGGCTGACGCGGGCGCCGGTGTCGACCGCGAGCGCCTTCCTCTGCCAATCGAGAAAGGCTGGCAAGGCCGCATGGCCAACGCCGATGGCGCGCGGCTTGCCGGTCGTGCCCGAGGTGAACAGGACGTAGGCGATCTCCGTATCGGTGGCTGGCGGCGGCACGGGCGGCGCGGTGGTGGCGCGCTCGCCCGGCGTCAGCCTGGCGACAGGCGCACCCGCCTGTTCAAAGACCGATAGCCGCTCTTCAAGGGCGGCCGGGCAGGCAATCAAGAGATCGGGAGCGAGGCGCTCCACCATTTCCAGGAGCCGGGCGTCGGGATATTCGGAATCGAGGATTGCGAAGGTCGCTCCAAGCCGCGAAAGGGCCAGCATCGCGATGACGAACGCGGGGCTGCGCGACGCGAGCAGGGCGATCGTCTGGCCCTGACGGCCCCCGGCCGCGGCAATGGTCGCGGCCATGGCTTCGGTCTGATCGATGAGGTCGGCATAAGAAATTGCGCCGCCTTCATGGCTGATCGCCGTGGCATCGCCATGCCTTGCCGCCGCCTCATAAACCTGTTGGTAAACCCGGATGGGCGCCGGGATCGCCAGCGCGGCAGGCGGTGAAGCGGTTCCGCGGCTCTTGCGGATCAGGTCATCGATGCAAAGCGCGGGATCGTGCAGCGCCTCGGCCAGAAGGCGCTCATACTGGCGGTTGAAGGCGTCGATGCGGCCATCGTCGATTTCGCCGGCATTGAAATAGCTCTCGCCCACATAATGAGAGGCTTGCGCGCCGTTCCGCCGCTGCCAACGCAGGTTGATGGCATAATCTGAATCGCTGGGCAGGAACTGGCGTGGGCCAAGCTGCAAGCCTTCAAAGCCTATATCCGGCGCGGTGGGGTAGAGATTGATTGCAAAGTCGGGCCGTACGCCCGTTTGCTGCTGAATATGGTAAGATGACAGGCTCTCATGCACCACCGCCGCGCGGACCTGGGTTTTGATCCGGCTGGCCAGCGCGGAAAAAGCTTCGGTGGGGTCGAGGAGAATGCGGATGGGCAAGGCGTTGGAGAAAGAGCCGATCGCGGACTCGTTTTGATTGCGGCCAGCGCTCTGGATGGAGAAAATGACGTCGAGCGCACCCGTCCATGCGTGGATCTGGATCGCAAAGGTTGCGGCGAAAAGGCTGAACGGTGATGATCGTTCGGCCTCATCGTGCAATCTGGCCGTGAGCGCCTCATCGATCTGGAGCGCCGCGGCTTTCATGTGCCGCGGTCCCGCATGATTGCGATGCAGGTGCGGTGTGGTTGTTACGTCGCCCAAAATCTCGCAAAAATAGGCGGCGGCTGCGTCCCGAGCGCGTGCGCCCGGAGCGGGCGCCATATCCTGCGCAACCGGAGCCGCAAGAGGCTCGCCATTATAGGCGCGGGCGACCTCGGCAAAGAAATTGTCCAGGGATTTGCCATCGCTGATCGCATGGTGATGGCTGAAGATGATCGTGTGATCGTCCGGGCCATGATGCAGGATCAGGTAACTCTGCAATGCGGCCGGGTCCGAGAAATCGGACGGTTTTCCCGTGAAAGCCCCGCAGGATTTGATGATGGCATCAAGGCCGCCGGGCGTCTCGCGCTCATGAAGATCAAATCGAGGTTCCGCGTGGACGACAGGCCGGAAGCCCGTTTCCGCGTTGGGGATAAATCCCGTGCGGAGTGATGTGTGGCGCGCGATGACGACATCAATCGCATATCTCATGCGGTCGATGTCGATGTGTCCTGCGGCTTCATAATATGCAGATGTGAAAGAACTGTATTCAAACGATATTTCTAAATTTGAATATCCGTCTTCATTTTTATTTTCCGTCGTGAATTATGTTCTTATCGCGGGATGGTTTATTTTGGTTAAAATCTTATCATGAATGAATTATGGAAAACTCTTTGCGACTCGAGAATCTGCCAAATCACCGTAGATTGAAAAATTAACATACAGTTAACGATTTACTTCATAAGATTTCAACAGCGCTGTTGCGAGCGTTTATTAAGGCAAAATGTGACGCGGCGGACCTCTCCCCTCTCCAGGCATGGCAAAGTAAACATCTGCATCTGGTGCGCTGGCCCTGCCGGGGCCGCAGGACATGGATCTGATAAACGAAAGCGATCGCCGGGATGGCGGGAGGCCTTGTGCTCCCGTGCGCGATTTTGGATCGCCGCGTCAGGCGCCAGGCGTCAGGCCTGCGCGTCCCGTTCAACCCTGATCTCGCCCGGCTCGCCGTCTTTCGGTCTTGAGCGGGGGTGGCATGATGGCTTTTTGGTGCATGAGGCCGTCTCCTCAACGAGATAGCCGGATTCTATGAATTTTCTTCGCGTCCTCAGCCTCACCAGGCATGATCTCGCCATTGACCTTGGCACGGTGAACACGCTGATCCACGTGCGGGGGCGCGGGATCGTCCTCAACGAGCCGTCCGTCATCGCGACGGAGACGATCAACGGCGTGCGGACGGTGCGGGCCGTGGGTGATGAGGCGCGGCTGATGCTCGGCAAGACGCCGGAGTCGATCCAGGCCATGCGGCCCCTGCGCGATGGCGTGATCGCGGATATTGAAGTGGCCGAGCGGATGATAAAGCATTTCATCGCCAAGGCGCTGGGCGGCAGCCGCCTCTATGTCAGCAACCGCATCGTCGTTGGCGTTCCGTCCGGGGCCACGGCGGTCGAGCGTCGCGCGATCCGCGATGCCACGTCCAACGCCGGCGCGTCCGAGGTGCGACTGGTGGATGAGCCGATGGCCGCCGCCATCGGGGCGGGCCTGCCGGTGACGGAGCCGGTTGGCGCGATGGTCGTCGATATCGGCGGAGGCACCACTGAGGTGGCCGTGCTCTCGCTGCAGGGCATCGCCTATAGCGGCTCGGTGCGGGTCGGTGGGGACAAGATGGACGAGGCGATCGCCTCCCATGTTCGTCGCCGCCACAATCTGATGATCGGCGAGATTTCCGCCGAGCGCGTCAAGATGGCGATCGGCCGCGCCGTGATGCCCGACGGCACTGGGGAGAAGATGGCGGTGAAGGGGCGGGATCTGGTCAACGGCCGCCCGAGCGAAGTGCAGGTGACGGAAGCGGAAATCGCCGAAGCGCTGCGGGAGCCGGTCGGCCACATCATCAAGGCCGTCATGCACGCGCTGGAGCAGACGCCGCCCGAACTGGCCGCCGACATGATTGACGAGGGCATCACCCTCACCGGCGGCGGCTCCTTGCTCGGCCGGCTCGATGAGGCCCTGGCCGACGCGACGGGCCTGCCGGTCAAGATCGCCGACGATCCGCTGGTCTGCGTGGCGAAAGGGGCGGGCCGCACCATTGACGATCCCATCTATGAAGGCGTGCTGGCGACAGCCTGAGAGCGAGCGCCTTCTGCGGCGTTTTTGTTCTGAAGCGGCTTGTTCAGATATGACGGCGTTGCAGGCATCCAGCCGATGCCTGCTTATGATTCAGTTAGGCTAAGCCAGTAGCCAGGCGAGAACCTCGTCCATTTGCACTGCGGTTTGCGCGAAGGCGTGACCAGCCCCTTCGTATACTTTCGTCTGCAAATTGCGCCCTCGCTCCCAACCCAGATCGACCAAACGATTGGCGATATTGATCTGGTGTGGTGCCATACCCGCATCCAGTTCCATTTCCGTTCCATGATCGAGCCACAAACGACGGCCTTCGGGCACTCCCAGATTGCCAAAATAGGTGGGCCAGATCGACAGCAGTTGTTGGTAATTTATGAAGCGATTGTCGTAGATAGGCCAATTGGGCGACATACAGGCGCCGCGTCCAAAGACCTGTTGCGCCTCTACAAAAATTGCACCAGCCATCACTCCGGCCATGCTCGCGCCAAAGATGGCTGTGTGCAGCCGTCCGGGCCGAGTCCGGTAGTTTTCGTCCACGAAGGGTTTGAGCTTGGTCGTCAGAAACCCGAGCAACGCGTTCGATCGGAGTGGCCTGCCATCGTGACGAGCAAGCTCGCGATCGATTCCTTCGCGCAAATCACCTTGGGCTTCTTGGTAGATTGACTCGGGCATATATTGGAGAAAGCGATCCCTCCCAAGGTTGTCGATCGCGACTATCAAGTGCGGCTGGATTATTCCGGCGGCGACTAGTTGTGCCATCCTTCGATCAGTCCCGAAATTGTTTCCATCGCTATCCGCCTCGAAGGAATACTGACCATCGAGCATATACAGCACCGGGAAAGCGCGAGCGCCCTCTGCGTATTCTGCCGGGAGCCATATTCGAATACGGGCATCGGGATAATCGTCGAACCCGATTCCGTTAAGGGTTTCGATATTCCCTTTCGCGCGCGTTCCTAGTGCGAGTGTTGGTGAAGCGACAGCGGCTGAAGCGAGAGCCAGAAAATGTCGACGATTGACGAACACCGTTCCATGCTATTTGTCGGCCCGAGAGAGTCAATAATTCAGCATCATCGGATCGCAGTCGAACGCCGGTTCCTCCATCCGCGGCTCTGCAATGACACGCGGTAGCCCGAAGGCTGCCTGACGGATCACGACGCTTCCCTCCCTTTGCTCCCTCCTCTGCAGGGGAGGGGCTGGACGGTGCCTGGTCCACGCGGCCTGCCGCGCGCAGTCCCCTTACGGATAGCGCGAGAAGTCCCGTTCCTGGGAGGTCATGAACTCCAGCAGAGCAGGCTGGCCGGCCTGTGTGGCGGCAATGCCGCGCTTGATCGCTGGGATGATGTCCTCCACGCGGCTGATTCGCTCGCCATGGCCGCCGAGCGCGGTGGCGAAGGCGGCATAATTGCCGGAGATGTCTGTGGAACGGAACCGCTCGGTCGCGGTCGGCATGATGGACAATTCCATCGCCATCGAGGCGTTGTTGAGCAGGATCGAGAGCACTGGCAGCCGTTCGCGCACCGCCGTTTCGAAATCCATGCCGGTGAAGCCGATCGCGGCATCGCCCCACACATTGATGCAGAGCTTGTCCGGGCAGGCCAGCTTGGCGCCGAGCGCAAGGCCGAGGCCGTAGCCGAGCTGCGTGGTCTTGCCCCAGCCCAGATAGGTGTGCGGCGCGCGCGTCTTCCAGAAGGGCGAGAGCTGGTCGCGCGGGCTGCCGGCATCGTGGGTGATGATGGTGTTGGCGACGTCGACCGTGTGCTGGAGGTCCCATAGCACGCGATAGGGCGTGATCGGCACCTCGTTGCTGGTCAGCTTGGGCATCCATTTGGCGAGCCAGTCGTCGGCGATCGTCTTGATCTCGGCCGCGACCGGGCTGCTGTCACGCGGGGTGCCGCCGAGCCGGGCCTTGCAGGCCTCGATCAGCGCGCGCAGCGTCAGCTTGGCGTCGCCGATCAGCGCGACATCGGTGGCCACCGCGCGGTTGAGTTCGATCGGGTCGAGCGTGGCGTGGATCACCTTTTTGCCGGTTGGCATGCGGATGCCGAAGGCCGTGCTGGTAAAGCTGCATCCCGCGCCCAGGATCAGATCGGCTTCTTCGAGGAAATGGCGCACCTGATAGGGCATGGCCGCGCCGCCCGCGCCGAGCGAGAGTGGGTGCGTCTCGTCGAAGCTGCTTTTGCCCGGCAGGCTCGTGCAGACGGGGATCGCCAGCAACTCGGCCAGTTCCTTCAATTCCTCGTAAGCCGCCGCCCAATGGATGCCCTGGCCGGCATAGAGGACCGGCCGTTTCGCGGCGCAGAGCAACTCGGCCGCCTTGGCGACGCTTTCGCCATCGGGGCCAAAGCGGCCGCGCAGCACCGGCTGATAATCGACCTCGGCACCGTCCTGCTCCAGCACGTCGAACGGCAGTTCCACCAGCGCCGGGCCGCCCCGGCCGTTCCGCAGCGCGGTGAAGGCCCGGCGCATCACGGCGCTCGTCTGGGCCGGCGCATTGAGCGGCTCGGCCGTCTTGGTGATCTGTGCCATGTTGCGCACGGAATTGAAGTTGCGGCCGACATGGGCGAGCGCGGTGGGGTAGCCGCCGGGCATGACGAGAACCGGCACGGATTCGCCATAGGCTTGCGCCACGCCGGCATAGGCCACTTCCGCGCCCGGACCATGCTGGCAGCAGAAAACGCCCATGCGCTCGCCGCGCGTCAGGCGGGAGAGGGCATCCGCCATATGCAGGCCGACCCGCTCCTGACGGGGAATGATGGTCCGCACATTGGCGGCCGCGGCGGCTTCCAGCAGGGCGTTGCGGGGGTAGCCGATCAGCACGTCGACGCCCTCACGCTTCAGAATATCGATGATGGCGTCGCAGGTTTTCATGCATTCTCTCCTATTGGCGCCCGGCGCTGCCGGGAGGCGGCGGTCAGACCCGGTCCGGTCGTTCCTCGCCTTGTATATCGCGGTCTTATGTATCGCGCTCGGCGGCGATGAGCAAAACGCTTTGCATGCTCATTGTTTTTATCGGGAGGCCATCCGTCTCATCCGTTCTCTGGCCCTCATCCGTTCTCTGGCAAGGTGAGGCCGGCGTCGATCCGCTCAAGCAGCATCGAGAGGAAGCCCAGATTCTGCTTGATGTCCGCCTTGGGAACGTCCGCCAGCAATTGTTCCCGCCATTTCGCCATGGTGTCGAACATCTCCCCCAGGGCTTTGTAGCCGGCGCTGGTCAGCCGCATATGCTTGTTGCGGCGGTCCGTCGGGTCGGCCAGGCGCTCGACCAGCCCATCGGCCTCCAGCATGTCCAGCGTGCGCGTGAGCGTCGGCCCCTCGATGCCGACGCGCTTGGCGACCTGGATCTGGGTGGTCGAAGCGGGGGAGTAAGCGATGGCCGCCATGGCCTCCATGCGCGAGGCGCTATGGCCCATCTGGCGGAGGCCTTCGTCAAGCAGGGAGCGCCAGCGGCGGCCGGCCAGCACGATCGCGATCATCAGGCCGAGATCGGGGGAGGGATAACCTTCGCGCGGGGGCAGGATCTTGCCGAAAATCTCATTATCGTCGCTCGGCGCGGCGGTTGTCCGGTCGGTCAATTATTGCGTCCCCCGTTGAGCGGCATTGAGAGGGAGACGTGCGGCCGTCCCCCTCGAATGAATGGCCCAAGATTAGTTACTGAATGATTTGAAGGCAACAGGGCTGCGCGCTCGAACCGCGCGGAATTCCCCAGGGTGCCGATCCGGAAGGGCCGGCTTTCAGCGGACGCTGATCGAGCCGAGGGAGCCGAGGACGCCAAACGCCTGCAACAGCCAGAGGATGACGACGATCACCACCACGGCATTCAGGATGCTTTTGATCTTGCCGTCCATCGGTATGTAGCTGTTCACGAGCCAGAGCAAAACGCCTACCACGATGAGCACGACCACAACGCTGACCAGACTCATAAGTTTTCTCCCGCTTTCTTCTATTGGTGGTGCGGGCGAAACGATTGAGCGTGATGGAAGTTTCCACTCGATTGACCTTGGTTGTTCGTGAAAATTCCATCCAAGTCCTCATCCGTGCCACGCCCGTTGGGGAGGAAGGCGACGGCGGTTTCATCACGGATGAACAGCAGATGCGTCTATGCGGACGTTTATCATCGACTCAGGGAGCAGGCATGACGATCGAGACGAAGTCGACCACGCCCTATGAAGGCCAGAAGCCGGGCACGTCCGGCCTGCGCAAGAAGGTGCGGATTTTCCAGCAGCCAAACTATGCCGAGAACTTCATCCAGTCGGTGTTCGATGTGGTGGACGAAAAGGCAGGCGCATTGCTCGTGATCGGCGGTGACGGGCGCTACCACAACCGCGCCATCATCCAGCAGGCGATCCGCATGGCGGCGGCCAATGGGTTCGGCAAGGTCGTGGTGGGGCAGGGCGGCATCCTGTCGACGCCAGCCGCCAGCCACCTCATTCGCCATCATGGAGCGGTGGGCGGCCTCATCCTCTCCGCCAGCCATAATCCGGGTGGGCCGAATGAGGATTTCGGCATCAAATATAATATCGCCAATGGCGGTCCCGCGCCGGAGAGCGTGACGGATGCGATCTACGCCCGAACGCAGACGATCACCCGCTGGTTGACGGTGGATGCGGCGGATATCGACCTTGACCGGCTGGGCAGCGTGGAGGTCGGCGGGATGCCCGTCGAGATCGTCGATCCCGTCGCCGACTATGCGGTGCTGATGGAGCGCCTGTTCGATTTCGACGCGATCCGCGCGCTGGTGGCGGGTGGCTTCACCATGGCCTTCGACGCGATGAGCGCCGTGACGGGGCCTTATGCGACGGAGATTTTCGAGAAGCGGCTCGGCTTCGCGCCCGGCACGGTGCGGAACGGCATGCCGCTGGAGGATTTCGGTGGCGGTCATCCCGATCCCAATCTGGTCCATGCCCATGCGCTCCATGCGCTGATGATGGGGCCGGATGCCCCGGATTTCGGCGCGGCGTCGGATGGCGACGGGGACCGCAATCTCATCATCGGGCGGGGGCGGTTCATTACGCCCTCGGACTCGCTGGCGATGCTGGCGGCCAATGCACATCTGGCCAGGGGCTATGCTGCCGGCCTCAAGGGTATTGCCCGGTCCATGCCGACCAGCGCGGCGGCGGACCGGGTTGCCGTCGCACTCGGCATCCCCTGCTACGAGACGCCGACGGGCTGGAAATTCTTCGGCAACCTGCTCGATGGTGGCATGGCGACCCTCTGTGGGGAGGAAAGCGCCGGCACCGGCAGCGACCATGTGCGCGAGAAGGATGGGCTTTGGGCCGTGCTGCTCTGGCTCAACATATTGGCGGTTCGAAAAATCTCAGTCGACGCGCTGGCCCGCGATCATTGGGCGCAGTTCGGGCGGAATTATTATGCCCGGCATGATTATGAGAATGTCGAAGCGGCGGATGCGGATGTGCTGATGGCCGAATTGACCGCATCGCTCCCATCGCTGCCGGGCAAGCAGGTCGGCGCGCTGACGGTCGCAGCGGCGGACAGCTTCTCCTACCTCGATCCGGTGGACGGCACGACGAGCGCCAATCAGGGGCTGCGTATCCTGTTCGAAGGCGGGTCCCGCGTCGTGTTCCGCCTCTCCGGTACGGGCACGCAGGGCGCGACCTTGCGCGTCTATCTGGAGCGTTACGAGCCGGCCGATGGCAGGCTTGACGAAGCGGCGCCGGCGATGCTGGCCGATCTTGTGGCGGCTGCGGAGGCGATTGGCGGCGTGACCCGGCATACTGGCCGGGCGGCGCCCGATGTCGTGACCTGAGCGCGTGGGGCGGTGTTCCGGGCGGGTTGGGGGCCTGATTTGGCGTGGCTCGCGCTCCTCGCGGGCGGAGCCGTTTTGCCCATCAGCCGACCGCACGGCACGCCGGGCGATTGTTGACATTGTCCGAAATGCGGTGGAAACCAACAAGCCATGACCGGAGCGGACGTGGCGGGTGATTTGCCTGACCTGGGTGAGGCTGCCGGTCCGCATGGTCCCGTCGCTGCGGCGGCGTGGCGATTGAGCTGGAGAGGATCATATGAAGGATTTCACGGGCCAACTGGCATTCATCACCGGTGGC
>Ga0180219_1002106_pt1 | contig 12078 bp, 11 predicted proteins | sample eDN3rd30CBELigMG_FD_151338 | JGI IMG/M metagenome (GOLD analysis project Ga0180219, IMG submission 151338) | Enriched Miracle-Growth compost microbial communities from Emeryville, California, USA - eDNA 3rd pass 30_C BE-Lig MG (version 2)... ...
TGCGTGGGCGTGGTCGAGCCGACGGACACGACGGTCGCGGCATCCCCCACCCATTCGGCACGCACCGTCGGCGTCTCGTCGCGCGAACGGGCTGCGCACAGCACGAGGTCGGCGCCGCGTACCGCCTGCTCGGCGGTGGCGGTGGCGGTGATCGGGATGCCGAGATCGGCGCCGAGATCGGCGGCGAACCGTTCGCGGTTCTCCGGTGTCGGACTCCACACTCGTGCCGCCGTGATGTCGGCCACGCGGGATGCCGCGCGCAGCTGCGCGCGCGCCTCGAACCCGCTGCCGACGACGGCGGCGGTGACCGGCTGCGGGGGCAGCAGTGCTGTGAGCGCGGCGGCGGCCGTCGCGGCGGTGCGGATGCCGGTGATCCGGTTGCCGTCGATGAGAGCCGCCAGGCGCGAGTCGTTCTGATCGAACAGCGTGATCAGGTAGCTCGCCAGGCCGTTGCTGATGGAGGCGGTGATGGTCTTCGACCCCGCGAAGCGGCCGCCGGTGGGAGCCGACGGCATGACCCTCTGCCAGCCGGCATCGGTCACAGCGACAGCGCGCTCCGGGGTGCGGCGGGGCTCATCAGGTCGGGAGTAGGCCGCGCGCAGCGCGGCGATGGCGGCATCCTCGTCGACGAGCGCGGCCACGTCCTCGTCCGTCAGGAACAGCGTCGGAGTATCGGGGTGGAACCCGGTGTCGGTCATGCCGTGACCTCTACATTCAGTTCGCGCAGCACGTCGGCGAGCAGACCGGGCGGCACGGTGCGTTCGCCACCGCGCATGCCGAGATATGCCTCGAGCAGATGCCGACGCGTCGCGAGGGCGGCGGCCGCGGCATCCCGTCGACGGCAGGCCGCGAGGATCTCGCGGTGGTACTCCTCGGCGAGCGGTGCGCGCACATCGAAGTGCAGGCGTATGCGATCGGCCTCGCCGCTCAGCTGGGCGATGAGGGCGGAGAGCACGGGGGCGTCGGCGGCCATGTAGAGCACGTCGTGAAAGCGCGCGTTGAGTTCGTTGAAGACTCCGAGAGAGAAATCGGGCGCCTCTCGCCGTGCGTCGAGATCGTCGAGGGCGGCCGCCATCTGGGCGATGTCGTCGTCGGTCAGGCGGGGCACGCCGAGGAGCGCAGCCCTGCCTTCGAGGTCGATGCGCAGGGCCGTGACCTCCGCCAGCCGACCTGCGTCGACGCCGGCCACGATCGTGCCTCGATACGGCTGGCGCGTGACCAGACCCGCCGATTCGAGTTGGAGCAGTGCCTCGCGCACCGGAGTACGACTCACGCCGAGGTCCGCGGCGAGTGCGGTCGTGTCGAGGCGAGCGCCGGCGGGCAGTTCACCTCGGACGATGCGGTCGCGCAGAATGCGGAAAACCTCGTCGGTCATTCGGCGGGGACTCACGGAACTCATGAGACAAGGAATATCCAATATCCACGCGAACATCGACGTCGTGGTGAAGATGTCAGGCATCGGTGGGGGAGATGTCGAGCCATACAAGCGCTCGCGCTCTTGCTTTTCGCTTTCGCGCCTGTCATTCGCTGGCGCGGAAGCGGAGAACAGCAGCGCGATCGATCCGGTGTGATGCGAAAACGGGCGCGAAAGCGGAAAGCGGGCGCGAAAGCGAAAAACGGACGCGAACGCGGAGAACGAGCGCGCGAGTCGAAAACAGCGGCGCGAACCGAGTTCGTCGCGTCAGGCGGTGACGATGATCTTGCCCGGGGCGTGCGGCGCCTCGAGGGCACGGAACGCCGCGACGATGTCATCGAGCGCGAAGGTCGCGGCCACCGGCAAGCGCAGTACGCCCCGGGCAACGCGATCTACGAGCCCCGCAAGGTTCTGAGCGGTCCGAGCAGAGCGCTCGACGTTGTTCACACCGAGCTCGTCGAGCGCGTCGTAGGCGGCGATCGCCACCATGCGGTCGACTGGCACGCCCAGGGCGACCGCGGCGTCGAGCGCATCGCGCCCATGGCAGTCGTAGACGGCCGTCACATCGACCCCGCGCAGCGACGAAACCAACTCTCGCCCGTACGCGACGGGCTCCACGCCCACCGAACGCAGCAGCTCGTGGTTGCGCTCCGATGCGGTGCCGATCACGCGTGCACCGGCTTCGACGGCCAGCTGCGCCGCCACGAAACCCACGGCGCCGGCCGCACCGCCGACGAGCACCACATCGCCCGGGCCCACTGGCACGGTCGTGAGCACCGAGACCGCAGTGAGCCCGGCGACCCAGAGCCCGCCGGCGACCGCGATGCCGACCGACGAGGGCCGCCGCACCAGCTCCGATGCGAGAGCCACCGCCTCTTCTGCGGCCGAGCCCGAAGAAGCCCGTCCGAGCACGTCGTCGCCCACGGCCACCGGCGTGCCGTCCCCGTACATCGCGCCCGGACCCACAACCGAAACAACCCCTGCGACATCCGACCCCACCTGCCGCGGGAACGGCACATCAGAAGGGACGAACCCCGACAGCAGCTTCGCATCGAACGGATTCAGGCCGGCGGCGCGCACGCTCAGCACGACCTCTCCGGGCCCGGGTTCAGCCTCGGGCACCCCGCCGATGTAGAGAACATCGGGCCCTCCGGTGTGGTCGTACAGTGCGGCACGGGGCATGTGAAACCTCCAGGGCGATGGCGAAGGGTCAGTAGGTGCGCAGAATCTGCTCGGGCTCGAGCTGCACGGCCCATCCCTCGATCGTGCCGGCGTTCTCATACTCCTCTATCTGGAGGATCTGCCGGCCGCGCTCGACGGTCTGGTCCATGCCGGTCGTCACGAACGCGTAGATGTTCAGCCACGCCGACTCCTCGAACGCGACGCCGTCGATCACCAGCACGTTGGCATCCACGACCGCGCGGGCCGTGGCCGCGGCACGCGGCGAGGTCGTCGTGACGGCGCGCGCGCCGTTCACCTTGTTCGCGGCGACGACACCCGCGAGGGCCTCGTCGACGACGAGCACCGCGAACGCGTCGATGCCGGCATCCTGGTCCTTCACGACCGCCTGCGCGACGGCGATGGCATACATCGGGTAGTCGTCGCCCGGATCGAGCTGGTCAGCGCCGTGCCAGACGACCTCGAAGCGGCCGTCGATCGCGCGCTGCTCGAGCGCCCGGCCCAGTTCGTACCCGCCGTGATCGACGGCGAAGTGGATGCGTGTCATTGTCGGTCCTCTTTCAACGAATGGGTGGATGCCGCTGCCCGATCACACCGGCGGTGCGACGAACAGGCCCTTGTCGATGTCGTTGAACGATTCGCGGGCGACGAGCTCGCTCATCTCCTGGGCCGTGCCCCACTGGTCCTGCGTGGACAACTCGCTGATGTCGTGGCGGTGGGCCTCCCACAGGTCGTCGTCGACCAGCGCCAGCTCGGTCGTGTACTCGATGGTGTTGCCGGCCGGGTCGAGGAAGTACGCGAAAGTGTTGTCGCCCGCGTTGTGCCGCCCGGGACCCCAGATCATACGGGCACCCGAGCGGAGGATCTTGCCGGCACCGCGCATCCACTCCTCGATGCCGCGCATCTCGAACGAGAGGTGGTGCAGCGAGTGGTGCGGGCCCATCGCCACCGCGATGGAGTGGTGGTTCGGGTTGCAGCGCAGGAAGTGCATCATCTCGCCACCGTCCGGGCGCACGAGCGAGTCCGAGATCGTGAAGTCGAGATGGTCGATGTACCACTGCGCGGTCTTGTTGAGGTCTTGCGAGTTGAAGACCATGTGCGAGAGCTTGGCCGGAATGGGCTCGCGCTCGCGGATCTTGCGGGCCTCGCGCGTCTGGTACCCCGTCGAGAACTCGAGCACGCGGCCGTCGCCGTCGAAGATGCGGAAGCCGTAGCCGCCGCTGAAACCCGTCAGCTCCTGCGGCTCATGCACGAACTGCACGTCTTCAGCGTGCAGCTTGGCGGCGAGAGCGTCGACGTCGGCGCGGCCTCGCACACCGAATCCGGCGAGGTCGACGCGCTTCTCGTCGCGACGCAGGCGCAGGATGAACGGCTCGGTCGATCCCTCGGCGGCCAGATAGCTCAAGCCGTCTTCGCCGTGCACCTCGGTCAGACCCCAGTGCCGGATGAAGAAATCGCGCTCCTCGTCGAAGTTCGGCACCGCCAGTGCCGCGTAGCGCAGATGTGAGACCAGTCGCTGTGTCATCGTCGACCCTTCATCGGAGGGACGCGGAGGGATGCCGCGGCCCGAGGCTTGTGTGACGAGCGTAGGTCGCTCGCGCCTACGGTGGCCATGCGCCCACCGGATACCATGCATCTGTGGTCGACGAGGAACCCGATCTGAACCTACTCATCGCGTTGCGCGCGCTGCTCGAGGAGGCCAACGTCACGCGCGCCGGCGAGCGGGTCGGCATCGGGCAGTCCACGATGTCGTCGGCGCTGTCACGATTGCGCGCGGTGTTCCACGACGAACTGCTGGTGCGTGTCGGGCGCGATTACGAGCTGACACCGCTGGCGCGCCAGCTGCTGCCCCAGGTGCAGTTGACCCTGCCGCTCGTGGCGGCGGCGCTCGGTCAGACCGACCCGTTCGACCCTGCGACCTCACGTCGCCGCTTCACCATGGAGATGACCGACTATGCGGCCATCGAGCTGAAGCCGCTGCTGGATCTGGCCGGCACCGAGGCGCCAGGTGTCAGTGTCGAACTGTCGAAGCTCGATGTGATCCCCACGGAGGGGAACCGCGATCTGCTCGTTCACGACTTCGTCGTGGCGCCGCCGGCGATCGGTATCGACCTCGAGAGCGTCGAGCTGTTCCGCGACGAATACGTCGTCGTCGCCGACCGCGACAATCCGGTCGTGGCCTCGGGCGAGATCTCGGCCGAAGACTTCGCCGCGAGCCCCTACGTGCGGTGTGAGTTCGGCCACGCGCACATCATCCCCGTCGAGCGGCGCATGCGCGAGCTCGATCTGTGGCCGGCCGTGCGGGTGACGACCTCGACGCTGCTCTCGGTCCCGCTCGTCGTGCGCGGCACCCGGCTCATCGGAATCGTGCCGCGACGGCTCGCCCAGCGCAATGCCGCCGTCACGGGCACGGTCATCGTGCCGACCCCGTTCGCGCCGGTGGAACTGATCGAGCGGCTGTGGTGGCATCCCTCCCGTGCTCACGATCCTGCGCACACGTGGTTCCGCGGCCTCGTCGCGCGTGCGCGGGACAGCGGGCTGTTCGTCGTGTGACCTCGCGATAGCAGTCATCGCGCCGGACGATTGGTTTCGACCGCCTTTCCCTCATACGGTCGAGCGATGAGGCGTGAAGACGCGCCGTGAGAGGAATGGCGAGGATGTCGGTTCGGAATGTGCTCATCGTGGGCGGCGGCTTCACCGGCCTGACGACGGCCATAGCACTGGCTCAGCGCGACGTGCGGGTCACTCTCGTCGACAAGGCGCAGGCATGGGCCCGCGTCGGCCACGGCTTGACGATCCAGGGCAACGCGCTGCGCGTGTTCTCGCAGATCGGCGTCATCGACGAGGTGCTCGCCGTGGGGCAGCCCGAGGAGGGACTGAAGCTGGCACTGGCCAACGGCCACGTGCTGGCCGAGATGCACACGCCCCGCACCGGCGGCGACGACCTGCCGCCCACCATCGGTGCGCTGCGGCCGGATCTGCACGAGATCCTCGTCGCGAAGGCAGAGGAGCTGGGTGTGGAGATTCGGCTGGGCGTAGAGCTGGCATCGTTCGAATCTCACGACGACTCGGCCACCTCGGTGCTCACCGACGGCACGACGGAGTCGTGGGACCTCATCGTCATCGCCGACGGCATCAAGTCGCAGAACCGCGCGAAGCTGGGCATCACCGAAGACCGAGCGCCCAGCGGTCTGGGGATCTGGCGGGCGGTGACGACCCGGCGTCCCGACATGATCGGAGGTATCGCGTTCCCGACCGAGAACGACGGGGGAGCGTACAAGGTCGGTTACACGCCGGTGAGCCCCACCCACTGCTACGTCTTCGTGCTCTGCCATCCCGATCGCCCCGACAACGGACTGGAGGATTGGCAGGAGGTCAGGCGCCTCATGGAGAACTTCCACGGCGAATTCGACGAGCTGCGCGAGTCGATCGGGCCCGACACGTTCTTGAACCATCAAGAGATCGAGTGGATCTTCGTCGAGGGCCCCTGGCACTCAGGGCGCGTCGCCGCACTCGGTGAGGCCGTGCATGCGGTTCCGCCGTTGATCGCTCAGGGCGCCGCGCTGTGTGTGGAGGATGCCCTGCTGTTCGCCGAGTATGTGACGGGCGAGGGCGATCTTCAGCAGCAGCTCAGCGACTTCCATGACCGGCGCATCCCCCGCATCAAGGGTGTCGTGGACGCATCCATGCTGCTGGCGAAGTGGGAGCAGAACCCGGGCACGCCCGACGCCGAGCCCGAGCGGGTCATGAACGACGCGCTGCTCGCGCTGGTACCGGCACCATGAGCGACGGAAGAGGGGATGCCGCGGCCGCCGCGCCGCCGCACGGCTCCGTCCCGCGCCGCGTGGTGACGGGGCACAATGCCGACGGGGTGTCGGTCGTCGTCTCTGACGGCATCGTGCCCGTGCACCGGGTCATGCCCGAAGACGGCGCGGGCTTCTACGAGGTGTGGCAGACGAGCGGGATGCCGGCACCGATCGTCGCCGACGAGGGAGACCCCACGATCGGGTCGATCCGGGTGCCGCCGCCCGTGAACGGCACGAAGATCCGCGTCAACGAGTTCTTGCCCGGCCACGTCGGACCCGACGGGCGCCAGTCGCCGGTGCACCGCACCGAGTCGGTCGACTACGGCATCGTCCTCGAGGGCGAGATAGTGCTCATCCTCGACGACAGCGAGACCACGCTGCGCGCGGGCGACATCTGCATCCAGCGCGGCACCGACCACGCCTGGGCGAACCGCACCGACCGGGTGTGCCGGATGGCGTTCATCCTCATCGACGGCCGCTTCGAGAGCGAGCTGCTCGAGGTGCTGCCGGTCGACGTGCGCGATCAGCTCATGACCGCGGGGCCCCACGGACCCGGAGCGCGAGGAGAGAAGCACTGACCATGCACATCGATCACGTCGGCCTCTCGGTAGGCGATCTCGACGCGCAGCGCGACTGGTACCAGCGCGCGTTCGGCTTCGCCACCGCCGGTGCGTTCGAGGTGCCCGGGGCAGGGCTCCGCGGGGTATTCCTGGTCGGCCCCGACGGCATCTCGATCGAGCTCCTTGAGCGCCGCGGGTCCACGCGTCGGGCCCCGGCATCCACTCCTCCCGACGAGTTGCTTGCGCAGGGCTGGGGTCATCTCTGCCTGCGCGTCGCCGACGTCGACGAGGCGTTCGCGGGTCTGGTGGCTGCGGGTGCGCGGGTGGTGACCGAACCTGGCCCGTCGCCCGAGCCGGGTGTGCGGTTCGCCTATCTGACCGATCCCGAAGGCAACTTCATCGAACTGCTCGATCGCAAAGGACCGGTGACCGCATGACCGATCTGAAGCTGCCGGGCATCGCCGGCAACCTCTTCGTCGTCACCGGCGCCGCCGGTGGCCAGGGCGCGCAGGAGGCCCTGCTGCTGGCCGCGCAGGGCGCCGACGTGGTGGCCGCCGACATCCGCGACGAAGCGCCCGAGCTGCTCGCGGCCGCGGCATCGCTGCCCGGCGTCGTCACCTACCGCAGGCTCGACGTCGCCGACGAGGCGGGCTGGCAGGCGCTCGCCGCCGCGCTCGACGGGCGCGCCGTGAAGGGTCTCGTCAACAATGCCGGGGTGACCCAGCGCACGCGGATCGGAGCCGTTGTGCGCGAGGACTGGGATCGTGTGTTCGCGATCAACGTGACGGGCCCCATGCTCGGCATCCAGGCCCTCCTTCCGCTCATGCGCGAAGGGTCGGCGATCGTGAACGTCGGCTCGGCCGCCGGCATGACCGGCCACTACACGGCCGCGTACACCGCCAGCAAGTGGGCTATCCGCGGGCTGTCGCACTCGTGCGCGACCGAGCTCGGGCCGCGCGGCATCCGGGTGAACCTCGTGCACCCCGGCTACATCCACACCGACATGACCGCGAGCGCGCCCGCCGCGTTCCTCGCCGCGAACGAGGCCGTCTCACCGCTGCACCGCGGCGGCCAGCCGCACGAGGTCGCGAGCGTCGTGGCGTTCCTGCTCTCGGATGCCGCCTCGTATGTGACCGGCGTCGACGTTCCCGTCGACGGCGGCCAGTTCACCTCGGGCGTGGCCACCTACCTCTCGGATGCCGTGCGCGCGTAGCCGCGGCATCCACTTCTCGGTCGCCCCGCGAGCCACAGGCGAGTCGAAACGACACCAACAAAGGAGTCCCCATGTACATGTACTTCCCGACCAACTATGTGTGGAGCATGTCGGTCGTCGCCACGCTCAACAACGGCGGGCTCATCGACGACGTCGACAAGGCCTCGCGGCCCGTGCTCGAGGCGTCGGAGCACGGCGATGACGTCGGCACGGAGCTGCTGTACGCGTCGTGGCAGGCCGTCGCCGACCGGCTGCTGGCCTCGGCGCAAGAGGACGAGGCCCGCGGCTGGCGCAAGGGCGCCGCCGAGAAGTACTACCGCGCGGCGCTGTACACCTCGCAGGCCGAGCGGCTGCAGTCGCCGAAGTGGGAGGGGCGCAAGGCCGCCTACCAGAAGTCCATCGACCTGCTGCTCAAGCACGTCGAGCTGGGCGATGTGCCGCTGACGAGCGTCGACATCCCCTACGCGGGCGACGATGCGCCCGTAGGTGCCGCGCTGCCGGGTTACTTCTACCGCGCTCCCGGCGAGGGTCCGCACCCGCTGATCGTGATGTGGAACGGCCTCGACTCGACCAAGGAGATGATGTACACCTCCGGCTTCGCACACGAGCTGGCCGAACGCGGCATCTCCACGCTGATGATGGACCCGCCCGGGTCGGGCGAGGCGCTGCGCATGCGCGACCTGCGCGCCCGCTACGACACCGAGGTGTGGGCCGCGTCGACGCTCGACTGGATCGAGGCGCACGCGGACGAGCTGGGCGTGGATGCTGCTCGCGTGGGTCTCGTCGGGTGGTCGCTGGGCGGATACTACGTGCCGCGCGCGACGGCGTTCGAGAAGCGCATCGCTCTGGCCGTGGCGTGGGGCGCGAACTACGACTGGGCGGCGGTGCAAGAAGCCCGCCGGAACCGCGAGGGTGAGAACCCCGTGCCGCACTACTGGGACCACGTGCACTGGGTGTTCGGCGCGAGTGACATGGACGACTTCATCGAGAAGACGAAGAACATGCGGCTCGAGGGCGTCGTCGAGAACATCACCGTGCCGTTCCTCGTGACGCACGGCGAGGGCGACCGGCAGATTCCGGTCGCGTATGCGCACAAGGAGTACGACGCCGCGGTGAGCTCGCCCAAGCGCGAGCTGCGCATCTTCACCCAGGAAGAGGGCGGCGCCGAGCACATCGGCCTCGACAACATGCCCTACGTCTCGCAGTGGACCGCCGACTGGGTGGCCGAGACCTTCGCCGAGCTGGCCTGACATGCGCATCGCGCGATGGGAGCACTCGGTCGCTGAGCCGTTCGACGGCTTCATCATCGGCGATCGCGTGGTGTCGTTTCCGGATGGGCTGACGGTCGCCGACGTGCTGAGGCAGGGATTGGATGCCGCGCACGGCATATACGCCCGGGTGAAGGATGCCGCGGGCACACCTCTCTCGGACGTGCGCCTGCTCGCACCCGTGCAGCCCACGTCGATCCGTGACTTCGTGGCGTTCGAGGAGCACGTCGAGGGCGTGAGCGCCTCGGTGGACGGCAAGAGCGAGGTGGTGCCGGAGTGGTACGAGGCGCCCACCTTCTACTTCACCAATCCCCACACGGTGCTGGGCCCCGAGGAGCCTGTCTCGCCGCCGGTCACACAGCGCCTGGACTTCGAGCTCGAGGTGGCCGTCGTCATCGGCGCGGCCCCCGGCATCGACGAAGCCAACCTGACGGCGGCGGAAGCGGCATCCACTGTCTTCGGCTACACGATCATGAATGACTGGTCCGCCCGCGACCTGCAGTCGCGCGAGATGAAGGTGCGGCTGGGGCCCGCGAAGGGCAAAGACTTCGGGCTTAGCCTCGGCCCGTGGATCGTGACCGCCGACGAGCTCGAGCCGTATCTCGATGACGACGGGTTCCTGGCCGTGCGGGCCGAGGCGTGGGTGAACGACCGGCTCGTCGGCGAGGACCTCGTCTCGAACATGGGCTGGCCGCTGCCCGAGCTCGTCGCCTACGCGTCGCGCAACTCGCGGGTCGTGCCGGGCGATGTGCTCGGCTCGGGGACGGTCGGCAACGGCGGATGCCTCGGCGAACTGTGGGGGCGGGGGTCTGACCTGCCGCCGCTGCAGACCGGCGATGTCGTTCGGCTGGTCGTCGAGGGCATCGGCGAGCTGGTGGGCACGGTCGGCCCGCAGGTCTCGGCGCCCGAGCTGCCGCCGGCCCGGGCGCGCAGCCGCGCGCGGCGGCGCTGACGCGGCCGCGCGCACGATCCCGCGCTACAGATCTGTCGGCATTGGGCGTTTTCGCGCGCCGGAGCGTGCAACAGCGACAGATGTGTGCGGCCTGCAGGCAGAGAACCCGCCCGCTACTCCTCGGAGGCCGCGCGCGTCGCCTTCCGGTCGGCGATGAGCGTGTCGCGCACCCGTCGGCGCAGCACCTTGCCGATCAGCGACTTCGGTAGCTCTTCCCAGACCAGGTACGAGCTCGGTCGCTTGTACTCGGCGAGGCTCTCGCGGGCGGCGGTGCGTGCGGCATCCTCGTCGAACGTCGCGCCCGCCTCGAGCACCACGACCGCCGTCACGACCTCGGCTCCGCCGCCGCGCGGCAGGCCGACAACCGCCGACTCGGCCACGCCCGGCACGCCGTTCACGACCCGTTCGACCTCGCTTGGCGACACGTTGAAGCCTCCGGTGATGATGAGTTCCTTCTTGCGGTCGACGACGGTGACGAAGCCGTCTTCGTCTTGCACGACGAGGTCGCCGGTGCGCAGCCAGCGCCCGTCGACCATCGCGGCGGCTGACTCGTCGGGGCGGTTCCAGTACCCGCCGAACACCTGGGGCCCGGCGATCAGCAGTTCGCCGACCTCGCCCAGCGCGACCTCGCGGGTGGGCTGCTCGGGATCGACCACGCGGATGTCGGTGGACGGGAACGGGATGCCGATGGCACCGATCTTGCGCACGTCGCTGAAGGGGTTCGCCAGCGCGACAGGGCTGGTCTCGGTCATGCCATAGCCCTCATTGAGCATGGAACCGGCGAGGTCTTCCCAGCGCTTGACGATCGCGGGGGTCAGCGTCATCGCGCCCGAGATCGAGTACACGACCTGGCTGAGGTCGAGCTTGCCGTCGCGGGCGACGCGGGCGAGTCGGTCGAACATCGGGGGCACCGCGGGGATGAACGTGGGCGGGAAGCGCTTGGCGGCCTGTGCGACCAGCTCGGGGTCGAACGTCGGGAAGAGCACGGCACGCGAGCCGGTCTCGACCGAGTAGATCACCGACAGCAGAAGCCCGAAGGAATGGAACATCGGCAGCAGACCATAGATGCTGCCCGCGCCGCGCTCGAACTGCGGCATCCACGCCGCTCCTTGACGGGCGTTCGACCAGAGATTGCCGTGCGTGATGATCGCGCCCTTGGGCGTGCCGGTCGTGCCCGAGGTGTACTGCAGGCACGCGGTGTCGCCGACCTGCGGACGGGGGTGGGATGCCGCGAGCGGCGCGCTCCGCTCGAGTCGGGCGAACGGCACCGTGCCGGGAGCGGGCGCGGTCAGCGCCGTACGTGATGCGCGGGCTTTGGCGATCGGCAGCCGCAGCGCCAGGCGTGTGCCGAACGGCATCGCACGGGTGACGTCGACCGAGACGACGGTGCGGATTCCCAGCTCGGCCGGCAGGGCGTGGATCGTGGGGGCGACCTTGTCCCACGCGATGACCGTCTGTGCGCCGTGGTCGCGGAACTGCGTCTCGAGCTCGTCGGGCGTGTACAGCGGGTTGTGCTCGACGACGATGCCGCCCACGCGCAGAACCGCGTAGAAGGCGATGACGTGCTGCGGGGCGTTGGGCATGACCAGCGCGACCCGGTCGCCGGCTTTCACACCGAGCTCGCGCAGCCCGTTCGCGGTGCGCGCGACACGGTCGGCGAGCTGCCGGTAGGTGACCGTCGCGCGG
>Ga0180219_1002107_pt1 | contig 12077 bp, 12 predicted proteins | sample eDN3rd30CBELigMG_FD_151338 | JGI IMG/M metagenome (GOLD analysis project Ga0180219, IMG submission 151338) | Enriched Miracle-Growth compost microbial communities from Emeryville, California, USA - eDNA 3rd pass 30_C BE-Lig MG (version 2)... ...
CCCAGTCAACCGGCCTTGGGCCGGTAGAGACCACCACGTCCGGTAACTGGCCGCTGCCCAGTAGCTGGAACAAGGCCAGCATCCTTTCATTATCACTGCTAAAATCAAACATACTGATATGGAGAAGTGGCAGAAAAGCGCTGATAACTGCCGTGGATAACAGGTAAAACCGGTTATAAGGATGAAAATTCTTATTGCGCAGCGCCAGCCGGTAATAGGCATAGAAAATAGCGGAACACAGGATAACTTTTAGAAGATAGGCGATAAGGTGGTTCATAATTTTAGAAATTATGCGTGAACATGATCAATTGTTAAAGCGCCCTCGTTCAAAAAGCGCCATAAACAACCTTATTTCTTTTTGAGTTGCTGTAATAGCAGTTCCAGGTCCTGAATACTCATTTCCTTTTCTTTGACCAGGAAGGAAACCGCCTGCTGGTAGGAGCCGCTAAAATAATTATCGACAAATTTGATAAGAGACCCTTTAGAATAACTCTCCTTGCTCACCAATGGATAATACCGGTGTGCCCGGCTAAAAACCTCATAATCAACGAATTTTTTCTCGATTAGGATTTTAAGCATCGTTGCTACCGTATTGGTATGTGGCTTTGGTTCGGGCATTTGATCAATGATGTCTTTCAAAAATCCCTTTTCCACCTTCCATAAAGCCTGCATGACCTGTTCTTCCGATTTTGTTAATGTTTTCATTGAGTGCTAATTTTAATTACGCTGGAGGGTACCTGCTCCATTAATAATCCAAATATACAACTAAATATTTAGTTGCAAAATTTATTTTTTAATTATAAGACCAAATATCAGACATATGCAGCGGCCAAAATCAGAATATTTTCGCATGGATTGCAGGTAGGGCCTGCCTTCACAGCTAACAGTTGTTTGCAAACAACAAGTATAAAAATAGCTAATTCATTAATTAAAATTATTAATATTGCCGCCAGAATGCTACTTTTGTAGCTCAATTGTGATTAAAGACAAGGCGTCAGTGTGCGCCTTATAGAAAAGGAGAAAAGAATGGCACGTCCTGTTAGATTTAATATTCATCCTAAGCAATCCGATATACACGATAACATAGCTATCGCAGAAATGCCCGAAGGATTGAATGGTGAAGGGTATTTTGCCACCAATCTGGAAAAAGTAGTTGCTTTGGGAAGGAAAAACTCCCTTTGGCCATTGCCGTTTGCTACTTCCTGTTGTGGAATTGAATTTATGGCTACCGCCGCAGCCACCTACGACCTCGCGCGGTTTGGCGCAGAAAGAATGGCATTCACCCCCCGCCAGTGTGATCTTTTAATGGTCATGGGTACTATTGCCAAGAAAATGGCGCCCATCGTTAAACAGGTATATATGCAGATGGCAGAACCACGTTGGGTAATGGCAGTAGGCGCCTGTGCTTCTTCCGGTGGCATATTCGATACGTATTCAGTACTTCAGGGGATTGACCAGGTGGTACCGGTGGATGTGTACGTGCCAGGTTGCCCGCCAAGGCCGGAGGCTATTTTAGATGGTTTTATGCGTATTCAGGAACTGGCCGGTCACGAGAGCCTGCGCCGCAGGAACAGCGAGCATTATAAAAAATTGATGGGCACTTATGGTATTCAATAATATATTAAAAGTATAAGGAGTACCTTAAAGAGAATCTACCAATGACAAACGAAACGATACAGCAAAAAATCCAGGACAAATTCGGTGAAAGCGTCAGTGGCTTTGAGACGCCTTACGGAATGCTGACTTTTGAAATTGCTGCTGATAAAAATATTGAACTTTTACAATATCTATATGATGAGCCGGACCTGGCTTTTCGCTTTTTAACTGATCTGACCGTTGTTCATTATCCAGATGACAAAGGCAGGGAACTCGCAATTGTTTATCATTTACACAATCTGGTAGACAATATCCGGTTTCGGTTTAAATGTTTTATAGATATCAATCAACCGGAAATCAATTCAGCTACAGTTCTTTTTGAATCTGCCAACTGGCAGGAAAGGGAAGCTTATGATTTCTATGGTGTTATTTTTAAAGGTCATCCCAATCTTAAACGCATCATGAATGTGGAAGAAATGGATTATTTTCCCATGCGCAAAGAATTCCCGCTGGAAGATCAATCCAGAACGGATAAGGATGATGAGATGTTTGGCAGAGGCGGCAGTGTAATTTAGTGAGACGCCGTGCCAGGTAACCACCTGCGAAACATCTCAAAAAAGGAAAAGGAGCATACCCGTGACAAATAAAAACAGGCGTCAAGGCAGCACAGGCAGTCGAAAGATCTGGGGATTTATAGTGGTATGGCTCGTTTTATTTTTGATTGTAAAATCCATAGAGAAAATACTGATGATCACCGCGGTGGGTGCCATTGTTTATTGGGGCTCAAAAGCGCTCAAAGGCAGGGGCCGAAAAGACTTGAGGCGTGATCAGCGTGGAGGCAATATGGAAGGTCGCAGTGACTATCTATAGCATTAGTAATAAATGATAGCCGGATTTAAGGATGAAACGGGCCGGCGACATTTCAGGGAATGTAGGTTTTTAGGATTCACCGGGAGCCATGATTCCCAAATAATAAAGAGAAAGTACGAAGGTATGTCAACAATAGAAGAGCAAGTTCAAAACAATAATATCAAGCTTCCTGACGGGTCGATTGAAAAAACAACGACCACCCTGAACCTGGGTCCTACACACCCTGCAACCCATGGTGTCTTCCAAAACATCTTGGAAGTGGACGGGGAACGGATTGTCTCTGCAGAACAGACCATCGGTTATATTCATCGTGCTTTTGAGAAAATAGCCGAAAGAAGGCCGCTGTATCAGATCACGCCTTTAACGGACAGGCTGAACTATTGCAGCAGCCCCATTAATAATATGGGCTGGCATATGACCTGTGAGAAACTCTTAGGGATTAAAATCCCTAAGAGAGTGGATTATCTTCGGGTCATTATAATGGAACTGGCCAGGATCTCTGATCATCTGATCTGTAATTCCATCATGATTGTGGATGCCGGTGGATTTACGCCCTTTTTGTACCTGATGGAATACAGGGAGCTTATTTACGAAATTTATGAAGAGATTTGCGGATCCCGCCTGACCACAAATATTGGCCGCATCGGCGGATTTGAACGCAATTTTAATAGTACGGTTTGGGGTAAGCTGGAAAAATTTTTAAAAGAATATCCGAAGGCTCTTAAAGAATTTGAAGCCTTGACCCAACGCAACCGGATCGTCATGGACCGATGTATCGGCTCGGGGCCGATTTCGGCGGAGCGCGCACTCAATTACGGATTTACCGGACCAAATCTTCGGGCTGCCGGTGTGGACTACGATGTTCGTGTACACACGCCTTATAGCAGTTACGAGGATTTTGATTTTAATATACCGGTAGGAACGACCGGGGACTGTTATGACCGCTACCTGGTGCGTAACGGTGAGATGTGGGAATCCTTGAAGATCATTAACCAGGCTTACCAGAAAATTCAGCAATTTAAAGGAACTGATGCAGAAATCTTCCACGCAGATGCGCCGGATTATTATTTGCCTGAAAAAGCAGATGTATATACCAGCATGGAAGCGCTGATCTATCATTTTAAAATTGTAATGGGTGAAACAGAAATCCCTAAAGGCGAGGTCTATCACAGTGTGGAGGGCGCAAATGGTGAACTGGGCTTTTATCTGATCAGTGACGGAGGGCGCACACCTTACCGGCTGCATTTCAGAAGGCCCTGCTTTATTTATTACCAGGCCTATTCAGAAATGACCAAAGGGGCTATGATCAGTGATGCAATCATTGTCATGAGTAGCCTGAATCTTATCGCCGGTGAGATGGATGCTTAGCTGTCAAGGCAGACCGGTTAAAAGGCCGGCAAAGCAAATCATTTTCCCAGGTAGAATTAATACATTAATCAAGATTGACTCAATAGACTGAATCAATGGAAACAATAGAAAATATGGCAAATACAGAGGTCAAATTTTCCCCGGAAGCGTTAAATAAGGTAACAGAAATTATAAACCGCTATCCGGAAGGGAAACAAAAAAGTGCCCTCATCCCTATTTTGCATTTAGCGCAGGATCAGTTTGGCGGATGGCTGGACATACCGGTGATGGATTATGTAGCCAGCCTTTTACAAATCAAACCTATTGAGGTATATGAAGTCGCAACCTTTTATACCATGTTTAATACAAAACCGGTTGGCAAATATGTATTTGAAGTATGCAAGACCGGTCCCTGCATGTTGAATGGCAGCGATGATATTATTCAGTATATTGAGCAAAAGCTGGGCATAAAGCCAGGTGAAACAACGCCAGACGGTCTGTTTACCTTAAAACCTGCTGAGTGTCTCGGGGCTTGCGGATATGCACCAATGATGCAGCTCGGCAAATTTTATAAAGAACACCTGACCCGGGAGAAAGTGGATGAGATTATTGAACAGTGCAGGGCAGGCAAAATGGAACTTAATTAAAGTAAGTTAATCGTTAAGAGAAAGAGAGAGAGAGAAGAAAAACTAATGGAAAATGTCATCCCATATCTGACTTTTGAAGGTAATGCGCTGGATGCGCTTACTTTTTACACCCAGGCTTTGGAAGGCAGGGTGCTCTATAGCCAGACCTTCCGGCAATCCGAACTGGAGGCAGGCATGCCGGAAGCGTGGAAAGACAAAATCATGCATGCGGCTTTTCAGGCGGGAGACCTGCAACTAATGGTCAGTGATACGCCAGACAGTGAAACCAAAGTAATAAGCGGCGACCAGGTACAACTGGCCCTGAATTTCACGAACGAACAGGAAATTGACCGGGTGTATAGCCATTTGGCCGAGGACGGTCAGGTGACCTTAGCCCTGGAAAAGACCTCCTGGGGCGCTAAATTCGGCATGTTAACCGATCAGTTCGGTGTCAGATGGATGTTGAACTTTGATTATACGGAGGGCGGCGCAACAGATGCAACAACTTAAAAATCATGTTGTTGCAGATTTAAGAAAAGCGAAAAATTTTTGAAAAGTAAACTACACGGCCTGGACGCGCTATTGAGTTGGATTATTTTTGTTCCGGGTCTTTACTTGCAAATTTTTAGATAAGACAGATAATGAAACTATTATTAGAAAATGCACATATTGAGGGTATCCGCTACTATGATACTTACCGTAAACACGGTGGCTATAGAAGTGTGGAGAAAGCCTTAAAAATGACACCCGATGAAATCGTGGAAGAGGTCAAAAAAAGCGGCCTTCGCGGCAGGGGCGGCGCAGGATTCCCGACGGGATTAAAATGGAGTTTCCTGGCCAAACCAGAAGGCGTTCCAAGGCACCTGGTATGTAATGCGGATGAATCGGAGCCCGGTACATTTAAAGACCGGTACCTGATGGAATTTCTGCCTCATTTATTAATTGAAGGATTAATTGTATCCAGCTTTGCCTTGGGATCCAATGCAACCTATATTTATATTCGCGGAGAATATGCCTGGATTCCTGAAATTCTGGAAAGGGCTATTCAGGAAGCAAAAAACAATGGATTTCTCGGTAAGAATATCCTGGGAACGGGTTTTGATCTGGAAATTTATGTGCACCGGGGTGCCGGAGCATATATCTGCGGAGAAGAAACCGCCCTTATTGAAAGCCTGGAAGGCAAGCGCGGCAATCCGCGCATCAAGCCTCCTTTTCCGGCAGTCCAAGGTGTATGGATGCGGCCAACCGTTGTCAATAATGTAGAGACCCTTGCAGCTATTGTTCCTATTATTAATATGGGCGGTGAAGCATATGGTAATATTGGCGTGGGGAAATCAACAGGGACCAAACTGATTTCTGCCTGCGGTAATCTCAATAAGCCCGGCGTTTATGAAATTCCCTTTGACCTTTCTGTGGAAGACTTTATATACAGCGACGAGTGGTGCGGTGGTATCCCCAAGGGTAAGCGCCTGAAAGCATGTATTCCGGGCGGGTCCTCAGTTCCGATCGTACCGGCGAACCTGCTGACCCGTACGGCTAAAGGAGAAACCCGGTATATGAACTATGAAAGTCTTGCTGATGGCGGCTTCCAGACAGGCACCATGCTTGGCTCGGGCGGTTTTATCGTTTTAGATGAAGACCAGTGTGTCGTCAAGCACACCATGACCCTGGCCCATTTTTACATGCACGAAAGTTGCGGCCAGTGCAGCCCCTGTAGAGAAGGCACCGGCTGGATGTGGCGTATTTTGAAAAATATTGAGTACGGTAAAGGTAAGATGGAAGATATTGATTTGCTTTGGGACGTACAAAGAAGAATTGAAGGAAATACGATTTGCCCGCTCGGAGATGCGGCCGCGTGGCCGGTTGCAGCCGCCATCCGGCATTTCCGCGATGAGTTTGAATGGCATGTGCTCAATCCTGAGGAAGCGCAAAGTCGTAATTACGGGCTCGCTCATTATGCAGACCCACGGGAAATCCCGGTAGCATAACAGATGCGCACCCTGGCGGTAAGGCCAGGGCTTAATTAGCGCAGTAAAAGGATTTTAAACTCCCGGTCTTTATACAGAAAACCGGAGAAAATTAAATTGTGATGGCAGAACAACCTCTATTTAAGGTAACCATAGATAATGTGACGGTAGCAGTGCCGGCAGGCACGACTATCCTGCAGGCTGCGCGCCAGGCGGGCCCCGAAGTGGCGCCTCCCGCCATGTGCTATTATTCCAAACTGGAAGGCAGCGGCGGAAAGTGCCGTACCTGTCTGGTAGAAGTCAGCAAAGGATCCGACAAAGATCCAAGGCCTATGCCTAAACTCGTGGCCAGCTGCCGCACAACAGTCATGGACGGTATGGAAGTCAAAAACCTGACCTCTGAGCGCGTGATAGATGCGCGTAAAGGTGTGGTCGAGTTTTTACTCATCAACCACCCGTTGGATTGCCCGATCTGCGATCAGGCTGGTGAATGCCATTTGCAGGACCTTTCCTACAATCACGGCAATGCCGGCACCCGCTATGAATTCCAGCGCAGGACCTTTGAAAAGCATTCCCTGGGCGATAAGATCCAGCTTCATATGACACGTTGTATCCTTTGTTACCGCTGTGTTATGGTCGCTGACCAATTGACCGGCAAGCGCGAGCATGGGGTACTGGACAGAGGAGAAAGGGCCCAGATCTCAGATTATTTAGAAAAGAGCCTTGATAAGGAATTCATCGGCAATATCATAGACGTATGCCCGGTCGGGGCCTTGACAGATAAGACCTTCCGGTTTAAAAACAGGGTCTGGTTTTTAAAACCCCTCAATGCCCATAGGGATTGTCCTACCTGCAGCGGGAAGGTTACGCTGTGGAACAGAGGCGATGAAGTCTTCCGGGTAACAGCCCGTAAAGACCAGTGGGGCGAAGTAGAAGACTGGATCTGTAATGAGTGCCGCTTTGACAAAAAGAAAACCAGTGACTGGGTGATCGAAGGACCCCGGGAAATCAACCGTCATTCTGTAATCAGCCAGAATAAATACATCGGCATGGTCAAACCCAAAGAAACAATTGACGAGGTTATCGGTAAAGAACCCCGGTTATTTTTAGACATCCATGATGTCAGCCAGGTCAATGAAAGAAGCAGGGACCTCAGCCTGATAGAAGGTCCGGCACATTCAACAGATTTTAAAGAAAACGAGGAAAAAAAACAGTAAATCCGATAAGGCATGACATTATTAGCTTTTGACTGGGCGCTTTTTATTGAGAAACTGATACTCATTGCAGTCGTCATTTTTGGTTCCTTGGGTATCGCCCTTTATTCCACATGGGCAGAAAGAAAAGTAGCCGCTTTTATGCAAGACCGTATCGGCCCGAACAGGGCGGGCCCTCTGGGGTTGTTACAACCCTTTGCCGATGGTGCCAAACTGATCTTTAAAGAAGAAATTATTCCCAGCTCAGCCAATAAATGGTTGTTTATCCTGGGCCCCGGTATGGCCATGACAGCAGCGCTCATAACCAGCGCAGTTATCCCCTGGTCCAGCCATCTGGAAATTGCCGGAAGGATCATGCCGCTGCAGGTGGCAGATGTAAATATCGGCATCTTATATATTTTTGGCGCCGTGAGTCTGGGTGTTTATGGCATTATGATCGGAGGGTGGGCATCGAATAACAAATTTTCTCTCCTCGCAGCGCTCAGAGGCGCCTCCCAGGCCATCAGCTACGAGCTTGCAATGGGCATTGCCCTGATCGCGCTTCTGATGCTGACCGGGTCTTTGAGCCTGAGAGATATCGTAGAACAGCAGATGGCACCAGGCCATTATTGGAATATTGTATACCAGCCTCTTGGATTTTTGATTTTTATTGTCTGTATTTTCGCGGAATGTAACCGGACTCCGTTTGACCTCTCAGAGGCGGAAAATGAATTAAACATGGGATATCACCAGGAATATTCCTCCATGAAACTCGGGTTTTATCTGTTTGCGGAATATGTCAATATGTTTGTGGCAAGTGCGGTAATGGCAACGCTGTATTTTGGTGGTTATGACGTGCCTTTCTTAAATGAAAGTCTGTTATCCCCCAATGTTGCCGCCCTGGTGGGCATTATTGCACTGATGGTAAAAATCGTGATCTTCATATTCATTTTTATGTGGGTACGGTGGACCATCCCAAGATTCCGTTATGATCAGCTAATGGAATTAGGCTGGAAAAAGCTCCTGCCGCTGGCCCTGGCCAATATGCTGATTACGGCAGTCGTCATACTGTGGCTGCAACATAAATAGAAAGGAGTGCGTCTTGTTCGTTAAGCAGAGCGGGATGATTATTTTAAAAAGTTCAGATTAAGATCGCTGATATCAGTGTAACAGATCTGATGACAATAGAAAAAGAGAAGCAATTATGCAGTCTTTAACCAATAGAAAGGCAGACGTCAACCGAAGTCCCATGACTTTCGCGGAGAAGATCTATATCCCGGAAATCGCCCGGGGTATGGCCATTACCCTTAAGCACTTTTTTAAAAAGAAGGCGACATACAGCTTTCCGGAACAGAAGAGGCCTTTCAGCCCGGTTTTCCGGGGCTTACATGTTTTAAACAGGGATGAACAGGGTAGAGAGCGTTGTACTGCCTGCGGACTTTGTGCCGTAGCCTGCCCGGCGGAAGCTATTACCATGGAAGCCGCCGAGCGTTTGCCGGGAGAAGAAAATTTATACAGGGAAGAAAAATACGCAGCCAGATATGAGATCAATATGCTGCGCTGCATATTTTGCGGTCTTTGTGAAGAGGCCTGTCCAAAGGATGCTATTTATCTGTCAGAAACGTTTACGCCTTCAGATTTTGCACGCAAGAAGTTTATTTACGGCAAGGAAGATTTGTTAATCCCCAATCCGGTTACAGAACCGGAGGCTTATCAGGCAGCACTGGGCAGAAACGAAGAAACAACGGCCGGTGCATTTGAAAAATTAAAGAAATAAGCCATTATAATAGTCATTATAAAAGGGCTGAAAAAAGTAATCAGGCAAAACTTAAGGATAAAAGGAAAAGAGATTTAATAAAGGGAGGCCGGGACATTAAAAGTGGGAAAGTCAATACCCGACCTGGATAATGAACCAATAAATCATTTGAAATTATTAAAATGGGAATAACCGCTATTGTTTTTTGGATATTATGTGCACTGACGCTTTTTAGTGCCATTATGGTACTGGTCAGCAAAAATCCTGTGCATAGTGTACTGTGGCTGGTCGCTACTTTCTTTTCTATTTCGGGGCATTATATCATGCTGAATGCTCAGTTTCTGGCGATTGTAAATATCATCGTATACGCAGGTGCCATAATGGTGCTGTTTCTTTTTGTGATTATGCTGATGAACCTTAATACCCGCACGGAGCTCAAAAAGAATCTTTGGATGAAACTCGCCGGTGTGATATCTGGCGGTATGCTCCTCTGGATATTGATTTCTGTTGTCAGAACCTACAGTGAACAGACCAAGGCGCATCCGGTGATCGCAGCCACCAATACGGGACATATCGGGCTGATCAAAAACCTGGGGCAGGTATTGTTTACACAATATGCCCTGCCTTTTGAACTCTGTAGTGTGCTGTTCCTGAGTGCCATGGTAGGGGCTGTCGTGATTGGTAAGAAAAATTAGCCAACAGTTCTTTACTTATTTAAATTAAAGGACCTCGCTAAACTCTATAAAAAAGAATTATAATTTTCGTTTATGCCTATTCAATATTATATCGCTCTGGCCGTCACCTTATTTAGTATCGGCGTAGTGGGTGTACTGATCCGCCGCAATGCCATTATTGTTTTTATGTGCATTGAGTTAATGCTGAACGCCGCCAATTTATTGCTGGTTGCCTTTTCTAAAACCCATCCGGCCACGGCCGCAGCGCCAATGGCTGGCATTGACGGGCAACTGTTTGTATTTTTTGTGATGGTGGTCGCCGCAGCTGAGGTGAGTGTAGGGCTGGCTATCATCGTCATGCTTTACAGAAATACGCATTCCGTGGATGTAGACTTTCTGAACAGGTTAAAGAATTAAAGCAAAACAAAATGAAAACCAGGTTAATGAGATGTTGACTTAAGCTGGTTATAAGCATAATACTATTTAGAACTGATTAATCATCATTATGAATTTAGCATATTTAGTACCATTATTTCCCTTGGCCGGTTTTTTGATCAACGGCCTTTTCCGTAAACAGCTGGGCAAACAGGCAGTTACCCTGGTAGGTTGTGGGGTACTTTTGGCTTCATTTATTGTTAGCCTGATATTATTCTTTGATGTAAAAGCGGGCGGGGCCATAAACAGCACTTATTTTGATTTTATCCATGTGTCTGATCTGAAGATCCCTTTTGCCTTCCAGGTGGACCAGCTCACAGCCTTGTTTTTACTGATTATTACAGGTGTGGGTTTTTTGATCCATCTATATTCCAGCGCTTACATGCATGAGGAGTCTGCTCCTCATTTTGCCAGGTACTTTGCTTACCTGAACTTATTTGTGTTTTCGATGCTATTACTGGTCATGGGCGCCAACTTCCTGATTATGTTCATTGGCTGGGAAGGGGTAGGTCTGTGTTCTTACCTGCTCATCGGTTACTGGTTTAAGAATAATCAGTTTAACTATGCTGCCAGGAAGGCATTTGTGATGAACAGGATCGGTGACCTGGGCTTTTTAGTGGCGCTGTTCTGGATCCTGGCCAAGGCCGGTACCTTAACCTATAGCGAACTGTTTACTCCGGCCATGATGTCCAGCTTCAATAGCACGGATATCACTGCCATCACCTTATTACTATTTGTTGGAGCGACAGGTAAAAGTGCCCAGATCCCTTTATATACCTGGCTGCCGGATGCGATGGCAGGCCCAACGCCTGTTTCTGCACTGATCCACGCGGCAACAATGGTAACGGCCGGCATTTATATGATTGCCAGAAGTCACCTGTTATATTCCCTGGCACCACTTACCAATCAGATTATTGCCATTATCGGCGTGGCTACCGCCGTCTTTGCGGCTTCCATTGCCTTGAAACAAAATGATATCAAAAAAGTACTGGCCTATTCAACTGTGAGCCAGCTGGGTTATATGTTTTTGGGCCTGGGTGTAGGTGCTTATGGCGGTGCCGTATTCCACGTTATGACGCACGCTTTCTTTAAAGCATTGTTGTTTTTGGGGGCCGGTTCAGTGATCCATGCCATGGGCGGACAGCAAGACAGTCGTTATATGGGCGGACTAAAAAAATATATGCCTGTTACCCATATCACCTTTTTGCTGGCTTGTCTGGCCATCGCAGGTGTACCGCCGTTTTCAGGATTTTTCTCCAAAGATGAAATTCTGGCTGCCGCCTATGCGTCCAGTCCGGTTCTGTATTATTTTGGTGTGTTAGGTGCCTTATTTACGGCCTTTTATATGTTCAGGATCTATGCTATGACCTTCCTTGGAAAATTCCGGGGAACCGATGACCAGGAACATCATCTTCATGAGAGCCCGAGGGCCATGACGATTCCGCTGTCTATTTTAGCCATCCTTGCCGTGGTGGCAGGTTTTGTAGGTATACCCGCTTTATTTGCACCGAATGCACATATTCTGGAACAGTTTCTGGCACCCGTATTCAGTGACTTGCCTCAGCACACCGAACATTTGAGCCATAGTACTGAGTGGATGCTGATGGGCGTTA
>Ga0180219_1002112_pt1 | contig 12065 bp, 11 predicted proteins | sample eDN3rd30CBELigMG_FD_151338 | JGI IMG/M metagenome (GOLD analysis project Ga0180219, IMG submission 151338) | Enriched Miracle-Growth compost microbial communities from Emeryville, California, USA - eDNA 3rd pass 30_C BE-Lig MG (version 2)... ...
GATGTATAATCCGTTCGAACAGTTATCGCCGCCGCCATTGCAAGCCTCCTCATGCTTGCTCCGGTGAATCAGAAAATTACCGCCTTGGGAATCCCCCGCGTGAGTCAGCCTCACCGGGACTTGGTATTAGCCTGCAAGGCGCATTGAACCTGCCAATCAGCGATGACTTTGCCGCCAGAATTTCTGGCTCATATGGCAATCAGGATGGCTATGTTCAGGGGTATGACTATGGTTGCTTGAATCCAGCGAGCGGTGTGCCGACCACGGGCCGTGCGGATTCTGATTGTCGCACCCAGGATTTCGGGGACACAAACTATTGGGCTGTGCGCGGTGCGCTTCGATACAATCCCAATTCGGATGTCGATATTCAGCTCATTGCCGACTACACCGAAGACGACACGAACCAGAGCGGCAATGTTCTTCTGTTCGCTTCTGATAGCAATCCAAATGGCCTTACCGAGAATGGCGTGCCACTCGATAGCCGGTTCATCTGTGGACCATATTGTAATTACGCGGGGTATGGAAACAGCCAGGCCTCGCTAATTTCAATCCTTCCTGGACTCACGGGGTTTCCCCTGGCTGCGTCGACAACCGAGAACACTTCATTTTTCAAGGGGTGGGGTGTTTCGCTCAACGCGGAATTTGGTCTTACTGACAGCCTCAACCTCACGTCCATTTCGGCATACCGGGGCTTTGACTCCCGCTTTGACACTGACGGGGATCTCGCGCCCACACGACTGTCCAACACCTTTATTTCTTACGAAACTGAATTCCTGAGCCAGGAAGTCCGGCTGAACGCAGAAGTATCCGATGCAGTAGAATTCACGGCTGGTGGATATTACAGTCATGAGGACACCTATATGGGCAGTCGGCTTGATCTTCGTTATATTGCTGCCGGTCCGGGTCTGCCATTATACGCTCTTCAATTCGTCGGAGAGGGGCCAGTGGAGGTGGAGTCCTTTGCTGTATTCTCCACAGCGTTTATTCGGCCAACCGATGATCTGACAATCACGCTTGGCGGTAGATATACCGATGAATCGAAGCGGGCCACATACGTCAGGCTGAATTATGACGAGCTGACGCCTAATGCCTTCGTCGACCCGGTCGGGGCGGCATATGGCATTGGCTATAGTGGGCCCGACCCGCTTGACGCGGATGCAGATGGCAACACTAGCGAGATCGTCAACGCGCTTAACGGCCTTACCAGCAGCTTTTCCGGTTCTCGTTTCGACTATCGTGTGAGCGTCGATTACCGATTCTCTGACGAGGTCCTCGTCTATGCCACTACCGCCACCGGCTTTAAGGGGGGCGGTATCAGCCCTCGTCCTTTCAACGCTGGTCAGGCGGTGCCTTTTGGCACTGAAGAGCTGACAGCTTACGAAATTGGCATCAAGACCGACCTCCTGGATAACCGATTGCGGTTGAACCTTTCCGGGTACATAAACAAGTACAAGGACGCGCAATTGACGCTGCTCTCCTGTCCGCAGTTCGGTGGGCCAGGTCCTTGCGCGCTCCCGCAAAATGCGGGAGATGCTACCATCTCCGGCTTTGAGGCGGAACTGTCGCTTGAACCAGTGGACGATTTCCTGATCAACGCGTCACTCTCAATTCTTGATTGGAACTGGGATTGCGTGGTGCCGACAGTTGTCAGCGCGGCTGCGGATCCCACAGCGACCTGCACAAATGACCCGCAATTTCTTGATCTGCTCGCCGCACCGCCGCGTGGCGTGGTAGACTCGCAATGGTCCATCGGGGCGCAGTATCGCATCGGACTGGACCGCCTGGGCTCGATCACGCCCAGGGTCGATGTTTCCTATCAAGGAAGCATGGCGACCACTGCGACAACGCCTGTACCCGGGACCGGACCGGCAATCGTCGGTCCTCTTCCTTCCTACACCCTTACCAATGCCCGGTTGACCTGGCGTTCTCCGGATGAGGACTGGGCAGTGTCGCTTGCAGTAACCAACGTGTTCGACGAATACTTCTTTCACGGATATTTTGATCTTACTGGTGCTGGCGCCGGGATCATTTACGGCACACCCGCACCTCCCCGGGAGTGGTCATTGTCCGTCAGGAAGTCTTTCTAAAACCAATCCTCCCTCCCGGCCGGTGCTCAGCATCGGCCGGACCTTTTTCAAGCCGCGGAAAGAGTGCAGTTGAATATGCGTGGCTTTGAATTGCGCTATTTGGTCGCGCTGGACGTGCTCCTAACCGAACGGCACGTCGGTCGAGCGGCGCAACGACTGAACCTGTCGCAACCGGCGGTTAGCAACTCGTTGGCTTGGTTGCGATATCATTTTGACGACGAACTTCTCGTCCGAATCGGCAACACACTTCAGCTTACGCCGTTCGCAGAGACGCTGCGCGCTCCGGTGCGCCAATTGCTAGCGGAGATCAACGCCGTAGCTTCGTTACGTGCCAATTTTAGCCCGGAAAGCGCAACGGGTTCATTCAGGATTGTCATGGCACAGCCTACAGTGGCGACTTTGGCTCCCGCTCTTTTGCGCCGAATTGCGAATGAAGCGCCCAACATGTCTGTCGAAATTGTCGATGTCGATTCTGATATCAATCGGTTCAAGCGCGGCGAGATCGATCTGCTGGTGCTGCCCTGGCAGTATCTGCATGAAGAACACGGCCGGGAGGAACTTTTTTCTGACCAATGGGTCTGCATCGCCTGTGCGGAGAATGGCCCAGCACCAGACGAGATGGATCGGCAGACCTTCGAGGAAGCGCGGCATTTGCTGCCGCAGGGCCCTCAACCGTTGAACAGCGAGTTGGCGGCGCAAGGGATTCGCCGCGAGGTTGCTGCGATCGTTCCGCCGCTGCTTATACCCGATGTCATAGTTGGAACCCCCTGGCTTGCCTGCGTGCCGGAACTGCTGCTCACTGACGCGCAGCGAGAAAAAGTTACAGTCTATAGCTATCCGTTCAGGGACAGCACGATCCACTATGGCCAGCAGTGGCATGCCGAGGCGGACAAGGATCCCCGTCTGCTATGGCTTCGCAGCATCGTGCGACAAGTTGTGCAGAAGCTGGAGCTTACGCCCCCTTCAGTGATTGCTTCACCACCGGTCAATTGAAGAAAGCAAAAAACCTGAATTCAATGCTCTCGCGTTCGTTAGCATGCTCAAAACTTGGATCATGAAAGGCTGTGTGCATGGCCCGCATGGCCCGGTCCGGGTCGGAATCGTGAAATTTGAAGATCAGCACTTCATCGCCTTGCATATCTGAAAAGTACCACCAGCGGTGTTCCGGCTGGTAGTGAAAAATTGCGGCAGCGGGTGCCTGATCTTCACCTTCCATTTCTCCAAGCATGGATTGCTCGTCCGGTAATTCATCAACGATGAACATTGTGTTTGGAACACCCTCGTCGGCCTTTACGCTGCGAGCGTCGCAAATTGCCAGAGGCATATCCTGAGGCGGTTTGGAAAAGCACCGCCACATGCTTACCGCCAGAAAGCGGGAAAACCCCGAGCCATCGGGAAATGCATTCGCATAGGTCATCCGGGCATAGATTTGAGCCTTGTCAGGGGTCATGTCGACATGCGCTTCCCCGGCGGGTGGCTGAACCCCTCCCTGATGTGAATAATTTTCTTCCTCGGGCCGCTGGTGCTGCGCCAGATCACCGGATGTCCTTGTCATCCAGCCCAGGGGAACGACCTGGTCTGCTCCGGTAATATCCTTGAGCAACTTGGTCATCTCCGCAGGATATTTGCTGTCCACTTCGGCCTTGTCGAAAAAATTGCTCACATCTGTCGGCGCTTCGACCAGCTCAAACCCGTAAGTGTCGAGGCTAATCTGTTCCTTGAAGGGGCGGCCATCACGAATATCGACGGTGTGAAATTCATATGTTCCGGTATTGCATTCACGCCCGGGCGCAACAAACCGGCGGTTAATTTTCGAATCTGTCGATACATAATTGATTTGAGCTCGCACTTTGCGGGCCAGGTGTTCAATTTGCGGGGCGTTTTCCAATTCTGGACTGGCCATTTCCGGTGGTTCCTTTCACCTGATACTGCCGGAGACAACCTTGCCGGGGGACAGGCGCCAATCAGCCGACATAGGTGGACCTGCCCGCTTGTGCCTGCACGAGCAATCCCGAAATCGCTGATGACAGTCATCACGATTCCTTATTGGCATTAATGTGCGAATTGGCCTGAAATCGGACAATCAGGAAGAGGAATTGCGACGTGATTACAATTTATCACTGGGAGCCCAATGCTAATTCGGGAAAGCCGATGCTGGCTGCCGCCGAAAAGGGCGTTCCCTACGACAGCATCTATCTCGACATGCTGTCGTTCGATCACCACCAGCCAGAATATCTCAAGGTCAATCCCAATGGGACGATTCCTGCGCTCGTGCATGGTGATATCGTGCTGACCGAAAGCACGCCGATGATGGAATATATCGATTCCACATTCGATGGGCCTTCGCTTGTGCCAGACGGCGCAGCGGACCGCTGGCGGATGCGGCAATGGATGCGATATGTTGACAGTTACATGGGGCCTTCACTCAGCATGTTGGGGTGGAGCATCGGGGTCGGCCCCATGGTGCGCGAGAAGGATCCGGCAGAACTGGAGGCTGCGATCGAACGCATCCCTCTTGAATCCAGGCGCCGGTCCTGGCGCAAGGCGATCTATAACGAGTTCGGCGAGGAAGAACTTGCAGAATCTCGTCGGCGCCTGGGCGCTTCTCTTGTCGTGATGGAGGAGAATTTATCGCAACGCGAATATCTCGCCTGCGATTCCTATACGCTGGCAGACGTGGATGCATTCAACTCCTGCTATGCCATTCCGATGTTTCAAGGTGATTTGTGTAACGCGGATGTCACCCCTTCGGTAATCAGATGGCTTGATTCAATTCGAAGCCGCCCGGCGGTCAAGGAAACTTGGGCAAAGTCTCGTCAGCAATTTGGTGAAAGGTTTGAGAAGCTCAACGGCGAGCTTGGGCAAGGCGGATCTTCGGGAGGCCAAAATGATTGAACTGTATCACGGCGAACCGAATGGTTTTGCGCTCAAGGCGCTGATCGCGCTTGAGGAAAAAGGTGCACAATACTCATCGAAACAGATTGCATCCCAGCCGCTGGAACGCGCTGTGCCCGGTTTTCCGCCGTCACAGGACCAGGCGATCAATCTGGAACGTGAAGGGCCAGTGCTGGTCGATGGGGGCGAGACGATAACCGGATCCTTCTTCATGCTGGAATATATTGCGGAAACGGTTCCGGGGCCTGATCTCCTACCGCAAAATTCTCATGACCGTTATCAGGCGCAGAGCTGGGGGCAATATGTTGCCCTGGTCCTGTCGCCCTTTGTCTGCGGGCTTGGCCTTTCACGCCACCCGATTGCCGATGCTTCGGATGACTATATAGATGTCGAGCCGATCGAGAGGCGCCAGTCATGGCAGACTGCAAGCAAGCCGCTTCCCGCAGAGACTGAAGCGATCTATCTGGAGCGACTGGCTATCGCTGTGACGCGGCTGGAGCAGGAGCTGGCCGAAGGCAGAGATTATTTTGCAGGAAACCAGTTTTCGATTGCCGACATCGATGTCTTTGCAATGGTTCGCAATCTTGAGGATGTTGCGCCGGGATCACTGGATGATGCGCCAAACCTGAAGGCCTTTATCGAGCGCATATCGGCAAGACCATCTGTGGCCAAAGCCCTGGCGAAGAGCGCCAGTGGCCAGCCGGAAAGCTGCTTTCTTCCAGGCCCCGAGCCTGCGCGCTGGGGGTGATGCCATGTGCGTTCCAGCAGATCAGTGATTGTTAGGCCGTAAACTCATAAATCTTGGTGTTATAGGTTATGAGTTTATGGCCTCGATATTAGACAGCAATTGTGGAGAGGTTTTATATGACCCAGAACTTCAGCAGTACTGGCCAGAAAGAGGCGGTCAGCGGGAAGCTAAACTTCTCCGAGCCTTTCGCCGAGCGTCCTCGCTACCACGCCAATGATGCTTCGCGAGACGTGTTAAACCTGGTCGAGAAAGAAATCGAAATATTGAATGGCCGACAGCAGGCAGACAGTCCAACGCTGGGGCAACATGGCTTTGAATTGATCAACCTGCCGACTGCTGTCAGCGATTTTCGCGATGATGAACAAACCGGAACGATTTACGCCAATGAAATAGTGCAATTCGTACGCGAGAAAACCGGAGCAGACAAAGTGCTTCTGGGTGGCCCCGGTGTGCTGCGATTTGCGGAAAACTCGGAAGAATGCGGTGGGCGCAGCAATTCGCGCCCGGCACGCTTCATACACAATGACGTGAGCGAACCGACCGCAAAGATGCTGGCAGGATTTGTATTGGGAGAGGGCGATGATCTGGCAAACTACCGGTCGTTCGCCATGTACAACATCTGGCGTCCTTTCAGCGCGCCGCCGCAGAACGTGCCGCTCGCCCTGCTCGACGGCAGAACGCTATCCCCCGACAATCTGATTTCCGCTGATGCTGTTTTTGACGAACCGGACAAGGATGATTGGTCTTTCGAAGGATATCTGGTCCAATTCGACCCCGATCAACGCTGGTCCTACTTCCCGGATATGGGAGCAGAAGACGCAATAATCTTCACCACTTTTGCCTATCGCGATGGCAAGCCATTTTATGTGCCACACACTGGCTTTGATGATCCAAACTGTCCCGCTGACGCAAGTGCACGGGCAAGTATTGAAATGCGCGCTATTGCGTTCTTCGAGTAGCTAATTCCCGTCGTGAATTCCAGAGGCTGCAAGTTAAATCGCCTCTCTGCTCAAAAAGTTGTTTAAGATTGAAGAGGTCAAATGCTCAAATTCTACCATGCAGAGCCGGGAGCAAATTCGCTCAAGAGTATGATCCCGCTTTTTGAAAAAGCGTTGGAGTTCGAAAGCGTCTATGTGGATCTGCACAAGTTTGAGCAGCATGAGGATTGGTACCTGCATATCAATCCGGAAGGTCAGGTGCCGGTGCTCGATCACGATGGGGTGATTATAAATCATACTACTGTGATCAATGAGTATCTGGAAGATGCATTTCCGGATGCTCCGCCACTGCGTCCCAATACACCGCTCGGCAACGCGCGGATGCGCAACTGGAACAAGTTCGTTGACGAACACGTCATGAACTTCGTCTCAATGCATGGCTGGCACCGCATGGTTGGGGTGATCGCGCGAAAGATTGAAAGCGGCGAATTCGAAAAGATGTTGGCGAAGATACCCTTGCATGAGCAACGCGAGAAATGGCGCACTGCGCGTTCCGGTTTTTCGCAGGAGGATCTAGACAATGCTATCCGCAAGATCGCTTTGTCCGTGAAAAAGGTTGAAGATCAGCTGACTCAATCCAGCTATCTGGCGGGCGACGAGTATTCCTTGGCAGACATCAACTATTTTTCTCATTGCGGCATGTACGTAGATGCTATGTTCCCGCAGCTCGATGTGGTAAACAGCGCGCCACGTCTAATTGAATGGCGCGAACGCATCTTGGAGAGGCCGGCCGTAAGGGCAGCTCTCTCTTCCGAAGACCGGACAAACCCGGAGCTTCGCACCTTCACGGGTGAAGTTCATTAGGTCAAAAATAGACATGGCGGACTAGGGTTTTTCCTGCCGACGTTTCAGGTTGCGAGTGCGGTCGAGTTCATTCGAGGAAGTTCTTAACGCCGGAAATGAACATCTCTACTCCTTGGTTAAACGCAGCATCAGGGTCTACGAGGGTTTTGATGAGTTCAGAAGAGTCGCCACGTTGTTCATAGATAACCCACCCTAACACGAAAGTGATCATCATTGCCGCTGAAGCGACGGCACTTTGTTTGTCCAAGCCAGCGCGCATGAACGGTTCGTACATGCGCGGGAGGAGTTCTTGTTGAACTCGGGTCGAGGGCATCGCAATTGTTGCAATCCGTCCACTATCGCGATGTGCCAGAAAAGCGTCATGCTGGGCATGGCACATCGCTCTGGCCCAATCATCCCAGCTCATGTCGGTAGCTTCGAAGTCCAAACTTTGGGTCAGGATTTGCTCTAACATAAGTGAAAGCAATTCATCCTTATTCTTTATGTGCCAATAGAGCGCAGGGCTCTTGACGTTCAATCGAGCTGCTAGAGCACGTGTAGAGAGCCCGTTTACTCCCTTTTCTTCCACCAGTGACCATGCTTCATTTAGGATAACGCGTACCGAAAGGCCTTTGGATTGAGTATCTGGGGCCTTCGGCATTGAGATTCCTTGCTATTTTTAATTGGGATTTAGTTTCTTGGTGCAAATGAGAATTGCGGATGTCCTCTAAGTAGGACTTGGACGGCGGACAATGGATCAAGTTAAGATCTTTCTGTGATCCCTGTCACGCAGAAACGGTCCTTTACCTTTGAGATCCGCCGAATGGCCATCAGCCGCAAGGGTTGATGGATCGGATTCGCGTTCGAAGCTCGTTCTGATGCCCATTGGACCTGGGTTCTCGATGCGATTTTAGTCGCCTGAAAAATCATGCAACTTTCAAAATGCCTGTTGCCACGTGCAATGCGTTGTCCGCTGCTATTGCCAAGATATCTATGCTCGCCTAACGGAATGGACTTCAGACTAACAGGGTTAGTTTGTTGTTTGAGCAATTCTTGACCGTAGATGGGAATTGAAAGTCAATGAAGACCCGTGCAGCCGTAGCCTTCGAAGCCAAGAAGCCGCTCGAGATCGTCGAGCTTGACCTGGAAGGCCCCAAGGCGGGCGAAGTGCTGGTGGAAATCATGGCCACCGGCATCTGCCACACCGACGCCTATACGCTCGACGGGCTGGACAGCGAGGGCATTTTTCCCTCGGTGCTCGGCCACGAGGGTGCGGGCGTGGTGCGCGAAGTGGGCGCAGGCGTCACCTCGGTCAAGCCGGGCGATCACGTGATCCCGCTCTACACGCCCGAATGCCGCCAGTGTAAGTCGTGCCTCTCGGGCAAGACCAACCTGTGCACCGCGATCCGCGCCACGCAGGGCAAGGGCCTGATGCCCGATGGCACCACGCGCTTTTCCTACAAGGGCCAGCCGATCTTCCATTACATGGGTTGCTCGACCTTCTCGAACTTCACCGTGCTGCCGGAAATCGCCGTCGCCAAGATCCGCGAGGACGCACCGTTCCAGTCCGCCTGCTACATCGGCTGCGGCGTAACCACGGGCGTGGGCGCGGTGACCAACACCGCCAAGGTGCAGGTAGGCGACAACTGCGTGGTGTTCGGCCTCGGCGGGATCGGCCTCAACGTCATTCAGGGCGCGCGGCTGGCAGGCGCGAACATGATCATCGGCGTCGACATCAACCCCGACCGCGAGGAATGGGGCAAGAAGTTCGGCATGACCGACTTCCTTAACTCGAAGGGCCTGAGCCGCGAGGAGACGGTCGCCAGGATCGTCGAGATGACCGACGGCGGGGCCGACTATACCTTCGATGCCACCGGCAACACCGAAGTGATGCGCACGGCGCTGGAAGCCTGCCACCGCGGCTGGGGCACCTCGATCATCATCGGCGTCGCTGAAGCCGGCAAGGAAATCGCCACCCGCCCGTTCCAGCTCGTCACCGGCCGTAACTGGCGCGGCACCGCGTTCGGTGGGGCCAAGGGCCGCACCGACGTGCCGAAGATCGTCGACATGTACATGCAGGGCAAGATTGAGATCGATCCGATGATCACCCACGTGATGGGCCTCGAAGAGATCAACACCGCTTTTGACCTGATGCACGAAGGCAAGTCGATCCGCTCGGTCGTGGTGTTCTGAGTTTGAAAGTCCCCCACCCTGTGGTGGGACCCGGCACGGCCCTGGCTCATGCATCCTCTCCCAGGTTGGGCTGAGCCGTGCCGGTTTACATGGAGTGGAGTATTCAATGAGTGTGAAGGTTGTGGTTGCCGATCGGGCAGGGCAGAAGAAGACCATCGAAGCCGAGCCAGGAACGACCTTGATGGAGGCAATTCGGGATGCCGGGGTCGACGAATTGCTGGCTCTGTGCGGAGGATGCTGTTCCTGCGCGACATGCCATGTCTATGTCGATCCGGATTATTCCGAAGGATTGCCCGAGATGAGCGAGGACGAGAATGACTTGCTGGATAGTTCCGACCATCGCATCCAGGCCTCCAGGTTGTCCTGCCAGATAAACCTGACCAGCGAACTCGACGGGCTGAAGGTCCGCATCGCGCCGGAGGATTGAGCGTGCCGATGCACTACGATGCTATCATAGTCGGCACGGGTCATGGCGGTGCGCAAGCGGCCATCGCCTTGCGCCAGCAGGGTTTCGAGGGCTCGATCGCGCTGATCGGCAACGAGGCCGAACTTCCCTATGAGCGGCCCCCGCTGTCGAAGGAATATCTTGCTCGGGAGAAAGTCTTCGAGCGAATTCTGACGAGGCCAGCTTCCTTCTGGTCAGACAAGCAAGTCGACCTGATTCTCGGTGTAACAGCTATCGGGATGGACGCAGAGAAGCATAGCCTTTCGCTGTCGGATGACCGGAACTTGACCTATGGCGACCTGGTCTGGTCTGCTGGCGGCTCGCCGCGGCGTCTTTCATGCAAGGGCGCTGATCTGGCTGGCATTCATTCCGTGCGAGACAAGGCCGACGTCGATCGGATCATGGATGAGCTGGATGCAGGTGCCCGGCGCGTGGCCGTCATCGGCGGAGGCTATATCGGCCTGGAAGCCGCAGCGGTGCTTGCCAAGCTGGGCTGCGACGTCGTCCTGATCGAGGCGCTCGACCGGGTTCTGTCGCGTGTGGCGGGCGAGGATATTTCTCGCTTCATCGAAGGAGAGCACAGGCGGCAAGGGGTCGAACTGCGCCTCAATTCGGCAGTCGAATGTTTGGTGGGTGATAGGGGCAGGGTTTGCGGCGTTCAGCTCGCAAATGACGAAACCATTGCCTGTGATATGGTGATCGTGGGCATCGGCATTGTACCCGCAGTGGGCCCCCTGGCAAACGCCGGAGCAACGGTTTCGAACGGCGTCGAGGTCGATGCATGCTGTCGCACGACCTTGCCTCATGTCTACGCGATTGGCGATTGCGCCGCGCATGCCAGTCGCTTCGCTGATGACAAGGTGGTCCGCCTCGAAAGTGTGCAGAATGCCAACGATATGGCGAAAACTGCGGCAGCGGCTATTTGCGGCCATGACCAGCCCTACCAGGCCACTCCCTGGTTCTGGTCCAACCAGTACGATCTGAAGCTGCAGACGGTAGGCCTTTGCCAAGGGCATGATGAGGCCGTTGTGCGGGGGGATCCGGGCTCACGGAGCTTTTCAGTGGTCTACATGAACCAAGGAAGGATCATCGCGCTCGACTGCGTGAATGCGATGAAGGATTACGTTCAAGGTCGTAAACTGGTCGAAGCAAGAGCAGAAATTGCGTCGGAGTTGCTCGTTGATACAGAGACGCAACTGAAGCTACTCATGCCAACGTGATTTGAGCTGTTTCTACTCACCAGTTGATATTTTCGAGATAATAGACTGCGAACCCGACAGCTGGTTCGGCGTATGGTCGCAGCACGCAATCAAGTCGCTGAGCGGGCAAAGCTAGATTATGGCAAGAGAGTTCCATTGAATTCATGTCCAGCGCTCGCCGACCCGACCTGCTTGACTGATACCGGATCACTCTGCGGCTCACGCAAACCAGTGCACACGCCCGACGCTCGCTCACCCCGTGATGTTCACGGGCATGGGCGACGGCTTCCCGCTTCGCGCCGGGAGTTAACATTTCTTTGATGCCCGATCCTTCAGCACCGCGTTGTCGAGCATGGCCTCGGCCAAGAGCTTCTTCAGCCGGGAGTTCTCCTCCTCGAGCGACCGCAGCCGCCGGGCCTCGGATACCTCCAGACCGCCAAACTTCGACTTCCACTTGTAGAAGGTGGCAGAGCTGATCCCATGCCGGCGGCAGACATCCGCTGTCGCCATACCCGTTTCCTGCTCCTTCAAGATCGCGATGATCTGCTCTTCGTTGAACCTGCTTCTCTTCATTGCCGTCCGACTCCTTGTGCTCTGCCACCTGAATTTTGGACCATTTCTGGTTAGAGTTTTCCGCCGTATGTATCCTTGGCTGGGCGAGGAGTTACGGCATGAAGGCATCGAAGTTTACGGACGCGCAGAAGGCGTTCGTAGTGA
>Ga0180219_1002113_pt1 | contig 12062 bp, 16 predicted proteins | sample eDN3rd30CBELigMG_FD_151338 | JGI IMG/M metagenome (GOLD analysis project Ga0180219, IMG submission 151338) | Enriched Miracle-Growth compost microbial communities from Emeryville, California, USA - eDNA 3rd pass 30_C BE-Lig MG (version 2)... ...
CGAGCGCAGCGAGCAGGATGAAGTCGCTCGCCCGGGCATTGCGAAGCGCCCAGCCAAGATCGCTCGGATGAACGACGACAAGGCGCTGCGGCAGCTTCACATAGGTGAGCGGGTTGAAGGTGAAGCCCTTGGGATAGAGCGTCTTGCCCTCCGGCAGCGTGATGTCGAAGTCGAGCGTGTAGAAGGGGACGACGCTCCGGACCCGGTCGGCGCTCGCGACGCCAAGCGGCGCGGCCTTGAGTGCGCTCCACTTGTCGCGCGGGCCGAACGCCTTGCTCATGTCGCGCGGCAGCGTGGCGACCTTCGCCTCGATTTCCGCGAGGGCGTCCGGCTCGGCGATCGGCCAGGTTCGCCCGATCGTGCTGCGCGAGGCGACGCCGCTCGCGCCTGGCGCGGCTGCGGCCAGCGCGGCCGCGCCAGCCAGGACGTTGCCAGTCATGAGGACCAGAAGGATAGGGCCGCGACGGACACGGCAAAGCAGATCAGCGGCCATGGCGATGCCTCCAATGCTCCTCGGGGGGCTCGGGGATGCCGATGAGCGCCGCGACGAATGCGCAAAGCCCGAGCGAGGTCAGAAACCAGATCAGCTTGCCCGCCTCCTCGCCGAGCGACGGCGACATCAGCAGGAGCGCGCTCTGGACCAGCATGAGCAGGAAGCCGCCGACCGTGAGACGGATCGCCGATCGCGAGGGCGTGGAAGAGATGAGACCGTTCATTGACCTCTCCTCCGGCGCAGACGGCTCATCAGCTTCGCGGTGCCCGCCGAGAGGCTGAGCAACAGAAGGCCGGTCGCGAGGCAGGACGCGGCGATGATGAGCGAAGCGCGCAGCACCAACGTCGTCGGCTGCTTGAGGCAGAGTCCCGCGACGAGCACGAGCAGGCCCATCATCACCGTCTCGATCATCACGAGCCGGAAGCGCCACTGGAAGGATTCCGCCTCGAAGCGCTCAGCCAGACGCTGCTCGACGATCACTTCGATGGCTTCGTTATCGGACCAGTTGAGGGGCAGCTGATCGGGGTGCGGAATATGGCGTGCCATGGCCGTCATACTCCCCGTCGGTCGGACGCGGCGGGCGCGCCTAGGATTTGCGAGGGCTCGACGCCGGCGAGCCGACAGATCGCTTCGAGTGGTGAAAGTCCCTGGCGCATCAGCGCCTCGAACGCGGCGACTTCGTCGGGCGCGGACGTGTTGATCCAGTAGGAAAAGGGATCGACCACCAGCCGCGCGATGCCAAGGCCCAGCGGAGAGTCGATGAACATCTCGCTGTAGTTGGGCTTCGAGTTGCGGACTGACTTCAAGAGATCGAGAACGAACCCCGAATAGTCGAGAATCTTGTTCTCGACGGCCCGGTCATAGGTTGAGCCCTGCAGCAGGAACCGCGTCGCGGCATTTTCGAGGATCACCTGACCTGTGCCGCCGAACAGCATGAGATCGTTGATCGACTGCAGCACGATACCGAACGAACCGCGATATTTGCGGGCACGCCGATAGCCTTGGCCGAAAGCCTCGGCGAGGCGCGAGAGATCCTGCCCTTCGGTGCTCGTCATGAACTGAGCGGCCTCTTCGCAGAGCACGAACCGGGGCTTGTCACGCGCGGAGAGGTAGAGTTCCTGCGTGACCGCGTTGACCACGACCATGACGACGACGTTGAACAGGTCAGGCATTGCCTTGAGGCGCTCGAGCTCGAGCACCACAAATTCGTCGTTGCGGATGTCGAGGGTCGAGGGCCCGTTGAAATAGTGGCCGTAGGCGCCGCCCGAACCGAAGTCCCGCAGATTGAAAGCCAGCTCGCGCGCAACCGGTACGAGGTGATCGACGCGGTCGAGATCGGTCTCGGCGAGCGAGGGATAGGTGCCGAGCCACTCGCGCACGGCGTCGATGCCATGATCGGCCCGGCCTGTGTCGATCGTCCACTGGACGGCGGACTTGAGGAGGTTCCACTCCGAAGTGGTGACGCCCTTGCGGGTCGATGCATTGGCCATCTCGGCAACGATCGCCACGGCCATGGTAATGGCCGACTGCTTGTCGTCACCATCCAGCGCGAGCCCCATGTCGAATGGGTTGAGCACCAGATGCTCTTCGCCGATGTCGATATAGCGACCCGAACAGAGCGTGCAGAGCTTCCGATAGCTTCCGCCGATGTCGATGATGCGGATGAGCGCGCCGCACGCATAATATTGCTGACACAGGTTGTTGAGCAGGAAACTCTTGCCCGCTCCGCTCTCCGCCGAGACGATGAAGTTGTAGTTGTTGATCCTGGGATCGAAGAGATCGAGCGTGACGAGCTGCCCCTTGCGGCCGGTATAGAGCAGTGCCGGGCGTCCGCCGCCGCGAAAGTCGGTTTGGATCGGCGCCATCAGCACGGCCGCCTTGACCGGCATGCGAAAGTCCCGCTCAAGCAGGCGCAGCGTCGTTCGGTCGGGGTAGAGCCCGAATGGCAGGCTCATCACTAGCAATGTCGGATTGAGATAGCTCTCCTCCTGCATCGAGAAGGGCAGGGGCTCGCCTTCCCACAGTCGCTTGGCCCTTGCGGCAAGGTCGCCGGCATGGGCGCGGTCGCGTCCGAACACCCAGACGGTCGGGATCACCCGGACGAACTTGCTGTTGCCTGCCTCGTCAAGGATCCAGCCGATCTCCTCGATCTGCTTGCCGACCTCGACCGCGAAGCTGCCGGCTGCCTTCTGGGCAGAGAGGATCTGCGCGCGCTTGTGAATCTCGAACTGCGAATGATCGAACAGGATGTTGAGCGTGTAGAGGAACGGGCCCCCGATCTGATCGCTGTCTTCCGACGCGCCGCGCATGCCGCCCATGAGGCGATTGGCGCGTTCGGCGGTGATGCGCCGCGCCGGCGCCTTGGGAGTGAGGCAGCGTGCGACCTGATTTCCCAGGAACACTTCCGCGCCCTCAAACACGAGATCCGGGCCCGCATCGATGATCTGCTTGGCGATCGGGGGCGCGCCCATGGTCGTGCCGTCGGCAAAGACGCCGGGAGCCGGATCGGCGACGCCGTTGAAGATGCGGCGATAGAAGGCCACCATCTCTTGCGGCGGCAGACGGCGGATGCCGAGCTTCGACAACTGCTCCTCGACCTGCCGCCGTAAATCTTCACCCAGCGGTCGCCGGGTCTTGATCGACAGCAGAGTGCGGAAGTTGCGGACCGGGATGCCGTGCAGAGCCTTGAGACCATAACGCCCCTCGCTCAGATAGGCGTGCGTATGCCGCGCCGATGCCTGAATGAGAGGATCATCGCGGGTCTTCAGGTCGAGGAAGGCATCGAGCGCATCGTCGATCAGCGGGTCCGCGAAAGTGTGGAGCTGGAGGACCGTCCCGTCTGGAAATTGGATATTGAGAAGCCCCTGCAAGGCGCTCTGGACATGACCGAACATATAGGCCGTCGGAACCAGCTCCCAGGCATGACCCCATGTGTCGTCGATGCAGAGAAACGCCTCGGTCGCATCCTCCCAGGCGACGAGCGGCAGATAGTCCGAGAAGCTGTCGCGCCGAACAGCGTTGCGAAGACGGGCGTAAGTGAGGCCGCTGCTCGATGCCGGCGCTCTCATGGCTGCGGTTCCGGTGCTGGCGCCATGATGGCAGGCGCGGGCTTGGCAGCCTCTGCCGATACAGTGTCACCGTCGGAGGCGGCGGGCTCTTGCACTTGGCCGAGGATTGGCGCCTGCGACGCACGATCCGGCGCGCCGACGAGCGCGCCGCCCACGACCCAGACCGGCTTGTCGACCACCGAATAGACGTAGCGCGGCATGTAGAGGCGGTCGGGACGCTGACGATCGGCATACGGCAGGATCAGCGTGCGCACGGTTCGCGCTGGCTTCAGCATCGGCGTGACCGGCGCCTCGATCAGGCCCTTCAATTCGCGATAGACGCTATCGCGATAGCTGCCATAGGCATTGCCACCGCTTTCGCTCCGCGCGCGCTCGCGCCCTCGACCGGCTTGCGCGCCGCGCAGCATCGCCCGGTCGTTGGTAACCTTGGGATCCGACTTCGAGGCGACGCCGGCGACTGCATCGGCATAAGCCTGGTCTGGATGGATGCATTGGCCGTGATCGTCATTCTTGCAGGAGAATTTCTCCGAGTAAGGCGACATGATCGAGCCGACCGTCGCGCATCCACCGAGGCCCGCAAGGAGGCTCAGAGACAGCAGAGCCCTGCGGAAGGACCGGTAAGCCAGCAAAGGCATGGCGAAATCTCCTATGGGGTGAAGGGAGCGTCGCATCAGAACTTGGTTCCGACCGATGGCTTGATCTCGAGGGCAAGGCCTTCCTGGATGACGACCACGACATCCTTTGCGGCGCCGACTTCGACCACCGGGCCGGCTTGCCGGGCGAGATCGAGATAGAAGTCGGTAAGCTTGTCCGACGATCTGGCGAAACCACCGGCAACGCCCGATTTGACGGCATCGCCCGCGTCGAGACTGCGCACACTGCCGAGCGCCGATGTCGAAAGATTCCCGAACGATCCCTCGACCGTCTGCGAGATGCCGGCGATCGTACCCGCAATGAACGAGCGCGCGAGCGTCGCCCCGGCGCGCGTCACCACCTTGCCGGACAAACCCTTCTTCCCATCCCCATCAACAAAAAAACCCTTGATTGCCTGGTCGACGACCGCGTGCTCTTCGAAGTCGACGCAGGAGAGCGAGACGAGCTGTACTTCGACCCGCTCCTTGGCGAGGCTGCCGGTCGCGTTCCCGATGACGAAGCAGCCAGCGAGATTGGCCTTCACCTCGTTCGGGAGCACGGCGGGCGCCTGAACACGGGCGATGATCGGTTCGGGATTACTTGTGGCGTCCCGGCTCGCCAGTGCGTCGATCCCGGTCAGCAGCCGCGCCTTCATGAAACCAGGCGGCAAATAGATCGTCCGTTTTCCTTTTTTTGACCCGGCCCCGCCGCCCGCGCCTCCTTCCGGTGCTTGCACGGCCGTCGCCGCGCCGATCGCACCGACCTGCCTTTCCGTGGGTGGCGCCGGTGGCGCCGGCGGCGCGCTGGGCGGCGCGGGGATTTCGTCCGCCGCGCCCCTGGCTTCGGCCGGGGCGGGTGGATAGGCTGGGACATCGCCGGGAAGGGCAGGGGGCAGGTCGCCATCGCTGCCCATGCTCTGGGGATGGCCACCACCGGCGGCACCCGGACCCATCTTCCCCTCCTCGATCGCGGTCACCCGGTCTCCGAGCAGGGCCTGCCCATCGAGGATCTTCTGAAGATCGCCACGCAGCTTCACCTCAAGGCTGTCGCCGCGAAGCCCCGCGCCCATGTCGAGGTTGGACGCTTGCGGCGCCTTGGGCGCTTCCTGATGTCCGCTCCGGCTCGCCGTGTAGAGGCCGAGCCCGAGCAGCGCGATCGAGGAAACCACCCCCAGCTGCTTGGCGCGGAGCTTCTGGTCCGATGTCAGCTTCGCCCATTGCGCGGGAAGATCCAGAAGAGCGGACCGAACGGGCGGCGCATAATGGCTTTCGTTCAGGTCGGGGCGGGCCGTCTCGGCCGCGGCCTGCCTTTCCGGGGTTTCTTCGGGCGCGCTCATTGTTGGGCACTCCGGCGAACGACGATCAGCCGCGCGCTCTCATTTGGTGCCAATGTCAGCCGGTCGATCGTGATGGCGAAGATGTCCGCCCCGAGGGCAGCGTCCAGAAAATCGCGCTCATCGAACGCCATCGCCGCACTCGCGCGCACCAGATATTCGCTCACCGAGAGGCCCATCCCCTCGACCTCGAGACGACGACGCTCGCTGAGGGATGCGCCGGGCAGGCCGCCAAGGAGCAGCCGATCCCTGGAAGGCGCGACCTCGGAAAAGGAGGCAGGCACCCGGTCCTGCAGGATCGCCAGCGCAATGCCCACCGCGCGCTCCTCCTCGACGAGTGGGCCGAGCAGCGCGTCGTTGGCACGGGCCCGCTGCCCGCCGCCGGGCACAAGCGTTACCGTCTGGGCCGGAATATCGGCCGGCTCGGCATAGAGCGGATAAATCGCACCGTTACAGGAGACGAAGAATTCCGAGGGCGTCGTGACGTAAGTGCGCGTCTTGGGCCCCATGTCTTCCGTCTCGAGGACGAGGAACTTGATCCATGCGTCCGAACCGCCGCGCTCGACCGCCAGTCCTTTCTCCGCAGAGAATTTCACGTCGTCGATCTCGCCGCCGACGCACACCACATGATTGACATCGCGGTTGGAGAGCCGGATGCGGCTCGTTTGGTCGGGAAGCGCTGCGATCGACTGGGCGAGGGCGGATCCGCTGGCCGAGATGGACGCGGCGAGCGCGCCCGTGAGGCAGGCAAACCTCGCGAGACTACCGGACTTCGGCACTGAAATTCTCCTCCTGTAGGGCGGTCAACCAGAAGCGGCCGTTCTCGAGCGCGTAGCGGATGCGCAGATTGCCGCGGAACTTGCGGATGACGCCGCCGATCACGCGGACCTTTTCGATGGGCACGAGGATTTCGCTGCCCGACCAGGTGACGGGCTGGTCGCTTCTGATGTAGGTCGCAATCGAGAGCGTGGGATTGTTGCGAAGCTCGTCGAGCAAACGATTGAGGCTGTCGCGCAGGCCGTTGTAGGCGCTGGGATGGACGATGCGCAGCAGTTCCTGGAACTGGCGGTCGGCCGAATAGGCTGAATAGGTTCCGGCCAGGCCTACGATGTTGAATGTGATCGAACGAAGGTAGCTCTCAGAGGGCTTGTTGCCTGTCACATAGAGGTCGCCGTCCGCGCCGAACGGCACGACCACCGTGCGCGTGTTCTGGTTCGACGTGTAGATGAGGGTGCCGAGCACCGCAGTGATGCCGAACAGGCCCGCGATCGCGATCTTCAGAAGTCTATTCTCCTCGAAAAGGTTCGCGGAGCCCTGCAGGTAGCGGTGCAAATGCCAGCTCGGGCGCGTGTCGCCGATCATGTCTGCCTGCAGCTTGCGTCGAAAAGGATGTGCCATCGCGCTCACTCGAAGAAACGGGTCTGGGTCGGACCCGGATAGTTGCGGAAGCGGACGAGACCCCAGCGCCAGGCCAGATGCGGGATGAAGCCGCGCGGCTTGGTCCTCTTCCAGGGAATGAAGAGGAGAAGAGCGCAGATGAGTGCCCAACCGATCAGACCACCGACGATGGCCGCGACGAAGATCACGCTCATCACGACGATGAATTCCTGACTGTCGAACCAGAGGATCTGGACCGGTCGATGCAGGAACTGCGGTAGACGTTCGTCCACGCCCTTCTCCCTTGCTTCACCACGCTGCTGAGCGTGGTCTCCGGAAGGTGACCATCACCCTCCGTTCCGGTGGACGGACGCCGGCAGACCGGCCGCCCGACCTGTCTTCAGATCACCATGCCGAAGGTCTGGAGGATCGAATCCGCCTTGATGAGGCAGACCGCCGCCACGATCGTCGGGATGCCGATCATGATGTTCGAGAAGAGCCGCGAGACGCCGAACAGGAACGCGGCCACGCCGCCCACGAAGCCGAGCGGTCCCTTGACCCCCTGGTTCACGACGATGTCGTAGATGTCGTAGCCCAAGTCGCCGGTGGCGGGAGCCGCGAACGCGTGAGCCACGCCAGCAGCAGCGAACGCGGCCAGGAGGAAAAGGGCAGCCGCGTCGATCGTGCGGAACGCCCTTCCCCGGATCAGAGTCATCATAAACAGTCTCCTTGTCGTCAGTGAAGCCGTCCGGATCATGCTTGCCGGTACCGATGGTGGTCGTGTCCGGCCGGCGACGGCGCTGGACGGCTCCTGGAGGTGCGCTCCGCCGGCATTCCGGTCCTCGCGGGCGCCATGGCGAGCGCACACGTGAGGTCCGCCAAGTTCGAAAGCTTTGCCTTCAGGGACCGGGCTGGCCTTTCCGCGCCTCGGCATCGAGGAAGGCCTCGAGTTCCGCTTGCTGGAAGCCCGAGATGAGCTTTCCGTCCACGAAGAGGGTCGGCGTGCCCGAGATGCCCATCTTGCGGACGGTCACGGCGTCGCGGGCGACCTTCTCGGCGCCAGATCGGCATTTGTGGAGCGTCGCAGGCTGAGCGCCGGAGTAGACGGATTTGAAGGCCGCCAGCTGGTCCGGGGAGCAGAGGATATGCTCGGCTTTTGCCGCCGCCTGGGGGTGAATGCCGCTCACGAAGTAGATGAGGCGCTGGACGGGCTTCCCCTCGGCTTCCTTGGTTAGCCAGAAGCGTTCGAGCGCCTGGCAATAGGGGCAGTCGGGATCGGTGAACTCGATCACCTTGGGGGCGTCTGCAGGCCCCAGAACAAGAGCTTCTTCGGGCTTGATCGCGCCGAGGCGCTTCCTGGCGCTCGCGTCCTGCGCCAGTGCCGTCAGGTTGGCCCCGTTCTTGTCGTAGATAGCCGCGAAGAGAAGATGCTCGCTCTCCGGCGCGAAATAGATGACTCGTCCACCGGCGACAGCCTGATATATCGGACCGCTGACAGGCGCCGGACCGAAATCCTCGAAGGTCAGATTGGTGAAGGTCTGGCGCAATTGACGCTGAGCCTCCGCGGCCGCCGTCGTGAGTGGCTCGGCGCTGTTCTCTTGCGCGTAGGCGGCTGCCGACGCGCATAGCAGCGCAGCCAGGATCAGTTTAGCGCTGCGGGACATCGGAGGACTCCGGACGAACGAGGGAGGTGCGCGCGAAAATTCGGCCGTCGAGAATGAATGAGTTTCCGAGCTTGATCGCCGCCGGCAGGGGAGCCGCCACCGCCGCAGGGGAAGGCGCGGCTTGGCCCGCCTTTGCGCGGATCGAGAAGCCGCTGCCGCTCTGGACGACCGCGAGTTGGGCGGTGCGGGCGCAAGAGGGATAGCCTTCGGCGTCGGAACCATAGGCTTGGGCGCTGGCGGGGGTGGCGCCAATGCCGAGCAGAAGTGCTCCTGCAAGCATGGGCGGGGAGCATGGAAAGTCCATGGCACGCGTCTCCTCGTGGCGCCGCAAGGCGCTCAGATTTGGGGTTGGGCTAGTCCGATGCGGCGGAGCCGGGACTCAGGGTCGTCGTCTCCACCGATCCGGTGCGTGCCGAGCAATGACCATCACGAAAGCCCGCCGCAATAGGCAGGGCACTGAAGTGCCGAAGCGGTGGAACAAAGCATAAAAGTAACAAAATTGGTCAATGGAGATGACGAGCGTCGGAGAGAACAGCTTTTGTCACAATCGGCATTATAGTGCCGTTTCTGCTTCGCTTCGTCGCGGAAATGCCTCCCTTCGGGATCCCGATGGGTGTTCGAGCACTAGTTTGGCGGGAGAAGAAGCGATGGGTCGAGCACGACGCAGCTTTAAGCTCCGGCTTTCACCCGCCGGATTGGATGTCCTGATCGATTCCCATTGCCACATGATTCGCGTAACGCGGTCTCTTCTCGCCTGGGGAACCACGCTCCATGTCGCGACCGAGCATCTGGACAGCATGCCGACGGATCAGATCGTCGATCAATTGAAAGGACAGGAAGTGAGCTGGCTCGGCGGTGGACATGAACACCACGTCGGGGCCTCCTGTCAGCTTTGGGACATCGCCACCAGCATCGCTGAGCGCATACAGAAGGACTCGCCTGAGGCCAGGCAGCCCACTCTTGGCACAATCTACATCGTAGCGCTCCTGCAGGTCACCAAGGCGGACCGGAGAGCATTGCTGCGCGCCTTCGATCGCGTCCTGCAATCAGGCGCAAGAACTCCGGCTTCACGGGGCGCCGATGATCTTGTTGGGTAAATCCCGACAACTTGACCGAGGTTCCGTTTGACAGTGGTGGTAAGTACACCTTAGCCTCTGACTTATGAAATTGCCTTGGCGGGCAGAAGCTCCCGTAAGGAGACGCGGATATGTCGCGACATTTGGCGACTTCCGTTGCTGAAAGTCCGATCCTGTATGTGAAGGTGCAGTCGGGGCGGCAAATAGAAGAGGCACGGAAGAAACGGCGCCTGACGCAGCGGGATCTGGCGCGGGAACTCGGCATGGGCGTGCGTTGGCTTCGCGAAATCGAAGCCGGCAACCCGCGCTCTCGATTGGATGACCATCTCGCCTGCGCCTATCGACTGGGATTGTCGACGGGCCATATCCTCATCCCCCTTCTCTTCGCGGGGCAAAAGATGTGCTTTCCGCGGCAGCTGGCAATGGGCGATCTCAGCGATCTTGAGCGGCTTTGCATCGAAATGATTGCACAGCGCAACTTGGATCATCTGACACAGGCACTGACGCCGGCGTGGACGAACCCACCGGGTCCGGCGAGTACGGAACTATGATGGCGGCCATGGACCCCCCGCTGCAGGAGCGTGTCTATCTCGGGCTGAAGGCCGACTACCTGGCCGGCCACTTCGTTCCGGGCAAACGGATCGACATTCAGGATCTTGCTAACCGGCATCACTCAAGCAAGACCCCCGTTCGTGAGTCAGCCTTCATCCTCGTCGGTGAGGGGCTTTTCATGCACCATGCCGATGGGGGCTTCCTGGTTCCGCTCCTCGAACCTTCCGAACTCATCGAGCTTCTTAAGTGGCATATGCAGCTGATATTGGCGTCAATATCGGGTTTGAAAGACCCTACGCTACGACGTGCCGTTCAGCAATATTCAAACATCGTTGGGGGGCGGTCGGCGGTGGCATTCGCGTCTCTGGCAATGGAGATCTTCATATCGTTGGCTGATGCGGGGGGCAATAGCCAAGCATCAATTCATATCCGTCGTTTGAACGAACGACTCCATTACACCAGAATTGCTGATGCCGCCGAGCCCAAGAGTGCCGAAAGGGAACTTAGGTCTCTCATCAACCCTCAGGTGGCGGATTTTAGAAAAGCTTTGCGAAAGAGAATAGAGGGCTACCACTTGAGGAAAATTTGCTTTCAACAGAACATTATCCACGCTGCGCAGGCAGAAACATAGTATAATTATCTCAAAAATTTAAGTGAGAAACGAGCGCAGTTGCCCTCCGCGAGCGGGATTCCCGTCGCCTGTTGGCGGATATCGCGTCAATTTGTCGCGATATATTTGCGCCATTCGAGATCCGAACAGCAGTACTCTAAGTTGCCGCCATTCACGCGGCAGTTGATGAGGAGTGTGCCATGGAACGGAATGAGAATCGCAACATTGATGAACTGATTGAGCTCGGCATCGCTACCGACGCCACCAAGGGCGGCCAGTCGGTCATCTTCGACAACCAGAACGGTCGGGATCTGACCGGTCCCGGAATCGCTGACGACTGAAATGCGGCGGACGCACGCCCCAGGCGTGCGTCCGCTTCCGGAGGCGGCATATGGATTTCACGATCCGAGAGAATATCTACTGCTGCGGCTGCGCGGGGCGCATCATTCTTTTGGATACGCAGGCCGATAGGTATTTCCTGCTTCCGCACGAAGTTGGCCCAGCATTTCTGAGACTTTGGAATTGTGAGCCTGCCGAAGACCGAGATCAGCTCGACCTGGGCCGTCTGAGGTCCGCAGGTGTCGTGGTGACCGGTCGCAAAGCACCGCGTCGCGATTGCAGTTTGCCTGAGATTGTACCCCCGAGCTCTGAACTCACCGCGATCGAACCAATACGGCGTCGTCGGATCGATGTTGTTTGCGCTGCTGCCTATCAGCTCAAGGCCTGGCTGGGCATTCGCACGCGACCTATCGTCAAGATCCTAGCAGACCTCGGACCAACTTCTTCTGAGCATCCTGATGGGAGCGAGGCAGCCGATGCGCGGTTGTTGCGCATCGCTACGGCATTTCGGGCGACAACCGGGATATTTAGACAGCAGGACCAATGCCTGCCTCGATCAATCGCTTTCAAGCGGATGTGCAAGGCTCATGGCGTGAAGGCCACTCTCGTAATCGGGGTGACGCTGGATCCTTTCTCAGCGCACGCGTGGGTCCAGTCAGGTGGTCGCGTCCTCAACGACACCTTGGAAAGGGTTCGCTGCTTCACGCCAATATTTGCAGTCTGATGGCATTGCAGTATCTCATATTGGTCGCCCGAACCGCTTTTCTCGATCAGGGAATGATCGAGGATGCCGCAGATCGGCTTGGCATGCACGTGCAGCGCAGCGGGCCTAATGTCGCAAGCCTGACTTCGGGCGGACGGGGGCCGATCACAATCGACGACGGCCGTGTCACGATCGTGGGCGACCTGTTTCATCG
>Ga0180219_1002115_pt1 | contig 12061 bp, 11 predicted proteins | sample eDN3rd30CBELigMG_FD_151338 | JGI IMG/M metagenome (GOLD analysis project Ga0180219, IMG submission 151338) | Enriched Miracle-Growth compost microbial communities from Emeryville, California, USA - eDNA 3rd pass 30_C BE-Lig MG (version 2)... ...
GTCGTCGGCGAGGTACCCGAGCCGCTCGTTGGCCATCGACACCAGCACCGGGTGCGGTGCGACGGCCGCGGCCATGATCTCGGCGGCGGCAGCCGTCGTCACCTCTCCGCCCACTCCGAGCAGCACGACGTCGCCGATGCGCAGTGCGGTCAGCCGCAGCGCGACGAGGTCGAGCTCTTCCTGGTGCATGTCGGGCGGCAGGTCCGTCCCCGGCTTCGAGGGCCAGCCCAGCGCCGCTTCGCGGCCCGACAGGTCTGCGGCATCCCGCCATTCGTCGATCGCGGCGGCGACCCGCAGCGCCTCGTCGGCGATGGTGCGGCCCTGCGTGTCGACGAGCGCGAACACCTTGTCGACCGTGAGGTCGTCGCCCCCCGTGCGCGCCGCCTCGAGGCTGCCGCGCACCGCCTGGTCTCCGAGCGAGCCCGGCAGCCAGAGGGTCGGAGCGTCGAGTGCTTCGCTGACGGCGGATGCCGCGGCGCCGGCGACGTCCGCACTCAGCATCCGGGTGCCGAGCGCCGCGGTCGGGTGCACGGCATAGCCGAGGAGCGTCGCGATCGGCCGGTCGTCCGCATCGTGCACGGCGACGACGGTCAGCGTCTTGTCGCTCGGCCCGTCCGGGTTCTGTCCGAGCCGCCACGTGCCGTCGCGGCGCACGTCGCGGTTGATGTTCACGTCGACCCGACCGGTGCCGACGCCGATCCGGGCGGGAACGGCCGCGTTCTGCGCGCGCACCACGGCATCGAGGATGGCGTCGAACAGTGCGTCGGTGTACGCGAGCGACTCGGCGCTGGCGGCGCGGGAGAGCCCGCCGGCCGGCGTGAGCCCGCCGCGCGGGGCGTTGTGCGTGTGCGTGGGAGCGAGCAGGATCGCGCCCGCCGGAATGCCCGTGGCCGCGGCGATCCGCGCGCGCAGGTCGACCGTCACGCCGAGTTCGAGCACATCCGCCGACACCACGGCGACGGCATCCACTCCGTTCTCGATGACGACGGCACGCGCGAAGGTGCGGTCGTGCAGTCCGACGAAGTCGGGGCCCATGGCATTCAGCCCGGTGAGATCGGCAGGGGTGATGTCGGCCTGGGCGGCACCGGCCCGCAGCATCCCGCCGCTCATGCGGTCTCCGCCGACTCGTCTTCGGAGGCGGCGATGACCTCGAGCTCGCGCAGCAGCAGACGAAGGGACGGGATGCCGTCGCGCAGCGTCTTCGCGCGGTCGGCCGGCAGCACCTCGATCGCCTCGCGGAGAACCCGCACGCGGTCGCTGCGGAACTCGGCGAGCACGCCGCGCCCCGCATCGGTCGCCGACACGACGACCGAGCGTGCGTCGTGCTCAGCGGCGCGCCGCTCGACCAGGCCGGCGGCGACGAGGTCCTTGAGGAGATTGCTCACCGTCGGGCGCGCCACATAGAGCAGCTCGGCCAGGCGCGCCGGTGTCAGGTCGCCGTGCAGCATGAGCATGCGCAGGATCGTGACCTGCGACTCGTTGGCCGGCAGCCGGTCGGCCGAGCCCGCGGCGCGCTTGATCGTGCGCCACAGCGCCGGCACCAGGTGCGCGAGCTGCTCGACCGGGTCGACGTCCGGTCCGGGGATCGGCTCGATGCCGTCCTCGGGCACGGGGATGCCGCTCTGCGTCGGGTCGATATCGCTCATTGCCCAGCCTCCGTCATGGTGTGCATTGTGGTCAGTCTCGCGCAGCTCATCCGGTCACGCCGCCCTCGGTCAGCCCGGAGAGCACTCTCTTCTGCAGGAAGATGTAGGCGATCAGCAGCGGCAGACTCGTCAGCAGCACATGCGCGAAGACGAGATTGCGCCGCACGCCGTACTGGCCGGAGTTCGCGAAGTTGTAGAGCGAGAGCGGCAGGGTCGCGTTGTCGGTGCCCTTGAGCATGTACAGCGCGAAGAAGAAGTCGTTCCACACGTTGATCATGGTCATCACGGCGACGGTGAACAGAATGGGCCGCAGCAGCGGCAGGATGACGTGCCAGTAGATCTGCCAGCGTCCGGCACCGTCGATCTCGGCCGCCTCTTCGAAGTCGATCGGCAGGCCCCGGATGTAGCCGGTGGCCAGGAAGGCCACCACCCCGAGCCGCGTGCCGATGAGTGCCAGCATGTACCCGGCGACGCCGCCGGTGAGCCCCAGGTGCGTCACGAGGAACACGGTCGGCACGATCGCGGGCGGCAGGATGATCGACATCGCCATGAGGTAGTAGGCGCCGCGCAGTGTCATGCGCGTCGAACGCGCGAAGGCCCACGCCGCCATCGAGCCGAGCAGCAGCACGACGAGGATCGTCGGCACCGCCACCACCAGGCTGTTGCGGAGCCCCGTGAGGTAATTGCCCTCGGTGAACACCGTCGCGTAGTTCTCCACGACGTTCCACGTCGTCGGCAGCGCGAGCGACGGGACGGACGAGTCGGACTCCGTCTTGAAGGAGTTCACCACCAGCATCCACACCGGCATCACCGTCCACGGAAGGGCGATGATCGCGAGGATCGTGTACTTGAGGGCTCCGGAACCGCGCTTGCGGTGGGTCACCCAGGTCGCCGTGCTCATGCGTGCACCTCCCGGCGGCGCAGCCACCAGATCAGCGGGATGGCGATCACGATGACGAGCAGCGCGATCATGAAGCTCAGGGCGCTGGACGTGCCGTACAGCCCCTGCCCGTACTGGCTGTACACGGCGACGTTGAGCACCTTGGTGGCATCGCCCGGCCCGCCCTTGGTGGTGGCGAAGATGATGTCGAGCGCACTGAACGCGCCGATCAGGGTCACCACGATGTTGAACGTGAAGGCAGGGGCCAGCAGCGGCACCTCGATGGAGCGGAACCGGCGCCACCCGCCGGCGCCGTCGAGCACGGACGCCTCGACGACCGAGCGATTGATGCTGTTCAGCCCGGCGATGTACACCAGGGTGACGAGTCCGCTCATCTTCCAGCCGTCGATGAGCCCGACCATGATCAGGGCCGACACCTCGTTGCCGAGCCACGGGAAGTCGAAGCCGGGGATGACGAAGCCGATCGCCTGGTTGATGGGTCCCGCCGGGTCCAGGAGCGCGGCCCAGATGTACCCGGCGGCCAGCGGCGAGAACAGCACGGGGATGAAGTAGATCGAGCGGAAGACGCTGTTGATCCGGTTGGTGTTCTGCAACGCCTTGGCCAGCGACAGCGCGACCACGTTCTGGGCGATCATCGAGATCACCGCATAGATCACCGTCACGACGGTGGCGTGCCCGAGGATGCCCAGCCTGAACAGCGAGATGAAGTTGTCGAGTCCGTTGAAGCTGATCGTGTTGCTGAAGCCCGTCCAGCGCGTGAACGACAGCGCGGCGTTGGCAAGGAACGGCAGGGCGAAGAAGACGATGGTGAGTGCGACCGCGGGGATCGCGAACCACCACCAGCGGCGGGCGGTGCCGCCGCGGCGCCCGCCCGCCACCGGAGGAGTCGATGCTCCCTCGGTGGCGGCGCGGTGCCGCGTCGGTGACGTGACGGTGACCATGCGGGTACAGCGCTCCCTGCTACTTCTTCTGGGCGTCGATGGCCTGGTCGACGAAGGTCTGGAACGAGTCCGCCGCATCCTGGGCGGTCGACTGACCCACGAGGACCTTCACGGCGAGTCCGCCGAAGTTGCCGAAGCCGGGGATCGACGAGTTGAAGCCGATGACCGCGTCATCCGACTGCAGCAGCTTCGCCGCGTCGGCGTACAGCCCCGACAGGCTCGATGCGTCGGCGGTGTTCAGCGTCGGCACGATCTGCGCGTCGTCGACGAACTGCTGGTAGCCGTCGGTGGTCGCCCAGTCGATGAAGTCGGCCGCCACGCGCTCCTTGTCGGTGTCACCGGTCTTCGGCACGAAGAACGATCCCTGGGCGTTCGGTCCGTAGCTGGGCACTCCCTTCACCGCCGAGAACGCCCCGAAGCCGATGCTGGCGTCGACGGCGTCGGTGCTCGCGCCGTTCTTGTAGAAGTCGGGGATCTGATCCGACGGAAGGAACGTGAACGCGGCCGTTCCGTCGGAGACGGCCTTCTCGGCCTGCTCGAACGTCTGCGTCGCGGCATCCTTGTTGAAGCAGCCCGCGTCCTTCAGGTCGGTGACCATCTGCAGGCCCGCCACCAGCGGTCCGCTCGCGTCGTTCACCTTGGTCTCGCCGGACGCGACGCCCTCGCCGTAGGCGTTGTCGGCGTTGAAGTCGCCCATATAGGTGAATCCCGGCAGCATCATGGCGGGCCACTCCGACCCGCCCGCCATCGAGATCGGCGTCACTCCCGTGCCCTTGATCGCCGTGCACGCGGCCTTGAGCGTCTCCTCGTTGGTGGGGGCGTCGACGCCGGCCTTCGCGAGCACATCCTTGTTGTAGTACATGCCGTAGACCGAGACGGGGCCGAGGATCGCGCCATAGGTCTTGCCGTCGATGGTGCCGGCCACGCCCGAGAGGGCGCTGTCGCCGACGAACTCCAGCGAGCTGAGGTCGAGCATGTTCTCCGACATGTTCAGCTGCGCCATGTCCTGCGGGCTCGGGTTGTACTCCAGCAGATCGGGTCGCTCGCCGGTCGCCCACTTGGTCTGGACGACCGTGGGCGCCGTGTCGCTCGGGATGTCGACGAGCTTGATGGTGTTGCCCGATTCCTTCTCGTACGCCTTGTACAGGTTCAGGAGGGCGTCGGGGTCGTTCGAGGCGTGCCACAGGGTGATGGTCACGCCGGTCGGTGCCGGGCTGGACAGGTCGACGGCGGCGTCGCCCCCGCCACCGTCACCTCCCGAGCAGCCGGCCAGTGCGAGGGTCAGAGAGCCCACGGCAGCGGTGATGACCCCTGCGCGGCCCCAGTGGTGTCGAGACATCATGCTTCCTCTTCGTTGAGTGATTGGCTACGTCAGCGACTGTACTTGGTTTTGCGACAAAATAGTGAGGGAACAAAATAACAAGACGATCACGAATGCACGCGCAGCGCCCACATCGCCACCGCGGCAGCCGCTGCGACGTTGAGCGAGTCCACTCCCCCGGCCATCGGGATCGTCACGATCGTGTCGGCGGCCGCCAGCGCCCTGCGCCCCAGCCCGTCTCCCTCCGCACCCAGCATGAGGGCGACGCGATCGGGCGGGTCCGCGGCGAAGTCATCGAGCGACACGGCGTCGTCGGCGAGCGCCAGGGCCGCCAGACGGAAGCCCTCGGCACGCAGCACGTCGCCCGCCTCGGCCCACTCCGGCAGCCGCGTCCACGGCACCTGGAACACCGTCCCCATGCTCACGCGCACGCTGCGCCGATACAGCGGGTCTGCGCAGCGCGGCCCCACGAGCACAGCATCTGCGCCGAGCCCGGCCGCACCGCGGAACATCGCCCCCACGTTCGTGTGGTCCACGATGTCGTCGAGGACCAGTACGCGCCGCGCCCCCGCCAGCACCGCGGCGACAGACGGCAGCTCGGGCCGATGCATGGCCGCGAGCAGCCCGCGATGCACGGCGTACCCGGTGAGCGTCTCGGCGACCGCGGCCGGGACGACGTACACCGGCACATCGTCGCGCTCACCGAGCAGCGCCGCGACGTCGTCGAGCCACTTCTCCTGCACGAGCACCGAGCGCGGCTGATGACCAGCGTCCAGCGCCCGCACGAGCACTTTCGCGGATTCGGCCATGTACAGGCCGCCGGCCGGCTCCAGTACCCGCCGAAGGCTCACGTCGGTGAGGTCGCGGTAGTCCGCCAGTCGCGGGTCGTCGGGGTCTTCGATGCGGATCACACTCACCCCTCAAGTCTGCCCGAACGCGTAACCTGGGCAGGTGCTCGAAGACGCCGTCGCCGCTCTGACCGGTCGACGCGTGGCCGTGCTGACGGGTGCCGGCATCTCGACCGACTCAGGCATTCCCGACTACCGCGGCGAGCATGCTCCCGTGCGACAGCCGATGACCGTGCAGCAGTTCCTGGCGACGGATGCCGCACGCCGGCGTTACTGGATCGGCAGCCATCTCGGCTGGAAGCGCTTCGGCGCGGCCCGCCCCAACGCCGGGCACCGCGCGCTCGCCGATCTCGAGCGTCGCGGCGTGGTGGGCGGCGTCATGACGCAGAACGTCGACGGCCTGCACCTCGAGGCCGGCTCGGAGCGCGTGGTCGAGCTGCACGGCACGCTGCGCCGCGTGCTGTGCCTGCACTGCGGTCAGGTCTTCGATCGCCGCGACCTCGCCGTGCGCATCGAGGCCGAGAACCCATGGCTGGTCACGAGCGAAGACGCCGTGCTGCTCCCCGACGGCGATGTGCGCCCCGACTCGGTCGACGGATTCGTCGTCCCTGCGTGCAGCGTGTGCGGCGGGATGCTGAAGCCCGAGGTGGTCTTCTTCGGCGAGACGATCCCCGTGGCACGGTTCGCCGGCGCCGAGCAGCTGCTGACGGCGGCCGACGCGCTGCTCGTGGCGGGCTCGTCGCTCGTGGTCAACTCCGGGATGCGGTTCATCCAGCGGGCGCAGCGGCGCGGCATCCCGATCGTGATCGTCAATCGCGGGCAGACGCGCGCCGACGCTCGCGCGACCGTGAAGCTCGACGCCGGCACGAGCGAGGTGCTCACAGCTCTCGCCGATAAGCTCGAGGCGTGACGACTCTGACCCTCATCCGCCACGGCGAGACGGACTGGAACCGGAACGGCCGCATCCAGGGCACGAGCGACATCCCGCTCAACGAGACCGGCCGCCAGCAGGCGCGCGACACCGCGGCGATCCTCCTGGACCGCATGGACCCGTCGCTGCCGGTCGCCGTCGCCGCCAGCGACCTGAAGCGCGCCCGCGAGACCGCCGAGATCATCGCCGAAGAGCTCGGGCTGCCCGCCCCGTACCTCTACCCCGAGCTGCGCGAGCGGGCCTACGGCGAGGCCGAGGGCATGACCGGCGACGACATCGAGGCGCGCTGGGGCACCCGACACGCCTCCGACGTGCCGGGCGCCGAGCCGTGGCCGCAGGTGCGCAAGCGCGCGGTGCGCGGCGTGCGCAAGGTGGCGCGGGATGTGCGCAACCTCACCGCCCCCGGCGGCGCCTCGGTCATCGTCGTCTCCCACGGCGCGCTCATCCGCGAGCTCGTGCGCCACATCACGCACGGCGATCTGCCCGATCCCGGCACGCGGCTGCCCAACGGCGGCGGCTACACCATCCTCATCGAGCGCGAGCGTCTGCGTCTGGTCGACACCGTCGCGCACTAGCGCTCACGCCCGCGTGAGCACCGCCCGGGCGTGCCGCAGCACCGGCTCGTCGACCATGCGACCGTCGAACGAGAACACCCCGTGCTGTCCGGCGGCCGCCGCCAGCACCGCGCGCGCCCACGCGACGGTCTCGGCGTCGGGGCGGTACGCGTCGCGCACGAGCTCGACCTGCGACGGGTGGATGCAGGCGGTCGCTGCGAACCCGCAGGCCGCGGCATCCTTCGCCTCCCGCGATTGCCCCTTGGCGTCGGCGATGTCCAGGTGCACCGCGTCGATCGCGGCCTTGCCCCGCGCACCCGCGGCCAGCAGCACGCGCGAGCGCGCGTGGCGCGCCACGTCGCGGTAGCGACCGTTCTTCCTGCGGCTGGAGGTGCCGCCGAGCGAGGCGACGAGGTCTTCCGCGCCCCACATCAGCGCCATGACGTTCTCGAGGGCGGCGATCTTCTCGGCGTTCACGATCCCGCGCGCCGTCTCGCACAGCGCGATCAGGCGGAACCGCGGATCGAACCGCCCCAGCGCCTTCGCCGACTCGCTCTTGGCGATCATGATCGTGCGGTAGTCGGTCTGCGACAGGGTGGACAGATCGGATGCCGCGTGCTCCGCGTCGAGCGGATTGATGCGCACGATGGTCCGGGCTGGGTCCAGGTCGCTCTCGATGATGTTGCCGCGTGCCGCGGGCTTGTCGGCCGCGGCGACGGCGTCTTCGAGGTCGAGGATGACCGCATCGGCGCGCTCCGCCGCCTTGGCGAAGCGCTCGGGACGGTCGGCGGGGCAGAACAGCAGTGCGGGGCCCATCTCGAAGCTCATGCGTCCTCCTTCGGCAGGCACCACATCAGCGCGACGCGCGTGACGGTGGCGACGATCTCGTCGTCCTGATTGCGGCCGGTGTGCGTCATCGTCACCAGTCCCTGGCCCGGTCGCGACTGCGACAGCCGCTTGGCGACGATCTCGGTGTCGCCGTACAGGGTGTCACCGGCGAACACCGGGTGGGGGAACGCGATGTCCGAGAGGCCCAGCTGGGCCACCAGCGTGCCCTGCGTGATCTGCGCCACCGACATGCCGACCAGCGTCGACAGGGTCCACATCGAGTTCATGAGCGGCTTGCCGAACGGCTGCGTGGCCGAATACGCCGCATCGAGGTGCAGCGCCTGCGTGTTCATGGTCAGTGCCGAGAACAGCATGTTGTCGGCCTCGGTGACGGTGCGGCCGGGGCGGTGCAGGTACCGCGCCCCGAGCTCGCACTCCTCGTAGTAGAGCCCGCGCTGGACGATCTCGGTCATGCGTTTCACGCTAGTGCCTTCAGGCAAGGCCCAGTGCGCGGGCGATGACCAGCAGTTGCACCTCGGTGGTGCCCTCGCCGACCTCGAGGATCTTGGAGTCGCGGTAGTGCCGGGCCACCGGATACTCGTTCATGAACCCGTTGCCGCCGAACACCTGTGTCGCGTCGCGGGCGTTGTCCATCGCGGCATCCCCCGCCACCAGCTTGGCGATCGCGGCCTCGGTCTTGAACGGCTTGCCGGCGTCGCGCAGGCGTGCGGCGTGGTGCCACGCGAGGCGCGCGGTGTGCACGCGCGACTGCATGCGCGCGATCTTGAACTGCATGGCCTGCTTGGTGGCCAGCGGCTGGCCGAAGACGGTGCGCGAGTGCGCGTAGTCGACGGCGGCGTCCACGCACCCCTCCGCGGCACCGGTGGCGAGCGCCGCGATCGCGATGCGGCCCTCGTCGAGGATGTGCAGGAAGCCCGCGAACCCACGGCCCCGCTCGCCGAGCAGGTTCGCCTCGGGCACGCGCGCGTCGGCGAAGGTCAGCGGATGCGTGTCGGAGGCGTGCCAGCCCACCTTGTCGTAGGCAGGCTCGACGGTGAACCCGGGTGTGCCGTTGGGCACGATGATCGTCGAGATCTCCTTGCGGCCGTCGTTCTCGCCGGTGACGGCGGTCACCGTCACGAACCGGGTGATGTCGGTGCCCGAATTCGTGATGAACTGCTTCGCGCCGTTGATCACCCACTCGCCGCCGTCGAGCCGTGCCGTGGTGCGCGTGGCGCCGGCGTCCGATCCGGCGTCCGGTTCGGTCAGACCGAAACCGGCGAGCGCCCGGCCGGCGAGGAGATCCGGCAGCAGCGCGCGCTTCTGCTCTTCGGTGCCGAAGCGGAACACCGGCATCGCGCCGAGGCTGACGCCCGCCTCGAGGGTGATCGCGAGCGACTGGTCGACGCGCCCGATGGCCTCGATCGCCAGGCTCAGCGCGAAGTAGTCGCCGCCCTGCCCGCCGTACTCTTCGGGGAAGGGCAGGCCGAACAGACCCATCTCCCCCATCTGTGCGACGACGTCCAGCGGCAACGTGTGCGTGCGGTCGGCCTCGTAGGCGATCGGCGCGATGACCTCGTCGGCGAAGCCGCGGACGAGACCGGCGAGCTCTCGCTCGTCGTCGCTGACGTCATAGGTGCTGTAGGTGTCCATGCCTGTCCTTCATTCGCCGGGGTCGACGCGCGCGATGATCTGATCGCGACGCACCTGGTCGCCGGGGGCGACCAGGAGGGTCAGGATGCCGTCATGCGGCGCCGTCACCGGGTGTTCCATCTTCATCGCCTCGATCGAGACGATCTTCTGTCCCGCTGCCACGCGCGCGCCGCCCTCGGCGTGCACCGCGACCACCGCACCGGGCATGGGCGCGCGCAGCTCGGGCTCGGCGGCGCCTTCCGCGCGTTCGCGTTGCGCGAGTCGTCGTTCCATCGCCTGGCGGCGCGTGAGCGGCGTGAGCGCACTGGTCACGCCGTCGACGTGGACCCAGACCTCATCGGGTCCCTGAGCGACGGCAGCGAGGCCAATGGCCGGTCCCCGCTCGCCGTCGACGATCTCACCGCTCGCCGTCTCGAACCACACCCGCCCCGGCACCGGCGCCGCTCCCGCGCGCCATCCCGATCCCGCAAGCCACAGCGAAGATGCATGCCCGCGCTCGTCCTCCGCGGGCGCGGCGGCCGCCGCCGCGGCCAGCGCCGCGTCGCCCGGCGCGGGGTCCTCGAACGCCGGCATCCGGTCGATCAGCCCGGTGTCCATGTCGCCCGCCTGCACGATCGGATCCGCGAGCAGCGTGCGCAGGAAGTCGACGTTGCTCTCGACCCCGAACAGCACGGTGTCGGCGAGTGCGGCATCCAGCCTCGTCAACGCCAGCGCGCGGTCGGTGCCATGCGCGATGACCTTCGCGATCATGGGGTCGTAGTCGGCGGTGACGGCGCTGCCGGTCTCGACTGCGGCATCCGTCCGCACCCCCTCCGCCGGCCGCCAGAGCAGCACGTCGCCGGTGGCGGGCAGGAATCCGCGTGCCGGGCTCTCCGCATAGACCCGCGCCTCGATCGCGTGTCCGTCGAACGCGATCTCACCGAGCTCGAGCGGTTCGCCCGCCGCGATGCGCAGCTGCTGCTCAACGAGGTCGACGCCGGTGACCAGTTCGGTGACCGGGTGCTCGACCTGCAGGCGGGTGTTCATCTCCATGAAGAAGAACTCGTCGGGCCGGTCGGCCGAGACGATGAACTCCACCGTCCCGGCACCCGTGTAGACGACGGATGCCGCGGCCGCACACGCGGCCTGACCCAGCCGTGCCCGGGTGTCGACGTCGATGAGCGGTGAGGGCGCCTCTTCGATGACCTTCTGGTGCCGGCGCTGCAGCGTGCACTCACGCTCCCCCAGGTGCATCACGCGCCCGTGCGTGTCGCCGAGCACCTGCACCTCGATGTGCCGAGGCCGCTGGATGAGCCGCTCGAACAGCAGGGTGTCATCGCCGAACGCCGCTGTCGCCACCCGGCGGGCGGTGGCCACGGCATCCCGGATCTCCTCCGGCCCGTACACCTCCTGCATGCCCTTGCCTCCGCCGCCGGCCGACGGCTTGATCAGCAGCGGATAGCCGGCACGGTCGGCCGCCGCGACGATCTCGTCGTCGCCCATGCCGGCGGCGCTGAACCCGGGCACGATGGGCACGCCGCTGGCGGCGACATGGTCACGCGCGCGGATCTTGTCGGCCATGACGTCGAGCGCCTGGGCGCCGGGCCCGATGAACACGATGCCGGCGTCGGCACAGGCGCGGCCGAGCGCCGGGTTCTCGGAGAGGAAGCCGTACCCCGGGTGGATCGCCTGCGCACCCGTCGCCTGCGCGGCGCCGATGATCGCGTCGATGTCGAGGTAGGAGCGGGATGCCGCGGCCTCGCCGATCCGCACGGCCTCGTCGGCCTCGGCGACATGGGGAGCAGCGGCGTCCGCGTCGCTGTGGACCGCGACGGAGCGGATGCCCAGCCGTCGCAGGGTCCGGATGACGCGCCGGGCGATCTCGCCGCGGTTGGCGACCAGGACGGTGTCGAAATACATGTCTCTCACATCCGGAAGACGCCGAAGCGCGGTTCGGGCAGGGGTGTACGGGCGACGACGTCGAGCGCGAGGCCGAGCAGGTCGCGGGTGTCGGCGGGGTCGACGATGCCGTCGTCCCACAGCCGCGCGGTCGCGTAGTAGGGGCTGCCCTGTTCCTCATACTGCGCACGGATGGGCGCCTCGAACGCGGTCTGTTCGTCGGCCGGCCACTGCTCGCCGCGCGCCTCGAGCTGATCCCGCTTGACGGTGGAGAGCACCGATGCGGCCTGCGCGCCGCCCATCACCGAGATGCGGCTCGCGGGCCAGGTCCACAGGAAGCGCGGCGAGTACGCCCGCCCGCACATCGAGTAGTTGCCGGCGCCGAACGAGCCGCCGATCACGACCGTGAGCTTGGGCACGCGGGTCGTCGCGACGGCCGTGACCATCTTGGCGCCGTCCTTCGCGATGCCGCCGGCTTCGGCATCCCGCCCCACCATGAATCCCGAGATGTTCTGCAGGAACAGCAGCGGGATGCCGCGCTGATCGCACAGCTCGATGAA